>Ga0302325_10004384_pt1 | contig 32693 bp, 26 predicted proteins | sample Palsa_T0_2_FD_201948 | JGI IMG/M metagenome (GOLD analysis project Ga0302325, IMG submission 201948) | Peat permafrost microbial communities from Stordalen Mire near Abisko, Sweden - Palsa_T0_2 | ecosystem: Environmental > Terrestrial > Soil > Palsa > Peat permafrost | place: Sweden: Abisko... | reverse complement strand
GGGATACAAGGAACTCGCGGCCGTCCCGGAGGTTACTTACCGCTTGGGCATTCGGCCAGGCGAAGGTGGCGAGGGCCGTTATCACAAATTGCAGGTGAAGTTAACAAGGCCGGGGGCCGGCTTGGTGCAGGCGCGGCGCGGGTACTTTGCTCCGTCCAAGGGAACGGAGCCGGTCATCACCCCGCGACAGAAGCTCGATCGGGAGGTTGCTGCAGACGCCGTACGGGATGACTTCCCCGCCAGCGTCAAGGTTGAAGAGGGTAAGTCGAAGGGTGGCCAACCGCTGCTGTGGGTGTCGCTCCATGTCGACTTGAAGCAATTGTCATTCACCAGACGCGGTGAGCATCGCTTACAGGGCCTGGTCTTCGTTACGGCTCTCCTGGATGCGAAAGGGAACGTGGTGACGGCCAAGGAAGGCAACATGGACCTGGAGTTGACGGAGACAACGTTCGCGCGGCTGACCCAAACGGGCGTGAATGCGCGGCTATCGCTCGAAGCGCCTCCAGGCGTTTACCGATTGCGCGAGGTCGTGCAGGATGCGGTTGAAGGTAAGCTGGCCGCATCGAATCAGGATATTCGGATCGACTGATCCCATGTGCGTGGACTAGGCCTTCAATCGCGGCCGATCCCACCGCACGGCGCCCGTGTCCTGCACGGGCTCGGAGTCGCACTCGATGGCCAGCACGGTCACCGGATCGTCCGGCGCATTCTTCGGCAGGCCCTTGAAACGCACACGGAACTGCTCCTGCTCGAACTCCACCGGCTGGCCGCTCGCAAACAGCTTCGCGGATACTACCTTGGTCACCAAACCGCCCAGCGCCACCGTCTCGCCGGGCCAAAAATGCACATGCATATAAAGTGTGTTGCCCTTGCGCGTGAAGCCCGCGAACTCGGACGAATGCACGCGGCAAGGCTCCGTCTGGTAGATGGTCTGCCCGTTGCGCTCCATCCAGCGGCCTACCGCCGCCAGGATTCTGACCGAATCCTCGGGAATGGAACCGTCCCCGCGCGGCCCTATGTTCAGCAGGTAATTCCCTCCATCCCGCACGCACAAAGCCAGGTTGCGCACGATCTGTTTGGGTGTCTTCCAGGCGTCGTCGGCAGCCTGGTATCCCCAGCTATCGTTCATGGTCATGCACGACTCCCAGGCGCGCCCGCCCTTCTCGGCGCTGATCTCCTGCTCGGGCGTGGAGAAGTCGCCGGGCAGCCCGTTGCGGTTGTTAACGATGATGTCGGGCTGCAGCTCGAACACCATCTTGTTCATCTTCTCGGACTCCCAGCCGGCGGCGTTCAGCGGCCAATCCACGTCGTACCAAAGCACATCGATCTTGCCGTAGTTCGTCATCAACTCGCGGATCTCGCCGTGTACGTATTCCACGAATCGGCGGCGCGCGGCCTCGTCGTGCTGGCAGCGGGCCCCGTCCGGATGGTGCCAGTCCATGAGCGAGTGATAAAATCCCACGCGCAGCCCCTCGCCCCGCGCGGCCTCGACGAACTCCTTCACCAGGTCGCGGCCGCAGGCCTGTTTGGGCGCGCAGTAATCGGTGTGCTGGGTGTTGAAGTGGCAGAAGCCCTCATGGTGTTTGGTGGTCATCACCACGTATTTCTGGCCCGCCTGTTTGGCCAGTCTGGCCCAGGCACGCGCGGCGTTCGGTTGCGGCGTAAAGCGGTTGGCCAGCAGTTGGTACTCCGCAACGGGGATACCTTCCTCTTCCATGGCCCACTCGTGCCGGCCCAGGACGCTGTACAGCCCCCAGTGAATGAACATGCCGAACCTGGCCTCGTGCCACCAGCGCATACGCCGCTCGCGGTCCGCATCGCCGCCCGCGGTAGCCGCCAGGGCCGTACCGGCGCCTAGCAGTCCCAAACAATCCCGTCGCGATAGCTGCATGAAGTGTCCTCCCCCGGTTGGAAGAAACTATATTACCCCTTTGCCGGCTCGGCAATCGCGGCCACCCCACGCGCACGAATGGTTGATGCTCCAGGCAGTGCGCTACGGCCTCAAGAACGTAGCCAGGTCCGGAAGCCGGAGCCCCACATAGAAAACCCCGAACAACGCATAGGCGGCGCTAACTTCGTCGAAGCGCATTTCGTAGATCAGTTTCTTGAAGACCAGCGGGTCGTCGGCGAACAGATCCACGCCCCATTCCCAATCGTCGAAGCCAATCGAGCCGGTGATGATCTGCTGCACGTCGCCGGCGTAGCGGCGGCCTACCATGCCATGCTCGTGCATCATACGCTGGCGCTCGGCCATGGGCACCTGGTACCAGTTCACGCTCTCGCCGCGGCGGCGGTCCATGGGGTAGAAGCAAAGGTATTTGCGGTCCGGAATGGCGGGCCACAAGCGCTGCGCCATGGCCTGCCGTTGGCGGCCCAGTTGCGTCTCGATCTCCTGGTTCCATTCCGCGGAATGCGGCTCGATGCCGCGCTCGGCGAGGCTGCCATAGAGTTTGAGCGTGGATTCATACAGACCCAACTCGACCATCGAAAGATACGACGTGGCGGGCTCCAGGAATTCCGCAATCCGCAAGCGAGCCAGCACGATCTCGGCCCGGTTCAATTCCTCGAAGTTTTTGCGGAAATGGAGGAACATCAAATCGCCCTTGTGGCCGATGAGGGAGTAGATAGCGGTTTGGTCCGTTCCTCCGCGCATGGCGCCCGGCGTTGCTCCGAGGGCGGCGGCGGCCTCTTCGAGAACTGCATCCTGCTGGGCGGGCGCGAGGGCTTTCCAGGCCGGCCAGCGGAATCGCATCATCTGATGCAGGACGCTGGCGCCTTCGAGGGTAAGTGGAACGGCGGGCAGAGAGGTCATCGCCCCTCTATTTTTGCACAAGGGCGGATTGGTTACGGGCGTGCTTAAACGGACACTGCAGAAACAAACTGGTCCTCAACCGGGAGGCAGGAAGCGGTTGAGGTGCCTGAAGATAGCGGACTGGAGGGTAGATGCAATGTTGAACCATTCCACTGTGGTGAGCGAAAGTCCCCATTTTCACCCACCGGTGAGAGTAACGCAACCCATATCGCTGCAAGGCTTCACGCAGAAGGCCGGCGCCAGGGCTGAAACGGCTCCGCAGCGGCGTGTCACTTCTAAGCAGCTCTCCTGCAAGACCTGTCTGGGCAAATGCTGCATTGGCCGTTGCCGCTTCTAATGGCCGCGGTTTACCGGTTGACCCGTCCGTGAAGCGGATGCTGGCGTAGCGCCAAGCTGTCGGGCGCGGGATGCGCAGTTTCTCCCCATTCGAATAAGGTGGCCGCCCATGTGAGCCCGGCGCCAAAACCGGCCAGCAGCACGTCATCGCCGGCTGCCGTCAAGTTGCGGTCCAATAGGTCCCCTAGCGCCAGCAGGACCGAAGCCGAGCAGGTGTTGCCGATCCCCCCTATATTCACTATCCATTTTTCCGGCGCGATCCCGGTGCGCTCTTGCAGTTGTTCGACGATGCGAACATTGGCTTGGTGGACGATTACCCAGTCCAGATCATCCGGTTTGATTCCGGCTTTTGCGCAGGTTTCAAGCAGCATTTCGGTGCCGCGTTGAGACGCAAAGCGGAACAACGGCCTTCCTTGCATCAATACGGTGGCCCCTCGCGGATCCCCATTGCCGGGCGCTTGCCAGGGCGCCGCCGAGCCGCCGTGCGGCACGTGAAAAAGCTTGGCGCCCGCTCCGTCCGATCCCATCACCCAGGAACGTAACGCGATACCCTTGGAACAAGCCTCGATCAGGAAGGCGGCCGCTCCATCGCCAAAAAGGATGCGGGTGTGGGCATCGTCGTCGGCCAGGTGATGCGTGACCGTATCGCTGGCGACGAGCAGCACGCGTTCCGCAGTACCGGCAGCGATAAAGCTCAGCGCCGTGATCAAGCCCAAGACGCCGCCTGAGCAGGCCGCGTTGAGGTCAAAGGCAGGTATGGGTCCTAACTCCAGCGCGTGGGCTATCGCCGGACCGCATGGGCACAGGGGGTAGTCCGGTGTGAATGTCGCGCAGATCAGGCAGTCAGGCCGAAACGAGGGGGCATTCGAAAGGGCTTGGCGCGCGGCGCGCACTCCTAAAGTCGTGGTGGTTTCCCCCGGACCGGAGACAAACCGGGAATACACCCCGCAGCGCGCACGTATCCATTCCGGGTCAACACCCAATTGCAGCGCCAATTCCTTATTTTCCAGTATTTTAGAAGGAAATGCCTGCGCGTAGCCAGCCACCCGGAAACGGGCTCTTTGCAACGGAAGGGGTCCTTGTCGCTCCATGATCGCCCCGAAGTGCCCTTTCCAAAGGTTAACTTATATTCCAGGCGCCGTAACGAAGTTTAACGAGGCTGGAGTACTTCATAGTACCCCAAGACGGTGAACTGCGCCGCCGTGGTCGGTGGTGGGTTCCTGGCGAAATCGCGGACCTTCGACGTTAGGACGTCCTGCTGCGGCGGTAGTACCCAATCAATCCGATGCCTGCCAGAACCAGAAGCACGGAAGCCGGCTCGGGAGTCGGATTGCCCGAACTGACAGTGTAGGCGAATACTGAAACCAATCCGCCGATGTCGTTACCCCCACTTATCGGCGCGCCTTTATAGGTGCCAAAATATGCGTTGCTGGACACCACGCTGTCGCCAAGCGGGCAAACTGTCGTGGGACCGCACTGCGCTTCGTCCAGGTAGAGAAAAGGCGCGGAGTTCGTAGCGCCGGTGACCGATACCGTCAGCAACAAGTTCCCGTCTGCCGGATCGTACGCGAAGGGAGTACCGCTGAACAACAATAGGTTTGAGGTGCCGCCGTCCGAGGTGAGAGGGGGTAGCGTCCCCGTGTAGAATGTCTCGCTCCCCGTCCCGATATTGTCGTTGGGGTTGGCGAGGCTGAGATTGCCGGGTGCATCGGATGTGTAAGAGAAGCCCAGCGTATAGGTCCCGCCCGCGGGCACACCGCCGTTGGTCAGTATCTGCCCTTGATAGAACGCCAGACTATCGATTGTTATGGTGCCGGGGAAGGCGCTCTCCGTGTATACCTGTTGGTAGGTGCCTAGGCCGAAAAACGCCGGACATCCGAACGGATCGCAATTGCCCGTCGCCTGTACGGGTGGTTGTCCCAAGATCAGTGTGCCCGCCTGCAGACCCGCTCCAGCCATGGCCATGAACAACGCTCCGACGCAAATGGCTCTCTTTGTCATAGAATTTACGTTACTGCCTCATTTGTGAGCATATAGCGGTTTGCCTCCAATTGCAATAGCTTCCCTTGGGTATTGGTTTGTACGGTTTGCCCGGTTTGGTGCGGCATCTCTCTAAAAGTGTATTGATGCGGCCGCTCTGGCAACCGGCGTGCTAAACCCTGGAAGCGATCACCCGGCGTGCTTCCTGGGCTTCGGTCGAGAACCACATGTCCAGGAACTGGCCGAGGGTGGCGCGGTCGCCGAGTGCGTCTTCGCGTCCGCTGGCCTCGAGCAGGGAACGCTTGATCTCGCGATATGCCGCCGGCGGTTTTGCGGCGAGGAAGCGGGCGCAAGCGATGGCCCGATCACGAACCTGTTCGGCGGGCGCCAGTTCACGCGCCAAGCCGATTTCCAACGCGCGAGCCGGCGTCAGCGGTTCGCCGAACAGCAGCACTTCCCGTCCGCGCGCCGCTCCCACGGCACCTGTCAGCATGCGGCGGATGGTGGGCGTGACCGCCAGGCCCAGGTTGATTTCGTTCAACGCGAAGCCGAAATCGCCCTCCGCCATGATGCGGAAATCGCAGGCAATCGCCAGGATGGCTCCGCCGGCGAAAGTATGCCCACTCAGGGCGGCCACTACCGGCTTGGGGAAGCTGTACAGGCTCTCGTACAGATCGATGAAGCGTCCAAAGAAAGCAGCCATGCCGTCGCGATCGTAAGTGAAAACCTCGCGGATATCGAAGCCGCTGGAAAAGAATCGGGGACGGTCGCTGGCCAGCACCAGGCCGCGCACCGAGTCGTCCGCCGCCGCCCCGCCGACTGCGCCGCACAATTCCTCGACCAGTGCGTAATTGAGCGCGTTGGCCTTTCCCCGCGCGAGGGTCAAAATCGACAAGTTGCCGTCGCGCTCCGATTGAATATGTTCCATGCTGCGCTACTGTAGCACGCGCGCGGCGGGTCCGCAGGCACTAAGGAACGCGGCGCTTCGGCGGCTCAGCGGGCATCAGGCGATCGCCTCGAAACATGTATGGCACATCAGCCGTGCCCCGTTCCTCCGGATCGCCGCCGGCCGCGCACTTGGCGGGAGTTGCCGTTCGAACCAGGATTTCCTTGCCCTCCGAGGAATCTCGTATGCCATCCAAAAGGTACGCGATCGATTGCGGCGGAAGTGGCGTTTGCGCCACGAGATGAAAGGACCGGCTTTCCAGTCTATAGACGGCGAGCGCCTGCGCGGGCTTCTCACGCAGACGGTCCTGAAGAACGACCAGTTCGGCGCCGCCATCGCCCTTGAGGTCGGCAAAACCTGCCACGATCTGGAAATTCGCCTCCCAGGGGACACCGTCTTTTTCGTGCTTCCGGAAGCGGTCTACTAATCTCCCGTCGGGAGCCGGCCAGTCCTGAGGCGGCCAAATCTGCCGGTAGCCGGCGCCAGCGCGGACGAAAACCTCCGGGTAGAATCGCACCGCAAAGATGCCGAACGCGCAGCGCATATCGAATGGCCGGCGATTCCATGCGATCAGCTCGTAGACTCCATCGCGGTCCAGGTCGGCAAATTCGTAATCGCTGGAGGTAAACAGCTTAATGGCGGATTGGCGATCGGGCGCGAGAAGGTAGGTGGTGCCCCAGTAAGCGCCTCCCTGAATGTCGATTAACACGGCAGGAGCATCCCTGGCGTCTGGCGGTTGGAAAAATCCGACCGCCATACCCGGGGCGCCAAGGAGCGTGAGGTCGTGAACCAGCGCGGCTTGCGTTCCGCGTCCGCCGCGAAATATTTCAATGTGATGTGCGAAGTCTCCCGGCTTGCTTTCGGGATCCACCCAGCCCAGGAACAGTTCGATGTCAGCGGCATGTTGGAGCATTCCCAAGAGCTCGGGTACAGCTTTGCGGTGCACGGATGGCAGGCGGACAAGCACCTGGCCCGCGGCGGAATCGGCCCCCAGGATCGTGCGTGCATCGGGACTCAGCCGGTAACCGGCAATGGTTTCCGAACCCGAAAGCCTGGCACGGGTGTTAGGCGTGTGCTCGTAAATGCCGGTTTGACAAAGACCAAGAGCGCCCATCGCAAAGAATGCCGGAATGCGGGCGCAGACGCTCATCGTGGCGAGTCTAGCATTTCGCGGCCGGCGCGCGAAGGGGTAGTGCCGTCCCGGCATTTGCTTTGCCCTGAAAAGTACTTGCACAACGGGCGCCTTCGTTCTATAATCGGTTCGTGGCCGTTGTTCACCCCATCCGTCGAGCGCGTCCCGAGGCCGTGGCGATACACGCGCACGCACTCGACAACCTGCAGTACATCCGCTCCGCCATGGAGCGGGCCGGAGCATTCACCGCCGTGCCGGGCGTGGGCGGCATTGCGCTGGGTTGCACAGCCCTGGCGGTGGCGGCGCTGGCGTGGCGCATGGGGAATGCGGGCTCCTGGCTGGCGGCTTGGCTGGGCGAGGCTGTGCTGGCGTGTCTGATCGGTGTAGCGGCCGCCGCGCACAAGGCGCACAAGGTGGGAATGCCGTTGTTGTCCGGGCCCGGCCGCAAATTCCTGTTGGGTTTCGCACCGCCTTTGCTGGCGGGCGCGCTGCTGACGCTGGTGCTCTTTCGCGCGGGCTTTACCGCGCCGCTGCCCGGCATCTGGCTGCTGCTCTATGGGACGGGCGTGCTATGCGGCGGCGGAGCTTCGGTTAAAGTAGTGCCGGTAATGGGGATCTGTTTCATGGCCATCGGCGCGGCGGCCCTATTTGCGCCTGCCGCCTGGGGCAACAGTCTTTTGGCCGCGGGCTTTGGCGGTCTGCATATCTTGTTTGGCACTTTGATCACGGTGAAATACGGTGGCTAAGCAAAACACACTCCCGCGCGAACGGGAAAGGAAAATTCGCCCCATTGGAATGGTGGGCGGCGCTCCCAAGCTCGACCGTTTGATTCACGAGCGCCTGCGGCTCGGCATTCTGAGTGCATTGGCGGTCAACGAATCGCTGACTTTCAACGAACTGAAGAAGCTGCTGGAGACCACCGACGGGAATCTCAGCGTGCACGCGCGCAAACTGGAAGACGCGCTGTATATCGCCTGCAGCAAATCGTTCGAGAACCGGCTGCCCAAGACCGAGTACCGGCTGACCGCCGTTGGACGACGGGCGCTGGAGCGCTATCTGGATCACATGGAGGCCCTCATCGGCACGATGCGGGAAAGGTAGACCCCTTTTTTGGGACGTTACTTTATGATACAAAGTACTCACACTAAATTGGGCCGGCTGCACGCGGCCATCATCATGGATGGCAACGGCCGCTGGGCCCTGGCGCGCGGATTGCCCCGCCTGGCGGGACACCGCGCCGGCGCCGAGGCGCTGCGCCGCACCGTGGAAGCGGCGCCAGGCTTGGGCATCGGCATCCTGACGCTGTTCGCTTTTTCGTCGGACAATTGGCGGCGCCCGCCCGACGAAGTCTGCGGCCTGATGCAACTGCTCGCCGAACATCTGCGCTCGGAAACCAGCCGCTGCCTGGAGAACGGCGTGCGCATCGAGGTGATTGGGCGGCGCGACCGCTTGGGCGGCGAATTGCCCACCGCCATCGCGCAAGCCGAATCGGCCACGGCGGCGGGAGAGAAGCTGCATCTGCGCATCGCCGTAGACTACTCCGGACGGGATGCCATTGCCGAGGCGGTGCGGCACGCCGCGCACGCGGGCCTGGTTTGCCGCGAGTGCCTGGAGGAGCAGTTGGGTCCGCCAGTGGACCTGCTGGTCCGTACGGGCGGCGAGCAGCGCCTCAGCGATTTTCTGTTGTGGGAGTGCGCCTACGCCGAACTGATATTCTCCCGGCGCATGTGGCCGGATTTCGATGCGCCCGATCTGGAAGCCGCGGTCCGCCAGTTCCATGCGCGCCAAAGGCGCTTCGGCGCCATACCGCCCTTTGCGGCGGCTTCGGCCACAAGCGCGCATGCTTGGCTAGACTGATCCGGGCGACAATGAGAGCATCATGCTGTCCCGATGGTTTCTGCTTCCGCTGGCTATGGCGCACCTGGCGGCGCAGACTGTCCCCGAGCGCGCCTCCGTCGAAGGCCAGGTAGTGAATCAGCTAACTGGCGCGCCGATCGCTGGGGCGCAAATCAAGCTCATCGGCGGTGGCTCGCCCACGCTGGCGGCTACTGATCGGAAGGGCCGCTTTACACTCTCCGGCTTGGAAGCCGGACACTATCATATACAGATCCAACGGGCAGGCTTCCTCCCGCTCCCCTGGGCCAGGACTGTGCTGACCCTGGCGGCCGGTGAGCAAATCAAGGATTTCCCCGTGCGTCTTACCCCCCAGGCGGGTATCTCCGGAACTGTGCTGGGTGCGGAGGGCGCGCCAGTCGCCTATGTGGATATACACGTTTTGCAACTCACCTGGCGCAATGGCAAACGCGTCCTGACGCGAGCATTCGGCGGAGCGCCATCCAATGACGTGGGCGAGTTCCGCATTAGCGGTCTTGGTGCTGGCGACTACCTCGTGCGCGCGCAACCCCGCGAACTGGCCGTCCCGCCCGGCGAGGACAAGATCAAGCGCTTTTACGTTGTCACCTGGTACCCCGGTGTGACCGACGCTGACGCGGCTGCCGCGCTACATCTCGCAACCGGGGACGAGCGCACAGGCCTTGCCTTGACTCTCCGGGCGTCTACGGTTGTGACGGTCCGGGGCCATCTGGTGCGATCGCCCGCCAAACCGGAAACAACCGATGCCAATGTTCAACTGTTTTCGGCGGACGACGCCGGGCAAACGGATATCGTTGGCAGGGCACAAGCGAACGGGCCGGAGGGCGCCTTCGCAATCCCGAACGTGCCCCCTGGCTCATACCGCATTCAGGCCCACGTGACCGACCTGACCGCCGTGCAACAGAACATATTCAGCGCCTACCAGATTATCCAAGTGAGCGACACCGATGTCGAAGGCATCACCCTCAGTCCCGCCCCGCCGCAGACCCTTGCCGGGTTCATGAAGTGGGATGGCAAGCCGCCCAAGGACGCCGGTCCCTGCTGGGTTGCGCTAGATGGCGAGTCACAAGTGCTAATGAGCAACCTGCCGCGAGCCTCCGTCAAAGCCGACGGCAACTTCTCGCTGGGAGTCGCTCCCGGGCGCTTCGAATTGACCGTGTATTGCGAGTCGAAAGGTTCTTACTTGAAAGCGGCCCGGCTGGGCGATGCCGATGTTCTCGAGCTTGGCATCGATGGCGGCGAGGCGCTGCCGGCCGGCCCTTTGCAGGTGACCATGGCCACCGGAGCAGGCGAAATCGAGGGATCGGTGCTCGACACCGATTCCCATCCGGTGGGCGGCGCGACGGTCGCAGCTATACCCGATGGGTCCAAACGCGCGACACTTTTTCGTGTCGATATAACCGATCAGAACGGCCATTTCAAGTTGTCCGATATTGTTCCCGGCGCTTACTCGGTTTATGCGTGGGATGAGGTCGAGGACAAGGCCTGGCATAGCGACGAGTTCATGAAGAAATACGACGGCCAGGGCAAGCGCGTCCAGTTGGATACCGGAGGCCGGGAAGCGCTGCAACTTCAGCTCATCAAGGTTGAGTAGCGCTTGCAATTCTCCGCCACAAACGAACACTCCGGCCAGCGTCTGGACCAGGCACTGCACGCGCAGTACCCCGAATTGAGCCGCTCCCGCCTGCAAGACTGGATTAAGCGCGCGCGTGTGCTGGTAAACGGCGCAGCCGCGCGCTCCTCCCGCGTGCTGCGCGCGGGCGACCGGATCGACGTGGACCCGGCCGAACTGCCTCCGCTGCGCGCCGAGCCCGAAGCTATTCCACTGCGCGTGCTCTACGAAGATCAGGACTTCGTGGCCATCGACAAGCCGGAGGGAATGGTGGTACACGCCGGTGCCGGATTGCATAGCGGGACGCTGGTGAACGCGCTGCTCGCCCGCTTCCAGTCCCTCTCCGCGCTAGGCGGCGATTTGCGGCCGGGCATCGTGCATCGCCTGGACCGTTTCACCAGTGGGGTGATCCTGGTGGCCAAGAACGACTCCGCGCATCGCGCGCTGGCCGCGCAGTTCGCCGGCCGCGAGGTGCAGAAGACTTATCTGGCGCTGGTCCATGGCGACGTGAAAGCGGATTGCGGGCGGATCGAAAAGCCCATCGCACGCGATCCGCGCCATCGCACACGCATGACCGCGCGTCTGGGCCGCGGGCGCACCGCCTGGACCGAATACCACGTCCTCCGCCGATTCGCCGGCTTCACCTTTTTGGAAGTCCGCATCGGCACGGGCCGCACGCACCAGATCCGCGTGCACCTCTCCAGCATCGGCCATCCTGTTGCCGGCGACCGCCTTTACGGGGCCCCTGCCAAGAACGGGATTCAACCGCCCGGCGGGCGATTTTTCCTGCACGCCCACCGCATCCGGTTTCAACATCCGTTCACCGGCCAGCCCGTCGAGGTCGAGTCCCCCTTGCCCGCGGACTTGATGCGCTGGATGGAACAGTTATAATTAATCCAAATGAAAGCCTTCCTTTTCCTGACGGCCATGGCCATGTGCTGCTCCGCCGTCCGCGCGCAGCAAGGGGCTGTGCCGGTCGCGCAGAAGCCGGCCGAAATCCTCGACGATCCCAGCACCCGCATTATTCTGGACGTCACCCGCGTCAACATGCTCTTCACGGTCACCGACAAGAAGGGCCGCTTCGTCACCGACCTGGGGAAGGACGACTTCCAGGTCTTCGAAAACAAGACACCGCAAACCATCGCGGAGTTTACGGCGGAGACCGACCTTCCGCTGCGCCTCGGCATCCTGATCGACACCAGCAACAGCATCCGGGAGCGCTTCAAGTTCGAGCAGGAAGCCGCCATTTCGTTCATCAACAGCGTAGTCCACCAGGGCCACGACAAAGCCATGGTGGTGAGCTTCGATACTTCAGCCGAATTGGTGGCGGATCTCATCGACGATCCGGAGAAGCTGCAGACGGCCATCCGCGGCTTGCGCCCGGGTGGGGGCACGGCCCTGTTCGACGCCATTTATTTCGCCTGCCGCGACAAGCTTTCGAAGGACCAGCCGCGGCACAAGTTCCGGCGCGCCATCGTGATCGTCAGCGACGGCGACGACAACCAAAGCCAGGTGTCGCGCGACCAGGCGCTCGAAATGGCGCAGAAGGCCGACGTGGTGATCTACGCGATATCGACCAACGTGATACGCGGCGAAACAGACGGCGACAAAATTCTGAAATACCTGACGTCGGAAACCGGCGGCCAGACCTTTTTCCCGTTCAAAGTCGAAGACCTGGAGCAGTCGTTCGAGAATATCGCCAACGAGTTGCGGCATCAGTACAACGTCTTCTATCGCCCCGAGCCGTTGAAGGCGGACGGGCTGTACCACACCGTCGATCTGAAAGTGAAGGGGCGCAAGGACCTGGTGGTGCGTTGCCGCAAGGGCTATTACGCGCCTAAGCTGTAAGAAAGGCTTACAGCTCTTCAGGCCGCAAAACTTTCCGCCAACCACTTGGGTACTAGGCCCAGAACTTTACAGAATCTTTATGCATGTGATACGCTTACCTAAACCGTTGGCGCGGGTTGCATTTTGCGCGCCCCAGGGTGCTCGGGTGGGGAAAGGAGACAGGCCCATTGGCAAAGATGAACAACCCTCCAGACGACGATGAGCAGCGCGCACCGCTCCGGTTTCCCATACAACAGGACGTTCGCTACCAATGCGTGAAGGGTAGCCGAATCTTCACTATTGGTGTCGGCAAAACGCTCGAAATCGGAAGCCGCGAAGTTCGGTTCACCACCCAACAACCTCTCCCGCGCGGGCAGAGAATGCGGTTGGCGATGGACTGGCCGGCCATGCTGGACGACACCTGCCGCATGACACTGGAGATCTACGGTTGGATCCTCTACAGCGAGAGGGGCGAGGCCGCCGTCAAGATCGAACGTTACGAATTCCGCACGCGTGGGGGTCAACTGGAGTTGGTCCGTTCGTAGCGGCTAGCGGCGGAATTGAGCCCATTGACCGTCGGAATGTCAACCTGCTGTCGCCGCGCGGAAACCATCGACCGCCTTGGTCAAGCTGGCCACCTCGTCGCCCATGGGCAGATACTCCATCGTCAAATAACCGCCGAAGCCGGTCTTTTGAATGGCCTTATAGATGTTCGGATAGTTCATTTCGCCGGTGCCGGGATTGTTGCGTCCGGGATTATCGGCAACGTGGAATACAGCCACCTCGGGCGCGGCTTCGGTCAGCGTGCGGATGACGTTCCCCTGCTGCACCTGCTCGTGATACAGATCGAAGAGCAGCCGCACGTGCGGATTGTCCACCTCCCGGATCAGCTTCAGCCCCTCGGTACAGGTCGTCAGAAAGAAACCCTTGTGGTTCACCAGCGAATTGAGCGGTTCCACAATCGCGGTGAGCTTGGCCTCCGCCGCCAGGTCGCCGGCGCGCTTGGCGCCTTCTAGCATGCTGGCGTATTGCTCTTCGTGCGTACGGCTCGGGATGGCGTTGCCACTCATTAAAATGATCTGCGGAATCTCCAGTTTCCGTGCGCAGACGATGGCATTGCGCACGTCCGCCAGGAAAGCGTCGCGGTGCGCGGGATCGACCATCGATACCGGCCGCTTCCCCCAGTCCGGCGAGCCGAGCAAGGTATCGATGCCTAGTCCGAACGAGCCTGCGGTCTTCTTTACCCGCGCGATGTCCGCGTCGGACCATTGCGCGTATTCGCCGATCAGCTCGACGGATTGCAAACCCGCGCGCGCCGCCGTCTCCAGCTTCTCCTCGAACGACCCTTTCAACGTCCACAGCATCACGGAACTGGCGATCTTGGCCTTCGGCGGCGCGCTCGATTGCGGCTTGGCCAGGGCAGCACCGGCCACCAGCGCGGCGCCGGTTTTCAGAAGCTCTCTGCGTCCGATCATTTTCGCCTCCATCTTGCATGATCGAATGCCAGAATAGCACGTGACTGTTACCCAGCCGCGCGCGTCAGGCAGTGGCCGCCCCATGCTATTCTGGGCCAATAGTCTCGCATCGGGTGACGACATGCGTGAATACAGTTTTACAACTCCGCACGGAATCGCAGTTACTCGCACAGTTACCAGGGCCGTGTATCGCAGGGGCCTTCAACATCTGTTGCACGACCTCGATCGTCATCGTGGCATTTACCTATCTTCCGGATACGAATATCCGGGACGCTATTCGCGGTGGGATATTGCCTCCACGCGCCCACCGCTGGAGATCGTGTCGTACGACCGGAAGGTGGAATTCCGCCCGCTCAGCATTCGCGGCGAAATCCTGAATCAGATCCTGCTCCCGGTGCTCGATCGCCATCCGCACTGGGAATCGTTCGCGTGTGTGGATGGCGCGCTGTGCGGCCGCTTGAAGCCGCTGCCGGCGCTGTTTCCTGAAGAAGAGCGCAGCAAGCAGCCCTCCACGTTTTCCATCCTGCGCGCTTTGATCGAGGAGTTCCGCAACGAAGAAAACTGCCGGTTGGCGCTGGCCGGGGCATTCGGATACGACCTGCTATTCCAGTTCGACCCGATTGAAAAGAAGCTGCCGCGCAACGGCCACAAAGACCTGCATTTGTTCCTCTGCGACGACATCTACCTGATGGACCGCAAGAAGGAACAGATCGAGCGCTATCAGTACGACTTCGAGCGCGAAGGACTGTCCACGCTGGGCCTGGAGCGCACGGCTGAGCCCATTCCACCGCCGGTTCCCGCGCAACCCGGCCCGATCGTCTCCGACCACACGCCGGAGGAGTACATGGCCGGCGTAGAGAGAGTGCGCGAGGGCATGCGTTGCGGCGACTATTACGAGGTGGTGCTGCGGCAGACGTTCAGCACTCCCTACTCGGGCAAAGCTTCGGAGTTGTTCGAGCGCGTGCAGCGCGCCAGCCCCAGCCCGTACGAATTTCTGCTGCAGTTAGGCGAGGAGCAGCTCATAGGCGCGTCTCCGGAAATGTTCGTGCGCGTGGAAGGACAGCGCGTGGAAACGTGCCCGATCGCGGGCACTGCGCGGCGTACCGGCGATCCTATGCGCGACGCGGAGAACATCCGTGAGCTGCTGAAGTCCACCAAGGAAGAGTCCGAGCTGACCATGTGCACGGACGTAGACCGCAACGACAAATCGCGCGTGTGCGAGCCGGGATCGGTCAAAGTGATCGGCCGCCGCCTCATCGAATCGTACGCCGGCTTGTTCCACACGGTGGATCATGTGGAAGGTTTTCTGAAGGATGGCTTCGATTCGCTCGATGCTTTCCTCAGCCACATGTGGGCGGTGACCTTGATTGGTGCGCCGAAGAAGGCTGCCGCGCGGGCCATCGAGAGCCTGGAGAAGGATGCCCGCGGCTGGTATGGCGGCGCGGTCGGCATGATTTCGCTCAACGGCGATATGAACACCGGCATCCTGATTCGCACCACGTATCTCCGCGACGGCGTGGCGCGTTATCCGGCGGGCGCCACGTTACTCTACGATTCGTCGCCGGAGATGGAAGATCGCGAGTGCCACTTGAAAGCCACCGGCTTCTTCCGCACACTGGGCTCGGGCCAGGCTGCCGCGGCGGTGTCGGTAGATGAGGCCGTGGGAACGGGGGCGCGCCTGCTGCTGGTCGATAACGACGATTGCTTCATCCAGACGCTGGCAAACTATGCGCGGCAGACCGGCGCCGAGGTAGTCACTTATCGCGCCGGATTTCCGACTGAGCTGATCGCGAAGATCGCGCCGCACCTGATTCTGATTTCGCCGGGACCCGGCCGCCCAGCCGATTTCGGCGTGCCTGATCTGGTGAAAGAAGCAGTGCGCCTGGGTGTTCCGGTGTTCGGCGTGTGCCTCGGATTGCAGGGTGTGGTAGAGGCGTTCGGCGGTGCGCTGGGCGTGCTCGGCTATCCCATGCACGGCAAGCCATCCTGGGTGAGCCATTCCGGCGTGGGAGTCTTTGAGGGACTGCCGGAGCGGTTTCAAGTGGGCCGCTATCACTCCCTGTTCGCCGTGCGCGAAGCTTTCCCCGCATGCCTGGAAGTAACTGCCGAGTCGGATGACGGCATCATCATGGGGCTGCGGCATCGCGAGTTGGCCGTGGAAGCCGTGCAGTTTCATCCGGAGTCGATCCTGACTTCCGAAGGCGGCTGCGGCTTGCAGTTGATGAAGAATGTGGTGCGGCTGAATCGGGCGGAGTTAAGTAAGAGAGCCCTCCCGACCTGTCGTTCTACCGTTTTCTCACTCAGTTAGTATATGGGGATGGGAAGGTCCCTCCGCGAGGGTCGGCACGCGCTACGGCGTCTGCGGCGCAGCGCTGGATTCACGACGGCTCTGCTAACTTTGGCCCTGGGGATCGGCGCCAACTTGTCGTGAGGTCGACATATGAAGTTGACATTGTGCTTGTTGGCCCTTACGGTTCACTCTTTGCATGCTGAGGTGAGTGCCGCTACGGAGATGCTGACGAAGGCATGCAGGCTCGGAGACACGAAGACGGCCGAGAGCCTGCTCGCAGCCGGAGTCAATCCCGACTTGCCCGACCGCTACGGAGCCACGCCTCTCTACTACGCTGCATCGTTTAACCATACTGAAATCGTTCAGCTATTGCTGGAATATCATGCGGATCCGAACGCTCCGGTGAGTATCAATGAACGAAAGGACGGCTTGTCATCGACGGCCCTTCAGTATGCAGCCAGATCGGGTAACTTACGGATTACCAGTATCTTGATCGCAGCCGGCGCCAGGGTCAATACAAAGGGTGCCGAAGGACGTACTGCGTTACACTTTGCGGGCGGCCAGGTGGGTATTATTCATCTGCTTATCGAAAAGGGCGCCGATGTGAACGCCCGTGACGCCGAAGGAATCGCGCCACTGGATGACGAGGTTTGGGGGGGATCTCTCGATGCCGTCGCCATTCTGCTCGCGCACGGCGCCCAGCTAAATGAGGTAGAGCCAAAAACCGGCGCTACGCCGATCAACGAAGCAGCCTACCGGGGCAACACACCGATTGTTCAATATCTGCTCCAATTCAAGCCGGATCTCGAAGTTCCCGATAATCGCGGTAACACCCCGTTAGAAAACGCAATACGAACGGGGAAGGAAGATTGCGCCCTGTTGTTGCTTGAAGCCGAAGCGATAGAACGGAAGACGCCTCAATTCCTCGAGAAAACAATGGACGCAGCCGTTAAAAAGGATGAGCCGGCGCTGGTAGAAACTCTTCTCCGGCGCGGGGTGCCCCTGAACGGCACTCTACCATCGGGGTCCACACCTCTCGGAACGGCCGTGTTCGCAGGGGCAGTTATGGTTGTGTGTCTCCTCTTGAAAAGTAACGCCGACCCAAACATAAGCAGCCGGGACGGAACCAGCCCGCTGCAGGACGCTTCTCTCAAAGGATCCGACACAATTGCAGGTATGCTGCTCGATCACGGCGCCCTGGTGAACTACATAAACAGTGGTTCGGGGACTACCGCCCTTTATACGGCCGCTTCTTTCGGGAGGGTCGACGTAGTAAAGCTGCTACTCAGCCGGGGAGCGAATCCGAATTTATGTGGTACAAATCGAAGGAGCCCTTACCAGGCGGCTCTTGAGAACGGCAACCACGACGTGGCAGACCAAATTCAAATTCATGGTGGCGCGGAAGGTTGCAAATAGAGCTGGGCGTAACGAGGGAAACACCCCGCGCGCCGCGGACTTGGAGGTGGACGTGCACGGCAAAAAGTGATGGACACGCCCACTAAGCTGGAGGCCACGGGCATCGAAGTCATGACGCCTTCCGCCCGAACGCTACACGGTCTGGACTGGTTGAATTTCTTCCTTGCCGACGTCCAGACCGGGGTCGGACCGTTCCTCGCCATTTACCTCGCGGGATACGGGTGGAACGAGCAGCGCGTGGGGATCGCTCTCACCATTGGCGGAATCGCCGGCATCCTGACTCAGACCCCGGCCGGCGCTCTGGTCGACCGCCTGCGATCCAAACGTGCGTTGATTACCGCTGGGGTCGTTGCGCTGGCAGCGGGGGCGTTGCTGATTGCGTTCATGCCGACCTTTTGGTCCGTGATGTCGGCTCAGGTTTTGATCGGCGGCACCTCAAGCATTTTCGGTCCGGCTATTTGTGCGATTTCGCTCGGTATCGTGGGACAGCGGTTGTTCGATCGCCGCCAGGGACGTAACCAGTCTTTCAACTCGGCCGGCAATGTCGTCGCCGCCGTGTCGATGGGGCTTTGTGGTCACTTCATTTCCAATCGCAGCATCTTTTTCTTTGTGTCGGTTTCGACGCTCCCGACCATCCTGACCCTGCTGCTCATCCGTCCCGATGAGATCGACTATGAGCGGGCGCGGGGCGCGCGCGATGAAAAAGAGGACAGTGACGAAGGCGGCAAGGCCGAAAGCGTCCGGGTGCTATTACGCGATCGCCGGCTGGCAGTCTTCCTGGCCTGCGCGGTGATGTTCCATTTTGCTAACGCCGCGATGCTGCCGCTGTTGGGCGAGATGCTGGCCAAGGGTCGCGGCCGGAACTCGATGATGTTCATGTCGGCATGCGTGGTGACCACGCAGTTTGTCATCGCATTGATCGCTTCCTGGTCGGGGCGGAAAGCGGGAGAGTGGGGTAGAAAGCCGCTGCTGCTCATCGCATTCGGCGTCCTGCCGGTTCGCGCCGTTCTCTACACGCTCACCCACAACACCGGTGAGTTGGTCGCTATCCAGATCCTGGATGGTGTGGGGGCGGGAATATTCGGGGTTGTCTCGGTCCTCGTGATCGCCGACCTCACGCAGGGCACCGGCCGCTTTAATCTCACTCTGGGGGCCATCGGCACGGCGGTCGGCATCGGCGCCTCCCTCAGCCAGGTTATCGCCGGTTCCATTGTGCATCACTTTGGCTTCAATGCGGGCTTTCTCTTTCTGGCCGGCGTCGCGGCGGCCGCATTCGGCATTCTCTACTTTCGCATGCCGGAGACACGCGAAAAACGGCTTCTGAGTCCAACCCTATGAGCACCATCCTTCTGCTGTTCCTGTCGAATTGCTTCATGACGTTCGCTTGGTATGGTCACCTAAAATACGGCCACACCTGGCCACTCTGGAAGGCGATCCTGGTCTCCTGGGCGATCGCACTGCTCGAATACTGCCTGGCCGTGCCGGCAAATCGGCTCGGCTATGGCCAGTTCTCCGGATTCCAGCTCAAGATCGTTCAAGAGGTAGTCACACTCATCGTTTTCACCGTATTTGCGATCACGTTCCTGAAGGAGAAACTCGCGTGGAATTATCTCGTGGCTTTCGCCCTTCTTGGCATGGCCGCGTTCTTCGCCTTTGCGTTCAAGGCGCCTGGGCCAGTCTCCTGAACGGCCGGTAAGCCCCGTGACCCTGCCTTCGCGCGTATCCTATAGCAGCGCGTGGATCACGTACTCCTCGAATGCCAGCCCCACCAGCCGCACACGGTCCGGCCGCACCTCCAGCATGTTGATCCGCGGAATGTGCGTCGACGGCTCCGACATCTGCGCCAGAACCAAATCCACGGGAATCCGGCCTTTCACTGCGGCAACCTTCACGCCATCCCGATCCGCCCAATCATGATCGAGCAGGCAGCCAAGCGCGACGAGGCTGTCCAACAATGTGCGCGCTGCCCGAAATCCGGCCTCCTCAATGGGACAATCATGCCCATTCAAGTCCAGCCAGTCGGTGATCAATCGGTAGGTGAATCCCCATAACGGCGCGCCGTTCAACTCGATTGAAGGAAACCGCACTTCCTGCGGCAGTCCCGGAGCCGGCCGCAGCGCGTGACGGGCCGGGTCGCGCAACACGCTCAGCGGCACCCATACGGCTTCCACGGCTTCTTGCGTGGCCAGCGCAGAGGCTTGCTCATCGTCCACGCGAAACACAAATGGCGCGACCAGTAGGAACTTCCCCACTCTACGCCGCGCCACCGCGGTAGGAAGCGCCGCTTCCAGGCGCTCGCGCACCAAACGGATACCACACTCTTCCTCGAGTTCGCGCAGGGCCGTGTGCAACGGGTCGCGGTCATCCGCCTCGCGGCGGCCGCCTGGAAACGACCAGTGTCCCGACCAGGCATCGCCCTCCCGCTCCGCGCGCCGGATCAGGAGTACCGAATCGGCCGCTCCGCGCGCGTGTACGATTGCCACGGCTGCGTCAGGCTCCGCCATTTCCGCTAACCTTGTTACGTGGGGCTCGCAACTAACATTATCCCCGAGGACCAATCGTGAGGGTTGTCCGCCTCGGGTTGATTGCCTGGTTCGCCCTGCTTCCCTTGCAGGCCGCCGAAATCCTTGTAGCGGGCCGCGCCGTCGATGAAAATGACGCGGGCGTTGCCGGAGTGGATGTTACCATCCGCAACCAGGCTGGCGAGCAATGGAAGGCCGCCACGGACCCCACCGGCGGATTCACAATGGCCGTCCCAGCGGAAGGCCCGTATTTCTTCGCCGCCACCCAGGCCGGTTATCTTCCCGTCAAGAATCTGGCCGTCCAGGTGCGCGCGAATATGGGCGAGGTTTACCTGATCCTGAACCACGCCAAGGAGGTTCTGCAGTCCGTCGATGTGGCCGCATCGCCGCAGCCCGTGGACGTGGAGCAGACGCAATCGGAGCGCGTGCTCAGCGGCATCCAGATCATGGACATTCCCTATCCCTCTACGCACAGCCTGCGCGAGGCGATGACGCTGATACCAGGGCAGGTGGCGGACGCGACTGGAGGGCTGCATTTCGACGGCGGGCGCGAAAACCAGACGAATTATTTGCTGGACGGTTTCAATATCGGCGATCCGTTGACCGGAACCCTGGGTGCAACTGTGAGCGTGGAAGCGGTCAGTTCGCTCGACTATCTTAGCGGCCGATACTCGCCGGAGTACGGTCAGGGATCGGCGGGCACGCTTCAAATCAAAACGCAGACTGGCGACGACCAATTCCGCTATTCCGCGACCAACTTTCTTCCGGGCGTGAGCACCGAGGAAGGCTTGCACCTGGGCGACTGGACGCCGCGCTTCAATTTCTCCGGACCGATCGTCAGGGGGCGCGCCTGGTTCTCGGACAACCTGGATGCGGATTACAACATCAACGTGATTCCGGGCCTGCCCAGGGACGAAAGCAGAACCAGCACCTTGCAGGCCAGCAATATGCTGCATACGCAGGTGAATCTGACGCCGGCGAACATTCTTTATACGGACTTTCTGTTCAATTATCAGCGAGCCTCCGAGTTCGGCCTGGGCGCGCTGACGCCCCCTTCCACCACGCTCGATGAACGCGGCCGCACCTGGTTCATCGGACTCAAGGACCAGATCTATATCGCGCGAGGAACGCTGCTGGAACTTGGTTTCGCCGAGATGTTCACGCTGGCGCGGCTGATTCCGTTCGGCACGGGCGTCTACATCATTACGCCGGAGGGCGACCAGGGCAATAACTTCATCAATTCCACACAACATTCGCGGCGCGGACAGTTCCTGACAAATCTGTTCCTGCCTCCCTGGCATCTGGCGGGCACGCACAACCTGAAAATGGGCGCCGACGTGGACCGTGTTGACTACGCGCAAGGCATTGATCGCACCGGGTACGACCTCTACGGCGTGAACTCCAACCTGCTCCGTTCAGTCACGTTTGAAGGAGATGGAACCCTCAGCCGGCCCAGCCTAACCCTGTCATCTTATCTGACGGACCATTGGCAGGCACGCCGGAACCTGTTCTTCGAATTGGGTGTGCGGGAGGATTGGGACGAAATCCTGCGGCGGTGGTCGTTCTCGCCGCGCGCCGCCTTTTCGTATTCGCCGTTCGCCGGCGGCAACACGCGTATATCGGGCGGCTATGCGGTGCTATACGATCCCACGATCATCCAGCTTTTCACCCGGCCATATGACCAATACACGCTCACCGACATATATGCCTCGAACGGAACCCTTCTGCTCCCCAACGCGCTGTCGTATTATACGCTTCCAACCGAGCGTCTGAAAGCGCCGCTTTACCAGAACTGGAGCTTTGGTGTGGACCATCAGTTTCCGTGGCGCATCCGCGCCGGAGTGAGCCTGCACAGGAAGCGCGGCGGCGACGGATTCGCCTACGTGAACACCCTGGCGGCGCCGATTGTAGCGCCTCCGCAGATCGCCGAGGCTTACCACGCATCGTATGTGGAGCAGCAATTCACGCTTACGAATGCGCGGCACGATCAGTACGACGCCGCGCAGGTGATCGTGCACCAGTCCCTCAGGGGCCGCTACGAATGGATGGCCAGCTATACGCGTTCGCGGACGCACTCGAACGAGGTGCTGGACCCGTCGCTCGAACAGACGCTGCTGCTGGGGCCGGACAACGCGGGGCCGCTGCCTTGGGACGCTCCGAATCGCTTTTTAAGCTGGGGATACCTTCCCATGTGGTGGAAGAACTGGGCAGTGGCTTACCTGTTCGAGGAGCGCACCGGTTTTCCTTTTTCCATCCAACACGACAACGGTCAACTGATCGGCGCGCCCGACACCTATCGGTACCCCGACTATCTCAATCTGAACCTGGATTTGGAATGGCGTTTCCGCCTGCGTAAGTATCGCTTTGGCATCCGGGGAGGCATCGATAACCTGACGAACCACAGGAATCCGACGGTCGTCAATAATACGCTGGAGTCGCCGAACTTCCTCACTTTCTACGGCAGCGAAGGACGGCATTATGAAGCGCGGCTGCGGTGGCTGGGGAAGGAGTAAGTGCCCGAACTGCCGGATATCGCGGCTTATCTGGAGGCGCTGGAGCCGCGGGTGATGGGCCTTGCTTTGGAGCGCGTCCGGTTGGGCAATCCCTTTTTGTTGCGAACCCTGGAGCCTCCGCTCCGGAGTGCCGAAAGCCGCGTGGTGTGCGGACTGCGCCGTATCGGCAAGCGCATCGCAATCGGCGTGGAGGGCGATGTCTGGCTGGTCCTGCACCTGATGATCGCCGGCCGGCTGCATTGGCGTCCGCCGCATCCGAAGCTGGGAGGCCGCCAGAACCTGGCTGCGTTCGATTTCGCGCACGGCTCGCTTACGCTCACCGAGGCCGGCAGCCAGCGCCGGGCGTCATTGCACGTGGTGGGCGGCGAACAAGGGTTGCACTCTCTCGATCCCGGAGGTATTGACGTTTTCGCGGCGGATCTGGCGGCATTCCACGAGGCGCTCACTTTCGAGAACCATACGCTGAAGCGGGCGCTCACCGATCCGCGTACCTTCAGTGGCATCGGCAACGCTTATTCGGACGAGATCCTGCATGCGGCGCGCTTGTCTCCCATCGCCCAGACGCGCAAGCTGACAGCGGAAGAGATCGCGCGGCTGCACGCCGCTACGCGCGAGACGCTGGCGCTCTGGCTGGACCGGCTGTGCGCCGAGGCGCGCGAGAAGTTCCCGGAGAAAGTGACTGCCTTCCGCGAGGGCATGGCGGTGCATGGGCGCTACGGACTCCCGTGCCCGTGCTGCGGCGAGAAGGTGCTGCGCATTCGCTATGCCGGCAATGAAACCAACTACTGTGCGCGCTGCCAGACGGGCGGCAAGGTGTTGGCGGATCGCGGTCTTTCGCGGCTGCTCGGTAAGGATTGGCCGCGCACGCTCGAAGAGTTGGAAGCGCTGAAGCGACGCTGATCGGATGCGCGGCGTGCAAACAGAGTCACTCCGACCGCAGCGCCACCATCGGATCCACCCGCGCCGCGCGTAGCGCCGGGATAACGCTAGACGCGCGGCGCGTCCGGACGGTTAGCGCGCTTGTGAAACGTGCCATCCTTCATGATCACCAGCAGGCGCTCTCCATCGCGCGCCAGCACCGAGATGTCTTCGAGCGGATTGCCGTCCACCAGCAGCAGGTCCGCCGCCGCACCTTCGCGGACCGTTCCCAGGCGGCCGGATTGGCCTAACAGCTCCGCATTTACCGCGCAGGCGGAACGCAGGATATCGATGGCGGGCAGCACTTGCGCGCGCAGCGTGAATTCGGCGGTTTGGCGCACATGCTGGGCGCCGAGCAGGTCGGTTCCCAGACCCATTTTTACGCCGGCGCGCTTCATGATCTCCAGACCGGCGAAGGCACGGTCGCCGATGCGGCGCAGCTTTTCCACGCTCACCGCGGGCAGGCCGAGTTGTTTCTCCCTGTTCGGCCAGCGCCGCAAGCGTCGCCATCGTGGGCACCGCGAACGCGCCGCGCTCGGCCATGAAGTCCGCCGTCTCGCGGTCGATCAAAGTGGCGTGTTCGATCGAGCGCACGCCCAACGCCACGGATCGCCGCACGGCTTCCGCCGGATGGCAATGCGTGGCTACATAGGAGTCCGCGCGAGTGGCCTCATCCACCGCGGCGCGGATCTCGTCGTCCGAATATTGGCAGCATTCGAGCGGATCCGTGGGAGACGCGATGCCGCCGGATGCCATCAGCTTGACGTGCGATGCGCCGCGGCGCAACTCTTCCCGGACCGCGTGCCGCACCGCGTCCACGCCATCCGCAATTACGGTGAGGCTGTCCATATGGCAGCCGCAGCCATGATCGCCAGGACGAAAGTCACCGTGGCCGCCGGCCTGGCTGATGGCGCGGCCGCCGTAGAATAGCCGGGGCACACGGCCCAACAAACCCTCGCGCAACGCGGAAGCCAGGCCCACATCCGCGCCGCCCACATCCCGCAGCGTGGTGAAGCCGCGATCCAGGCTGGCGAGCATGAACCGCGCCGCAAAGTGCGCCAGGTACGAGAAAGGCGACTGCGCGATGCGCGTGAAGTTCAGCCCGGCGGCGTAGACATGTACATGCGCGTCGATCAAGTCGAGCATTAGGACGCAGCCCGAGCAGTCCACTACGTCCACAGGCTCGTTCGTCTGGGCGGGCGGCGCAATCCGGCGAATCAGCCCACCGGCTACCAGCACATCCACGCCCTCGCGCAGCACCTCGGAATGGCCGTCAAAGACGCGCGCGTTGCGGAAGAGCACGGACACCATGGGAGTATCTCACATTGCGAAGACCTGCGCCTGAAACACGCTCAAGCGTGCGCCTAGGCTCTGATATCCCTTGGTGCCCAGTCCGGCCTTGATAGAGAGCGAACTCAGGAACTGCTCGCCGTTCCAATCCCGTCCTGCCGCCACCTGCGGCAGCAGCAACGCCTGACGGCCGCCGCAGTCGAGCGTCGCGCCGTGCACGCCGACGCGAAATGCGCGCATGTCGCGGATGGGCTTCATGGGAGACAGGATCGAAATCTCAATTTCGATTTCGCCGTCCACGCTCAGCACGGTGGGAAAACGCGGATCGTCCAATGCCGCGCGCAGCGTAGTCTCCGCCACGTTTTCCGCCAGGCTCTGGCAGCTCATCCGGTTGCCCACGCAGCCCAGCAAACGCAGCCCCTGGTGCAGGCCGACAAACACGCCCGCCTTCCGCGAAAGGGCCGGCGTAATCTCGCGCGGCGGAATGGCCCTATGCTCACCGGTCGAGCGCAGCAGCCGCAGCGTCTCGCGCGCGCTTTCTAGCAACAGGCTGCGCTCGGCTGCGTCCACCCAAAACGACTGCACCGGAAAGTAGCCCAGCGCGCCGTAACTCACGGTGTGATCGTAATCGCCCGTGATGTCACCCGAGGTCTGGTAGTCCAGCGTCTCCTGGAAGATTTCGTCTCCGGCGGCGAACGCCAAAGTGCGCAGCCACAGTGCGATCGGCGAACGGCCGCACAGTGTGGCGCGGGTCTTCTCGATTTCTTCGAGGAAGTACCGCGCGTCCAGGCTGGCGGCAGCGTCCGTCAGGCTGCGGTCGAGATGGGCCAGGCGTGCGGATATCTTCGAATCCGCCGGGAACGGTTGGTATCCGAAGGCCCGTCCGTAATGTGTAAGATCGGAGCTGACCAGGAAAACCGTATCCGGTCCACACAGTGCGGCCAGCATTTCCGCCGCCGCATCCCGCTCATGGTCGTCCACATAGCCGGCGAAGAGCGGCACGGCCAATGCGCGCGGCGCCGCGTGTTGCAACAGGGGCAACTGGATCTCGACGGAATGATCGCAGATACGATCCTCGTCCACGAAGTGGAATGGCCGGTAGCGCGCGAGCCGCTCCATGGTGTCGCGGTCGACGCGGACCTCGCCGAGCGGCGTTTCGTACTTACTTATGTCCGGTATGGAGATTCCCGGCGGCCCACCCTTGTGCGCGAACCCCAGCACCACGGCGCGCCGCGGCTGCTGCCGGCGCACATGACGATAGGCGGCGGCCGCCACTGCGCCGGAATACTGTAAGCCGGCGTGCGGTACCACGAAACCCAGCGGGTTCGGAAACAGAAAGGCGCCGGTTCTTTGTTGGGAAGTTTCGAATAAGTCGTCGAGCAGAAGCTCGAGGTCCGTGCGGCAGTCCGGATACCACGCTCCGCCGTACGGCGATACGTGCACTGCTTGCATATGTCACCCGCAACTGGGCGAGAGTAGTTCGCCTGGCCCGGAACAGGTCCTGGAGGACGCGCGCACACCTGCAGGTCCGCTCCACTGTCCTGCAATGCGCGCGGCGCAATCCGGACAACGCCCGTCTTCCGTAAGCCGGTTTCGCAACACCCGAAAGCCGCGCCGCTCCACCACGGCTGCGCCGCACGTAGGGCAATGCGTGTCCTCCAGTTTGCCCAGTTGTCCCGGCAGGTTGCCGGCGTACACATAATGAAGGCCGGCGGCCCGGCCGATTTCCGCCGCGCGCTGCAGCGCGGCCACGCCGGTATTGCCCTGTCCAAACATTTTGTAGTCTTCGTGAAACGCGGTGACGTGCCACGGGATGTCCGGGGAAATGTCCGCCAGGAATTCCGCGATGGCCGTCAACTCCGCCGCTGAATCGTTGAAACCCGGCACCACCAGCGTCACGATTTCCAGCCAGAAGCCCATGGCGTGGATGCGGCGGATAGAGTCCAGAATCGGCCCCAGCCGGCCGCCCAACTCGTGATAGTGGCGATCGTCGAAGCTCTTCAGGTCCACTTTGTATAGGTCCACCCAAGGCCGCAGATATTCGAGCGCCTGGGGGGTGGCATTGCCGTTGGAGACGAATCCGGTGACCAGGCCGGCCGCGCGCGCCTCGCGAAAAACCGCCACCGCCCATTCGCTCGTGATGAGTGGCTCATTGTACGTGCTGACCACGCTGCCCGCGCCGGACGCGCGCGCGGCTGCCACGATCTCGCGTGGCGCAATGCGGGTGAAATCCAGCGATGAACGGAAATCGCGCAGGGCCTGCGAGGTGACCCAGTTCTGACAGTATCCGCAGTGCAGGTCGCAACCCAACATGCCAAAGCTGAGCGCGCGGGTTCCGGGCAGCGCGTGGAAGAAGGGCTTCTTCTCGATGGGATCGGCGTGCAGCGCGCTCACATAACCGTAAGGTACGTAAAGCTTGCCGCCCTGGTTGTAGCGCACCTTGCAAACGCCCGTGAAGCCGGCGGGTATGGGACAACAGTGGCCGCAGGCGTCACAGCGCACCCGGTTCGAATCCAGCTTTTCGTACAGTTCCCCTTCGCGGACCTGCTCGGAGAGTCGTTCAGCCACGGTCTTCATTAATCAGACCTTCGACTGCCAGACTCCATTATATCGCCGGGCACGGCGGACGGCGGGGTTTTCGCCTGGCCATCATCATGTAAGAATGCCCTAGCAAGAACTTGCTCAATCTAGGGCGCCAAAATCGCAAGCAACCTGTTTTCAGTCGGATATTATCCCGGTGTGATTTGGCACACTGATTGCTCCGTTTTGTACTCTTCCGAACAACGTTATATGTTCAATTATTTACCTTCCTACCCGGAGAGACGATGCCGCTTCGCCTGCGCGCCCGAAACGGGTGTGATTCTTTTTCAATCATCAAAGAACATTCATGCGAAACCATCGCAGAAAGCGCTGTGCCATGGCCCAAACGGAGTGCTTTCAGTGTTTTAGCGGCCCTGACAATAATCGTGTATGCGCCCTGCAAGGCAGACGTTCCGGCGCCGCCGGTGCCCCCTGCCCCGCCAACGGGGTACTGTACTTCCATCTATAGTGAGCTGTCCACAGACCTCCAGGCGTTTAACACCCAGCTGGCGACGCCTCCCACCTGGACGCCCGTAACGGGCGGTCCCACGGTGTACGCTGCCAACCTGGAGTGGGCCGATAGCAACACAGGGCCGCAGATATCCAGCCCCAACTATTTGCCGGCCGTCCTGGCCCAACTGCAGGAGCTGAAAGCAATGGGTGTCAAGGCCGTGTCGGTTGCAGTCGGATTTCCCGTTCTGTACGAGCCTTTCTATGGCAGCCAAGCTGCCCTCCAGCCATACCTGACCTTCTATTCGCTGGTGGCGCAGGCTGTCAGGGCCGCCGGTCTCAAACTCATTGTGGATAACGAGGAACTGTTTTCCAATGACATCGCGGCCGGTTGGACCAATATGAACGCCTTCTACAGCACGCTCACCTGGCCTGAATACATCGCGGCTCGCGCCGAGATGGCCGCCACCATCGCCCAGAGGATGCAGCCGGATTATCTCAGCGTCGCGAACGAACCCGATACGGAAGCCGCCCAGACCGGCCAGCAGAATTTGAACAACCCGGCGGATGCCGCGCTCATGATCGCGGGAGAAATCGTCGCCGTTCAGGCGCTGAGCTTGTCCAAAGCCCCCAGTCTGGGCGCGGGTTTTGGCACCTGGCTACCATCTGGCGGGGCCTCCAGTTTGCTCGACTACCTCAACGCCTACGTGGCCCTGCCTCTGGACTATATAGACATGCATATTATTCCTGTCAACACCGTACCGAATGCCAGTTATATTGGTAACTCGCTGACCATCGCCAGTGTGGCTGCGGCCGCCGGCAAACCGGTCGCGATAGGCCAAGCCTGGCTGGAGAAGGCGGAGGCCGGCGAACTGGGTACTCTCTCCGACGACGTGCTCCGCGCCCGCGGGCCTTTCAGCTTCTGGGCTCCTCTCGACGAATCCTTCCTACACACCATGCGCGCCCTGGCGCACTACACGCAGATGGTTTATTTCGTGCCTTACGAGTCGTCTTACTTCTTCACGTACCAGACCTATGGCGGAACCGATGACAATGGCGGAGCCGCAAACTGCACATGTACAACCACGAGCTGTTCGGATTCCGACATCATGCAGACCGAGAATACGCTGGCGACTGCGGCCGACTCGCAGAGCGAGTACACCGTCACCGCGTTTAGATACTACGGAAACCTGGTCCCGACGCCAGACACCATTCCGCCGTCGGTGCCGTCCAACCTGACCGGCACGCCTGGCACTGTCGGAGCGAATCTTTCATGGACTGCCTCCAGCGACAACGTCGGAGTAGCGGGTTACGATGTGTACCGCTGCACCCCGCCGGCGGCCGGCCAGCCCTGCACCGGTGTCTGGATCGCCAGCTCAACGGCCGCGTCTTTCACCGACACTTCTCTGACCGGCAACACGCTTTACCACTACCAGGTGCGCGCGTTTGATTTCGCCAACAACCATTCGCCGCTTTCGAATACGCTGAGTTTGCTGACATACAGAACGTCGGCAGACGCCGCAACGAATCTGGTGGCCACGGCGGTGTCCGCCCAGGAAATCGACCTGAGCTGGTCTCCCCCCTCGAACACTAACGGCTTGAATGATTATTTGGTCTATGGCGGGAGTTCAGCGTCAAATCTCCAGCAGATCGCGGTCACACCGTCCAATGTGACCGCTTTCAGGAATCTGCCCCTAGCCCCAGGAAGCACTTATTACTACGGCATCGTAGCGGTGGAACAGGGGATCGATGCGGCGATGACTCCGGCCGCGTCGGCCACTACGCTACCGCTGCCCAATCCACCCAGCAACGTAGCCGCGGCGCCTACGGCCACTGCCGTCGCCCTGACTTGGCAGGAAACCGCACAGCCTGGTGGCTTGCCTGTCAGTTTCTACCAGATCTACGAGGGCGACATGCCCGGAAAACTGGCCAAGGTCGCCACCACGGCGGCCACCACGTATACGGTAAGGTCCCTGAACGCCAAAACAGCCTATTATTTTGAGATCGTAGCCGTGGACACGGCGTTCGACAATTCTGCGCCGTCCCGCCAGGCGTACGCCATTACGCTTCCGATGCCGGCCGCGCCGGTCGACGTGGTAGCAACGGCGGGCTCCAGCACTGACGTTACAGTAACTTGGTCGGAAAACGTCCCGCCCAAGGGTCTGCCCGTTCAATACTACACTATCTTCCGGGGTACGTCGCCCACCGGGCTCACCCAGCTTTCCACTCGGTCGGGCTCTCCATTTATCGACACAGGGGCTTCCCCGAAAACGACTTACTACTACGCGGTAACTGCGACTGACTCCGGTAACGACGTTTCGCCCATGTCGGCTACGGCGGAGACCGCTACGCCTCCGTTGCCCGCCGCACCGGTTAACGTGGTGGCCACAGCGGACTCTAGTACGGAAGTCGCGGTTACCTGGTCGGAAAACATCCCGTCCAATGGTCTGCCAGTTCAATACTACATTATCTTCCGCGGGACTACGCCCACTGGCCTCACCCGCCTGGCCACCCAGTCAGATTCTCCATTTACCGGCGGGGCTTCGCCGCACACAACCTACTACTACGCGATAGAAGCGGTCGACACCGCCCAGGATGTCTCGCCCATGTCGGCTGCGGCACGCGTCACTACGCCCAAGTAGGAATCCTTATTGCCGCGCAGCGACAAATGGCCCGCCCGGCTGCGCACCGCCGCCATCTTCCGGTTTAGTTTGGCGTGCTGACCTGCGCCACAGCCGACATCGGTGAAATGTTGCCGCCTGTATCGGTCGACTGTATACCGTAGTAATAAGTAGTGCCGGCCGTCAACGGATAAATCGTCATCGAAGTGGTTGTCGGGCCAACGGCGGTCAGCTCGGCCAGATTGGACGGCGAACTTCCCTGGAAGACACGGTACGATCCCAGCGGCATGCCGCTGCGCGCAGCCGTCCACGTCAAGCTGATCTCGACCTTCGAGATTGCGCTCGCCGTCACCGAGGCCGGCGGCGAAGGCAGCGCCAGTGTGGTGGCCGACGCCACGGCGGACATCGGCGAAACGTTGCCTCCCTGGTCGAACTCTTCGACGGCGTAGTAGTAGGTGGTTTCTGGCGTAAGGGAGTAGCCGGTATATGAGGTTGCGCTCGTGGTGGCCACCTGGGTCAAATTGGTAGGCGTGGTTCCTTGGAAGACGTAGTAGCCGATGAGGGGCATCCCGCTGCGCCCAGGCCTCCAGGTCAACCCGATTTCCATGGTTGAGATCGCTGTGGCCACGGGCTTCCAGGGCGCCGTGGGCAGCGCCAGCGTGTTGGCCGAACCAATCGCAGACATCGGCGAGACATTCCCGTCGGTGTCTACAGCCTCCACCCCGAAGTAGTATGTCGTGGATGGAGTCAGGAGATAGTTGTTGTATGCTGTGCGCGTGCTGTACGAGGTCCCCACCTGGATCAGATTGCTGGCGGAGGCTCCCAAAAACACCCGATAGCTGCTGACGGCGATCTTATCCGTCGAAGCAGACCAAGTCAAGTTGATCTCCTGGCAGGAGACCGCCGTGCCCACCACGTTTGCGGGCGCACTCGGGGGTATGGTGTTCCACGTCGTGACCTGGACCGTCAGCGAGGGCGCCGACACGTTGCCGGCCAGGTCGAAGGCTTCCACATAGTAAGAATACGTCGCAGCGTCGGTGAGCCCCGAGTCCGTATAAAATGCCTGGGCCGTGGTTGCGACCGTCACGCCATTGCGAAACACATAGTAACCGGCTACGCCCACGTTATCGGTAGACGCATTCCATTCCAAATATGCCTGCGTGGGCTGGGTCGACCCCGCCGTCAGGTTGCCGGGGGGCGAAGGCGGCGCGGTGTCCGGGACGGGAAGAATCGAGCTGTAGTAGCTCAGTGCCGTGCTGGTAAAGCTGGCGGCCAGCATGTTCTGGCCCGACTGCTGGACCTCCTGGGAGATAATCTGGGAAGGGGTCAGATTTTCGGTCGAAGTGCCATAGGGCAGATAGGCCCAGAAGTACAGCGATTCGAAGGCGTCCATGAAGGTCATCTTCGTGTAGTAGGCCATGTTCACCATGGTCTGCAGGAAGTATGTATCCAGGGGCTCCCAAAAACTGAACGGGTCGCGGGCCAGAATCTGGTCGTTGCTGAGGACGCCCAACTCGTCGTCCGCCTCTTTGTGCAGCCAGGTTTGGGTCATGGTCACGGGTTTGCCGGCGGCGGCGGCCATGCTTGTGATGGTCAGCGCGTTGGGTAGAAAATTATCGTTCACCGGCAAGACGTGCATGTCGATGAAATTCACCGGCAGCGTCAGGAAACTCTGGATGAACTGCTGATACCCGGCAAGCCAGGTACCCACACCGGCGCCCAACTGGGTGCCGGACACGCCCGCTGTTTGCAAGGCGGTCAGGGTCTGGCTGAGCATACTGGTGGCCCCGCTAACCGTATTGACCTCGGTCTGCCCGGACATGGCAGCTTCGGTATCGGGCTCTTCCAGCACCACCATATAATCCGGCTGCATGGTTTGGGCGATGGTCACCGCGGTCTGCGCGCGGGCCGCCTGATATTGGGTCCAATTCAGCGTGGCGTAAAACGGCGCCACGTTCCAGCTATCGGTCACCTGGTCGTTGAGCAGACATTCGTTTTCAACGATGAGCTTCAAACCCATGGCCCGGATGCTGACGGCCAGGTTCTGATAAAAAGCTACAAATTGCTGGTACTGCGTCTGGCTGGAGAAGAAGGGCTCGTA
>Ga0302325_10004377_pt1 | contig 32702 bp, 26 predicted proteins | sample Palsa_T0_2_FD_201948 | JGI IMG/M metagenome (GOLD analysis project Ga0302325, IMG submission 201948) | Peat permafrost microbial communities from Stordalen Mire near Abisko, Sweden - Palsa_T0_2 | ecosystem: Environmental > Terrestrial > Soil > Palsa > Peat permafrost | place: Sweden: Abisko... | reverse complement strand
CGCTCGATATCCGGAGCATCCTGGACATGATTCCGCACCGGTATCCGTTCGTCCTGATCGACCGGGTCGTCGAGATCAAGGGGTCGCAGGAGCTGGTCGCGATCAAGAATGTCACCATCAACGAGCCATACTTCAACGGCCACTTCCCGGGCAATCCCGTCATGCCCGGGGTCCTTCAGCTCGAGGCGATGGCCCAGGCCGCGGGCATCCTCATTATCGCCCACAACAAGTGGGTGCCGAAGCCGGCGTTCTTCATGAGCGCGGACAAGGTGAAGTTTCGCAGGCCCGTCCGCCCGGGCGACCAGCTTCGGATTCTCGCGAAGCTCACCAAGGTCCGCGCCAACAAGATAGCGTTCGCCGAGGTGAGCTGCACGGTGGACGGTCAGGTCGTGTCGAGCGCGGAGCTGATGATAGCGGTCGTAGAGGAGCCCGGCGACGAGTGAGCGGCGGCCCTCCGGTGCCCTACTTCTTGTAGACGCCGGCCGGGTCGAACGCTCGCGTGGCGGCGAATTCGAGCTTCGGCGCGCCCATCCCGTCCAGGTCGGCGCCTGCGGCGAGCTTGCGGTAGAAGCAGGACCTATAGCCGTTGTGGCATGCGCCGGGGCCCGTGTTCTCAACCCTCAGCAGAAGGACGTCCTGGTCGCAGTCGACGTAGAGATCCACGACCTTGAGCGCGTGGCCGGATTGCTCCCCCTTGACCCAGAGCTTGTTCCGCGAGCGGCTCCAAAACGCCGCCGTCCGGGTGCGGATCGTGTGGGAGAGCGACTCGGCGTTCATGAATGCGAACATGAGGACCTCGCCGGTCGCGTGGTCCACGGTGATGCAGGGGATCAGTCCGTCCGGGCCGAATTTCGGCTGCAGGAGTGTTCCGAGCTCGACCTCGTCGGTCGTGGTGCGGGCGGCAAATGAGGCGGGCTTGGCCATGGTCAGGTCGGGGGGAGGGCGCCCAGTTTTCTCAGGTAGTCGTAGGTGTAAAGCCCGGTCCTGTGCCCGTCGCTGAATTCGAAGCGCAGGGCGTAGTTGCCGATGCGCTCCCAGCCGAGGATCCGGACGCCGGAATGGTCGGCACCGCGTTCGCCCCCGTACTGCGTCCCGAACATGTCGCGCTCCCCCTGGGTCTCCGCGCTGGGGGACGCGCGGCGGAGCAGGTCGTGGCGGAGGAAGGATTCGGCGCCGTCGCTCCAGGCGATGGCGACCTCGTCGCCGATCACCTGGACGTTTGCGGGAGTCTGCATGGGATTGAGGAGGTGCGCGCAACGTCGCCCGGACGTTCGCCGATCGCAAACCCGATTTTGGCCCGGAGCCGCCCTGCGGCCTCCGTCAGGCGGCCTACGGCACGGCGCCGGCTACCGGGCCTGGAGACCCAGCGCCCTGACGCATTCAGCATCGAGCGTCCGGCGACCCTGCGCGTCGCTGTTTGCGACGCGAAATCCGCCCGCGTAGTCCCACATAGCCCAGCCGACTCCCTGCGCCTCGCAGAGTTCGCGCACGTCGCGTATCCAGCGGTAGCGGCTGTCGGGAGGCGCGACCCGGGTGTAGACCCCGAATTCGTTGCAGGTGAGGGGAACGCCGTTCACGCGCCCCCAGTCAAACGCGAGGGCGAGGCGTGCGGCGATCCAATCGCGGGACGCATGGTAATCCCCGAGGACCTTGCGCGCCGCGGGATCCGAGAGCGCCGCGAGCTCGGCGGCCTTGCTCACCGGGTCGACGGGATAGACGACGCCGGTGAGCTCCTTCTCGCCATCGCCGGTCCAGGACGCGCCCTGGTGGGTCTCGGCCATCGGCTCATAGAAATGGAAGTTGTAGACGACATTGCGGTCCGCTAGCGGGGTGAACTTCGCAAGCTCGCCGACGCCGCTCCAGCGGTTCGAGGTGACGATGATCGTGTGCCTCGGCGCGGCGGACCGCATGGCTGCGAACAGTCCCCCCTGGACCCAGGACCAGCGCTCGAGCGACATCATGCCCGCCGGCTCGTTCATGGTCTCGAGGAAGACGCGTTCCGGGTCGCGGACCGCCAGGTGGCGGGCCATCGCGCCCCAAAGCGCGGCGGCCTTCAGCGCGAGCGCATCGTCCGTGCGCAGCCTGCCCTTTGTGTCCTCGCGCGCATGCCAGTCTACGATCACGGCAAGGCCGGCCCCGAGGATGTGGTCGAGCGCGGCGTCGAAATCGGGGAGAAATTCGGATCGCAGGGTCCCGGGGTGGTCCTCATCCATGAACATCTCGAACTCGACCGGATACCGGACATGGGTGAACCCGGCGCCGGCGATAAGCGCGAAATCCTCAGGCTTGTCATAGGTTGCGAACCAATCGTGGGCGTAAGCCCCGTTTTTCACCGGGATCTGCGAGAACCAATGGGACAGGTTGACTCCCCTGGAGAGGGCCGCGAGCCGCCCGGCCGGGACGTCGCTTGCCGGCAACGCCGGGGCCGCGAGCGCGCCGGCGTACGCCAGGAGCGCGGCGGCGAGGAACGCCCGGGGATCGATTGGGGTTGGCATGGGACCAGGATGACGGAGCCCAGGGCTCCCTTCGAGACTCTTTGCAATTGCCGGGGACGGGGAGCGGTGCTAGCCCTTCCCGTCCCATGGGACGACAATGGCTCCACGCAAAGCGCGCGATCGTCAACCTGAAGAAGGGCCAGGTCGTTGGGAAGCTGGTCAAGGAGATCACGGTCGCGGCGAAGCTCGGCGGCGCCGATCCCGTGGCGAATGCGCGGCTTTTTGCCGCCCTTGAAAAGGCGCGCAAGGCGAGCGTGACCCGCGACGTCATCGAGCGGGCGATCAGGAAGGGCGCCGGGGTCGGCGACGAGAAGCTCGTCCTCGAGCACGTTGTTTTCGAGGGCTACGCCCCCCACAAGGTCCCCCTCATCGTCGAGGTCTACACGGACAACCACCAGCGCACCGCGCCGGAGATGCGCTTCCTTTTCAAGCGGGGCGTGCTGGGGAGCGCGGGCAGCAACAAGTTCCTCTTCGACCATGTCGGGCTCATTGAGGCGCATCACCCGGACCCCGCTGCCGACCTCGAGGCCGCCGCGATCGAGGCGGGCGCCAATGACGTGGAGCCGCTCACGCACCATCAAAACGACGACATTCCGGACGGCCACGCCGGCGCCCGTTTCATCTCCGACCGGACGGCGGTCCACGCCGTGTCCACTTGGCTTGCGCAGCACGGCTGGTCGGTCGTGACGAGCGAGCTGGGCTATATCGCAAAGTTGTTTCCCGAGCTCGACGAGGCGACGAGGGCCGACGTCGGGGAGTTCCTCCAGGCCCTGGAGGACCACGACGACGTCCAGCGGGTCTGGGCGGCGGTCAGATAACCCGCATATCCATGTGCGGCAACGGTTGACACCGGGGGCTGTTTTTCCCGAAATGGGCTCCCGTCAACCTGCCATGCCGTGAACATCCTAATCGTCGAAGACGAAGCCACTTCGCGCGAGATGCTGCTGACCATCCTCGAGATGGAGGGGGATCACCAGATTCTGACCGCCTCGGACGGCGACGACGCGCTCAAGCTGATGGCGGATCCGCGGCATCCCTTCGACGTGGTTTTCCTGGACCTGATGCTTCCGTCGATCTCCGGCCTCGACCTGCTTGAGCGGGTGAGGGCGATACCCGCCTGTCGCTTCGTCAGGGTGATCATCTGCACGATCTCGACCGACAGCGCGACGGTCGTCCGCGCGGCGCGGCTCGGCGTCCGCCATTACATGGTGAAGCCGTGCGACAAGATTCGCGTGTTTGAGCAGCTCAACATCATCAAGGCCGAGATCGCAGGGCTCCAGAAGATCGAGAGGCCCGAGGAGGCCGCTGGCCGCCTGGGGATCGACATCCCCGCATACAAGGCGAAGGTGGGCGTGACCCTCGAATACATGGAACGCTGGCTGACGAAGGCCAAGGCCGGCGCGCGGTCCACGGACCGGCAGCAGCTGGCGGCCGACACCGGCAGGCTAAAGACCGACGCGCTGGATCTGGGCCTGCGGGAGGTCGGGCGCCGGTTTTCCACGCTTGAAACCCGGTTGTCCATCGAGCCCCAGGAAGAGGTGCCCGCTTCGCGTGCGATCGAGATCGCGTTCATCATGAGCCACCTCCACGGCGAGCTCAACCGGGTCCGCTCGGTGCTCAAGATCATCGCTCCCGACAAGCCTCTTTCGTGAGGCGCGCTCGGGTCTCCGTACTCGGCATTTCCCTGGGTCTGGCCGCGGCGGTCGCGGCCCGCGGCGCGGAAACGCTGAGCATCGCCGCCGCCTCGAACCTCACCTATGCGCTCGAGGCCCTGGACGCCGAGTTCAGGAATACCTCCCCCTCGGTCGACGTCACGACGACGGCCGGCGCGTCGGGAAGCCTGGTCGCGCAGATAAGGGACGGGGCGCCCTACGACGTCTTTCTATCCGCCGACCTCGAATTCGCCGAGGCGCTCGTCAAGTCAGGGAGCGCCGATGCCGGGAGCCTCACCCCCTTTGCGGTCGGCCGGCTCGTGATCTGGACGGTCAAGCCCGGCGTCGACATCTCCGACATCGCCGCAACCGTGCGCAGCCCCGCGGTGCGCGTCCTTGCGATCGCAAGCCCCGACAGCGCGCCCTACGGCCGGGCGGCGAGGCAGGCGCTCGAGAAACTGGGGCTCTGGCCCGTGGCCGTGCCGAAGCTGGTCACCGCCGAGAACATTTCGCAGGCGACCCAGTTTGTCGAAACGGGCAATGCGGACGCCGGGTTTGTGGCGCTCTCCGCCGTCGTTTCCCCGCGGCTAAGGGGCAAGGGGCGCTGGCTTGAGGTGCCTGCGGGGCTGTATGAGCCGCTCACCCAGGTCGCGGTGATCACGTCCCATGGCTCCGCCAACCCCCAGTCGGCGCGTTTTGTCGCCTTCCTTGGGAGCGCCGCGGCGCGGCGCGTGCTGAACGGCTTTGGCTACGGGGTGCCTCTTCCCTCCGCCCGGGCGCGGGACGGCAAGTAGCGCCGTTTTCGGCGGCTGCAGGCGCCCCGGCGAAGCCGCTCAGCCGGCCTTCGAGGTGTAGAGCGCGACCAGCGCCGCCCCGATGGCCTGGGATAGTTCGCCCAGCTCCGAGGCAGCGAACTTGATCGTCGCCCGCTGGCCGGGCCAAAGGTAGGGCATCGCGGTCTCGCGAAGGACGCTGATGTACCGATCGCGGAACTTTGCCGTGGTGGACTCGTGGTCCATGAGGCCGCCCCCGACCACGACGAAACCGGGATCGAGCGCCAGGCAGAGCGACGCCGCGTGCAGCCCAAGCGCCCGGGCCTGGAACTCGAAGATCTCCATCGCAAGCGGATCCTCCTTCTGGGCAAGCCCGCGAAGCGACATCGCCTTTTCCCTTGGCGGGTGCTCCGATCGCGCGAGCGCGTGGCCGGGATGCCGCTTCAACACCTCCTCAAGGAGGTGGGGCAGCCCGGAAAGGGTGGTGTACGACTCGATGCACCCCCATGTCCTGCCGCAGCCGCAGGGGAACGGCCTCATCCCGAGAAGGTGAAGCGGGGCTGGCATGTGCGCCGCCTCCATTCCCGAGAGGGTCTCGCCGTCCAACGGCAGCCCGTTGGTGTCGATATAGGCGCACCCCAGGCCGGAGCCAGGGGCGAGCAGGAGCACCGAGGCCTTTTTTCCGGCGCGCACCAGCTTGGCCTCGGCGACTCCGCCGAACTTGCCGTCGTTTCCCACCGAGAGGGGGATCGCGCGGCCCGCGGCCTCCGAGAGCGCGCGGCCGTAGTCGGCGTGGAAATTCCAGCCGTCAAAGCTGGCGGGGAGATTGGCGGTCCGCCCGAGGACCCCGTAGCGCTGGTACGGCCCGGGGATAGCGAGCCCCACGCCCCGGACCTGGTCCCAAGTGAGCTTGTTCTGGGCGAGGAAGCCGACGACGCCCTGGACCCAGCCGTGGACCACCGCGGCGGTTCCCTTCTGGGCGTTCGTGTCGCTCTGGAGGAGCTTCATCGAGACCATCGAACCGTCGGCCCACACGCCCCCGGTCTTGGATGTCGTTGCGCCGCTGTCGGAGCCGATGAACACGTCCTGGGATGAAATCATTTGGGGCGCCTGAAATCACAACATGCTGCGGACCAACTGCAAGTCCGCAGGAAGCGCGACGCCAAAAGGGGAAAACTATTTGCTACGCGCTCGATCATGGTTCCTATGCACCAGTCATGGTATCACCCATCTGCCCACCTGAATTTGACCTGACGGTCCGCGTGGGCTGCAGCCTTGCCTACGAGGTGACGGGAACGGCGTCGCTGCTGCTGAACGTGAGGCCGAGGCCCGACCGCCACCACGTCATGCTCGCGGAGGCGCTGACCATGGGCGACAACCTGCCTGCCGAGGAGTTCACCGACAGCCATGGCAATCCGTTTTACCGCGTGACGCTCGCTCCGGGCACCAACCTTTTCAGGCACGATGCCATCGTGGCGATCTCCTCCAAGCCGGACAACCACGACCTCGACGGCGCCGCGCCGCTCGCGCCGGGCGAGCTGCCGACCTCCGTGCTTCGCTACACGCTGCCCAGCCGGTACTGCGACTCCGACAAGCTGGTCAATTTCGCCTGGGAAAAATTCGGGAAGGTCGAGCACGGCTGGCCGCGGGTCCAGGCCATCAGCCGATGGCTGCATGAAAACATCGAGTACCGCTACATGTCCGGCCGTCCCGACCTTTCGGCTTGGGACGTGCTGCAGCGGGGATACGGGGTGTGCCGCGACTTCGCGCACCTCGCGATCGCCCTCAACCGGACCTTCAACCTGCCCACCCGCTACGTGACCGGCCATCTGCCCGATATCGGGTTTCCCGACCCGGACAACCACATGGACTTCCATGCGTACGCGGACGTCTACCTCGGCGGACGCTGGTTCACGACCGATGCCCGCTTCCATGTCCCGCGCATCGGCCGCGTCATGGTCTCCTGCGGGCTGGATGCCGTGGACGGCGCATTCTCCACGATCTACGGCGGCGCGACGCTCACGTACTTCCAGGTCTGGGCCTACCAGGTGGCGCGCGGCAGCGTGGGGGTCGGCGATCCGCTGGATTTCTCGCTTCGCCTCGACAACCAGTGGGCGGTGCAGATGGACCCGGCCCGCTGACCGGGCGTTCACCGCCCCCCGGGCAGAAGGCTGAGCCGGTAGGACGAGCTCCAGTCCGTCCGCGGCGAAACCCCCAGGACCAGTTCGAACGACCCCTCCGCGACCGAGGGCAGCACGGCGTGCGCGCTCGGCCCGGCCAGGTTCCTGCCGCCGGCGACCGGCGGGAAGGCCCAGAGCAGCAGCCTCGTCCGGGCGCCACCGGCGAGCAGCGTCACTTCGACCTCCCCGGCGGGCAGCGGGTCGAGACAGTCGTTGAGAATCCATATCTCGGCGGAAAACGCCTCCCCGGGCCGCCACTGGAACTTTGCGAAGCGCGCGCTCGCCAGGACCGGCCGGCAAGCCAGCCTCACCGCGTGGTAGGCGGGCTTGGGACGCGCGGGCCAGTTAATGATGCAGTTGCCGGCCGCGCTCGGCCACGGCTCGTTGTAGCACCAGTTGAGCGCCATCGCGCACACCGGCTTCTGGCGCCGCGCTTCCTCAAAGATCCCCTGGTATCCCGCGCACTGGAGCCAGGTCCCCCGCTCGACCAGGGTCTCCAGGTCCCGGGCCGCCCCGAAGTAATGCTCGAGCGTGCCGTTGCAGAGCCACGTGGACGGATCGGCCTCCCACGCCCCGAATGCGTGGTGGGTCTGCCAGCTTGTGCCCGGGCGCGGTGGCCAGAGCTCCGCCGCCGGAATGAAGGTTTCGAGGTACGCCACGGGCGAGGGACCGGGGCAGCCGAACTCGGAGTAGGCGGTGTTGCCCGCGCTCCGGTATATCTCAAACACCTCGCGGCCCTTTTCGTCGCGGAAGCGGTAGTCGCCGTGGCCCATGCCGCCGATGGGAGCGGTGGGAAGGAAAGGGGTTCCCGGGTCGAGATCGTAGCAGTTGCGGTCGAGCAGCCGCACCGGCAGGGACTGGTCGGTCATGCCGGACCAAGCGTTGAACAGCTCGTTTCCGCCGCCCCAGATGCCGAGGCAAGGGTGCTGGCGGAGGCGGCGGATGATCGAGCGCGACTCCTGGTCCAGCACCCGCAGGTATTCGGGCGTGTCGGGGTAGCGGTTGCAGGCGAGGGGAAACTCCTGCCACACGAGCAGGCCCAGCTCGTCGCACTGGTCGAAGAAGGCCTCCGGGTTGACGACGGCGCCGCCCCAGCAGCGCAGCAGGTTGAAGTTCGCGTCCCGGGCCAGCCGCAGCAGCGGCCTCAGGGTTTCGGCGGTGATCGCCGCGGGGAAGATGTCCGCGTTCACCCAGTTGGAGCCCTTGGCAAAGATGACGCGCCCGTTCAACTCCACGGTCACCGGGGGATTGCTTCGCGTGACCGGGAACCCCGCGGGTTGCTTCCACGCGCCCTCGTGCATGACGAGCCGCACCCGCCTGAGCCCGACGGGCCGCCGGTACGTGTCGCCGCCGGCGCCGGTCACTTCCAGCGTGTAGCGGTACGGCTCCCCATGGTCGTGCGTCCACCAGAGGCGGGGGTTGCGAAGCGGCTCCCCGGCCGAGGCGCTCCCGGCCACCGGGGCGCCCTCCGCGTCAAGGAGCCGCCATCGGTGCCCCGCGGCCTCGACTGCCACCGAGACGACGGCGCTCGAGAGATCCTCGCTCAGGGCATACGCGAAGTCCACCCGCCCGACGTGCGCCGCGGGGCGCACGATGAAGCCGGCGGCTGCCCACAGCCCGAGCGGAATCAGCCGGGGGTGCCAGTCCCAGCCGTAGCTCACCGCCGGCTTGCACGCATGGCTGGCCTGTGTCCGATCCGGCGGCGCCCCCGCTAGCTTGGGCGCCGGGAGGATAAGGACCTCAAGCTCCGCTCCCGGCGCGCAGTCCGAGAGATCGATCTCGAACGGCGTGAACAGGCCCTCGTGGCTGAGCACGGGACGGCCCGCGAGGCGGACTTCGCACGCGTAGTCGACGCCCTCGCAAGAGAAGACCAGCTGCTCCCCCGGGCCGCGCCGGGCGTCGGGAACGCGGGTGCGATAGAGCCAGTGGTCGTCCTCCAGGTTTTCCAGCAGGCGGACGTTCTGGCCGAAGGCTGGATCCGGAATCCCGCGGGCGCGCGCCCAGTCGAGCTGCACCGCGCCCGGCACGGTGGCGGGCATCCACTCGACTGGGGTGGACCTGCGCCCGTCGAGCCGGGCGAGCTTCCAATCCGCCCCGACATGGCGCCAGGAGGGGCGCAGCGGGGATGAAGCGCCGCCCGTCATGAAGGTGCGGCGAACCCATGCCCGCGGCCGAACGCCAGGCATTGCGCCGACGGCAGCACGCTGTCCGAGCAGCTGGGATGCACGAGCGACGCGGCGGCGGCGCAGACGCCGAGTTCGAGCGATTGCGCCATCGTCCATCCCTCGTGCACGCCGAAGAGGACGCCCGCCGCGAGCGCGTCGCCGGCCCCGGCCGATCCGCCGATGAGCGCCGGCGGCACGCGCACCGCGTGCTGCCACACGAGTTCCCCCCCTGCGGAGCACGCGCACGCTCCCTCGGGAAAATGCACGACCGCCCACCGGCGCACGCCGGAGCCGACCAGCGCGCGGGCCGCCGCCTCGACCGACCCGCGGGAGAGCGAGGGGCCGCGGCCCAGCGGGATCCCGGCGAGCTTCTCGGCCTCGTCGTCGTTCACGAAGAGCAGGTCGACCTCCGGCAGCACGGGCAGGGCGGCGCGGAAGCGCTCCGCGGTCGCGCTCACGCAGTCGAGCGAGGTCTGGAGGCCGGCTTCCCGCGCGCGGCGCAGGACGTCGCGGGCGAAGGGGGCGCCGTCGGCGCCCGGGGCGTCCAGCGCGTCGAGAAGCAGCAGGTAGCCGAGGTAGAAGATGCGCGCCCGCGACTGCGCGAAATCAAAATGCCCGGGCCCGAGCAGGTCGTTTGCCCCGCGGTGGTGGAAGAACGTGCGCCGGCCCGTGCCCCGCGCCGTCATGACGTCTGTGTAGCCCGTTGAAGGGCCGGGCGCCGCGCGCAACTGCGCGGTGTCTATTCCGGATGCCCGGCAATCGGCCAGGATGGCGCGGCCGTCGGCGTCGTCGCCCAGGAGTCCGACGCCCGCGAGCGGGAACGGGGCGCCGAGCCGCGCGAGATCCTTGAGGACATTGTAGGGGCCGCCCCCGTTTCCGACCGCGCTCCCGAGGATCGTGGCAAGGCCGTCCTGGTCCGGCCACGCGTCGACCGTCTTCACGTGGTCGCGGATCCAGTTTCCGCCGGCGAGGATTCCCGAGCGCATGGGCCTAGTCGCGGATCAGGCGCACGACGGCGGGCTCGTCCTCCTCGATGCCCGGGAAGCGGCCGACCCCGGGGTCGAGGAAGAAGTTGTCGCCCACGTCGTCGTTGGCGGTGGACACCTCCCCTATGATGCACTCGCCGCTGGCCGGCCAGAACGAGTGCCAGATGCCCGGCACAAGGGTGATCCGCGAGCCGGCCGCGAGCGAGAAGGCCGCGCCGGTGCGGATCTTGGCGGGCTGCCCGTCGATGCGGGCGAGGAACGCGCGCGTCGGCGCCACCCCGGGGGCCGGCTTCTCCGGCCAGAGCTGGAGGGCGAGCTCGCCGGCGCGGCAGATGATGTCCTCCTTCTTCCTTGCGTGCATGTGGCAGGGGGTCGCCTGGTTGCGGCGCGCGAACATGAGCTTCTCGCAGTACTCGGGCTCGTTCGCAAGGTTGACCAGCGCCAGACCGTTGCGGTCGAAGTCGCCGAGGCCGAAGTCCGTGATGTCCCATCGCGGGCTGGGCGGCAGCGCCCAGCGGTGGCGGGCAAAGCAGGCGAGCGCGTCGCGGTAGGCCTGGTTGACGGCGGAGCGTTTCATGCGCGTTTCATACGGAGACGACCGACTGCCCGCGCTGGCTTGCGAGCGCGGCGGCCCAGATTTCGTGCTGGGCCACGGCCTCGTCGGGGGTCGCGCAGCCGAAGCGGTCGCCGAGGAGGCCGGCGCGCTCCGCGAGGAACGCGGCCCACATCTGCATGAGGATGTCGGGGAAGCCCGGCTCGAAGATCGGGCCGGAGATGGTCCGGAAGCCCATGTCGAAACCGAGGTCGGTCTTTTCCCACCACTGTTCCCGGTCGCGGCGGTAGGTCCAGAGGGTCTTCGGCTCCTTCGTCGAGAATCTGACCCCCCGGTCGGTGCCGGTGGCCTCGAAAAGCCACGTGTTGGTCTCTGTGGGTGCCATGCGCTTCATCTCCAGGGCCATCGGCACCGGCTCGCCGGCCAGCTCCACGGTGGCGTGGACGACGGCGTTGTCCCACGTGTCGCAGGGGACGGGGCGTCCCTCGCCGTCGGGGCGCATGCGGTAGATTTTCTGGAGCTGGGCGTGGACCCGCGCGGGCTTCCATCCGAGGCGCAGCGGGAGGTGGGCGACGTGGAGGCCGAGGTCGTTCATAACGCCCGCCTCGCCGCAATACCGGTTCTGGCGCTTCCAGCTGATGGGCTTGCAGGGGTCCAGGTCGCTCGAGTGAAGGAGGGCGGCCCGGATCTCGATGATGCGCCCGAGCTGGCCCGAGGCCGCGAGCGCGAACGCCCGCTGGGCGCCGGGAATAAACGGAAACTCGGAGGACACGCGAACGAAGCGCCCGAGCCGCGCGGCCTCGGCGCGGATGCGCCTCGCGGCCGACAGGTCGATGCCGAAGGGCTTCTCGGCGAAGAGATCCTTCCCGGCCAGGAGAACGTCGGTGTAGATGGCCTCGTGCAGGTGGTGCGGCACGGCGACATAGACGACGTCGACGTCGGCCCGCGCCAGGAGCGCGCGGTGGTCGGCGTCGAAGTGCGCCACCGTCGGCACCTGGCGGAACCAATCCAGGGCGGCGGCGTTGACGTCGCACACGGCGGTCAGCTCCGGGCGGACGGGGCAGTCGAGGAGCGCGAACCAGCGGCCGAAGGCGCTGGCGACCTCGCGGCCCATCAGGCCCGCGCCGATGACGGCGACGCGCACCGGGGCGGCGGATGGGCGCGGGGGCGCGCTCATCCGAGGAGGGCGAGGGCGGCCGAGGGGGTGGCGCCCTCGTGGACGACGGCCATGAGGGCGCGCGTGATCCTCGCCGGCTGGGGGTGCTGGATGATGTTTCGGCCATAGACGATCCCCGCCGCGCCCTGCTGCAGCAGGGCGGCGGTGCGGGCGAGGATCTCGGCTTCGGGGGCACGCCCGCCGCCGCGAACCAGCACGGGGATCCCGCCGGCGGTCTCGACGACCTTGTGATACATCGAGACGTCGTCGGTGGGATCGGCCTTGATGATGTCGGCCCCGAGCTCGGCGGCCTGGCGCACGAGCGGTATGATCCTTGCCGGGTCCCCGTCGACGCCGTAGCCGCCGGCCCGCGCGTTCGGCTGGAACACGAGCGGCTCGACCATGAGCGGCATGCCGTAGTGGTCGCAGGCGGGCTTGAGCCGGAGGATGTTCCGGATGCACTGGTCGGCGAGCTCGGGCTGGTCGGGGATGCAGAACAGGTTCACGACGACGCAGGCGGCGTCGAGGCGCACGGCCTGCGCGACAGGGTCGTCGATCATCCGCGAGAAAAGGGCGCGCGGAAGCCGGGTGCCATAGACGTTGGCGACGTCGGTGCGAAGGACCAGGGCGGGCTTGGCGCGCGCGCGGATGCCCTGCAGGTGCGGGGCCTGGCCGACGGTGAGCTGGATGGCGTCGGGCGCGGCGGCGACCAGCGTGGCGATGGCCCGCGGCAGGCTCTCGATGCCGGCGAGGAAGGACCCCTCGTTGAAGAAGCCGTGGTCGAGGGCGACGTCGAGGCAGCGGCCGCTCCCGGGATTGAAGAGGCGGTTGAGGCGGCCGGCCTTCATCGGGGTGAGACGGCGTGGACGCGCACCTGGGCCGAGCTGAGCGCCACGCGCTCGTCCGGCGAGAGGACGCGATCGGTCACGAGGTCGGTGAAGGAGCTCCAGGGGGCGAAGCAGAGCGCGGAGGGGTGGCCCCATTTTTCCGCGTGCGCGACCAGGATGCGGCGGCGGGAGCGGCGCAGGGCCTCGGCCTTCACGGCGGCCTCGGCCACCTCGGTGGTCGAGGCCCCCGACGCGACCTCGAGTCCGGACGCCCCGAGGACGGCGGCGTCGAATCGGAGGTTTTCGAGCCAAGTCTGGGCCAGTCCCCCGGTCATGGCGAGGCTCATGGGGCGCACCTCGCCGCCGATGGCGCTCAGGGTGGCGCGGGCATCCCCCGCGAGGGCGAGGAGCGGCACGGAGTTCGTGTAGATGCGAAGCGCGGGGCGGTCGAGGAGGGCGCGGCCGACCTCGAGGCAGGTCGTGCCCGCGTCGACGAAGACCGTGCCGACCTCGGGAACAAGCCCCGCGGCCGCGCGCCCGAGGCGCACCTTGGCGGTGACGGCCCTCTCGGTCTTGCGGGGGTAGGGCGGCTCCACCAGCGAGAAATCGTGCGGAAGCAGCGCCCCGCGCGCGCGCGTCGCAAGCCCCGCGCCGGATATCTCGGTGACGTCGCGCCGTGCGGTCGCCGCCGAGACCCCGAGGCGGGAGCAGATCTCGCCCGCGGTCACCCGTCCGCGTTCCCCTAGGATGCGCAGGATCTGGCGGTGGCGTTCGAGTGCGAGCACCCTGAACCCTTAGCGGCGCCCGCAGCCGGGAGGCAATTACAATGATCTAATTCGCTCACTTCGCTCAATATCGCTAAACCTGTCCCGTCGCCGGGCCCACGTACCTGAGCTCCTTCACGTCGATCCTGCCCGCCGCGACCTCGAGGAACGGCTTCCCGTCCGTGACGCCCACGGTCCCGTAGCCGGTGGCGGTGGAGAGGAAGCTGCGGAAGTCCCCGCGCACCGAGGGCTCGACGTGCAGGACGCCCTCCACCGCGTCGTAGCGCGCGCCGCTGAGCGCCTGGAGAAGCCCGTAGGAGGCCATCGCGCGGGCATACCAGTGGCCCCACTCGTACTCGTCGTAGGGATTGCGCGTCTTGCCGTCGTAGCGCGCGCGGCAGGCGCGGACGATCTCGAGGCCCTCGCCGACGAGCCCCATGTGGATCATGTGCGAGGCGGCCTGGTACTCGATGCCCGTCCACACCTCGTTGGAGTAGACAAAGGGCAGTGCGGGCATGCCGCCCCGCGGCCACGAGCACAGCAGCAGCCCTCCCTCGTGGCCGTTGGCATACGTGGCGCGCTGCGGATTGGCATGGTCCGCGAGATCGGGCCTGAAGTTGTGCCTGTGGACGGCCTTCAGGTGGCTGCGGACCTTGTCGGGATCGAGCACCTGGCCGACCCCGCATGCGAGCGCGAGCCATGAACCCAGGACCCCGTCCGAGAGGCAGCCGGCCCCGTACTGGTACTTGGGGCCCTCGGCCTCGAGGAGCGCGGCGGCCTCCTTGGAGTAGTACTCCCCGTAGAATTTCCCGTCCACCTCGACCCTCGTGCGGAGGTTTTTCCACTCCACCTTCTGGAAATAGTATTCCCCGTTGAAGAGCTCGCCGTTTGTCCGGTCCTTTCCCCGGGCCAGCAGCTCCTCGTAGGGCGCGACGTCGTCGCCCAGAGCCCGGCCCATGGCGACGGCGGCCTGCAGGGCTCCGGCGTAGAAGCTCGATATCATTCCGTTCGGCCCCCAGAACTGGATGTCGTAGGTGTTGTGCTGCGGCTCGACCGGCAAGCCGCCGCGCCCCGGGTCCCAGGTGGCGATGCAATAGTCGAGGCTCGTCCGCACCTTCGGCCAGATCCCGCGCAGCCAAGCGGTGTCGCCGCTGATCCTCCATTCCCTGTGGACCTTCATGATGCCGCCGAGCTGGCCGTCGGCGGCTGCGTAGAAGTCGTGCGCCGAGGGCTGGATCGGCAGGGCGACCCGGAAATTCTGGTGGCCGCGCTCGTCCTGGCCCACGCTGAATTCGGTCTCGCGCAGGGTGCGCTCGAGGGACGGAAACAGGTGCGCGATCGACTGCGCATAGTTCCAGACATGCGTGCACGTGCCCGGGCCCTGCGCATTGTCCTCGTCGCAGCCCTCCCATCCCCACAGGCGCCCGTCGGCCTGCCGCAGGACGGTCGACGACTTGAGGATGCTCAGGTTGGCCGCGGCCGCCTCGACGGCCTCGGGCGGGAGGGTGGAGTCGAAGAAGCAGTCGGAGAAGCGCTCCGTCCTGCGCCGCAGGTCCGTGTAATGCTCGCCCCAGTAGGCGGTCAGCTCGTCGACGCTCGCGAAGCGGCTCCCGTACCACGGCTGGTAGAAGTCGGAGGGGACGCCGGCATCGCCCACCTTGGGCGCGATGTCGCGCAGCCGGGTCTTCGGCGCGTACCAGGCGATCCGCAGGCGGATGGTCTTTGTCTCCCCGGGCAGGATGTGGAACGGCACGAACAGCGAGGCGCCCGTCGGCAGCTTGCCCTCCGTCGGCACCGGGCGGTCGTAGGCGGCCCCCTGCTCGACATCGCGCCAGGCCATCGTCTGCGGATCGAACCAGTTTCCCCGGAACCAGGCCAGGTTGACCTTGGTTGAGGGATCGTCGACGGCGAAGGAGCACCATGCCTCCTCCTGGCCCGCCGCCGGCCACGCTCCGCCGTAAAAGGTGAAGCCGCCGGGGGTGGCCCGGGTGGCCCGGACTGGCTCCGGCCCGTTCTGCCATTCGTCCATGATGGCCGGCGCGAGGTTCCGCGCGTTGAACGAGAACACGGCGTCGAGCTGCTCGTGGCCGACATGGGTGAACAGGTACTCGACCCCCGCGACCGGCAGGCTCGAGTTGTCGGCGTCGCCGGGTTCGAAGGGGCTCCACCCGGTGATCCGGGCGGCGAGGGGGATCGCAGCATCCCCCAGCTCGATGCGCGCAAACGGGAAATGCGCCCGGAAGGTAGCCCGGTCGAATCGCGGAAGCCCCAGGCCCAGCGGCCCGTTGCCCGCGGCGGCATGGCGCCGCTCGTACAGCTTCCACCTCGGCACCGGGCCCTCGAGGACCCGGGCGATCTTCTCCGGGCCGGCGATCGAGATGGCCGCGAACAGTCCGGGCTGGTTCTGGAGCACGGGCCGGTCTCGGATCGAGACATTCGTGAGGGCTCCGGCGCCCTCGAGGCAGATCATCCCCGCCCCGAACCCTCCCATGGGAAAGGCGATCTGCTCCAGCTGCTCGCCGGTGAACGTGGTGTCGGGGCCCCTCGGCGCGGGCGGCGCGGCCGGCGCTTGCGGGACGGGATCCGCGGCCCTGGAAAGCGAGCTACCGGCCGCGATCGCGCCCAGGGTGCCCACGGAGCTCCGAACGAATTCGCGGCGGGCGATGAGTCTACCGGCCATGGGCGTGCCTCCCCTGGCCAGGTGCGCGGCTGCTTCGGGCCACGTCGTGGGGGCGCGAATCCAACGCGCGGCGGGCGGGGGACGGGGGTTTCACGGGGGCACTATCGGCGCTTCGAATCCGGCAGCCAAGCCTAAGAACGCATAAGGTGGGGGACCCTCCCGCCCCTTTCTGCCGGCTGCCGCGGCATTCGCCCGGCGTTAACGCCCAGGCGGCCGGCGCCCGCGCGCCGGCCAGCCTAGGCGACTTCAGTCACAAGCTCGGGGTGCAGCAGTTTGTTAACCGCCTGCAGAAGCGCTTCAACCTTGAAGGGCTTGAAAAGAAAGGCGCCCGTGAACCGCTGCATCTTGGATTCGCCGCCGCCGCTGGACAGGCCGCTCATCGCGAGAATCTTAACCGCGGGATTGAGATGCTGGACGATGTTGGCGAGGACGGAGCCGTCGAGGTTCGGCATGCTCATGTCCGTCACGACCACGCTGATCTCGCTGCTGCGCGCCGCGAAGATCGAGACCGCCTCGGAGCCGTCGCCGGCGATCAGCACCCGATAGCCGTGGCGCGAGAGTATCGCCGCCGTTATGTCGCGTATCTGGGCCTCGTCGTCGACGATCAGGACAAGCTCGCCGTTGCCGCGCACCGAGCTCGGGCGGACGGGGTCGAGGTGCCCGGTCTTGGCGGGGATCTCGGCGGCGGGAAGGTAAACCCTGAACGTGGTGCCCCGTCCCGGCTGCGTCTTCAGGCTGATGAAGCCCCTGTGGTGCTCGACGATGCCCCGCACCGTGGAAAGTCCGAGGCCTGTTCCCTTATCGGCGTCCTTGGTGGTATAGAAGGGTTCCCAGATATGCCCGAGCGCCTCCGGGGGGATGCCCGTGCCGGTGTCCTCGACATGGAGCACGAGCCACGCGCCCGCCATCGCCCCCTCGATCTTCTTCGCCGCGCGCTCATCGAGCATGCAGTTCTCGGCCTTGAGGCTGAGCACGCCCCCGTTGGGCATCGCGTCCCGGGCGTTGACGCAGAGGTTGAGGAGTACCTGGTGGATTTGGGTCGGGTCGGCCATGGTGGGCCAGAGATCGGCCGAAAAATCGTCCACGAGGCGGATGTTCTTCGGAAAGGTCTCGCTGATCACGCTCAGGGTCTCCTGCAGGAGGTGCCTGACCTCGACAAGCTGGTGTCCGCCGCCGACCCCCTGGGCAAACGTGAGGATCTGGCGGACCAGGTCGACGCCGCGCTCGGCGCTCTTTTCAAGGGAGGTGATGATGCGAAGGTCGTCCGGGTTTGTCGCATGCTCGCGGAGCACGGGCGCCGCGAGGATGATGGGGGCAAGAACGTTGTTGAGATCGTGCGCGATCCCCGATGCCAGCATCCCGATGCTCTCCAGCCTCTGGGCCCTGAGGAACTGCTCGTCCATGCGCCTCTTGGCGGACATATCGGGCGCCACATCCGCACGGACCTTTGGACGGTCGGAATCGCTAAGAAGGAGCGTGGCACTCACATCCATAGCCGGGGGTATACCTGGATTGCTGTGCCGCAGGCAGGCCGGGGGAACCCGAAAAGCACGACGCCCGGGCATGGCATGCGAGGCGCTTTCCGAGTGAAGCGCCCGACCAATAGTCGACTGTGCGGGTACAGATCCTCCATTTGAGGAAGCAAACTAATGGCGCTGTTGTGGGTTTTCTACGACGATTTCTACGTTTTTTTACGTAATCCTGAGCTTTACCCTTGGACTTCAGCTATTTGTTACAAGCGGAGCTTGAGCTCCATCGACCTAGCGCCTACAGTCCTTTCGTGAAAATCGTAATCGTCGAAGACCACTTGATGATCCGCGATGTCGTGCGAAAGGTTTGCAGCTCCGAGTTCGGCTATACCGTTGTCGGCGAGACGGATTCAGGAGTCCAGGCCGTGGAGATGATTTTGAAGCACCGGCCGGACGCCGTGGTCCTGGACCTGTCGCTTCCTGATATGGACGGTTTCAACGTGGCCGACCGCGTGCTCAAGGCCATACCGAGCCTGCGCATCCTCATGCTGTCGTCCCACTGCGACGACTACACGCTGTTCCGGGTGGAGAAATCCGGCGTGCACGGATTCATCGACAAGAATTCCAACACGATCGAGATCCTGCGGGACGCCCTTGCGGCGATTTCCGCCGGTCGGATCTACTTCTCGCAGGCCTTTCAGGCGGCCCGCATCGCGCGGCGCTCCGATCCGCGTTCGTTCATCAAGGTGCTCTCCGACTGGGAGCGGGCGATCCTGTCGCTGATCGGCCAGGGCCTGAACGACGACGAGATCGGCGAGCGGCTCAACCTTTCTCCCCGCACGGTGCAGACCCACCGAAGCAACATCCTTCGCAAGCTCGACCTCAAGGGCACCCCCAAGCTGATCGCCTTCGCGGTCGAGAACGGTTTCACGCAGGTCCAGTCGAAGAGCGGATCGATTCCAGTTTATACTTGAACGTGGCGAATTCGCGCTCGAAGTCGTCGAAGAGCTGCTGAAGCTTGTCCGGGTCTGCGGTGGCCGAGCTTTGCTGGAGATCCAGGGCAACGCGGCTCAGCTGCTCGTATTTCACCACGCTGCAGTGCGACAGGAGCCGGTGCGCGATGCGGTGGATCTCCGTGCGTTCGCCCGTGGCGACGATCTGGCGGGCGTTGGTGCGGTCGCTATCGAACGCCGCCAGGAAGCGCTCGATCTGGTTGTCGAGGCCCTCGAGCGTCTCGTTGCCGAGGAAGCGCAGCATCTCGAGGTCGATCTCGTCGGCCGGCTCCAGCTTGATGTTCTGGGAGCGGACCTCGACCGAGGCGGCGGTGCGCATGGGGCCCCCCAGGTCACGCAGCGCGTCCGCGATCTTCCCGGGGGTTATCGGCTTCGAGATGAACGCGTCCATGCCGGCCTGGAGGCAGGCCTCCCGGTTGAGGTCGGCGGAGTAGGCGGTCGTGGCTATGATGATGGTGCGCTGGGTGGACGGCTCGACCGCCCGGTATCGCGCGGCCACCTCGGTGCCTATGAGCCCGGGCAGGTTCCAGTCCAGGAACGCCACGTCGTAGTGGGTGCTCTTCAGGCGGTCCAGCGCGGCGATCCCGTCGTTCACCACGTCCGAGCGGATGTCGAGCTTGCGCAGCATCGCCTGCATCGCGACGACGTTGTAGTCGATGTCCTCTACGATGAGCGCGCGAAGGGGAACCGGCCGGGAGGAGACCGGGGCCTCGGCCTTTGCGGCCTCGGGCATGGCCACGAACGGGATCTCGGCCCAGAAACAGGAGCCTTCGCCGGGCTTTGAGTCGACCCCGACCCGGCCGCCCATCTTGCCCGCGAGGAGGCGGCAGACGGCGAGGCCCAGTCCCGTGCCGCGGATGTTGCCCGTTCGCGCGGACTCGAGCCGCGTGAACTTGGTGAAGAGGGTCGCGATCTCGGCCTCGGTCATGCCGGCGCCCTCGTCGCGCACGAAGAAGCGCACCCGGCCGTGAATTCCAACGGACGCGCCGGCGGCGATGGGCTTGCCTGCGCCAAACTTGAGCGCGTTGGTGAGGTAGTTGAGCATGATCTGCTGCACGCGGGCCGAGTCCCCGACAAGCTGCTCCGGCACCTCCGGAGCGATCGAGATGCTGATAGCGCTGCCCTTGGCGCGCGAATCCATGGTGACCATCGCGACGCACTGCTCGAGGAGGACGCGCATGGAAAACGGCGCGGAGCGCAGCTCCATTTTTCCCGCCTCGATCTTCGAGAAATCGAGGACGTCGTCCACCAGGGTCGCCAGCAGGGTGGCGCAGCTGTTGATCGAGTCCGCCAGGTAGCGCTGGCGCTTGTCGAGCATGGTTTCCTCGAAGGCGAGCGCGAGCCCGAGGATTCCCGAGATCGGGTTGCGGATCTCGTGGCTCATGTTGGCCAGGAACTCGGACTTGGCCTCGTTGGCCTTCTCAAGCTGCTCCGTCTTCTTGCGGACCAGGGCCTCCAGGCGGATGTTCTGGCGCCGGAGGAAGGCAAGGCGCCATTGGAACGCCCCGAAGACGGCCGCGGCAACCAGGAGCCCAAAGGCGATGAGGGCAGGCGCGGTCTTGTACCATGGGGGCAGCACCGTGAAGCTCCAGGACGTGGCGGGCCCGGCTAGGCCCGCATCGTTCACCACGCGCACCGCGAGCTCGTAGCTCCCATTCTGGAGCCCGTCGAGATTGAGGTTGTCGCTGTTGGTGGGCGCGGACCACTCGTTGCTGCCGCCGGTGAGCATGGTCTGAAAGCGGACAGATTCCCGCCTGGCGAACTCCACCGCGGAGAAGTCAAAGCTGACGGAGTTCCTCGTCGCGGGGATCCTTGCGCCCGCCACCACGCTCGCGCTGACCAACGGCGCGCGCGGGACGCCCACCGGCTCGACCTTTTCGGGGTCGATGCGCAGCAGCCCCTCTGAGCCCCCCAGCCATACCACGCCGCGGGAGTCCACGAAGAGCGAATTGACGTCGCCGACCCGGCCCAGCCCCACGGCCGCGAGCGGCTTCCAGGAGGCGTCCCCGTTTGCGGCGACGGCCAGTCGGCCCACGACAGGTATCCTCCCGCCGTCGGTGAACGGGCTCTCAAACGCGACCCAAACGGCGCCTCTTGAGTCGCGATTGGAGACTGCGAAGGCGGTGGATCTGGGGGCTGCCGCGAGCAGGAGGGGTGCCTTCCACGCCGGCGTATGCAGCTCCGCGCCCTTGTTTGTGAAGACGACCACGGAATCGTTGACCCTCGCGACCCCGCCGTGGCCGGTGTCGGGCAGGTCGCTGTCCTGCGTAAGGCGAATGGGTGGCACGGCCTTGTCCGAACCCCGGGGCACAAGAAACGCGCCGCGGGAAACAGTCCCTATCCAGATGTTCCCGCTTTCGTCCTCGACCAGGGTCTTCGGAATATCGGGCAGGTGCGCCAAGAGCGCCGTCTCCATTTCGCCCCCTGCGCCGGGCGAGAACCGCTCGATGTCGAAGCCATTGGCCACGAGAAAGCTCTTGGGATTCGTCAGCGAGCGGCGGAAAAGAAACACGCTCGTATTGGAGGAAAAGATCTGATTCGCCCGAAGCCCCTGGATTTGATCGACCCGCTTAAGGCCCGCCGCGTAAACCGTATCGCCCGGCCCCGACTCGAGATCGGTATAGCGGGCCGTCAGGTCCGGCAACGCCGCGAAGCGCGCGTCGCCCACCACGTCCGTGGGAAGCCCGAACACCCCTTCCCCAGTGGCCACGAGGATTTGAGATCCGGTTTGGGCCATTTTGATGCAGGGTTTGCCGGTCAGCCCCTGCCGCGAGTCGAACAACGAAACCCCGATATCCAGCGCGATGCGCGTGCTGCCGTTCGCAGACATGGCCCACAGTGCACCGTCGCGGGCCACGAACAGGGAAAACACGGTTCGTGAAAGCAGCCCGTTCTCCGTCGTTATTACCCGTTTCATCGTTCCCGACGGGCTGACGATCCCGATGCCGCCGTTCAGCGTGCCGAGGCACAGGTCGCCATGCGGAAGCCGGCACGCGCAGAGAAGGACATTCTTGCGGATGAACTCGGTGACATCCTGACCGAAATCCGAAATCGCTCCGTCCGTGTAGTGGAACAGACCCTCCGTCGTGGCGAGCAGCCAGCCTGCCGGGGCTTTCTCCATCCAGATGACACCCGCATTTTTCAGCGCCTTGGCGGAAATGAATTCCCGCAGCCCGTCCGGCTCGAGAGACCTTACGCCCACGGTGGTCTGACTGACATATATTTTTCCGCCGGCCTGCGTGCCCTGCGATCGTTCCGCTCCAGGCATGTCGAGAATCTTGAAGAGGCTTCCATCCCAGACCAAAACGGCGTGCGTGGTTACAAAGACGGCTCCGTCGCCGCGGGCGAACACCTCCCACACGTCTCCCAATTCGCGGGCCGCTTCCGGCAGGCTCGACACGAGCGAATGGTAGGAGGACAGGCCCCGTTCGGTCTGTTCAAAGTATCCGACCTCGTTAAAGGCTCCCACCCAGAGCCGGCCGTTCGCGCCGAACGCCAACCCGCGCACCGCGTAGCTCCCGGGAACGGTATATTTTGTCCAGCGCTCCCCATCGTAGGTGAAGACCCCGTCGCAGCCAAAATAAAAGACGCCGTGCTCGTCCTGAATGGTCGTCCAGCTATAGCCAGCGACACGCGTGTCCCGTGCCGTGAATCCAGTCACCAAGGGGCGCCCTTCCTCGGCGCGGCTCATCAGCGGAAACACCAATCCCGCAAGAGCAAGACATTGAGCAAGAGTATATATTCGCACGCGATTCGCTATTGAGGGCAATTTGCAGGAAGCCGTTCTTGGTAAATCCAAGTAAACTCTGACTACAGGAAAAAGCGTATTCGCAAACATGAAAATAAGCTATTAATTGATTCGGTTAGGGAGCGGGGAGCGGCGTAATTTCTTTGCCAATGAAAACTATGAATCGCATGGCGTTGGGACTAGCATCAAGCCTTCTGCTATCAGCGGGCTTTTCTCGGTCAGCACAGCGGCTTGACCCGTTGACCAAGTCGGTCGGAATCTCGAATCCTGAGGATAGCTGCGGTGAGGCTTCGGCAAGCGCGCTTAATTGCACGATGCCGTGCATGTATCAGGCTGAATCAGCTTAAGACCGATCTGCGGGCAATTGCTTTTAGAAACCTTTGTCATGCTGAGCGTCGCAGGGTACCGTTATAGGAACGTGCTCGAATCCGAGGGAGGTCCCGTATCCCGGGTCTCCCACCGGGAGTTTCCCGTATACGGCCGCCCCATGTATCAGGCGAACGCGTGGCTGTCGGAAAGCCTGGTTTCGCACAGGCGCAACTACGCTCTCTATAGCGATGCCGACGGCACCGGCGCCGCCGCCGTGCCGATGATCGCGCGCTATATGGCGATATCCGAGGCGATGGAGCGCTGGGCTTTCCGCGTGAAGGTGCGGGCTGCGGACCGGGAGCTCTACGGATTCGATATCGACGAGTCGTCCAACGGCATGGCTGCGTTTCCGGACCTATTCCAGACCGAGGCGCGAAAACGGGCCCTGCTCGAGGCCGTGGAGCGCTCGAGCGTCATCGCCTGGTGGGAGGGCATGCTTGACGGCGAGGTGCGCAGCACCGACTGGCCCGGCATAAACGCGTTGGTGCTGCCGAGCCCGATCGGCTTTGGCGTGACGGTTATCGCGTTTCGCGAGGTGAGGCCCGGCTGCTTTGCCTATGGGCACGGAGCCGCAAAGGATTTCTTCGGGGCGGCTGAGCGCGCGGTCATGGAACTGGCTCGCAACGAATATGTGCTCGACCTGCGCCGCGTTTCCCAGGGCCTGTCGTCGGTGAAGGCCCCGTCCGACCTCTTCGAGCGCCGCTGCCTTTTCTTTTCCTCCTCCGAGGGACACGCGATGTTCCAGGAGCGGATCCATCGCAAGATATCCGGGCCGCGCTTCCGGTCGGAGATCATCTGCGACACCGCGATCCCGGGGCCATGGTCCGACTACGCCTCAGTGTGGCGCGTGTTGATTCGGCCGGCGACGACCGAGTTCCTGGCCAACACCGAGAAATATTTCTTCTGGTAAGTGGTTGAATTCGCGGCTTCGCGTTGTCATCGCGAAGCCTGAGTTGAGTTGCAGGAGATGGTCCGCGATTCCAAGAAAGAGGTGCAGGACCCTTCAAAGGGACGCAGGCGAGCCAGAGTTTTCCGAATTGTGACCCTTGCGGGTTGAGTTTCGAACCCTTGTGCGCAATCTGGTAAATCCGGTGGGTTTATCCGAAAAAGTAGAAACTGTTTTCATAGGCCTGCGTCAGACCAGCTAACATCCATGAAGCCTGAAAAACAAAGAGCCCAGGGTTCGGCTCCTTTCCGGGACGGGGAGCTCCTGCTGCTGGAGCTCCGGGTCGCGAAGCGCGCGGACATGCTTTGGCGGAGCGCAGGATGTCGCGGCGGCAGGGACTTGATTCACTGGCTGCAGGCTGAAAACGAGATATTCGAGAGGTACTTTCTTTTCGAGCGGCCTGCGGGCGTGATGCTGGCCCGAGGCCGACGGCTTGCCGTCGCGATGTGACGGCTGCGGCCTAGCAATGCTTGCGCGCAGGCGGCGGGCCGACCTGCTTGAATGTGCCGGCCCGACACCGGCGGATTGGCGGGCAAGGTCGCCCTTCCGCCTCGGCGGGTTCCGAAAGCCGATCATGTGCTTGGCGTCCAAAAGCTTCCCTCCGGCAGGCGTTGCCGAAGATGCCCGGGGACCGGGGCTCAAGCGGCGCAGTCCGGGGAGATTTCCGGCGGTTTTCATGGAATAGTGGTTTTGCAGCCGTCGTTTGTCGTTAATTGCTTTGAAACACTGCTGAGATTCCTCCCTTTGGTATCCGGCGATCCTGTCCGTTGGGATCGGAAAGTTCAGCTCACCCCCATCAACCTCCGCTACGTTGCCCGGGCGGCGCAACTGGCAGTTCGTATCCGGCCATGCGGGCCAGCTCGAACGCCCGGCCGCGATCCCCGCCGGGCGCATGCCACAACCCAACCACACGACCCTCTCGGCGCCATGTCACGGCATTCGATTTTCCCCGGACCTTTGGGCTAAGCACGACGACCCGACATGATCTTCGCCACCTACTGGTTCCTGCTCTTTGCGGTGGTGGCGGTCCTGGTGTTCCGGCTGCTGCCCGGGCCGGCGTGGCGCCAGGCATGGCTCGCGGTGGCGTGCGCGGTCTTTCACTGGCATTTTGCGGGGCCCGCCGGCGTCAAGCCGATCATCGTCCTGATGATCATAACCTACCTGGCGGGCATCAGCGGCCGGCGCTGGGCGAGCGCTGTCGCCATGACGGCCGCCGTCGGCGCGCTGTGCTTCTACAAGTATTCGATGTTTCTGATCGGAAGCGCGGTCGCCCCGATCAGCGCCCCCCTCGCCGGCGCGCTTGCCCGGCTTGCGACGTACGCCATGCCGGGGGCGCCTCCCCTCGGGGTGAGTTTCTTCACCTTCGAGTTTGTCCACTACCTCGTCGAGGTCCGCCGGGGCGGCGAGCCGATCCGCAATCCCCTGAGGTTCCTGCTTTTTGCGATCTTCTTTCCATCGCTCGTCTCCGGCCCGATCAAGCGCTATGCGCAATTCCTGCCCTCGCTCGAGGCGGCGACGCGGGCGCCGTTTTCCTCCGCCGAACTTGCCGAGGGGCTGGCCCGCGTGGGCGTGGGTTTCGGGAAGAAAATCCTGATCGCGGACCAGCTGACGGCCTACATCGATTCCTCCCAGCCGCACTTCGACGAGCAATGGCTCGTCGGGAAGTGGACGATCTTTGCCGCGATCGCCTTCCGGATACTGATGGATTTCTCTGGCTACAGCGACATCGCGATCGGCTGCGCCCGGATCCTTGGCATCCGGCTCCCTGAAAATTTCAACTGGCCCTACGCGGCGCGCGACCTGCGGGACTTCTGGAGCCGCTGGCACATTTCGCTGAGCCTCTGGCTCCGCGACTACGTCTACATTCCGCTGGGTGGCGGGCGCCAGGGATGGCCGCGACGCCTGGTGAACGTCCTCATCGCATTCGCGCTCTGCGGCCTCTGGCACGGCCCCGCCCGACATTTCGTCCTCTGGGGCATCTACCATGGCTTGGGCCTTGGCGTCTGCTCGACGTATGCGCGGATACCGGAGCTCGGCCCGGCTGTCGCGCAGGCGTTGCGCAGGGAGCCGCTGACCGGCTGGGCGGCGACGCAGCTTTTCGCGTGGCTGGGCTGGCTGCTCTTCTTTTATCCCACCTCCGAGGCCTGGCACATGGCCCGGCAGCTTTTCGGCCTATGAGCGCGCCCGACCCCTCGTTTCCGCCCCCGGCCCGCTACGGATGGATCCATCCCCGCTGGTTCCTCGGGGGGCTCGTGTTCGGTCTGGGGGCCCTCGCCGTGTGCGGGTGGAGGGTCAGCCGGACCGACTACCATCCCGGCTACGTCCGCTTTCACCATGCGATCTCGCCCGAGGCGAACTATTATCCCAGCCTGGACGAGATGTCCGCCATCGTCCGGGCCAAGTGCCGGCACGATCAGGTCCTGGTGATCGTCGGCGGCAACTCGATCCTGTACGGCGTGTGGCAGCGCTCGGCCGACGTGTGGTCGAATCGTCTCCAGGAACTGCTCGGCGACCGGTACTGCGTGATCAACTTCGCGTTCCGCGGGGGCTCCCCCGCCGACGGGGGCGCGGTCGTCGCCGAGGCGCTGCGCGGGGAATATCCGCGGCAGATCCTGATCGTGAACGAGGCCCCGGTGACCGGCGTCGAGTCATTCGGCCGCGAATCCTACCGATTCCTGTTCTGGCAGGGTTACTTCGGGGGCAAGCTCCTCGACGCGCCCGCGCGCGAGGCGCGCATTCGCGAGCTCGTGCGGTATTTTCCCGGTCAGCTGGCCCCCTTTCAGGAGGCCCGGATCAGTGTCTGGTTCGACGACGTTTTCCATTACCGCGACCTCTGGAACTGGATCGCGTTCGAGTGTTTCAGCACCGTGCCCTCGAACCCCGGCCAGAGCTTTCCGCTTCTGCTCAGGCCGCGACGCAGGTATTCGGACCCGGAGATCGACGGGACCGATCCCGAGTTCAAGGACCAACACTACCCAATGGCCTCCCTCGAGGCGGAGATGAGGGTGATGCGCGGGCTGGGTGCCTACTACCATCGCGAGCCGGATGGCCGCTGGATGCTTTCGCCCGTTGCCCGCGCCGATGTGGCCAACCGTTGCGACGAGGCATTCCCGGCCCAGCTAAAAAAGCGAACCCTCGTCCTTATCAGCGGGAGCAGCCCGTATTACCTCAGGTTGCTTACCCCGGACGAGAGGGCGATGATTCACCAGGCCTTTCACGACACAGTGGACATATGGCGGGAGACGGGCTACCCGGCGATGGACTATGGCTGGGACTTTACCGCGGCGGACTTCGGCGACCGCACCCACCTGACAAAACTAGGCGGATGGAAGCTTGCGGCCCAGGTGGCTCCCGAGGTCAGGGACATCGCTGAAAGGCTGGGCTACCTCCGATGAAAACGATCAAGGAGATGCTCGGCCGGATCCCCCCGCCGCTCGTACCGGTCCTCAGGGCGGCGCTTTCCTTCCTGGCGGGCGTGGCGCTGGCGGTGATGCTCGACTACCTGCTTTACCGCGTGGGACTTCCCGGCAGGCCCTTCATCTACGTGTCGTTCTGAGCCGCCTGGTGCGCCGGACATTTCAGGTCGCCGCCTCCGATGGATTCCGGATTACGGGAGGCCGAGGCCTCGAAAAATGGCGCGAGATAAAAGCCGTATCTGATAAAGCTGGAGTTACTTAACGGTTTTTGTATCTCGTTATTTTTCGGTCCATATTATTGAGACTGAGATCGGTTTTCATTATACACTTGATTCGCGACTTAGTCTCAACATGGAATTGGCCTCACAACACATTCGTTATGCTTCTCACTGTCCCCGACCTTTTGAGTCCAGACCAGGTGTCGAATGCCCGCCGGATCCTGGATGGCGCCGAATGGGTCGACGGCCGCGTCACGGCCGGCCCGCAGTCGGCGCAGGCCAAGGACAACGCCCAGATTCCCGAGGGTCATCCCGCTGCGCGCGAGGTGGGGGCGATGATTCTTGATGTGCTGGGTCGCAATCCCCTTTTCCTTGCGGCGGCGCTTCCCCTGCGGGTTTTCCCGCCGCTCTTCAACCGCTACTCCGGCGGACAGTCGTTCGGCACCCATGTCGACAACGCCGTCAGGCAGGTGCCAGGCACGCCGCACCGCGTCCGCACCGATATTTCTGCGACGCTTTTTCTTTCCGGGCCCGAGGAGTACGACGGCGGCGAACTCATGGTTGAGGACACCTACGGCGCGCACGGCGTGAAGCTTCGGCCTGGCTCTTTGGTGCTGTATCCGGCGACCAGCCTCCACCACGTGACCCCGGTGACCCGGGGGACGCGCCTGTGCTCGTTCTTCTGGATACAGAGCATGGTCAGGGATGACGGGCAAAGGTCATTGCTGTTCGATCTCGACGTGGGCATCCAGCGGCTCACGCGGGAGCTGCCAGGCCACGCGACGCTGGTGCCCTTCACCGGCGTCTACCACAACCTGCTCCGCCAATGGGCGGAAATGTAACAGGGAGGGATTTCCGACCCGGCAGGGCCGCCGCCATGACCTTCGGCACAAGAAAAGGAGAGCTGTCAGCCGCGGACAAGGCCGCGCTCCATCGCGCCGGAAGCGCATGGACGGACATGGGGACGGCGAGGCACGTTGCCGGCGGACCGGGGCATTCGTCCAGCGCCATTCGCTGCCATTGGCGGGCCGTCAGGCTCCTGGGAGAGCTTCCGGTCCATGAGGACACCGGCTACCTGGCCGACCTGGGCGCGGCATGGGTGAACCTGGGATGCGCCCTTCTGGCGGGCTATCCGGGAGCGTCCCCCGAGGAGGCACTGGGGGCCTTCGGGAGCGCCGTCGAGCTTCTGGGGCGCCTTCCGTTCGATGCCAATCCGCGGTTCCGGCACAATCTTGCGGCGGCGTGGATGGGTCGCGGGGAGGCATTCGGGCGGATCGAGACGACGAGCGGCCGGGCAGCGGCCCTCCATGCGTACGGCCGGGCGATCGAGATCGCGCGCGAACTACCGCTGGATGAAAGGCCCTCCTTCCGCGTCCTGCTCGCCAGCTGCCGGATCAACCGGGGAAACCTTCTCCAGCGACTTTCGAGGCATCAGGAGGCCATCCAGGAGTACGACGAGTCGCTGTCGGCGCTTGGCTCCCTGCCGCGATGCGGCCATCGGCTTGCCTCTCACCATGCGGCGACGGCCTGGACGAACCGGGGTGAGGCGCTGCTTTGCCTTTCCGATTTCGCCGGCTCCACCGCCGCCGTGGAGTCGGCAAGGATGGCGCTCGGCCAGGTGGAGGGAAGGGGATTGGACGGCCCCCCCGACGCCAAGATCAGCCTGCGTGCGCTTTGCGTGATGGCTCGCGGGCTTGAATCCCGCATGCTTCTCCAGGGATTCGCGCGGGGCGCGGACGAGGTCGCCGCGCTCAGCGACGTCGCCGAGCGGGGACTGGCTCTCGCCTTCGCCAGCCGCGATCGGGCTCCCGAGACATTTGATCCGCTCATCATTTGGTTCTTCTCATTCGGGGGCCGCGTCTACGGCCGATTCCAGCCGCAATTTCTTGCAGAATACCTGGGAGAGGCGCTCAGCCGCTGCCAAGCCGATGCGGAACTCGGAGCCGAGCTCCGAGCGGTCGCCCGACGGGCCGCGGCCGGTACCCTGGAGGGGCTTTGCCGCAATCGGATCATCATCGCGGGGACGCGCGAGGCGGAGCGGCTTCTGAGCACCGTGCGTGAGCTCGAGGGTGCCGCCGCCAATTTTTGAACAATGAATGACGAAATCCCCATGGCTCCTTGCTCGGATTCCAAGGCTCCTGCCGCCGGGGCTGTAGGGCGTCCCAGCGCGGGCTCCGGGCAAACGGCCCGGTTTGCCGTGATCGGCATGACCGTCGCGGGAATCCTCGCCGGCGGCGCACGTGCGCAGGAGGCCGGCTCCGCTGCGGGGAGGGACAACCCGGGGCCGCAGCCACCGGCGCCTCCTCCGGACTCGGTCACGAGCCTGCCTCCCATCGAGGTCACCGGGACGGCGACGAACCTGCCCCATGACATCCCTCAATCGGTCGCGACCGTGGGCCAGCAGGAGATCGCCGAGCAGGGAATCAGCAGCCTTCAGGACGTGCTCCGCAACGTGCCGGGCATCACTCTCAACGCCGGCGAAGGCGGAGCACACGGGGATTCCGTCAACCTGCGCGGCCTTTCGGTGCCGGACAGCTTCTTCCTGGACGGTCTCCGCGACATCGGCCTCTACCAGCGCGACACCTTCGACGAGGAGGCGGTCGAGGTGCTGTTGGGGCCGTCGTCCGTGCTTTTCGGCCGGGGCTCGACCGCGGGGGTCATCAACCAGGTGACCAAGCAGGCGATGCTGATCCCGCTCGAGGCCGTCAGCCTTGAAGTCGGCACGGCGGGAACGGAGCGCGCCACCGCCGACATTGATTTCGTGATGGGCGATCGCACCGCCGCGCGGATAGATCTGATGGGCCAGAGCTTCGGCGTGGCCGACCGCGACGACGTCCTCAACAGGAGTTACGGCATCGCGCCGACGCTCGCCTTCGGCATCAACACGCCGACCACGCTGACGCTGAGCTTCCTGCACCAGGACGAAAACGACATTCCGGACTACGGAATCCCGTTCATCGGCGGGTCCCCGGCCGAGGTCAATCGCCGCAACTACTACGGGCTGACAAATTATGACCGGACGAAGACCGGCGTCGACATCGGCACGGCCCGATTCGAGCACAAGTTCAACGAGCATGTCTCGCTGATCAATTCGGCGCGGTACGGCCACTATGACTTCACCTACCTGCTCAGCGCGCCGCACCTGGACGACGACTTCACCGAGCCGCCCGCGCCGGGGACGCCCCTGGCGGACATCGTGGTCTATCGGGACCAGCCAAGCAGCGCGGGAACCGAGGAGGAGCTCATCAACCGCACCGACCTCACCGCCAAGTTCGAGACCGGCGGCATCTCCCAGACCCTGATAACCGGCATCGAGCTCAGCCGGGAACGCTCCGACATCACGAAGTACATAAACGGGATCGATGTCATCCCGCCGACGCCGCTCCTTGATCCCGATCCCTATTACTCGCCGCCCACCGCGCTGGACGTGGATACCCTTCCTCGCAGCTATGGCAGCGATGTGAGCTTCAGCGCGATGGACAGGATATCCCTTGCGGCGCATTGGGACCTTGACGGCGGCTTGCGCTGGGACCGATTCAATTCGCATTTCAGCGAGCCCGTCACGGGAAGCGCGTTCTCGCGCGACGACACCGAGCTCAGTCCCCGCGCGGCCATCGTCTACAAGCCCGGGGCGTGGCAAAGCTACTACGTTTCCTACGGAGCATCGTACAACCCGGCGATCGAATACCTGACGCTGGCGCCGACCAGCGACAGCCTGTCACCGGAAAAGGACTACACGACCGAGGTGGGGGCCAAGCTTGATTTCCTCCAGGCATCCCTGACGGTGACCGCGGCTGTTTTCGACACTTTGCTGGACAACGCGCGGCTGGCCGACCCCGACGACCCCACCGTCCAGCAGCAGCCATTTGACCAACGGGTCCTGGGAGCCGAGCTGGGCGCCTCCGGCTATCTCACGGAGCAGCTGGAGGTTCAGGCGGCATATACGCATCTCGACGACCGGATCGCGGCGTCGACCGACCCGCTGGCGGTTGGAGAACGTGCGCCGAACACTCCGGAAGACTCGCTGAACCTTTGGATGACATGGGAACCGGGCCGCACATGGAAGTTCGGCGGCGGCGCCATCTACATGAGCCAGCGCTTCGCCGACACCCACAACACGGCGGGTGTGCCAAGCTATGTCGTCCTCAACGGGATGGTCGCCTATCGCGTCAACCAGCACCTCGACCTCCAAGCCAACCTCAACAACGTGGGGGACAAACTGTACTTCAACAGCCTCTACTACACGGCGGTTGACGAAAATCATGCCGTGCCAGGCCCCGGCCGCACGCTTTTGTTGACGGCCCGGCTGCGCTTTTAGGGACGAGCCCCGCCGGATAAGATGCGTGGCCTTCGACGCCCGTGGGTCCATGTGCGGGAGTCGCGCGGCTGTGATTGAGGTTTGTCCGGACTTCTTTCAGAGCAGGCAGCGGCCGTGGATTCACGGGAACTGTAAGAAATCACGACCCAAACCGACTAAACGGGCCATTTTGGCCTCAGGGCGCCAGTACTCATGCCGACAGGTGCAACCGCCCACGCCAACGAATTTACGGCTGTAAAATTCGGGAGCAACCGCCGCAAGACCCATGCCGACGGAGTTCAAATTCGGGATCATTACGCAACTGAATGGCATTTCCAGCAGCCGATGATTTCGATGCTACGCGCTTAACAGCTCCCGCGGTTTGACTTCTTTGGCTATGACAGCGCCGAGTTTACGCTTTGCCTCACGCAATTTGCACTCAGTCTCAAGGCGGAGCCACCAGCCCTCCGAGAGGCCGAAATATCGGTCGAGCCGAAGACCCGTATCCGCGGTTACGGCCCGTTTGCCCGCCAAGATTGCTGCGATCCGTGTCAGCGGTACGCCGAGGTCTTTTGCAAGCCGGTAGGCGGTGATACCCATAGGCCCTAAGAACTCTTCCTGAAGCATTTCGCCTGGGGTGAGCAGGGGCAGAAGTCTCGGTTTCATGAAATTTAACGGTAATCTACGATTTCGACATCCCCGACACCGTTAGGCGTCCATTTGAAACAGATGCGCCATTTGACATTGATTCGAATGGAGAGCTGTCCCAGGCGGGTGCCTTTTAGAGCTTCCAGCCGATTGCCCGGTGGCACCCGAAGGTCATTGAGGTTCTGCGCAAGATCGATTTGGACAAGTTTGCGCCGAGCCGTATTTTGGATTGTTGAAGGAAGCTCAGGAGACTGTTGGTCATTGAAGATCGCTTCGGCTGCTTTCGAGGCGAACGAACGGATCATTTTGAAGCATAGTAACGCAAGGCATGGGTAACGTCAAGCGTC
>Ga0302325_10004376_pt1 | contig 32706 bp, 28 predicted proteins | sample Palsa_T0_2_FD_201948 | JGI IMG/M metagenome (GOLD analysis project Ga0302325, IMG submission 201948) | Peat permafrost microbial communities from Stordalen Mire near Abisko, Sweden - Palsa_T0_2 | ecosystem: Environmental > Terrestrial > Soil > Palsa > Peat permafrost | place: Sweden: Abisko... | reverse complement strand
GATTGAGCGCGGAGCGGACTACTCCGGCGAGCCGGCCACGCTGATCGTTTTTGCTCTCGAAGACGTACCCGGCGGGGTGATGCTCACCGTGACCGAGTCCGGCTTCGATCAAATCCCGTTGGCGCGCCGGGCGAAGGCCTTCACCGCCAATGAGCAAGGCTGGAACATCATGGTGCGTGTGCTCGAGGAGTACCTTGCCGGTGCGCGGTAGTTCGCGGACCATGGCTGAGCCGCGCGTGTCCGCGCCCATCTTTGCGGCGTTGGGCGACGAGACACGCTTGCGGTTGGTCACGCGCCTCTGTCATGGCGGACCGATGTCCATCACGCGGCTCACCGCGGGCACTCACATCACACGGCAAGCGATCACCAAGCACCTGCGGGTGATGCAGGAAGCGGGACTGGTGCACAGCACCAGGAACGGGCGGGAGAGCGTCTGGCAATTGGAGGCGCACCGGCTGGAAGAGGCGCTGTGTTACGTAGCGCAGATTTCGAAGCAGTGGGACGCGGCGCTCGCCCGGCTGCGCAAATTTGTCGAGGACTAAGGCCGGCGAGGCCGCGCCCCTCACACATCCCAGCCTCACTGAAACGATTGGTTGCGCCGCGTGTAGGTTCGCTTCGCTGGTTCGGGTTCGAAAATTATTCTTCGCGCAGCAGCTTGGCCGGATCGACGTGCAGCACGCGCCGCACCGGACCCGCGACCGAAAGTGATCCGGTGAGCAGCACCGTGAGTGCAACCGCGGCAAGCACGAAGGGATCCTGCGCAGAGGCTTGGTAGACCACCGCGGAAAGCAGCCGGCTCGCCGCTACGCCGAGCGCAATGCCAACCACCGAACCGCTCCCAACCAGTATCAGCATGCGCCCCAGTGCGGCAGTGAGAATTTGCTTCGCTTGCGCACCGAGTGCCACCCGAATACTCAACTCGCGCAGCCGCTTGCTCACCGTATATGACGCCAGTCCGAACGTTCCCGCGATCGAGAGCAACAGTCCAAACGCCCCAAAAATGCCGAGTGCTACCGTAGCCACCTGCGATGGAAAAAGACTCAGCGTAAGCTGGCTGCTCCAGGTACCCGATTCCCGGATAGGAACACCGTGGTCAAGATCCCGGACTACCCCGCGAATGGCGCCGACGATATCGCCGGTCTCGCGCCGGGTCCGCACCACCAGCGCCGTCCGGGTGTCCCCTCCCTGCGAAATCGGGAAGAACGCCGCAGCTTCCGGATCTTCACTCAGCGTGAAGTATTTCCCATCGGCCATGATCCCCACGATCTGGATCGACGCACCGGAGCGGTTCTTAAAATAGCGTCCGACGACTTGCTCGGAGTGGAACAGTCGTCGCGCGAACTCCTGATTCACCACCGCAACCGCGGGCGTCTTCGGCGTGTCGCTGAAGCTTACATCGCGGCCTGCCAGCAATGGTGTCCCCGAGGCGGCCAGGTACCCCGGTGAGACGCGGTAGAAATAAGTATCAAATGTTTTGTTGGTCGGCCTGAAATCCGTAGTTTGTTGAGAGAAGACGCCAGTCATCGACGCGTCGAGGTCGAGCGGCGTGGCATTCGCGTAGCCCGCTGCGTCCACTCCCGGCATCTGTAAGGCTTTTTCCAATAGCTGGCGCTGGAAACGATCGGCGGCGGCATCGTTGGTATAGCCGGCCTGGCTCAGATCGAATTTCGTGCGCACCGCGTTCTTCGGATTGAAGCCCAGGTCCATGGTCAGTGCTTTGCCCAGGCCGCGTAGCGAGACAAAAGCAGCGGTGACCGTGACGCAGCATAGGGCAATCTGGGCCGCCAACAGCACATCCCGGAGTGCCCAGCGGCGGCCCCCAGACGATTGGCTTCCGCCGCTCTTAATCGCCTCATTCGGATCGGTCTTGAATATCTGCCGCAGCGGTATCACCCCGAACAGAACGCCTGCAAGCACGGAGATGATGAACCCGATCAGGATTAACGATGGCTGCGGCATTACCAGGAACTTGATTGGGAATGGCGTGGGTGGATGCCATTCCGCCATGCCGGTAAGGGCCATCCATGCCAGGCCGCAGGCGCACGCGCCTCCGAAGATTGAAATCACAAAGGCCTCGGCAAGCACCTGCCGGAAGATGCGCCAACGGCTCGATCCAATCGCCATGCGGATGGCGATCTCACGCGTGCGGTCTGCCGTACGCGCCGCGAACAGGCTGCCAAGGTTGGCGCAGGCGGCCAGCAGCACGATTCCAGCCAGCACCATCACTCCTACCAGAAAACCGCGCACCGGCCCGCCGATAAAGTCGCCCACTAGGCCGGGACGCGCCAGCTTCAGTGCCAATCCCTCTTCATCTTTCGGATTCTGCCGCGAAATACGGCCGGCAATCGTGTTCAATTCCGCCTGCACCTGCGGCAGCGTGATCCCGTCCTTGATGCGCACGATCGAAAAGATATTCTTGTAGCTCCGCGATTCCAGCCAGTCGGTGCCGTCGAGTGACGCTTCATTCGCCATCGGAACGAAAATGTCAGTCAGCCCGATTTTTTCGGTCCCGTAGAAGTCTTCCGGGGTCACGCCAACAATGGTGTACGCGTGCTTATCGATTCGCACCATCGTTCCCACGATGTTGGGGTCCGCGCCAAAATCGCTCTTCCATGCTGCCCAGGAAAGCACCGCGGCCTGCGAGGCGCCAGGATGATCGTCATCGGACCGCTGCAGCAGACGACCCAGGAACGGCCGGATCCCCACCACCTCGAAGTACTGCCCGCTCACTTCGGATCCCCACACCGGACGGGTGACGCCGTTGGCCTCCAGGCCAAAATCCTGCACTTCAGTGGCTGCCACCGCGGAAAATACCGTGTTGCTGTCGCGCACATCGCGCATTTCCGGATGCGAAAGAAAGGGTCCGCCGTGTTTAGGCTGAAGCGTCATCACCCGGTCCGCATGCGGCACATCGAGCGGCCGCAGGACCAGTCCTTGCACCACGCCGAAAACGATCACATTGGCGGCGATGCCCAGTGCCAGGATGACGGCGGCGGTTAGCGCAAAGCCGGGATTTTTGCGCAGCGTCCGCAGCGCGAAGCGCACGTCCTGCAGCAGCTGCTCCAGCCAGACGAAAATCCACACCTCCCGGGTATCTTCCTTCACCCGCCTCACATTGCCGAATTTCCGCATCGCCGCATAGCGTGCATCCCCCGGCGACATGCCTCGCCCGATGTTGTCCTGCGTTTCCATCTCAATGTGCTCGCGGATGTCCCGGTCGAGATCCGCCATCATTCGCTTGACGTCTCTCATCGCCCGCCGTCCCGTTCCGCCGCCCGCACAGTCCCTATCCGCTGCCGCATTTCGTCCCGCCCTCGTTGTTCTTTGGTAGACATCCTAGGGGAAGATACATCGCTTCTAGTAGAATGTCAAGGGGAGCAACCCAGGCAGGCTCTTCCGGCCCGGACGAATAAGTCCCGGCGGCGTTCTGTCTTGTCGAGGGTTGATTCCGTTCGTTCGGTCAGCGCGGTCAGAACCGCCAGGCGAACTTCGCAAAGACGCTTCGCTCGATCAGCGTGGAGCTCGTTGTGACGCTTGAATCTTCAAATCCTACCTGGCCATCCCGCAACAGATTCTGTCCAACCACGCTGATCGCCAGCGCTTTATCCAGTTGCCACGAGACATTCGTATCCACCCGGGTATAGACGGCCACCCCCGGATCAGTGAGGCGGTCGACGAAGAAGACCGAGGCGTCCCAGGCCAAGTGCTTGCGCAGATCGAGATGTGACCGGAGCTGCGCGGAGTTAGCCGGGCTGCTTCCTTCCACCGATGGGGCAGTCGTGGTGTCCCGGCTCAATGCGCTCGTGTGCATGTGAATTTGCTCGAAGGCATATCCCGGACTGAGGGTCCAGCGGTCCGTCGGCTTCCAGTTCATCGCGATCTCCACTCCGTGGGTCTCCCCGAACATCAGGTTTCCATACGTGAATGGCGCGAAGATATGCGGCGGAGTGGGCGTCGCCTCAAAGTAAGGCGGCAACGGTTCGATCGTTTGCTGATGGCTGTAGTCATTGTAAAAAGCGGCGAGATCAACCGACAGACGCTTAGCGATAGTGGTCCGATAGCCAGTCTCGTAGGCGATCACTCCTTGATTCTTGAAATGGGGATTGCCGATCAGGCCGATGAGAACGGGTGGGCCCTCTGGCGGCTGAAATCCAGCGAAATTCAAACGGAACGAGGTGTCCGTCACCGCGGGCGTGCGTGCTGCCTGGGAGATCGCCCACCAGAACATATTGCGGTCAGTTGGTTGCCATGTCGCGCGGACGCTCGGCCACACGCCAAACCCGCTGAAGACGTTGTGGTCGAGCTTGGTGCCAACGGTTAAATAGAAGTGGTTGGGAACCAGCGAGATCTCGTCCGTTCCGATCGCGAGGAAAAGGTGTGATTCCAGTTCGTTTGCAGAAATCCGCCCGACAAATTCGCATTTACGTCAACGATATGGCTCGTAACCGAAGTCACCGAGGGAAAGATCGCAGTGGGTGCGCCCTCCCTGCCGTTGTAGATGTCTCCCTCGACGGTTAGAGAATCCTTCGTGGAGAGTCTGCTGTCGCTGCGAAAGCCGCCGCGATAGAGAAACCAGCCGTCCCGCCCGGGCTCGCCGTCGTCGCCCTCCATATGGTCGTCGTTCAAATGCTTGGTAAATATTCGATAATCCGTATGCTTACCAAATGCGCCGCCGTACTGCACCGTTCCAAATCCCTGTTCGAGGTTGCCGCCCCCAGCGGTCACCAGCCCGCCGTGCGTATCGCCCGCTTTTTTGGTGATGATGTTGACCACCCCGTTTACCGCTTTTGCTCCCCACACCGATCCACCGGGCCCGCGGATCACTTCAATTCGTTCGATATCCTCAAGAGGAAGGTCCAACACATCCCAGAAGACCCCCGCGGAAAGCGTGTTAGACACCTCCCGGCCATCGAGCAGCACCAACAGGTCGTTGCTGAATTCTGCATCAAATCCTCTAACGCTGACGGCCCATGTGTTCGCGTCGATCTGCGCCACGTCCACCCCCGGCGCCATCCGCAACAGGTCGGGAATGTTGGTGGCTCCCGATCGCCGGATGTCCTCCGGTGAAATCACAAACACTGCTGACCCGGTTCGCGACATTTTCTGATCGCTCTTCGAGACCGTGGATACTTCGACGTTCGTCAGATCTTCGATACTTTGGTTGGTCAGATCGGCCGCATTTTGTTGCGACCATGCCGGAAGCGCCAGCGTGGTGATCGCTGCGAAAGACATCGCGATCTTGAATGCGCGGCGACGAAATCTTATTGGATTGGAACCCCGCCGGCGTGCAACTCCACCTAGCCAGGAAATCGACGCTCCATTGGCTTTTACTGAGACTGGCACTTCTGCGCGAGGCGTCAGCGTACTTATCGGCTTAGCGTCTTAATTCCTTGAGCTTTTTGCAGATTTTCGGATCAACGTTCGACGGGCGGTTCACTGCGGCACTTCAGTCGTCTCTTACTGTGCTCCGAATGCGCTTTTTCGAGGTTAATTGCCGGGCGTGTACGGTGACGAAGGAAGGCCGGTGCTCAGCAATGCCCCCACACGCAGGTAGTCGTCCGGCGTGGCGCGAGGATTTTCGCGGTCGATATTCACGCTATACGTCGTTTTACCCTTGTGGAGATAGGCGATGGCCGGGTTGTCGCGATCCAACACCACCGTGATGAAATAACCTGGTTCGCGCACTTGCAGCGAACCCATGCCTTCCGCGGCGAGGTCCGCGTAGTCTTTGGAATAATAGGAACTGAGCGGGAACGCGGCAATTTCGATCTGTCCACCGGCGCCTTCGTAGCGGCATCCGATGCCTTCCGCATTGTGAACCACCGAACCGCCCAGCTCGTCTTGCAGCGCCGCATCCGGCAGCGCGCTGCACAAATCGCGGTTCAGGTGTGGCGGGTCAGCGCTGCTGAACAAGTTCGCAACCGCTAACGCCGCGTCCGCCGGTTTCGCGGCCACGATTTGTAAAGTATCGGTGCGTTCCACCGCGCCGGCAGGCTCCCGCAAGAAGACAACAGTTCGATCGAATTGGAACGCAGTAATTCCAGGTCCGCCGTATTCCTTCCATTTCTCAGCAACCAGAGCACAGCCAAGACAGACAACCCCGCAAGGCGCGGGAGCCGAGGCGCGCTGGTAAACCGCGGAACGGTTCTGTACGTCTACGTAGTGCACCGCCGGGCCTCCCAATCCCGCGCGTAACAGGGCCAGCATCGGATAGTCGTAGTGCAGAACGAACGCGTCTAGCCCTACATCGCTGCAGCCTGAAGCGGCCACGGTGCGCGCCGCGTCGGAAAACGAGTCCGCTACGTAGAGGTGCCGGTCCTGAAAATAAAGGCGATCGCGCGAGGTCGTAAATATGTTTGGCGTGTGATCGGGCCGTAACCCGTGAAAATATTGGATGCCGAACAAAGGCCGCATCTCGTTCGATATGGCGTAGGGCATCGCGCTAACGATGGCGAGTCCGGCAGCAACCACGAGCGTCCACCGCGGAAGACGGGGCGCCAGCGCTGCACCCATCACCGCGCACCCCAGCATGAAGACCGGTAAATGAAATCGCGCATTGTAAGGCTGCCACCGCACCGCGGCGCAAAAGAGCACAAACGCGCCGATCACTCCGGCCGCAAGTAACGCCGTGTCGCGCTGGCCGGGCCTCCGCAACAAAACGAGGATCGCCGCGGAAAACAGAAAGAGAAGCGCGTGCAGCATATTCCCCGCAAACACTTCCGATTGCGCGAGAGCGGGAATTTCGAATTCATGAATTTTGCCGGCGTTGCCTTGCTCGATCATGGCCTGATCGTCTGGGTCAACGCCTATCCCTCGCATCAGCTGTCGAAAACGGTCGGCAGTCCATGAATTAATCGTGCCGTTCGGAGTGCCGAGATGCAGTGCCGCGCTGCGCAGCACGTTGCCGGCGATATCTCGCGGGCCGAACTTGCCGTTGGCAAAATGCCGCGCGCCTTTTTTGTCCGCATCGCCATCCGGTGACGAGAATCCCAGCGGCGATCCGCTGAGCCGGATATTGCGATAAAACTGCGCACCGTTCAGCGCCAGAATGATCACCACCACCGCGGGAAGCCGGAGCAGAAACACCTTCCGATTACTGGCCGGCCAGATAAAGAAGATTGCCAGGCATACCGCCGGAAGCAGCGTGAAAGCCGTGCCCTTGCTCAACATCGATAGCCCGATGCCGGCGCCGGCGAGCAGCACGTTCGCCCACGTGGGCGCTGACTTCCATCGTAGCAGGAAGAAGCAACTGGCCACGATCCAGAATCCAACGGCTACGTCCGGTTTCGCGCTGGTCGCCGCGAGAATTCCTTGCGGAATCGTGCCGCAAAAAACTGCCGCCAGAACCTGGCCGCGCCGGCCACAACCGAGTTCTCGGGCAATCAGCGAAACTCCGATGACGCTTCCGGTGAAGGCGAACCACGCCACCAGGTTCACCAGTCGATCGCTGCCCGCCAGCAGAGTCAAATGGGCCATCGCATAATCAGCCCACGGACTCATCATCAGCTGCGCGTAATCCACCGTGGGATAGAAGTGCACGCCATGATTTTCGATCCACATGATGATTCGGGGCATGGTGTACTGCATGGCGTCCCAGGTGTTCGGCGGAGCAACGAACGCGACGATCGCCAGCAGCAGCAGAATGACGCTCAGTCCGGTGAGTAGCAGCCAATCCGCGAGCGCAAGTGGTTCGACCGCCGCGCCGTCCGTTTCGAATCCCAGCGAGCCCGATGCCGGAGAAAGTTCCCGGCTCTTTGCTGCGGTAAACGCAAACCACCACGCCGCGACCGACGCGATCACCCACGCGGCAGCAACCGCACCACGCGTGAAAATGGATCCGGAGCTGAACAGCTCGGTGATCGCAGCGACCCAAACGCCCCACAGCGTGGCGGACACCATGAAACTCGTTCGCCAGTCTTGCCCGCGTCGCCATAACGCGGTCCAGCACCCCGCAAACGCCAGGAAGGGAAGAATCGCCGAGCAGCTTTTGAACAACGCCATCATGGATGTATTTTCATCAGGGGCCCTCTACTGCTCGTACATAAGGCTACAGACCAACGGACCATTCGTGTTCGCCTCAGATCCGCTTGGCTGGGTTATAGAAGATGATGCCCTGTGCGAGAGGTTCCAGCGAAGAGTATGTGTCGCCAAGGTTCCGATTCCGCAATGATGATGCCTCGGTTGGACGCGGGGAATCCGCAGCCCAGTTGCGGCAGGGCGGGGGCTAAGCGCCGAGCGCGCCGGTGGCGCCTTCGGGTAGTTCGATGGTGAATTTAGTGCGGGCTTTTTCCGCCTGGCGCTTTAGCGCGAGGTCGATCAGCAGATCGACCAGGTTGGTGTAGGGAATTCCCGAGGCTTCCCACAATTTCGGATACATGCTGATCGCAGTAAAGCCGGGGATGGTGTTGAGTTCGTTGACGTAGATTTTGCCGGTGCCGTTTTCCAGGAAGAAATCGGCGCGCGCCATTCCGGCGCCGTCGATAGCCCGGTACGCGCGGATGGCCATGGCTTGAAACTTGCCCACTTGCGGCTTGCTTAGCTTTGCCGGAATCTTCAGGCGCGTGCCCTGTTCGAGATATTTCGCGGTGTAGTCGTAGAACTTTCGGTGCGGGACGATTTCGCCTGGAATCGAGGCCATCGGCTCGTCGTTGCCCAATACGGAAACTTCGATTTCGCGGGCTTTTACGCCGCGCTCGATCAGAATTTTTTGCGCGTACTCCGCGGCGGTGTCGATGGCCGCGCCGAGCTCGGCGGCCTTGGCCACCCGAGTCATCCCGACCGAAGAGCCCAGATTCGCGGGCTTCACGAATAACGGGAATTTGAATTTCTTGCGCAGCAGCGCCAGCACATCTTCGCGCTCCGCTTCCCACTGCGTCCGCGAGAATGCGTGAAAAGGAACGATGGGCAACCCGGCATCGCGGAACAGTCGCTTCTGCACGTCCTTATCCATGCCGACCGCCGAAGCGAGCACGCCGGCTCCGACGTACGGCAAATCGGCCAGCTCCAGCAATCCCTGGATGGTGCCGTCCTCGCCAAAGGTGCCATGCAGCACGGGGAAAACGACGTCGAGACCCAACCGCGATCCTGTACCGGACTGGCCACCCGCGGAGGCCAGCGAAAGCAGCGAACCTGCCGTGGGGTCGCCGGGCAGCACCACGCGCTCGCCCGATTTCAGAACTTCGGGTAGCAGGCGAGTGGCGCCATTGCCCACCAGCCAGCGGCCGTCTTTGGCGATGCCGATCGGCACTGCCTCATATTTATCCGGATTGAGCGCGCGGATTACCGACGCCGCCGAAGCCAGCGAGACCTCATGCTCGCCCGAGCGGCCTCCAAAGAGAATCCCTACGCGAAGTTTTTTATTGTTGGCCATAAGAAAAGTGTTACGCGAAATGAATGCCGGGTGCTAAAGAATTTTCTTGCCGAGGCACGACAACGTCAACTCCACGCCGAGCGCCGCGGTCTTATTGTGTTCGTCGATCACCGGATTGATTTCCACCAGCTCGAAGGAAACCAGAGCTTTGCTGTCCGCGAGCATCTCCATCGCCAGATGCGCTTCGCGGTAAGTCACTCCGCCGCGAACCGCGGTGCCCACTCCCGGAGCGTCACCCGGATCCACGCAATCCATGTCCAAGCTGACCGCGATGCCGGCGGTATCGTCGGTAGCGACGCGAATTGCCTCGGACATCACTTGGCGCATCCCGCGCTCATCGATATCGCGCATGGTGAAAACGTGCACCCCAGTCTCTTTCATCAGCCGGCGCTCTTTCGAATCCAGATCGCGAATTCCCACCAGTGCTACATTGCGCGGATCGACCATCGGTTTCTGCTCGGAGAGTCCGGTCAGCTCGACGGGGCCGCGACCGACGATCGAAGCAAGCGGCATGCCGTGTACGTTCCCCGATGGCGACGACTCGGGCGTATTCATGTCCCCATGCGCGTCGATCCAGATCAGCCCAATGGTTTTCGACGCCTGATGAAAATAATTGCTAACGCCGCCCACGGTGCCCGCGGCGATGGAATGATCGCCGCCCAGGACCACCGGGAACATTTTCTCTTCCAGAGTCTTGCGCACGATTTCGGCGAGGCCCTTGCAGGTCTCCGCGATTTCGTCGAGGTACTTGGCGTTCTTCTCGCCGTAGTGCTGCTCTTCCGGCTGCTTTACGGAGATGTTGCCGATGTCTTCCACCTGATGGCCGAGTTGCTTGAGGCGGGAGTACAAACCGGCAACGCGCAGCGCCGATGGGCCCATATCGACACCGCGGCGACTCTGGCCCAGGTCCATGGGTACTCCGATGATTCGAATTTTTTCTGGCATCGAGGTGAAGCCTTTCCAGCCGCTGCCGCGAGAGGGCGGGAACTAAGGATAAACGCGGTACAACATACGTGGGAAGGGGATTACTTCGCGGATGTGCTCGGTTCCGCAAATCCACGCCACGGTGCGCTCCAGGCCCATTCCAAACCCCGCGTGCGGCACGCTGCCGTACCGGCGCAGGTCCAAATACCACTGAAAGGAGTCCGCGGGGAGATTCTGCGCTTGCAGGCGTTCGACCAATTTCTCGTAGTCCGCCAGACGCTCGCTGCCGCCAATGATTTCCCCGTAGCCCTCGGGCGCGATCATATCGAAGCTCATTGCCAGGTCTCGGTTCTCGGGATCTTCGGTCATGTAGAACGCTTTGATCGCCTTCGGGTAGCGATGAATCATCACCGGGCGGTCGAAATTCCTGGAGATGATGGTCTCTTCATCGCCGCCAAAATCGTCGCCGAACTGCGCGGGGTTTCCGGCCTTCTGCAGAATCTCGATCGCTTCGCGATAGGTCACGCGAGGGAATGGGGCTTTCACATTTTCCAGTTTGGTGACGTCGCGCTTCAGGGTTTCGAGCTCGCGGCCGCGATGTTGCACCACCCTTTGCACGATTTCGCTTACCAGGCCTTCGCCGAGGGTCATCATGTCTTCGAGATGGGCGAACGAAGCTTCCGGTTCGAGCATCCAGAATTCGGTGAGGTGGCGGCGCGTTTTGGATTTCTCAGCGCGAAAGGTGGGACCGAAACAATACACCTTGCCCAGAGCCGCCGCGGTGGCTTCGATGTAGAGCTGGCCCGACTGGGTGAGATACGCCTTCTGATCGTCGATGTAATTCACTTCGAAAAGAGTGGTGGTGCCTTCGCACGCCGCGGGCGTAAATATCGGAGCGTCGGTGAGGGTGTAGCCGAGGCTATCCATGTAGTTTCGCGCGGCATGAACGGCCTGCGCACGGATGCGCAGGATAGCCGCCTGGCGCGGCGTGCGGATCCACAAGTGGCGCTTATCGAGCAGAAAATCCACGCCGTGTTCTTTGAGCTGGATCGGAAACGGCTCCGCGGTGGAGACGCGCTGGAGCACTTCAATCGCGGTGATGTGCATTTCGAATCCGCCGGCGGCGCGAGGTTCGGCGCGAACGATTCCGGTGGCGCGGACGCTCGATTCCTGGGTGAGTCCGTGCAGCGCCTCAAACGCAGCCGGCTGCTCTTTCAGCGAGACCACGCCCTGGATTAACCCGGTGCCGTCGCGAAAGACCGGGAAGATCAGTTTGCCGGATTCGCGGAGATTGTAGAGCCAGCCTTGCAGAGTGATCGATTTGTCGACGTATTCGCCGGCGCGTTCAATGCTGACGACGGGTGGTTGCGGTGCTGAGAATTCCTGGGTCATCGATTCCGAGTTCCTGTCTTGCGCATTTTTAATAACGAAAACTGATTATGAGGTGTGCGCCGCCTGGCTGCGAGGTTTTTCGAACTCGCGTTCGAGGTGATCGAACGCAGCGACGGCTTGCTCTACGGAAGGCGCTGCCGCGGTCTGTTCCTTCAACTCGAGCACCACCGGCAAAGGCTTTCTCGGCGCCGTCGCCAACACTGTGAAAGCAGTTGGCCAGTCGATCGTGCCATCAAACGGGACGAGGTGCTCGTCTTTGTCGCCGTGATTGTCGTGAATGTGTGTGGTGACCACCAAATCACGCATGAGTTCAAAGGTTGCGGCGATTCCGTCGCCGATATTGGCGTGGCCGATGTCGAAGCACAGCCGCAGGTCCTGCAGGTGAGTCTGGGCGATGAACTGCCGGAGGGCAGCCGGCGCGCCCAATTCGCCGGTAGTGTTTTCAAGCGCGATTACCACGCCGCGCTGCTTGGCAAAGAGCACCAGTTGCTCGAGGGAACTAAACGCCGCGTCCATCCTGCGGCTATCGGCGGGTTGGCGCGAACCACCCATGTGCACCACGAAAAAGTGGAAGGGAATTCGCTCGGCGACTTCTAAGGCGCGTTTCATTTCGTCGATGGCCTCAATGCGCCGGGCGCGCTCGGGTTCGGAGATGGCCAGCGGCGCACCATTGTCGCGGCCGTGGGAGAGATTGCGTTCGGTAGGCGCGTGCAACGAATGGAGTTGCAGGCCGGTGGACCCGAGGCAGTCGGCCATCTCGCGCACGGTCTGTTCAGTGCGGTAATCGAAGTGAGGCGCCGAACAGAAAATTTCCACTGCGGGGATGCCGGCGGAGGCGTAGGCCTGCAATATGGCCGGGGTAAGCCGTTGATTTACGGAGCGATAGGTGGAAATTACGCGTTGCATTCGGGTGTCCGCCGATTCCATTGGCTCGACCATCCTTTAACTAGTCCCGGCGCGGGCCATCTTTGGCTGCTTCGCGCGCGGGAGGGATTCGCACGAGGCGCTATGTTGTGTTCAAAATTGGAACGCGTCAATAGCACGAGACCCGCGCCTAACCAGTGCGGGCTCGACCTGTCGTTCGGCGCAGACGCCAGGCCACAGGTTACCGAAGTTTGGGAGCAGCCGGCGGCGTAAGCTGCGGATTGCGGAAGAAAGTGAAATGTAAATCCGCCAGTATTCGGCGATTTTCGGTCGTTTAGAATCAGGCACATAAGGGAGGGTATGCTGGCGACGGTGCGATTTAGATTTGGGGTTTCTGGTTGGGGTTCTATGGTGGCCCGAAGGGCTCCGCCGGGCATGTCTTTTGGGGTCGACCTCGCCCGAGAGCGTGCCGGAAGCCCGCGGGTGGGGTGGAGCGGCGAGGCTTGTTGCAGAGCAGAAAGTCGCCATTTGTTGCTACACGGCGATTTTCGGTCGTTTAGAATCAGGCACATAAGCGAGGGTATCTCTTCACTGTTGCGATTCAGATTTGGGGCCTTTGGCTGGTGCTGGATGCTGCTGGGGTGGGTAATCCGGTGCGCGATTCCATCCACGACTGCCCGAGACTACCACTGCGCGCGCGCGGGAAACAAGGGTGCAGTTCGGTGGTTCTAGCGCCGGGCGGCTGGGGCGGGCATCTCGCCGATGGCGTCCAGCAATTCGCGGGGGGTGAGCGTGGCGGTGCCCAATTTGGATACCACTACGCCCGCCGCGGCGTTGCCCAAGATTGCGCCTTCGCGCATGGTTGCTCCCGCCGCGACGGCCAGAGCGAGAGTAGCCAGCACGGTGTCGCCGGCGCCGGTAACGTCAAATACCTGGCGGCCGGTTCCCGATTGGCGGGTTTCGGCTAAGCCAAATTCCTTTTCCTGGCTGATGGCCGCGATGTGAAAACCTTCGAGGACATCCTGCTCGATGACGCTCATACCGCGTTCGCCGCGAGTGATCATTACCGCCGGGCAAGCGAAGTGGGCGAGCAAGGCGCGTCCGGCTTCCTCCACGTCTTCGGTGGTTTCCAGGTTACGGGTGACCAGAAATCCGGCCTCGGCGCGATTGCACACGATCGCCGACGCACCGCGATAGACCGGCAAGCGCGACCACTTGGGCTTGACGAATACCGGCACCTTCAGCCGCTGGCAGGCGTTTAGCACGCGGTCCGCGACCTCATCGCTGACTACGCCCTTGTCGTAATCCGAGATCACCAGCAGATCGGCGTCACGCAGGGCTGCGACTATACGCGCCACCAGCCTGGCAGAGGTTTCGGCACTCAAGGGCGCGCGGGATTCGCGATCCACGCGGACGACTTGCTGGTTGCGGGCGATGATTCGAGTTTTCAGGGTGGTTGGCCGCGAGGTATCGACCAATAGACCTTTGTCCGGCATTTGCATCGCGCGAACGCAGGCGCGCAATTCGCCGGATGGTTCGTCGTCACCGGTAATGCCGAAAGGGAAGACGCGCGCACCCAGAGCCACCAGATTCGCGGCAACGTTTCCCGCGCCGCCGAGGCATCCACTCTGCTTGGTGAAATCGACCACTGGTACGGCGGCTTCCGGAGAAAGGCGCGCGGCGGTACCCCACACGTAGCGGTCGAGCATCCAATCGCCCAGCACCACCAGGCGGCGGCCAGCGAACGCCTTCACCAGGCGCTCCAGGCGATCCGGTGTGGCGGCCTGGTGGGCCTTCTGTTTGTTCGAGTGTTTCGTCGGGCGTTTCATCCGTTGGCCTTTTCCGATTTCAATTGTTGGCGGTATTGCCGAGCAGCTCCTGGCACGCTTGGCGGACCTGATCGACGCTCACCGATAATATGCAGCGCGGCTCATCGAAAGCGTAGCACTTATCGCCGGGACACGGATTGCAGGGAAAATCATTTTGCGCCACGCGTGACGGCGTTTCCCATGGCCGCCAGTGCACCGAACTGCTGGAGCCGAAAATTGCCACCACCGGGCGTTGCAGCGCCGCCGCCAGGTGCATAGGACCGGCATCGTTGCCCACAAACAATTGCGCTCCGGCAAGCAACGCAATCAGTTCCGGGAGCGATAGAGAATCGAAAACCGTGGCGCCGGCGCCCATCTGCTGGCGCACCCCGGCGCTCACTTCTTCTTCACCGGGACCCAGGATTACAAACGGTTCGAGCCCGCGCTTCGCTCGCAACCAGTCCGCCAGCGCTGCAAATTTATCCACCGCCCAGCGTTTAGTGAAATAGCGTCCGCCCGGCTGCAGGACCGCGTATGGCGCACCCGGGTCGATACCTCGCGCCCGGATTCTCCCGGTCACCGATGCGATAGCCTCGGCTTGGGGGAAAACCTGCGCCTCGGGAAGGGGGCCGCGCGGCATGCCGGTCCAATAGAACTGCGTGGCGCGATGCTCGGCGGTGTGAACCGGGCGGTCGCCGAAAAATTCACGCGGCCCGGGGACATGCACGTTATATACGAACGAGAATTGGCGGCCGGTCCAACACACCCGCGCCGGAATTCTGGAAGCGCCGACCATCAACGCGCTGGCGGGGCCGGCGTGTTGATTGAAGACCACCGGAAACCTGCGCCGGTACAATTCCCAGGCGGTGGAAAGGGTGCCGTTGGCGATGATGATTTCGGCTACCGCCGGATTGCTTTGCAGTACCGGCGCAAAGGCCGCCTCGACGACTACGGATATGCGTAGATCGGGCCTCCAAGCATGCAGCGCGGCGAGCGCTGGTGTGGTCAGCACCACATCTCCCAGCGACCTGAGGCGAATCACTAGGACCTCAGCGCCTTGGGGAAGGCTGGGCAGCAGAGTGGATGACTCATTCGGATTCAATGCGGGCTTCATCCACGAGCATGACGGGGATGTCTTCGCGAATCGGGTAGACGCGCCGGCAGGTTGAGCATTTCAGCCCTTTTTGGTCGGCGGTGAGCTTCACCGGCGTTTTGTCCAAAGGACATATAAGAATATCGAGAAGCTCTTGGGAAACAGCCATTCGATTGCCTCCGCTGGCAAAACTGTAACAAGCAATCCGATTCGGAGCAACCCGTTACCGTTAGCACGGGGCGCAGCCGTTAGCACGGGGCGCAGAAAAGCAACGGCGACACGGTTTGCCGTACGCCGTTCGATGGGGATGCCGCGGCGATACCGACCGCTGCGGGCGGAGAGCAGAGGGCAGAGCGGCAGCATGAGCATTGGTTATACGCGGGCAGAGGCGGTAAGACAGATGGACTCAAGTCACGAAGAGTGACAACCATTGTTTGCAGTGCTACGCTCCCGGAGTATTTAGCAAGCGGATGCGTGATGCATTAGAAGCAGGCGCCCTCTGAAAACGCGCTTTACAGACATCCGGATAGGGAGCGAAACGTGCGCGCATTTGCTACTACGAGATTCGGCGAAGCTCCAGCGATCCACGACCTACCCATCCCGCCCGCGGATGGTGCGTTCCTGATACGGGTGAAGTATGCGGGAGTGAATCCAATCGACTACAAACTTGTCGAGAGGCTGACCGCTACGTCACCATATCCATTCGTATTGGGGGCGGACTTCTCCGGCGTGGTCGAACGCCTTCCGGCGGGAGAACGCGACTTCCGCGTCGGCGACCGCATCTTTGGCATGGCGCGGACGCACGGCGCATACGCTGAGTACACTGCGGTGGCACCGGGTGTGAAGGCCGAACCTCTGGCTCGCATCCCCGACGGCGTGACGGACGAACAGGCGGCCGCGCTACCCATCGCGGCAATAACTGCGCTGGGGTCGCTGGAGTTGCTGGGTGTGAACGCGGGCCAGCGCGTGGTTGTAATGGGCGCGACGGGCGGGGTGGGTGGCTACGCGGTGCAGATGGCGCGGTCCCGCGGCGCGCATGTGATCGCGACGGTTCGCGGCGATGCGGACGAAGCGCGGCGGCTCGGCGCGGAGGAAGTCTACGACACCAAAGAAGGCGACGTAATCGACCTTCTGCACAAGGCTCACCCGGATGGGATGGATGCGGTACTCGATCTGGTCAGCGGTTCCGACGCGATCCGTCGAGACGCGGAGATCGTCAAATCCGGAGGCAGCGTGGTATCGACGATCCAAGCGGCAGACGAAAAATGGTTTGCTGAGCGTGGAATCACGGCGCACAACATTAAGGGCCTTGCCAATCCTTTTTCCACACCGCAAGGGCTAAGCCAGGTTGCGCAGATGCTGGTTGACGGCGCGATTACGGCGCGGATTCGCTCGACGGTCGAACTGGACGGCGTGGCGCAGACGCTGGAAAAGCTCAAGAACGGCGGGCTCCGCGGCAAGGCTGTGATTCACATCTAGGACGGCCGCTTAGCACTCCGGATCGTTACGATTTGGTGGTCGCTCTCCCGGTTGGACCAACTGCATGGGCTCGCTCCCGCTGGTCTGTGGAGCCCGTAATCTTTCTTCCAGCCGCCTACTTCTGATAAACGCACGAATTGGAGACGCTATTACTTTCGCACGGCCGACGCGATCGGGACGATTCAGTATTTCTGAGGTTTCGGCGGACTCTTGTGCCGCTAACTCCCCGGGAAAAACGACGAGTGGTCGAGAGGGTAGCGTCCGAAATTCTCGCGGAGAATTCTGGCCATCGGATAGGCTGGAGGTTTCGGCGGGCTACAGAATGCTCTTTAATTCCGGCCAATCGAAGCGAATGATCGCTTTTCGCCCATTCCAAATGCGAATGCCTGTCTCGACTTCTTCCAGGCGCGTGCCTTCGATATAGCGGGTTGAGCCGTCAATGAGGGTGACGGTGTAAGTTCTGAGCTTCCTCTTTCCATTAGTCAGCATGGGCCGAATTATACGCGGGCTCTTTGCGGGTATCTCGGAGAAAGTACGGCGCGGTGCACAGTCGAGCAATCCCAAAAGGGCCACACGTCCGATGGCATTGAGTGAGATCGAACCCCACCGATCTGGGCGCGCACCGGAGGCTGTGGCCATGGCGTGCCGAGTCCCTAAACCGCGGCGGCTACGGCCAATACAATTTTGCCTCTTTTGTGCGGAGCACCGGCGAGCATTTCATGAGCGGTGCGGACCTGTTCGAGGGGAAGCACGGTGCCGACGCTGGGAGCCAGCTTACGCTGGTCAAACAATTCCGCAAGGGCGTTTAGCCGGACGGTGGTGACTGCGACAATGAAGAAGGCTGCTCGAACGCCAAGCGCGTCAGGCGTTTTGGGAAACGGCGAAACGACCGAAACGAGAATTCCTCCCGGCTTCAAGACTTTCACCGAGCGCTCGCGGATATCGCCACCGACGGTGTCGATGACAATATCCACCGCGGAGATCTCGTCCTCGAATTTTGTGCCGCGATAGTCCAAGACTCGCCCGGCACCGAGGCTTTGAACGAACGAGGCGTCGGCGGCAGAGGCGGTAGCGATCACGCGGAGGTCGGCGCGGCTGGCGAGTTGCACAGCGTATGCGCCCACACTTCCTGCTCCTCCGTGGATCAGCACGGTCTGGCCGGCCTTGGCCTGGGCATAATCGAACAGCATCTGCCACGCAGTGACGGCGACTACCGGAACGGAGGCGGCTTCGACATCGGTTAAGCCCGCCGGTTTGCGAGCCACCATGTTGGCGAATGCGAGCGCGTAGTCGGTGTAGGCGCCACAAAAATTTGGATTGTTCGCGCCGTAGACTGGGTCTCCTACTTTGAAATCCAAAACGCCGGGACCGACTTCTTCGACCACGCCCGAGAGGTCCGCACCGAGAATGAGCGGGAGCGGCGTATTCACGACGCTCTTATGCTCGCGAATCAAGGCATCCCACGGTCCGACGCCTGCGGCGGCCACGCGCACTAACAACTGTCCTTGTGCTGGAATGGGGCGCGGGAGGTCGTCGATGACGATGACGTCGGGAGGTCCAAAGTTATGAATTCTTGCGGCTCTCATCGTCGCGCTCCGTAGATTGTAGAAATTGCGAAGAAGCCACAATACGATAACGATTTTTGCGAATCAACGAGGGCGCGAGGCAATAACAAGCAAGGCGCGTGGGCGTCTCCATGGACCTTCGGATTGAACGAGGGTCCGATTCTGCTGATGAACGAAAACTATCATACCGGGCTAATTTGGAAGGTGATTCGGCGGTGCCGGTACGCCGCGGACGGGCTTCGGCGGCGGGTTTTCGCGACGGCTGGCTGGAGCGTTGAACGTTGACTGGGCTCCGCGCGGAGCGCCTTTTATTTTTTCGGCTGCGCCGACGGCGGCAGGATGCCGTTGAGGCGCAGGTACATGGCGGCGGCGGCGTAGTGATCGGCCCAGCCGCTGGCGAGAAGAATGGCGATCATGGCGCGAGGGCCTTGGCGGCCACCGAAGAGTTCAACGCTGTCGCCTAGTTTGGAGTCGTCCATCTTAGCGAGTGCATCGCCACAGAAATCGAACGACGCGGTAGCCGCGGCGAGAAGCTTCTCTTTGGAGTCGGTCTCCTTGAGTTCGTCGACTTTGGGTTTGGGAACATCGGCGGCAATGGCGCACATGCCGTTGTTGGAGGCAGTTATGTGGACGATCAGATGCGAGAAGGTGATCTGCTCGGCGGTCGGTTTGAAGCCGAACTTATCGGCGGGCATAGCGGAAATAGCGCCGAGGATATTATTCCGCGAGCGCGGCAAGAGCAGTCGCAGCGAAGTGGCGACAGGATCCTTCACTGGTGCGGAAGTTTGCGGAGTCGCGGCCGCAGCGGGGGCAGGTTGAGCGGCGGTCTGTGCGAATCCAGAAGCGGCACCGGCGCAAATGCAAATGGAAGCGAAGAGCGATGTGGCAAGAAGGTGCTTCATCGGAAGTCTCCTGAACGCGCGGGCCAAGAGTATGAGAATGCGCCAGGTCCGTCAATGCGAACTTGGCTGGGCCGCCAACTATCCTGGAGTAGAACTGAGATATAATCCCGCCGATAAAAGGGCCAAATTTCGAAATTCAAGGATTGCTGATCTATGATGGCAACGGCTAAAGGCGCGGGGACAAAATCGGCTGATGCGGAAAAACAGCTTCAGGGATTCATCAACAAATTCGAGCCAAAACACCAGGCGCTGATTCGCGCGATGCGCAAGGCTTTGCGGAAGCGGTTGCCGGGGGCCAACGAACTGGTGTGGGACAACTACAATTTTTTCGTGGTGGGTTACAGCGCGACGGAGCGTCCTTCGGATTCAGTATTCTCCATCGCGGCAGCGGCGAATGGCGTGGGCCTGTCGTTTTATCGCGGAGCGACGCTTCCCGACCCGCAAAAGAGATTGCTGGGCTCGGGCGTGCAAAACCGCTTCCTTCGTTTTGAGTCGGCGAAGGCGTTAGCCCTTCCCGACGTGGAAGCACTCATCGATGCTGCCATCGCGCAAGCCAGGGTTCCGTTTGCGGCGAAGGACAAAGGGAAACTTTTCATCCGGTCAATTTCAGCGAAGCAGAAGCCCCGCCGAAAGTCCGCGAAGTAACTGAGTTGGACCTGCTCCCTGATTCACGCGCCAGTCGGAGACGGACCGGCTAACCCGGGTTATGCCGACGGGGATATGGCGACCACCAGGCGGCCGGTCCATGTGGAGCGCGGCTCCAGCTCGACGGCCCAAACGCCCAAGATCTGGGAGCCCTGGTAGACGCGCTCGAAACCTCCCTCGGAATCGGAAACCGCTTCGATCGGGGCGATCCAGAAATTGGCGGCGCCGGGCGCGCTGATGCGGACCTGGACCTTCTGCCATAGATCCGCTAATTGGATATCGGGAGCGGGCGCGACTCCGCTGTAGCGAAGCGGGTGGCGCTGGCCGGCGAATTCGATATAGCGATCGGGGGCGTCGGGAGCCAGAAAATTGAATACCGTCTCGATGCCGAATTGAGCCGAAGCAGGAACGTCGCCGCGATGCTCGAGGGTGACATCGCACGCGATTTCAAATCCGCCGTCGTCGCTGTGCGAAAAAGTGAATTTTTTAGCGGTGTACCACGGCTCGGAATCCTCGGCGCGGGCCAGCACCGCGTGCGCAGGGTCGGCTCCGACTATCCGGAATTCGCCGCCAGCTACGCTGGGGTCTTCGTCCAAAGCGATCCGGGCGTAATCGCCGGGCGTCTTTTGCTTGGAAAAAATCAGGACGCGGAAGCAGTTGCGGGCCCAGCGGTCGTACTGCAGCCAGCGGTCGAGGCCTTCTTCCTTAAAGCGGATCTGGCCATCGACGGTCATCACGCCGTGGGTGGCGCCGCCGATGAGGTGAGCGTGATAGGACTCGGGACGGCGGGCCATTGAATTGATCAGCGCGGTGGCGGTGGGGCGGTAATCGAGTGCCGCGAACGTGCCGCCATCGGAGGGCTTGAGCAGGCCGGCGTAGCGTTCGGAGGTGAAGTAGACTTCCTCGCGGCCATCGGCGTCGAAATCGAGGCGGGCCACATCCGTGTACTCCGAGGTGCGGTGCAGTGCGCCGTCGGCAAAGCTCTCCGCGCGAATCAGGGAGCGCCACAATTCGGTGCGCAAGTGCGGCGAGTAGAGTCCGCCGAAAATTCCGTGCCAGTAGGCGTCATTGCATTGGGAGCGCAACAGATTCCGGGTGGCCTCGTCGCGGCCGTGCAGGAATTTCTCGTCGCGCCGGCGGCTCTTTTCCAGACGATGCAGCTTCTGGGAGACGTGCAGCATCTTCTTGTGCATTAAGTTCGATTCGGGATACTTGGTGAGGAATCCTCGCCAGGTGCCGCCGCGCAGAAATCGCAGTACGTCGGGCCGCGATTGAAATTCCGCTTTGATGGATTGCAGGCGCAGGCGCGCCCTGGTGGGCAGGGCCCATTCCATCATCTCGACGTACGAAGCATCGGGCAAATCCGCGCGCCCCAACGGAGTGCTGCGATCCACCGCCTCTCCGGGCGTGGCCATCTCCAGCCAGTCTGAATTTTCTTCGAGGGCTGTGTAGAAACGCTCGAGCCAGCCGTCGGTGTAGCAAGTCTTATGGGTTTCCGGCCAGCCGCCGAATTTCTCGTAGTCGTCGCCGATGGCGGCGAATCCGCCGGGATGTTCCCGGGCGGCGCGGCGCAGGAAGTCAATGGTCTCGTGAGGCTCGTGGAAGGGGATGAAGTAACGCAATTCCTTGAGCCCGGGAATGAGCTTCACGACGTGCCCGGTATCTTCAGCGGTGTAGGCGCCAAAAAGTTGCTGCGGCTCAAAACCGGCGCTCATGAATTGGTTGTCGTCGATCAAGGTGTACTCGACGCCAGCCGGCGCGAGCGATGAAGGCAGGCCGGGCTCCCACACGCGTTCAGTGAGCCACGCCCCGCGCGGGCGCTTTCCCAATTTCTCTTGCACGTAGGCGGCGAGCAGCTCGAGCTGGCGCTGGCGATCCTCGCGCGGTATCGAAATCAGAACCGGCTCGAAGAATCCACCGCCCACGATTTCCACCTGGCCGCGTTCGACCATTACCCGCAATCGCGCTACATACTCAGGATGTACGCGGTCCAACCACTCCAGCAAGGATCCGGAGAAATGCAGACCCAAACGCACCGCGGGATGTTTTTCGAGTAGTTCTACGTAAGGCAAATAACACTGGGTGTAGGAGACTTCCAGCACGCTCTCGAAGTTGCCCACCGGTTGATGGGCATGTATGAGCATCACCAGTTGAAATTTGCGCAAGTGCAACCCCTTTTTCGAAGCTTCCGACAGAATAGCTCCATTCGGCGGGGATATTCCAGTGAAGAGCAGGGGTGGTTCCTGTATGTAACTGAAAATAGGTCCATTCGGGCTCAGAAGCCCGATTTTGGGGGTAACATGCGTTTTAGAGGTACTAGGGCCTTTCTCTGATTGACACACTGCGTATGAAGACTCTACAGTTAGGACTCCTATTCATTTGGGTGCAGTTGCTTGGAGGGTGAGAGATGCGGTTTATCGGCCACGCGACCTTGGTCGCAGCACTTTGTGTTTCATTTTGCATTCTTCCTGCTTGGGGGGGCCCCTCCAAGCCTCTTGGCAGCGTCATCCTGTCCGAAGGTGGAGCAATCGATAACGTGAACGCGTCGGTAGGCGCGAGCGTTTTTTCGGGCGATTTTGTGAGCACCACGCAGAACGCTGCAGGCCGGTTGCGCTTGCGGTTGGGCACGGCTCAGGTGTATTTGCTGGCGGACAGCAACGCAACGCTCGCGGACGTACCGGGCGGTGTGGGCGCGAGCCTGAATAATGGTACTGCGGGATTTTCGACGTCGGGGTCGCAGTTGGTGGAGATTCGCACTGCGAACGGAATCATTCGCTCCAAGGGACCGGAAGGCAGCTATGGGCAGGTGATGATCGCGGGTCCGCATGAGTTGATCGTCACAAGCTTCCACGGCGCGCTGGACATTGACGTGGATGGCGACATCAAGACCGTCAATGACGGCCAGTCTTACCGCGTAGTGGTGGACGACGACCCTTCTTCGCAGGATCCGGAAGGCGCGGGAACCGGGCACATGAAGCAGAATGCAGGCGACATCCGGATACGCCGGCGGCGGCCGGTGGTGTATTACCTGATTCTTTTCGGCGCGGCGGCACTGCTCGGCTACTTCTACTATCACCACCTGAGCGAGAGCCCTAGCAAGCCATAGGCATTTGGCGTGGCGTTGCGGCGGCTTCGGAAAAGATAAAATTGTAGAACGGCAAATGAAAAACCCCACGCGTAACATCGACGTGTGGGGAGCCTACCTGCAACAACTCAATTCAAAAGACCCGCGGACGAATCAACGAGGTTGATTTTAGAGGTTGCCCAGCACGGCGGTGATTGCGCTGTCGAATCCGACTTTGCCGTCGAGATATCCCTGCCAATAGATTTCGAGCACCCGCTCGTATCCTTGCCAGCCCCGGTCCGCGAGCCCTGCGGCATAGTTATGCGAAAGCGCCGCGTCGGCGGAATTGAAAGCGTTCGCCCCGGCCGCCCTCGGCGCCTCGGCTTCGGTACGTCCGATCATTTTGGCGGTAGTGTAAAAGAGCAGGGCATGCCACAAGTCGCGGGGAATGGGAATTCCGCGCACGTGGCAATCGCGGACGATCGCGTCTTCCACCGAGCCGCCGATGGCATGCGAGCCTTCGTAGAAAAGTAATTCAAAGCCGGATGGACCCTGGTTGCTGGCGTCAGCACTGGAGAGCATGATGTGTACCGGATCGAGCGTGGTGTAAGAACCAAACGCGCCGGCGTAGTACACCAAATCGACGCGAATCGGCTGCGCGGGCCAGGGCGTGCGATAAACATCGGACAGCGGCTCGGCCAGGCGCGCGCCCATCTCCCGCACTTGCGGCGCCTGCGCTTCGATCCAGATGCGATTTTTTCCATCGTGCGCCGGCCACCATTGCGCGCGATACACGTTGGCTGCGTGTTCCAGGACGTCGATCATTTCCGGACGCAGCCCGGAAGCGCACGACGGCGAACTTCTTCCGGAAAGATCCGGGCAACGATCCATCTCGCCGAGGCGGTCGTTAATCATCCCCATGCCCAGATCGATCCACAAATCGCGGCTGGCAAACGTCTTGACGTAGTAATCCACGGCGCGGGCCCAATCCGCGGCTCCCGGCGCATTGGCAGGAAGCGTGGCGGCCTGCGCTGCATAGTTAGCGGACGCGGCGCCGACCCGGGTGAGCTCATGGCTCTGGATCCGCGCTTGCAAATAAAGGAAGTGATGCAGATTTACCCAGAAGCCGCTATGAAACTCAAACGCGGGAAGCGTGCCGGATGGCGCGATACGATTCGGCAGCGAGATCGATGAACCTGAGCCCGCTTCGGGGACTTGGGCATGCGCGGGAGTGCCGCAGAAGCCAGCCCACCCGAGAAGCGCACAGAAGAAAATAGCGCGCAGAAGGTTCACACACCGCAGCTTCTTGTACCGCACGCGGTTGTGTGGTGCGACAGCAATGGATGCAAGGTGGTTGGCGGCTTCAGGAGGTGTGGGCATTGTGGAGCATTCCGGCGGAAGATGAAAATTGCAGAACGGCGCGGCGCCAATCCGCCCGTTCTTGTTCGGTGATGCGTGCCGTCCGTCGGTGCTGATTGACGATTTATCTCGATTGCCGCGCGAGTTCCAAGCCGCCTGCAGCGAGCATTACCACGGCCAATTTGATCACTTCGCCGGGAAGGAACGGCAGGGCGCCGGCTTGAAGCGCGTAAATCAGTCCCAGCTTGGACCATGCCGCGAGCCATGTACAACCTGCCAGAAAAATGATTGCCTCACCAGCGAGGAGCGCGCCAAGTAAACGCGCCGGCGCGGGTACCGCGAATTTCGACGTCGATATGGACTGCCTTCGTTCGGTGATCCAGCCGGTGACAAACGCCGCCAGCGGATAGGACATCAGGTATCCCGCGGTGGGTCCGAGAAATCGTGCGGCTGCGGGCAATCCGTAGGGCTGAAATACCGGCAAGCCCGCCGCGCCTTCCAACAAATACAATCCCAGAGTGATCACGCCGCGCCTTGCGCCGAGCAGCACCGCTACCAGCAACACGCCGAGGGTTTGCCCGGTGATCGGCACCGGAGTCCAAGGGAGCGGAATGGCAATCTGTGCGCACAGAATCAGTAGCGCGTTGGCTGCGGCGATTCGAACAATGTCCGCGACAAGGCCTTCACCGGCGAGAACGCGGCCCGCGAGACCGCGACTGGCCGTCCTGGTTGCCTGCATATATCGCTCTCCGTGGCTCTGAGATTGAGAACCGAGCAAACAGCCCGGCCATTATACCCGAGCCGCGCGAGCCGCACTCGACGCAATTGCGTTGGATGGGAGGGGAGCTCACCGAGGGAAGAGAGTCCTCCGCGACTACGGATGGCGTGGAATGGCTCTCCTAAGGTTTGCTAGCGCCGGCGTCGGCCTCGACGGTTGGATCCTGGAGGGTGGCCAATGCGCCCTTTTTATCGGCGCCGTGCACCTTGCCCTCCGAGTCCATCAGAAAAGACCGGCGGCCAGTCTTGCCATATTGCTCGGGCATTGCGGCGAGCTCAAAGACCCCGTTGGCCGGCGTCGCGGCCGGGACGAGGCGGTAGCGATATTTGTATCCGTCCATGCTGCCACCGGCGATTTCGGCGTTTACCAACTGCGCGGCGTCGGCGGAAACCTCGTCTTTCGACGCTGGCCCGAGCTGCGACAGGGTGTCCGGCAATTTCCCAAAGATGGTGCGGTAGCGCTGAATCGCGTCGGCCAGCGCGGCGAGCGTTTGCACCACGGCGCTTTCGTGCGATTCCAGATCCTGGGCGTTCCACTGCGTGGCCAGTTGGGGAATATCGAACAGCACCAACCCGAGAGATAGCAGCTTCCAGCTACCGGATTCGCGGACCAGGCCGAATTGCGTGGCAGGCCCGTCGGATGTTTGCACCGGGATGAACGCCAGATTTTCTTCCACCCGCGGCGCGCCCAGGTGAAATTCAGTGGTGTTCCCGAGTATCTCGCAGCGCAGGACCGGATGACTATTGGCATCCGAAGAGAGCAACGGCCGGCCGACGGCATCGCTCAAGGAGAAACGCTTCACGACGGCCGCTCGCGAATCGTCCGAAAGATCCTGGAAGGCTTTGGCGTTCGCCGCGGTGAGAAAGTTGACGAACTGCGCTTGATTCTGCCGGCAGGCCGCGCTCAGGAGGGAAGCGAGCGTCGTGGATGGATCCGTCCCGGCGGAGTCGCTGCGTGCCTGCGCGCGAGCGGGCGCCGCGGTCGCTACGTATCCCGAAAACAGCAGGGACGCGGCGCAAAACGCGCGGAAAATCTTACCGCTGGGGAATATCAGCATGGTCATTGGCATGGTCGGGAGCCTGGGAGGATGTGAGGATCTTCGCTAGATTCATGGTGAACAGTGAACGGGGAATGACGTCTCGGCATCCCGCGGCCTTGGCGCGCGCCGCCAGTTCCGTTTGCACGTGCGAGAGGAACGCGACGATCGGCACGGCGCCGGCCGAAGCATGGAGCTGTTCGATCGCTTCGATCGGTCCTTGCCGGGCATTGAGGTCGATAATCACCAGGCGTGGCGGAGTCTGCAAGACCTCGGCGACCAATGCCGGTCCGGTGCCGAAGGTTTTCAACTGCACGCCCAACTGTTTGGCGGTTTCCGTTATCTTTGCCTGGAAAAACAAATCATCCACCAACGCCGCTATTTGCGCCATAATCGCCTCTCCTCACGTGTACCACGGTGCGGATCGCCCTTCAAGCAGGCGTTGTGCCCCAGACCAAGTTGGATGCTGTGGGCGCCCGTACCCTTAGTGGAATTTTTTTTCCAGCTCGGGCAATGTCTCGACGAAAACGTGCCCCACCACGGCCAGGCTGCGCGGGTCTACTTTGTCCAAGGTGTCGTCGGCTGTGTGCCAATAGGTGGGCTGGACGTCGAAATCGATGATGTCGATTCCGGCGACGCCGCGGTGGATGAAAGAAAGATGATCGTCGCCGGAGACCGTGATGCTCTGGTCCACAAAGATGTTGGCGTAACCGAGCCGCGCCGCGGTCGCCCAGATTAAATCGACAAGCCAGGGCGTGGAATTCTTGTCGCGTTTAATCCGCAGGTTGGCGGGCCCGATCATGTCGACAAGAATCATCGCCTGGAGGCGCTTCAGATCTCCGGAGAGCGCCATGGTTGCGGCCATCTCGCGGCTGCCATAGGTGCTGTTGTCGTTGGACCACTGCACGCTGTTCTTGTCGGTCCACTGGCCCTGCGATTCCTCGGCGTCGAAAAAGGTGATCCACACATTGAGGGTATTTTTGCGAGCGCAGAGCACTCGCGCCAGCTCCAGCAGGGTGCCGGTGCCGGAGCCGCCATCGTCCGCGCCGACGAAATCGGGCAGACGCAAGGTGTCATAGTGAGTGGCGTAGAGGACGATTCCGGAACCGCTGCCAGGAATCTTGGCGGTGATATTCCTCATCGCAATGTTGCCGAATATCGTCGAGCCGTGAAAATCGTGCTCTTCCACCGGACACCCATAGCTCTTGAGCTGATCGGCGATGTAGGCCTGCGCGTGATGAATCGCATCGGATCCCGGGGGACGCGGCCCCAGTGCGACGAGATGACGAACGTGTTCGAAGGCGCGGGAACCGTCGAAGCCGCCCGTCGAAGCGGGCGGTAAAGCGGACGGTGAAGTGGCGGGGGCGACATTCGCCTGCGGCGCGGAACGGGCGTCGGCGACGCGGCTGGCGACGCTGGGTTGATTACTGCAGGCCGCCGCGCACGACAACGCCAGAACCACACCGGTCGTCTCCCATCTCCGCATTTCAATCCTCCGGATCCTTGCTGCGCTGCGTTTGTGTTGATCGGGCCAATAGCGCGGCAGCACTGGCGACCTGTTGCCGACGGAACCGCTCAGGGCACCGAATCGGGATCGTCCAGAAATTGCAAAAGCTTGCGAAAGCAGCGGCCGCGATGGCTGTACTCGTTTTTCTGCTCGCGGGTGATTTCCGCGTAGGTAAGCCCCAGCTTCTCGAAATAAAAAACGGGATCGTAGCCGAAGCCGCCGTCGCCGCGTGGAGATTCCGCGATCACGCCCTCCACCGCATCGGAAAATACCGCGAGGGCGCGGCCCTGGTGCGCTAGAGCCAGCACGCAGACGAATCGCGCGCGACGCTCCTCGTCGGTTTTTCCGCGCATGGCCTCGAGCAATTTCCGGTAGCGGTCCGTGTCGGTGGCATGCGGGCCCGCATATCGCGCCGAACGCACGCCCGGTTCGCCGCCCAGCGCGGGCACTACCAGCCCGGAATCGTCCGCGAAAATCGGATCGGAGGAAAATCGAGAGAAGTGCAGAGCTTTGCCCGCAGCGTTTTCCGCGAAGGTAGTTCCGGTTTCCTGGTATTCCGGAAAATCGCGGAACCCTGGGAGTAACTCGATTTCGGCGGAACGGGAATTACCAGCCGAAAGCTCGCGATATTCGCGCAGTTTGCCGGGGTTCGAGGACGCCACATATATCCGGGCGATTCGCGCTTTCATCTGAGGCACGCCGCGCAGGGGGGAAAAGTCATGACGGCTTATCGCGGACGGGCATGGAATTTCAGGTGCAGTAGGTCCTGCTGGGTCTTAATCAACTGTTCAATTCCGCCTGCAGCCAGGCCGAGAAGATCCTGCATTTCCTCGCCGGTGTAGGGACGCCCTTCCGCGGTGGCCTGCACTTCCACGAATTCTCCGCTGCCAGTCATCACCACATTCATATCTACCTGCGCGTCTTTATCCTCTTCGTAGTTCAAATCCAGCAGCAACTCGTCATCGACGATTCCCACACTGGTGGCCGCTAGGGAATCAAACAGGGGCAGAGTGCGCAGGATACCCGCGGAGACCAAGCGCTCGCACGCCAGGGCCATGGCCACGAACGCTCCGGTAATGGATGCGGTGCGCGTGCCGCCATCCGCTTGCAAGACGTCGCAATCGATCCACACGGTGCGCTCGCCCAGCGCTTTCTGGTCGGTGATGGCGCGGAGGGCGCGGCCGATTAGCCGTTGGATTTCCAGGGTGCGGCCGGACTGGCGTCCGCGCGACGCTTCCCGCGGTGTCCGCCGCTCGGTCGAGCGCGGCAGCATCCCGTATTCGCTGGTCACCCAACCCTTGCCGGAGCCCTTCAGAAATGAGGGAACTCCATCATCCACGGTGGCGGTGACGATCACGCGCGTCTGGCCCGTCTCCATCAACACGCTTCCTTCCGCCATGGGAAGAAAGTCGGGAGTGATCTTTACCGGCCTCAGTTGGTCGTACGCACGTCCGTCCAATCGCTCCATTTTTCCAGGTTCCAGTCTGTTCGCCACAAGTGCGAAAAATTTATTCCACAGTCTGACGGTGGTTCCAGTTGGTGTCAACCGCTGGGATGCATTTGGGCGGAGTTCAATTCGGGGTGCTGGCGGCGGGGGCGGGAGGGGACGCGCCCGGCGCGGGATGCATGTCGAAGAAACCCGTCAAATCGACGTGGCCGGCGAGCGTATCCACTTCCTGGCCGTGAATCAGAATCTTCAGGCGACGCAGCGTGCTTACATTGCTCTCCAGCGTCTTGGTGATCGAAGTTACCGCCAGGCTCTCACTCAGAATTCCCGACGGCGTCTCCGAAGAAAGCCCATCGGAAAAATCCGCGATGCCGGTGCCGTCCGGCAGGACGTAGAATCCCAGCACGGTAATATCTTCAGGCAGGGTCTTTTGATCTTCGGTGGGTGCGCTCACGATCAAGGCGTGCAGCAACTGTCTGGCGCGGACGGCGGTATCCGCGGAGAGGGGAATACTGATGTCCACCGGATCCAGGCGGTCGAGGGCTGCAGTGGAGCGCCAGAAAATGTGCGCGGTGGTATTCACATCGGTGGGCGTCGAAATCGGCGGCGCGACCACCGCTAACCGCGCTTGCTCCTCCGAGGCTGGACCCTCGGCCAGGCGCTGCACGCTCTGATGCAGCCCGTGCAGGCTGAGCAGCCCCAGCAGCACCGCGCCGACCAGAATGCCCAGTGTAATTTTCAGGTTGCGTGACACCTATTTGTCCCCCGGTTCGTACACCGCACGGTAAGCCACCGCCGCACGGGCAATCGCTGCTCCCATCGATCCCGACATGGCGTCCAGTTGCTGAGTGGTGGCGGAATCCACACTCGATATTTCTACCGCGATTGCCGGCGCTTCCACCGACCGCAGATCACGCTCTGGCGCAGCCACGGAAAGGCCCGGCGAGCCCGGAAAGCTCCGGGCGATCTCCGCCTGCACCAAGTCGGCAAATTTTCGACTGGCGCTGACGTAGCGCAATTGCGCTTCCTCCCACGGGACCAGTTTGCCCACCGTGCTCGTGGCCGCCACGGGAGGCAAAATTGGGAGCGCCGATGCCGCGGCAGGGGAGGAGTTCGGGCCCAGGCCGACGATGCCAGCCACCGGCGTCGCCGCGCTGGAGCTCTGAAATTCGTAGTAGTAAGTGCGGGCGGTGTTGGCTTGGCCGGTAGTGGCGACGTGGAAGGTGACCACCACGGCATCGTGCTGCGCATTGGCAATTGCGGCGCGGTCGTCGAACGACGGATCTTCGTCACCCTGGCGTGTGGCCACTACTTGAAATCCCTGCTGCTCGAGCATGATTTTCGCGGCCCTGGCGAACACCAGCACGATGTCCTTCTCGATGCCACCGTTGTCGCCCCGCGCGCCGCTGTCAGTCCCGCCATGTCCTGGGTCGAGCACTACCAAATTCAGTGTGGGTTTTGCAGGTGGCTGCGGCGTGGCTGGCGGAGACGCTTGCGCTGGCGCAGGGGTGGTGGTCGCGCCAGGAATCGCCGGCACCGGGGATTCCTGCGCGGGCGGAGAAGCGAGCGCAGCTCCTTGCGCGGCAGGCGCGGATTCCCAGACCAGCGAGGCACCCGCGACGATCGACATCGTTGCGAAAAGCAGGAAAAGTCTCACGGCTGGCTCAGAATATCAGAAATGCTCGGAGCTTTACGCCGAAGGTGTTGCATCGGGACCGGACTTGCACTTTGGGGTCGTCCATTCGAGCGTGAAACTTTAGCGTCTTTGCTTCTTGTAACCTCCACCTCCGGTGCCGGGCATCCCAATACCATGGCGCGGGATCGGCTACTTCCAACGGTGAGAGATGCCCACATGTTCATGTCTTTCCTACACATATACCCTGATTGGCCGCCTTGGTACAGGGGTCCCGCGAGCCCCCTAGCCTGTACTATTACTCCTTTGGAACTTACGGCGATACTCGCGCTTTCCCCTGACCCAGCCTTAGGTAGCATGGGAACACGGCTATTCCTTCGGGAGGTTTGGGTATGTGTCAATTTAGCGCAGTTAAAGCACCGCGCCGAAATGCATCGCCACAGCGCGCAGCCGCACGTTGGCTGGTCGCCGCCGCACCACTGGCATGCCTAACGCTTTTGAGCACCGCGCCACTATACGCGCAGAGCGTAGCGGAGGCCGCGCGCCAAGAGCGTGCCCGCCAGCAAGCCGACAGTGATCGGGCCACCCACGTTTACACCGACGAAGATTTGTCCAAGCCGAAGATACTGACGCCGGAAGATCGCGCGCGCTACGCTGCCGCTCTCCGCGATTGGATCGCTCCCAATGATTGGCAGTTGGCCGACCTTCCCATGCAGCGCGGCGATCAACCCGCTCCATCGCTTGGTGAGATTGCCTGGTCTTACCGCGTAGCGAAAATGGCGCAACAGCTCAACGCTCCGGAAGCGCCGGACATGCCCCGGAACGCTGCGTTGGTACTGCCCGCTTTCCTTACGGCGATGCCAGAACCCAAGCGCCCGGCGGATGGACGCGCCAAGCGCGCCATGCAAGCCAACGGACGTACACACGTTCCGGAAGGCGCTTTGCCGATGCCCAACGCGCTAGCCTATCCCGCGTTTGCGCTCACGTCACCCGCCCCTGCCGCAGCAATGCGTTCGGCTACCAGCAATGTCACCCCGGATAGTGGACTCGACACCACCATGAATCTTGCCCTAACTCCGACGCGCCACGCTCGGCGACCACTGAGCGAGGTTCGTCCGGCGGAGCCGGTGCTATGCGAGCACGCAGCTGCCGCCAGCACTCACGCTGTCCCCAGCGTGGGGCTCGACGCCACCATGGATCTCGCAATAACTCTGGCGCGCCACAATCGCCGGCCGCTGAGCGAAGTTCGTCCAGCGGCGCCGATGCGGCTCGAACACGCCGCCGCCAGCACTCACGCAGCCCCCAGTGTGGGGCTCGACGCCACCATGAATCTGGCAATAACTCTGGCGCGCCACAATCGCCGGCCGCTGAACGAGGTTCGTCCAGCGGAGCCGGTGCGGCACGAACTGGAAATCACCACCGCTACGAACGCGACCCCGGATTTGGGGCTGAACGCCAACATGGATCTCGATCTAGCGACGCGCCACAATCGCCGGCCGCTAAGCGAGATTCATCCGACGACGCCAGTCCGGCACCAATCCGAATTCTCCACTGCCACCGTGCAGCCTGGCGATACGCTGTGGCACATCGCGCAGCAGCAGCTCGGTAATGGTTATCGGTGGAACGAAATCGTCGCGGCGAACCCGCGGCTCAAGAATTCCACCAAGATTCTAGCCGGCGAGCAGCTTCGGCTGCCGTTCCCTGAATCTTTCTCCGACCTGCACAAGCGAACCCATCGCGTCAATTCCGGTGACAGTCTCTGGAAGCTGGCCCGAGCGGCATTCGGCAACGGCACCGCGTGGCTGTGCCTGGCTAAGGCGAATCCCGAAATTCAGAATCC
>Ga0302325_10004374_pt1 | contig 32707 bp, 58 predicted proteins | sample Palsa_T0_2_FD_201948 | JGI IMG/M metagenome (GOLD analysis project Ga0302325, IMG submission 201948) | Peat permafrost microbial communities from Stordalen Mire near Abisko, Sweden - Palsa_T0_2 | ecosystem: Environmental > Terrestrial > Soil > Palsa > Peat permafrost | place: Sweden: Abisko... | reverse complement strand
GGTCGACGGCAGGCCCAAACTCTTCCGAAGATGATCCACGGAACTTGGTCCGAGATCCTGGAAGCTCAGCAGCGTTTCGTCGGCTGTTTCGCGGACCTCGCCGACTGTCTTCAGGCCCGCCGCCGCCAGTACATTCCGTATGCGAGTGGGAAATCTGATGTTTTCGACAAGCGTATCGTCCGGCAATTCCGGTGCTGGATCTATCAGACCTCGTTCGCTCATTTCCCCTTCACCCTCAGCCCCGAGCTCGACCAGGCCGCTCACTTAGATGGTTGGGTCTTTGGATTCGCTTTTTGAACAGCTTTTGGAGGCTCTAGCTGCGTCAAAACGCGATTGAAACAAGCTAACCGCTCATCCTCTTCTTTCAGGAATTTGCAGTCAGCAGCCAGTTTCGCAACTGGCGGTTTTGGTTTTGGATTTGGTGGGACGACTGTATCATAGCAATCGAGCCGCTCCTTGTATCCGTCTTCGATCGAGAGGCAAGCTCGCAATCTATAAATCTCGGTCTCGGTTTGAGCGTTCGCGTTGGCTAGAGCGAGATATGACCGAGCCGCACCCAGTACCAACGACTCGTGGGGCTCGACGAGAGGCTCGATGGGTTCTACGGAAGGCCGTTCGTCCGGCTGTTTTGGCGGTGTTGAGGCCTCCTCCTGAAGGGGTGGCCTCGGCTCGGTTCGCTCCAGTCTGCTAACTCCGATCACGGTCAGCGAAGCGACAATTCCAAATACGATAATGAGGATGACGGACGCGACGAACGCCCGGCGAGGCCGCGAGAACCTATTCGCAGGAAGCGGCAGGGCGGGTTCGTATTCATCATTCTCCGACGGAGGCCACGCAGAGCCGGAGCCAGAGTCGCTCATTTCTTCGCCATCAACCCGAGCTCGACCAGGCGGCGGATGGCTTCAGCGCGGGACGGCAATTCGGGCTGCTTGCGACGCCAATCGTCGATCGTTTTTAAGAACAAAGCGGGCACACGCATTTCGAACCGCTCAGTCTTTTCTACTTTTTCTTCCATTACCCTTGACCGTAATGTACGTACATCATTGTTACGTATTGTACGGTAAATGTAAGCGGCCCGCAACCACATCCCCTTCCCGCTTCCACAACGTCTCCAACGAAGCCTTGCCCACCTAATCGGCCAGGCCGATGCCGTCCTGAAGGGCGCCGAGGCGGAATGCAAACTGCTCAAGGATGAGTTCAAAATCCGCGGCCTCGTTGAGGTCGCCGGCGACCAATTTACCGTCACCGCCACCGAGCAGATCGCCGGCCGGCTCGATAGCAAGGCCGTGCGCCAAGGGCCGAGACAAGCGCCCGGACCTTGACCGTATGCTCAAGGCGGTCGCTCGCCGCGACGTCGACATGGTCGCGGCATGGTCGATCGATCGCCTCGGCCGCTCCCTGGTCGACCTGCTGGACTTCCTGCGCGAACTGCACGCCAAGGGCATCGACCTGTTCCTGCATCAGCAGGGGCTCGATACATCGACGCCGTCCGGCCGGGCCATGTTCCAGATGCTGGGCGTATTTGCCGAGTTCGAACGATCGATGATCCGCGAGCGCGTGATGGCCGGTTTGAGCCGGGCAAAGGCTGATGGGGTTCAGCTCGGGCGCCGCCGGAGATCCCGGCATCCTCGAGCAACTCGACCACGCGCCAGGGCGTTCGAAGCATCGCGCGCGATTTCGGGGGTCAGCGTCGGTACCGTTTTAAGGCTGACAGAGGGTACCGCAGCGTGACCTCCTTGCTCTCGGAAACTCTCCGCTCGGAACGGATCGCAAAAATGACGAGATATGCGCTTATATAACCTGCGAATTGTTCCGCAGCGTTCGTGCTATTTTTGTTGTGCAGCGCAAATGGTCTCACACGGGTGTGATCTTCGTCGCGCAACCCATGCTGATGCCACGCCGTTTGCTATCGAACGAATTGTGAGGTGGCGTAATGTCCGAGTTCGTAACCGTTTTTCTGATTTGGATTTCATTCAATCTTCTTTTTGCCGCGCTGCTCATCTGGCGAAGAGTTATCGTGATGCCACGCGGATCGGATCGAGTTGCGAGGTCGCTGCGAATGATCGACCACACGACGTGATCCGCCCCGGCGTAATGGACTTTGCCTAGGAAACAGCCGCGACTGGCGACCAACTTTAAAATCCGGTAACTTCAAAATCCCGACTCGTTGACCGGGTCGAGCCGGGATTTGACATCGCCTGCGGGCTGGACCTGTGATGCCCTGCGAAAACTAAATCCGAACCGGACCCAAGAAAAGTTCCCATTTTGACGCACCCGAGCATACGAAAGCCTACAAGGCCGACGGCGCGACCAAAAGGGCGAGCGTCATTGAAGCCCAGTAAGGTTGGTTTGGCGATCTTGGGCTCTTAGACGAGCGGCGGAGAACGTCCAGGTCCGGCTTCAAGGAGTCCAAAGGCTTATGGCCACCAATTATTTTGCTCAGTTTGCGCTTAACCTGGCGAAGCAAAAAGAGGCCCGGATCGGGGATCTTATCGGCGAGCGCGCAGCACTCAAAGCTAAGATTTTGCAACTTGATGACGAGATCGCCGCCGCTAAGAAAGCTGTCTCCAGAGCGTCGGTTTATCCAACGACATGGCCTAGATCTAAATGCCCCGTCTGTTGGTTGAATAACAAGGATGAATTGGTCCGTGCGATCGCCGGCGTCACGGCACAATGCGATTACTACCGCTGCACCTGTTGTAACGAGGAATTTGAAGTGCCGTTTGGCTGAAACACGAGCCAATCGTTTGCGGACCGCAGCGGCCCAGCCCGAGCGACTACCCTAAGTTCCGACGCGGTTGTTGCCGTCTTCGGCTCAAGCCTCCTCGCGGTGACTATTCTGGGCTCTATTTCTTTTGTCGCTTTGGCGATCAACCGCTTCAGGATGGCTCGAAAGGCCCGCCACCACGGGATCGTCGGATTACTTGACACGCCAACCGCGCCGCCTGGTCGAGCTTGGGCTGAAGGCGAAGGGGAATTAATGCTTACACGATCCAGTGACATCCTGCTCAACGCGTGAGCGCAGCACATTGCAAAAAGACGAGCGACCCTTCCGGACGCTCGCCTCACTTGATGCTTGTCCCTGCATTGCCTGCTAACCGAGATCGTGGATGGCCGGTCGCAAGCCATGGGGCGTGACGTCGAGCGTCGCGAGCGTGATCGGCAACTTAAAACGGCGTCGGCCCGCGCTTCCCGGATTCAGGTAGAGCACGCCGCCGACCGTATCGATCTTCGGTACATGGGAATGACCTGAGACGACGACGTCGATGCCGAACGCGACGGGATCGATCCGCAAGGTCTTGAGATCGTGCACGACGAAGACGGATCGGTCGGCGAGTCGCATCAGTACTGTGTCGGCATATTCGCGGGCCCAGTCGCCTGTATCAACGTTTCCTCTGATCGCGGTGACCGGAGCGATCCTGCGCAGCGTGGCGATAACCTCGGGACGTCCGATATCGCCGCCGTGAACGATGTGATCCACACCGGCCAGACGACCTTCCGCTTCCGGCCTCAGCAGGCCGTGCGTGTCGGAGATGATGCCGATCCTGAACGTCACCGATGTACACCCGTGGTTGGCGCGACTTCTCGCCTATCGCGAACGCCGCTACGAACAGTGGCAAGCGCTGCCTGCCGGCGAGAAGACATAAAACACGGCAACGGTTTCCCCAATGCGTCTCTTTGCGACGGAGTTGAATACGCACCCTAGTGTCATAGCAGGGCATCCCACTTTTTGCCTCAATCGCGCGCGATTATCATGACCCATGAAAACCTTTGTTGTCGTCTTCATCCTCGCGTTGATTACGATCGCCTTCGAAATTTATTCGGACGCCTCGCTTTTGACCGCAGATTTCTCCCGTACTAAAGCCCCGGATCCGGCAACAGTAGCAGTAGCTCACGGGCTCTAACGCCGGTAGCCGAAGAGGCCGCTCGTTAGGGCTTGGTCACGACCAAAAAGCGGAGGATTTATGCGAGGCTTCGCTTTTCTAGTGTCTACGGCTTTAGTTCTCTCCTCTTGCTCGCCTGAAGGAGACGCAACCGGGACAACCAACAAATGCGCGACCGATCGTTTTCCGTCGTACAATTCGAAAGCGCTTGATCAGTGCGTTAGCGCCTGCATCAAGTGTGACCACGGGACCACAACTACTTGCTCGACCTCGTGCACGTTGAAGGGCGCGCGCTGACCGCGCTGCTCGAAGCCCTGATCCGATGGATGCCATCATTTATTTGCTTTTCAGCTTCAGCCCGAGTTCGACCAGGCCGAGGATGGCTTTCATGGATCATTGTTTTGATGCCGCCCATCTGCCGCTGCAAGGAACGCCACCTGAAGCGCCATTCCATTTGCCAGACCCGGTGCTGCCGTCGAGTTGCCCATTTGCATAGGCCGCGCCGATTGACACGCGAACATTGCCTGAGCGACCAACGGTGCCGGACACATTCTGCGGGCCCGAGACTTTCCCGTCCGCCACCGTCACGGCGTACTGCGCAGTCCGCTCGCAACTTCCCGCGTTGGTCTGAATTGTAACATTCCAGACGCCGTCATAAGCCGTCTCTGCCTTGGCAACGGAAGATGCAGCAAGGTAGCAGACCGTGGTTATCGTCCAGATGCGCATTTTCGCTCCAAAAGCGTGGCTACAACATTGCTGAGTATTCCGAAGAGCAAAGCTTCCCGCTTGTTTTGACGAGGGAAAATTCCAGCGTCAGACACAGGATAGCGGAAAGCGTCATTGCCAGCCTGTGATCCGTGTCACGTTCGAAGGCGACAGCGGTTCTGGCAGGCCGAACAGGAGGCGCGGCCCTGATGCGTTCGGGCGCCGACCGGCACTCCGGCGATAAGCTATCGTAGGCTATGAGCGAGCGAAAGCTGCCCGGGCGCGCCGGCGTATCGCATCGAGCATCCAACTGGTCAGGGTTGCTTGACGCCAGTTGCCGCCTCGTTGTTGCTCTCTGCGCAACCGGTGATAAACGCGATTCGATCCCGTTTTAGGATCTTCGCGTCATTGGCAATTTTAGCGCACTCAATAAACCTGAGTTGTTCAGCCCGCCTTTTTTCAGCCGCCGCGCGGAATTCGGGGGCGACGGCACTAGGATCGACCAGTTTTTGAGCAAAGCTCGGTTGAAAGAATAACGAGAAAGCCGCAACCGCGGACAAATACCGAAACGACTTCATGGGTAAGCTCCGGGCGTTAGATGCAATCATATTTTCCCTTCGCCATCTCACCGCTAGAGGGGACGGCTTTTCGCCGGCTCCGGCTGGTGCAAAGGTCAGAAGTCGCACCGGTCTAATGCCGAAATAAAACCGCGCCTATCACCCCGAGAACGGTTCCCCATATCGCCACCAGCGTGACGCCAAGCCAAAAGGTATCGAGCATCACGCCGAGTGAATATTTGCGGGGCCTGAGCATTAACGTGAAGATGGCAGATGAAGACACTCTGCGCCAGTTGTAGATCGGTCGAAATGTTCCGAAAAGCAGTATATTGAGAACACCTATTTCGGGAGAGCGCAAACGTCGCCGTTGTCGGGTTTCTGAGCCCTCGTTTTCAGAGGGTTTTCGGAACAGGCAGATGGTCCCCCTGGCTTGCACCGACCGTCTGTCAGCCCGACGGTCCCACGTCACGCCCAGGGGACCGGTGTGGCGAGTTTGTCAGACCGACGTGGCATAAAACGGTTGCCGCGGGATATGCTCGCGTATGGCCGATTCAGCCGCGAAGCCAGCCAAATCGGCTACGGAAATAGAGGGGGCGCGACCGCACGCGATCGATCCCCCCGACGGATGCAGAAGCTTTAATTGAACTTGCCCTGAGAAAGGCCCGCGATGACGGCCGCTCTTGTAAGCAATCCGCGCCTTAATCTAACCGGTCAAGGTTGTCTTTGAAGGGTCCGCAGCTATGGCGTCGTGGTGAGGAAGCGTCCGCCAAAATTCCCGGGTAACAGTTCGCTCGGCGCCGTTGACCTCGATAACAAAGTTATCGGGACCTGCAAATCGGACAAACTTAGCAGTATATCCGTCCAATTGCTTTATCACGAAAAGATCAGACATTTAAGTTTCTCGGATTTTGAGAACAAGGCCGCCAAGCGGAATATGATCGCCTGGCGGCTTTGCCCGTGGGGTGTGACCGGACGTGGGGCAATGTTCGGTGAGATCAACCTATCTTGCCGCGACGCCGCAACGAAAATCGTCCATTAAGCTTGATATCCACGCTGCGGGTTAATTCCGGAATCGTGAACAAGATGGCGGTCGATAGCGCTTCCGCTTTCCCCAATGCGGGTGTTTGCGCTCGGGATTGAAGACGCGCCCGACGTGGCGGGCGCGTCCGGTTGAGTCAATCTCTCTCGCGTGAAAAGATAGTGGGTTAACTCCGGGAAAGTACGGATCGCACTTTCGGTAGATTGAGCGCAGATTTTGCAGGTGAATAATCACGATTCGTGCATCATCAGGCGAGGAGAAAGCCGATGACGACAGTGCAGGCTGTTATTTTTGGAGTGATGCTGTCCTGGACACCGAGCGCAGCGCTGCTCGCGTGGCTTTTGTGGAAAGAAGGCGTCGCTGTCGACGGCTAGTACCCTCTCGACCGGGACTTTCGCACAAAAAGACTGCTCGCAAGCAGTAATTTCTGTGGGGGATTGCCCTGTCTTGGCAGGCTAGCCATCTTGATGCTGCCACCGGCGGAAGCGACTGCGGGAGCAATAACCGGATTCGAATCAGGCAATTTAGCGGCGCCTAAATTCTCTTTCATTGCTGTCCGCAGCGCGCCTGTGAATCCGCGCGCAGCAAGTCGTTGCAGCCGGCAAACATTCCGTCGTTTTGAGTGTGTGGATATACTTCGGATAACCCCGCAGGCCTGACCACTGGACCGCTCGGCGTTAGACCCAACTGAGTATCAATTTCCCCATCAGCAGTATTGCGTAAAACGGAACGGCGAAAATCAGCGTTGTCAAAAGAGTATGGCTGACGACATAGATCCAACCCTTTTGTAGATCGCTGACGAAGCCTTGCCGGTGCTCCGCGGACGAAACGTGACCGATGATCATTGCCACAAATCCGAGCGCGAATGAGATCAAGATAAGGCTCAATGTCTCTTCGCCTTGCTCAACTTCGACCCGAGCTTGATCAGGTCTGCCGCTGCGGGGCACCTCGCGGCCAAGATGCTCTAACTCATACGAAACTTCTTCTGGACGAAGTTTTCGCGCTGCTAATACGGCAGCAGCTCGATCACCTCTATCGCCGCCGCCGCGCAAGCAGAGGCAGCCGCATAACGATTCCAAGTTCCCATCTTTTGAAGGTCGGCGGCCAACAAGGCCACCTTGTCGAGATCTTCTTTATTCGGGGCAACCGAGGTGACATCGACAAGAGCGGACATAAACCAGCAGAACGCGGCGCTCGCCGTCACCAAAATCTTTATGATGGTGATGATGCTCATTTCCCCTTCGCCTTCAGCCCTGTGATCTTCAGTCCCAACCTCGCCGCTCTGTTGAGGATGGAGGTTGGCGAGCGCCGGAGCCGATCGGCGATGGTCTCAAGGGAGTGGGTCTTCGCCAGCGCGATCAGCTCGCGATCCTTGGCCATCGGCCATCCGTACCTGTTTGGTTTCCTACTCATGACAGCCCCCCTTCGCATCCAACCGCGTCGACGGCTCTCAGGCAAGGGAATATGTTCCCGCGCCGGCCGGACGACACCCTGGTATCAGCGCTTCGTGCTTACTCTTTTCAGGATGTTGAGCCGCTTTGCTCGTGACTGTATCGAATTTATCGTCCGATTAAGCTGTTGCGCTATTTCTCTATTGCTCGCGCCATTGAGTGCCAACTCCCGCAACTTGTCATCATCCGCTCGCGTCCAGGGCCAGGAGGAACGACGCGGACGCTCTGTCATCTCGTCCCCCGCAGATCCCTCGCTCTTTTTCTGTAGAGCTTTTGCAATCGCGCATAAATAGCTTGGCGTGTCCGGCTAAGCGCCACAGCTATCTCGGCAGGCTGCTTGCCGGCGTCTAGCATGTGACCAAGCTGTGCTACCTCATCGGAAGTCCATGGGCGCGCCGGGGGCTTTGCAATTTTCATCTCTTCGCTTTGAGCCCGAGCTCGACCAGACGGCGCCAGCGTCCTCATTTAATCATGAACCTCGAACAGGCGAGGATTCGCCTCGACGTACTCCGCCCACAACTGCTCCATCAACATCTGAACCTCATGGGGGCGATAATCTTCGCCGTTCGGCAGCACGTTTCCAAGCTGCTTGAGATTCATATTTCCCGAATAGGGGGCGCCGCGATGTGGGATGTAGGTCGCTCCGGTCGGCTTGTGGGTTATACCCTTGGGCGAAACCTCAAATTGGTTTCGTTGAACCGGCGTTGAAGACATCTTGCGCTCCTGCGAGCCCTTGTCGCGACGTCGCCGCTGACGTCGACCGAGCCACGGGAGTTTTCCCCGACCGACAGTATTGCGCAAGCGGATTCATGGCGTGCGCGGCTTCGGCGCTTCGAAAGCCCGCCGACTCCGCTCGGCGGGCCTTTTTGTTTGGCATCCGGTTTGCCTTGGTGGATGGCACAAAATCCGGGCGGCGGGGTTTGCATCCTATGCACGTATTCAATTTTGAACCTATCGAGGTCAAGCCGAACGCGCCCGGCGGAGCATGCGTTCTGCGCACATTTGATGACATCGGAGCTTTTATCTTAACCCACGTCGATTTACAGCGCCGCCAGACTGGATATTGGCAGATCGTCCGACGGGACCTGATGCAGGCCCGCTTTGGTGCGAGGCGTGCGGAGGTTCACGCGGCGATGCGCGAAGCTCTGGCGGCTGAAGGGTGGCTTGCAGACTGAAAGCGCGGGCTCATTTCCGCTGCTTGATGCCCTTCAATATCAGATCAGAAATGAATTCGCTGCGGATTCTAGTTGCTGTTAGCGTCGTATTTGGGTGCAGCGCGGCATTTGCGGATTATTTGAAGCTGTAGACCAATTCGTTGTTGACACTTCTCTGTTCCGGATAGGAGAAGGAACCGAAAGCGGACACCAAAGTTATTCCAGCAAATTCGTGAGAGGCAAATATGGCGCACCGCATTCGGTCAGTGATTGGGCGACCCGACCCGATTTTCGGCGGTTACTTGGCCTGGATTTCTATCGTGGCGGCAGCTTTAGCAACCGCCTACATCATTTGGAGTTTCGGTTTTTAATCGCCGTCCGCTTCACGCCCGGGCGGCCTTTTCCGCCCTCGCGCTCCGAACCCTGGCCACATCGCTGGAGGTTAAGCTCCAGTGCGGAACGATTACGAAAAAGTAGATCATGGCGGTTCGATGTTCGACTCGTTGTTGGAACGAGGCCAGTATATCGGCGGTTTGTTTCAAGCCGGCTTCGTTGGCCCCGGAAAATGATTTCGTTCGTAAATGAAAAAATGACCGCCGCAACCGGGTAGATGCGACGGTCAAGGAGCCCAAGGCGCCCCAAAGAGGTAGGAAACCCCCCAGGGCGCAATTTGAGATGCATATTTCGGGCCGAGGAAAAGCAGAATGGGCGAAGCCTAACGGGCCGGTACTGTCCTAGTCGGCGTCAGAAAAGTCGTCGGCCACAGCGAAGGTTTCGTTTCGTAGTCGCCCTTCCCGCCAAGATGGAACCATCATAGACCGGCCTGAAGAACGAAAAACCCCGCCCAATGGCAATGGGCGGGGTTTCTCTAGGAAGTCAGGGGTGTGCCGCTGAGGACGGCACTGCAGCATGTTATCAGCGATTCGTCCGCGCGGGGGCCTTCCTTTGCAATTTAAAGGTTCCATTACGGGAACATGCCGAGAACGCCGGCGTGAATATTTCGGTCTCAGCGGGAAACACCGTCTCCCTGCAGGGCGAGAGCGGTAACTGCATGTACGTGGTGCGGTCCGGGGTGATCGAGTGGTGATCGGTGACGCCGTCGTTGAGGTGTGCGGGCCGAATGAAGCTCTGGGCTTTATGTCGGTCGATAGGCGGCCTGGCGCACATCCCTGCTGGGGAGAATGCCAGGCCGCCCATATCCCCTACCCCGGATAAATCGATGCAATCGGCGTGCCCTGGGCGCGATGGCCAGCAACGCGGTGTGGTGCGAGGAAAGGCCGGAACGGGGGCGCAGTCAGCCCGTCACGGGGACGGTGGGGTTGCCAACCGCGCTGGCTGGGTCGGAGGGGGCGTATTCCGAGGAGCCAAACAAGCAACAAAAGTCGCCGCACTTGCTTCCGCGACTTGCGCTTAACCAGTCTGCGCGCAGCTGTTCCCTGCAGATATTTTGTGCCGACTGATATATTTTGCGAACGCGGCGGACGGCCTGCCGCGCGCCCATTCTAAAAAAGCGTTTTGCAGGAGGACTGGGATGAGAAAACTGCTCTTGGTGGCGGGCCTGTTGTCATCACCTGCTTTCGCGCAGGACAGCCCGCTCAAAGAACCGGTGTGCCAGCCGATCGGCCGCACATCGAAAGGGGATCTGGTTTATTCGATGGAATGCCGCAATATTCCCGGTCCCACGGCAGGAACCAATGGTTACAATCCTGCACCACCGACGATCGTGAAAACGATCCCGATCAGGCCTGATCCGGTACCGGAAAGTAAATAAAAGCCTGCCCCAGCGCCACAGCATAGCAACGAGGCCTTGGCCGCCGTCATGCGCCCCTGACGGCGGGCTAAATCAGCCAGAGTTTTGTCCCAATTCAGAATACCGATCCGGAGGTTTATCGGCCGAGAAACAGCGTTCCGGTTTCGTCTTCGTAGAAGACCGGAGGTCTCGGAGAATACTGGCGCGTTACACGCCTCCGTCGATCTCCGTCCGCTCTCTTACTTACGACGGGCGCGCGTCGGGGCCTCTCAGCCGCCGGTTTTTCTTTCGGTAGTGGAATGGAGAGTGTTTCAATTGGCGGCGTGGTTTCGACCCGGGCGACGTCCGGCTGCTTTGCGACCTCGGCGGGCTTCTGCCCTGCTGCAGCCTTATCGTCCACAGCAGCTCCGCGACGTCGCTCGATGAACTCTTTACATTGAATCGGAAAGACGAGATCTCCCGCGGCGGTCACGCCGAATGGCATGCATCCGCCCGGCGGTACATCCTCGCTTAAGGAGGGTTCAGCGGGTTTTGGCGCAGTGGTCTCGGTATCCTGAGCAAGAGCCGTACCGCCCACAACGACAAGCAACACACAGATCAAAATCCTCATCTGCTCTCCGATTTCCCTCCCTTCGCAGGGGTCAGCCATATTTCCCGAGGAGTTTGTTCGATTTCTGGCGTCGCCGACGCCAGGAAGGAGTTCACCGCGGACGGCGCAAAAATTGAGTTGTCGGCAAAGTCCGCTTGGAGCGGACGCGCTCCATGCGCTTTAGACATATCATAATTGTACGACTTGGACGACTTTGGACGCGAGAACTCGATCACCGTCTATTCAACCAACCCTTGATTAGCAGGCCGCCGCATCGCTACAGCAAGGACGCGGCATAGCCCAGGGGAGGCCGATGCAGAGTTGGGTCCAGGAGATCGATATCGTCATCGGCAGCGCCAAACTGCAGGCCGATCACCGAGCTATTCCACTATACCAGGCGCCTGCCGGCTTCGAGCCGATCGTTCGATCCAACACGCTTTGGGCCACGCTCTTCCGGGACCTGACCGACCAGCAAGAGATACGGGTACTGAAGCCGGCGTCAACACCATCATTAAGTTGTTCGACCAGGGTCGCAAAGCGCAGCCGGTCGGTCAGGCATCGGCGTAGGTACGGTTTTAAGACTAACAACACTGCAGCCTGAACCACTTGGACGGTGTCTCTGCGCCTCAACTGGAGCAATAAACTATCTTGCAACTTCAGGTAGCCAAGCTAGGATGAGAAAATGGAGATTGCTGGTTTCATCTCTCTCTTATCTGGTTCGGCTGCCACTCGTTTAGTCCAATAGCCTGATGGCAATTGAAAATCGCAGGGGTGTTGCGGTACCTATCCCAAACCATAAAGCCCCGCGTGCCCTGCCGCACCATGAACCGCGGCAGAGATGGTACGTCGTTCATGCTACTTCACGACCCTCAAGCCATGCCCTCGCTCGCGCCTGGTGATTGCCGCTTGAAGCTCAGGATTGTCCAACACATCGATCAGCCTCCTGATGGTCGCCATGGGATCTCTCGGAAATCCCGGCTCGAAGTGGTCCGCTATGACAAAGGCCGCTTCGTTGAGCGCAATGAGGATGGTGGCTTCGTCGTTCATTCTATCACCTCATACTCGAATGCGACGCCTTGGCCTCACTGAGCTTGAATTGACTGTTCTGGCTTGAGGCCGCTAGCCCGAGCAAGCGGATCATCCCGGTCACCGAGCACGTACTTCTGAATGACATACACCGTCCCCCACGGTCAGGGCGCATACGATGATGAGAGTGCCCACGATAGTTAGAATCTCGCGTTTTGAAAGATCAAACATTTTGGCATTCACTCATTTTCCCTTAGCCTTCTCGCGCTTGATCTTGATACCCAATTGCGCTGCCCGCTCGAGGACGGTGACCGACGGGCATTGGAGCTTATCAGAGATAGCTTGAAGGGTTTGAGTTTTCGCCAGCCGTATCAGCTCGCGCTCGTACTTCATCGACCACCTGTTACTCATCTTGGGAGCCCATGCTATTCCCCCCAGCGCATGGTCTGGGGCTTCGGGATCTCGGCGGCGGGTGATTTCGGCCATGGCCCATGATCGCGCCGGCTGGGCTGGGAGTGAAGCCGCTAGATGTTGGGGTCTTCGCAGCCAGGCGCATTACGGCGCGCCGACCGTGGTCCTGTCATTGCTCAAATCTCTAATCGAAAACTCCCATCTAATCGAAATCGACACGGGGCCGCAATCGGAATTCCCACGAGGGGAATTGTCAAATCGGCAAATCAGGAGGCGGGAAACAGCCGGTCCGTCGCTATCTCCAGACGTTTATCGGCGCCGCTCGCGTCCGACAAATGATCGACGAGGTCGCCGTTCAACCTGTAAATATTGACACCCCGGAGATCGTAAAGCTTTTGGCCCTGAAGGCTAATACACCTCGTGACCTGAGACCACGGCGACATGGACGCCTTTGCTATTTAATGTTTTGCCAATCACGATCGAGCTCAGATGCAGGGCCCCCGCGGCAAAGGCTGCGCTTGTTGGCCAGCGATAGCGAGACAAATCGCGCGCTATTCCCCCGGCCGATCGGTCATGAAGCGAAACCGGCAACGATTGGGCGACGACCGCACAAGAAGCGGAAAATGTGAGACAAATCACATTCGGCTAAAAATCTTTGCCGTATTTGCCCAGATGATAGCGGCGTCGCGGCGGCGCCTGCAGAACCAGGGATAGCTGTCATGAAAGCGAAGCTTGCGCTCGCATTCTTTGTCGCACTGTTTGCAACCGGCTCGGCTTCAGCTGATGTCGCGACTCCAGAGCAGAAAAAGGCCTGCACGCCCGACGTCTATCGTCTGTGTGCCGGCGAGATCCCGAATGTCCGGGCCATTACCTCCTGCCTGCGACGACAGAAGGCCAACCTTAGCGACGCCTGCCGGGCGGTGTTCGAGCAGTAACAGATCGGGTTAAATCGCGACTTCTTAAATTAAGACGACGCACGACAACTGCGCTGGCGCCCTATGCGCCCGCGCCATTCGACCGGGCCTCGCGGCAGCCCGCAAACCCCGGACTCACCAGCGGCCTTCCTAGAGTCATGCGGAGGGCAGCTTAATGACAGAGTCCGCCAGACCGAGGCAATCTTACCCGATCTCCGAATGATTGTCGTTCGATAGTTGCGCGGCTCGATTTGCGAGCGAGTGCCACTCGATTGCGGTTTCTGCCCATCCCAGCTTTAGAGCCGGATCGGTCGCAGCTTCAGCGGCGTCCTCGCAGGCTAGCGCCTTGAGGCGGTACTCAATCATAGGAGGTACCCGTTCCATTCACGGCCTATCGCATGCTCGCCAGATTAGCGGCGGGACCCGGATTGGCTGTTTGGTCCGGGTCCCGCGCAATAGCCGGAACAGCGTCCCCCGACCGCCTCGGCGATGCGCTCCAACTAAACCCCCGAATCAAGACCTTTGGTAAGTCCGGGTCACTACGGGGAAAGTCGGAGCTGATCTCGACGGAGGGCGAGTATTTGTACTCGGCGCAGTGCCCCTCTAGGGCAGCCAGCGCGGGCCAAGGACACCCCATGGCGTGGGCACAGTGCTGAAGGTGACCGAACCCGCAGTCGGTGGTTACGCAGCGAGCGCCGCACGCAATTGGAAGTCCGCTTGCTGCCGGCGAACGGCGCTCATGAACACTTGCGCGCCCAGCGTAGTTAGTTCGCCTTCGTCGCTGATGAAACCGCGGCTATGGAGATGAGCAATGGCCTCAGGCTCTTGGTTTCGCACCGTGCCGCCGCCGTACAATCTAATCATCAGCCTTTGTTGAGACCTGTTTAGTTCGTCCCAATGCGTCGCCGTAGACATACTAAAGCTCCCCTATGATTCTTGTCGCAGGCGGAGCTTCGAACCACAGTGGTTAACGAAAGGTTAACGTGAAGAGTTGGATCGCATTGCGCGTCAATTAGATGTGTGCGAGGCTTGCACATCGCCCAATCTCGGAACGGCGAGTGACACCCGGCCATTTCTCCACCGCCAACGCGCTGCCGTAAGCGCGTCGTGGTTAGCTCTCGAAGGCTACGCCGAGAAGGTCATTTTGACGCCAGATGAGACGGCAGCTGCGAAGGGTCCGGAAGCCGTCAAAGGATAACGCAAAGTCGAGCGGCACAATCTGTAAGTCTTGAGCGAGAATACCTGCGCCGCTATTTGTGACGTCGCGAACAGTGCAGGATTGTACGCCGGATCTCTCACTGAAAAATATCAGTGCGCCTTTCAGGATTTTGGTTCTGCCGATCGATCGACGCTCCAAAGCGCTTTGCCGTCGATCAAAGCCTTCACGCTCAAGCTCGTCAGTCATTCGTGCAACCTCAACGCTCAAAAACAAAGTCGCCAGGCGTAATATGTTCGCCCGGCGACTTTGCCATGCTGGGTCCGGATGGGGACAATATCCGGTGCAATGACGCTATCGCTTTTGCGTAACCCCGCAACGAAACCCGCTCGTTAAGCTGAATGCTGGCGCTGCGGGTTAATTCAGGAACCGCAACAAAGCCTCACCGATCACGCTTCAGCGTCCGCTTTCCCCAATGAGGGTCTTTGCGCTCGGGATTGAACACGCGCTCGACGTGGCGGGGGCGTCCGGTTGAGTCAATCACTCCCGCGCGAAAGATCGTGGGTTGACTCCGGGAAAGTACGGATCGCGCTTTCGATCGATTGAGCGCAGATTTTGCAGATCACGAATCACGATCATGCATCATCAGGCGAGGAGAAAGCCGATGACGACAGTGCAGGCTATAGTTTTTGGAATGATGCTGTCTTGGACACCGAGCGCAGCGCTGCTCGCGTGGTTTTTGTGGAAAGAAGGCGTTGCTGTCGAGGGCTAGGTCCCTTTCGACCGGGACTTTCGCACAAAAAGACCGCTCGCAAGCGGTCATTTCTGTGGGGGATTTGCCCTGTCTTGGCAGGCTAGCCATCTTGATGCTGCCACCCGGCGGAAGCGGCTGCAGGAGCAATATCGGGATTTGAATCAGGCAATTTAGCGGCGCCTAAATTCTCTTTCATTGCTGTCCCCAGCGCCCCTGTGAATTCGCGCGCAGCAAGTCGTTGCAGCCGGCGAACATTCCGTCGTTTTGAGGGTGTGGATATGCCGCGGATAAGCCAGAGAAAGCCGCTCGGGCCGCCGGTTCTTAGGCGCGATTAGCTTTCGTCATCAGCGACCCACTCTCCACGAATGGAGTTCCAAGTCTGCGCCTTCGTATGGTTTAGATGGGCGTTGGCGCGCTTTTTCCGACGTTCGATCCGCCATTCTCTTGCGGCATAAGCGGCAAAGAGCAAGAAAAATATGCTGATCAGGCCGTACAGTCCGATCAGGATCCCGTCGTCGGTAAGGTACATGCTGAGCCTCACGCACGGATGCACTTGACGTTGCAGCTTAGCGCGGTCAAGGCCGCTGTGCATCTGGAAACACACGCCAATTCTGGCCGCCTGTTAGGCCTCAGGACTCGTTTCGGTCGCCGGCCGGCACCAACAGCCTACCGCCCCCGAAATGCATGGGCGGCGCTCCAGGAGTCACAGCGAAGTTGGCAATGGCTAGATGTAAATCCCTGCAAGAGGAAGCACTCTTCGCAGAATAGCGGCTAGGCAGATGAGCACCACGAGCAATTTAAGGAGCTGTGCCAGCCGGCCATCACGAACGAATTTGTCAATCGCCCAAAAACAGATGGCACCGAAAACGATGATAATCAAAACGCCGATCAAAACTGGAATCATCGCAATCTTCCAATTAGTTTGCTGCCGGCTTCGGGACTGCCTGTTCATATGCCTTTATGAGATCGCCAACTGTAATCGGGAAGCTGACATCTTCGATGAAGGGATCAACGCCGATATCATCTTCCAATCGAGCAACAAGAATTGCGAAGCAAAGAGAGTCAAGACCAGTATCGCTAAGCGGCAGATCGTCGGTTAAAGGGGCAAGTGCAACTTTTTGATCGGTTGCGATTTTCATCATTTCCGACAGGATGGTCTCGCGTACGTCGCTCATTGGTTCTGGCTTCCCTTCAGCGCTTCACTATCTATGACTCTTTTCAGGATGATATTGAGCCTCTGCGCTCGTGACCGGACCGCACTGATCGTCCGACCCAATTGAAGTGCGATCGCCCGTGTGCTCGTATTGGCGAGCGCCAACTCCTAAAACTTGTCATCGTCTGCTTGGGTCCAGGCGCGAGAGGCGTAGCCGGCTGGCACGTCATTTCCCCTTTGCCTTCTGGATATCCTGCTCAGGCGACAGTCCGCCGGCCTTCGTCATATGCGATTCACGGCGACCTAGTTCATTTCGCAGCCGTGTGACGGAATTTCTTCCGAGGTTTTGAATACTCAAAAGCATTGGGTCCGAGGTCCTGCGAACATCCCCGACGGTCTTTAGGCCGGCTGCTATCAGCGCTCTCTTGATACCAGGTAATAGCTTGACCTGCTTGATGGAAATACCATCCGGCAAGTTAGGATCAGGATCCTCGGTCGCCTTGAGTCCGAGCTCGAGCATGCGGTCGCGGGAGGGGCCGCACTTCTTATTTCGCGGTTGTGCAAACCCAATCCCCAGCTTTGCAGCCCGGTGGTAAACGGCTTTTTCGGTTCGACACAAGAGCTTCGAGATCGCGACGATTGTCTCGCCTGAAGCAACCGCGGCGCGCAGTTGCACGTCCTCAGCGAGCGTCCACTTTGCATAACGTTGATTGGCCACTTTGACCTTCAGCCCAGCTAGACCATGCGGCTATCTTGCACTGCACCCGAGGCGGTGACTAGGTGGCCTATGTGAGTCTGATCACACCGGCGGTTCAACTTCGCGGCCAACGGGACGGCCCCAACCCGGGGGAAGGTTGAGGCCGCCAGTCTGGCTAGGCTTTATGCCAAAGGCGGGCGCCTCGGCGCTGGATCTCAGCCCAACCAGTCGCCATCAATTTCCTGGGGCTTGAGCTTTTGTTTGCGCTGGCGCCGGGAAGCTGACGGGGATGTGGGGCGAACTGCTGATAATCCTCGGGCCACCATCAGTGTGAGTTTGGCTTCGGTCGGGCAAGCTCTTCCGAAGCGTTTCCAAAAGTAGAATGTATTTTTCGGCGAGCATTGGCGTAACCCCGCTGACGATTGCTTATCGGGTACGTCGTGGTTCGACATCTTTCAATTCAATCACTTAAACGAGAGCGCGGCGGCCTCGCCAGTTGGGATCCGACGAAACAACGCTCCATCTCGACGAAACCGTTTTGGGAGTGCGACGAAGCCGGCCGGAAAGAATCACCGGCCATTATATGTGGTGCTGATCAACAATGGAGTTCGATCATGTGGTCAATCATCACTTCGATTTACCGCTCGTATTGCCTGTCGCGATTAATGGAAATGCGAAGGTATCACCGCGCCAGCCATGCTTGAGAGCGGCGCTTGATCCTGATGCCGACGTCCGATTTGATGGAGCTACGCAATGGAGCGCGAACGGAATACGACTGATCCCGATGGCCTAGCCAAGGTTTGGCGACTTGCTGAGGAACCGCCGCGCCGACGACGTCCTGGGCTGGCTCGGCGAGATATTCGAGAGGCGCCGCAAGCGTAAAGCCGCCAGCGCTGCCATTTCATACCCAGATGGGAATCCGGCGCTTCGTTGAAGCTTTCGTCATCGGCGATCCGCTCTCCACCAACGGCCGGTTGGCCGAGACTAGCGTTAGTGACAGGCATCACAGTTCGCGCGATCTCCTTGAGGCAAGGTGGGCTCACGCCGCAATCAGCGGTGGACATGAGGGAGCCTGCCATGACCTACTTCCAGATTAAGGCGACGATTTACCGAACTAGCTTGATCCTGGCTGTCGCAGTTTCTTTCTCGGCGTTATCGACCTCAAGCTTTGCCTCTGAGGCGCAGCAGATGTGCACGGGGGACGCGATGCGCCTTTGCAGCTCAGAGATTCCGAATGTTTCTCGTATTACGGCGTGTGTGAGGAAACAAAGAGCCAGTCTGAGCGCCGGCTGCAGAACGGTCCTCGAGCGGGACTTGGCCCGGCAATCAGGCAAGGTTGCCGCTGAATAAATCCATGCTTTGGCATTCGTCCATCTCAATGCCCTCTATGCCCTCTGGATGGTTTCCCGCTATGCTCGGTCTCCCACACCCAAACGCGCGAGCGGAGCTCCCGTCGTGGTGTCGGGCACCGGGCTATTCACGCCAGCGCTAAGCTCGATGATGAAGACGGCCAGCCGGAGATCTATTGCGATTTGTTCAGCGTCAGGAACGTGATCCAAACGCTATCGGCCAGCGATTGGTTCGGCCGTTGGACGCACATCTTCTCTATCTCCGCCAACATTTGGTCGGGATCGATTATGAGCTGGTTTTGCTGTTTTGTTACGGCAGCCACGTAATTCAGCGCGCTCCAAAACCCCAAGGCCCATTTTTCGCCCTCTGATTTAAGGAGCGGGGTAGATGTCCAGTATGCGCAGGTCTTCGATCCAATTCCCGCGATCATGACTTGGTCGGCGCCAACGGCCCCCGTGGCGCCGGCGACAAACAGAACCAGCAAGATTGACGCTGTCTTCATGGATCCAGCTTGATGCCGGTTTTTGCCTCGGTCAATGCCGGGGGCATGGTCCTGCGCCGGCGTTTGGACCTCAGCGATTGCCCTGTATACGACGCGTGACCAATGCTTGGCGAGACCGAGCCAGCCGCCCAACCCCAAACCGCACCAGTGGCGATCATCGAGTGATGGCGGGCTATTTCTCAGCAAGCGTTGCTCTTTATCCGTGGAACCTTCTGCATCCTGGCTTCTTTATCTCGATCCTTCCTAGGAGGCTTCCCAATGCGAATATTTGGCGTTTCCGCCGCGGCGGCGTTCGCTGTCTTGGCATCAGCTGCGGTTGCACAGACCTCGGGCCCGAACACCGCTTCGCCGCCTCAGGCTTCCTCGCCACCGATCGGCGCAGTCACCCCAACTGCTGGAAACCCGCCAGAGGTCGGTGGTCCGTTGCTTCCGGCAACGGACGCCGGCTTGGACAAGGTTGCGTCAGACGGCGTTTCGACGCGGACAGTTCGGTCCGTGCCCTGCAGCAAGGCTGCGAGGGGGACTGACGGCACTACCACCTGTGTCGGCATTCCCGGCCCGATTAGAAGCGTGCGCGGTAGCGACTTCCAAGAAGGCACCACGACAGGCATGTCGCGCCCATAACAGGTCGGTGGCAATCAAGACGGACCGAGGCTTTGTGCCATGAGCCTCGGATCGATCGTGCTGTTATTATTGCCGGTTTGCCAGCCAATGCCTTTGTCTGCCCGCAGACGCCGTCCATCCATCGAGAGCGCCGCCGACGAAAAATGGCGCAAGGGGCTCCATCCCTAGCCACCTGGCAAATCGTCCAAGGGATCCGGCGGGCCAGGTGGTAGGCCGTTTGCGACCTGGCGCACGATCTCGATGATCTCTCCTACGATTTCAGCGCGAGATGTGCCGGCCACACCTACGAGCAGATAGCGGACGGCTGCCCGGATTTCTGCCTTGGCGTCGTCTTGGCCCTCAAATTCCCAAGCGAACTCATCCGACATGACAACACCCACCGATCCCGAAGGCTGGTTGCTAGAATTTCTTTTGACGTCTTGGAACCTTTTGAGTCAGATTATCCTTATTTCGATCATCTACAGGAGGATCTCCGCAATGCGAGTAATGTTTGTCGCCGCGGCCTTTGCTCTGTTGTCATCTGCCGCTCTTTCACAGACCTCCCCGCCTGCACCCTCTACCCCGCCTCCTGGAGGTCCTCCAGAGGTCGGTAGCCCGCTGTTGCCTGGAACAGATGCGGGATTGGACAAGGTTGCGTCGGACGGCGTCTCGACACGGACATTTCGGTCCGTGCCCTGCAGCAAGGCTGCGAGAGAGACCGACGGCACCACCACATGCATCGGCATTCCCGGTCCCGTCAGCACAACTACTGGCAGCTCGCGGCAGTAGCGGCTTGCGGCCTTCCCTCGGCTCGGCAAAAGTTCCACAGCGAAAACCCCGCATGGGGAGTGCGGGGTTTTCTAAGTATGAAGCGGGGGACTTGGGGATCGCGGCGCTTCACGAGTAAGTCGTCGACCCGCCGCAATTGGTTCAAAAAAAGTCCAGAGGCAGCGCGTTTCGGGCTGAAGGGCCGCCGCGTCAATGGCCGGAGACCCGCCACGGCGGCATCGGTCCGCAGCTGCTCGTCATAATTGACCCGCAATGCTCATGGAACGATCAACCATGGGTAATATGAATGTCAATCTGCGGGTAACGGCGCTCGCTGCGCCGCTATTGTTTAGCCTCTCGCTCGGCGGCTGCGCGACTTCCATCGCTGGCTCATCACTGATGGACGCGCGGGCTGAGGCACTGGCGCCTTCGAAAACAAGCGTTTATCCCGCGGTAGAAGATCTACCGCCGAGGCGCGACGTGCCCGCCATGACACCCGAAGAACGGTTGAAGCTTCAGAAAGAACTGATCGCCGCGCGGGACCGCCAGGCGCCAGCCGGCAAAGCCAGAGCTCACGCCGCGCCCGCTCAACCCACGAAGCCCTAGCTAGCCCGCTGAACCCGCGAAGGCCTAAAAGCACCGGGGGAGGGAGTTGCAACCGGCCAAGCAGCGCGGGCTAGCGGTGGCCGGGATCGCCCGCACACCTTCCAGCGAAAATTAGGGACTCACTACAGGCTTCCTGCGGGGGCACCCATGCGATTAACGCGATGACGTGGGATCACACGCTAGCATTGCTAGCGCCGCGGGCTAGACTAGCGACCGACATCGACCATTAAAGACTAATCCACTGTAAAAAATAGCTTTTTTGGGTTCGTTTTGCAAAAATCTCCTTGATACATCTTTAAATTGTATTATGTAATAATGCTCGCGTTCGAACCCTGTGCTCGACGAGCGGCCTCAATAACCGATTGTTATCAGACGATCAGTTACTAAGCAGTTCATAAGTATCTTCATGCTTCAAGCGGCGTAGCGAGTCTCCGGAGCCTGGAAGAAGCTGCGGACGCGGTCGGGACGCTTCTGTAGGAAACGAAGCCTGCCGAGGACGGCGCGACGCAGATCTTCTGGCCCATCATGACGGGATCGGCCGACGGCATTGTTCTTCACGTCGTTCCAGACCAGTTCGTCGGGGTTCAGTTCGGGAGAATACGGTGGCAGGAAGAACAAGCGCAGCTTCCCTGCGAGGCTCTCGATATACGCCTTGACCAGTTTGGAGCGGTGCGCCGGATGGCCATCGACGATCAGAAACACCGGTCGGCGCTGACCGTGCATCAGGCGCTTGAGGAATTGAATGAACACCTGCGCACCCACGCCGCCTTTGACGACCATGAACCGCAGCGCTCCGCGGGGACTGATCGCCGAGATCATATTCAGACTGAAGCGTTGGCCCGTGACGCGCACGATCGGCGTCTGGCCGCGGACTGCCCAGGTGCTGCCGCTGTGGAAGTCAGAGCGCACCCCGGACTCATCTTCGAAGTAAATCTCCGCTTTTTCCCGCTTCGCCAGCGCGCGGATCCGCGGGTACTCGCTCTTTAGCCACTGCTCGACCCGTGAACCATCCTGTTGATAGGCCCGCCACAGCGGCTTCTGGCAGGTCAAACCCAACTGCGCGAGCAATCGGCCCACCGACGCCAGGCTCAGGCGTACCCCACAGCGCTTGACGATCAATTTGGCGATCATCGCGCGTGTCCACAACGCAAACGGGAAACCCAACTGCAGCGGGTTCTTACCAGTTACCGTGCGGTAAACCCACTGCAGATCGCGGGCTGCGAGTTTGCGCGGACGCCCCGAAATCCGCTTCGCCTTGAGCGCATCCCAGCCACCGGCACGGTACATCGCCAGCCAACTGTAAATGCAGCGCGTCGAGAATCCGAGGGCACGAATCACCACCTCCGGGCTCTCGCCCGCCAGAACCTGCTGGACCGCACGAATTCGGATCTGCTCCAGCGTCGCGTGATCGAGCTTGCGTGCATCAAGTTTCGCCATCCGATAAGAATAGCAAATCACACAACAAATGTGAAGATACTTATGAACTGATTAGTAGCTGGCGGCAATCGTTGGATCCGCCCGAGTAGTTCTAGAATCCGTCCCCTCAGTAACCATCCGCTCGACGATCCGGCGCATCCGCTGGGGCGCCGCGTCGATGCCGAGCCGGATGCGCTTGATTTGCGGCTTATTTTGCTCGACCGCTTCAATTCGCTCCAGGATCTCTTTGTCTTCGTTGAATGCAATACGGAAATCCGCGTGCAACCGCTCGTCCGCGTCGGCGCTATCGCGTGCGAAATTGCGCACATGTAGCCAGTGATCGATGCAGACGTGATCGTCGACGGGTGTAATGAAATGACAGGCGAAGATTCGTAACCCTTGATCGCGATCCTCCGGATCGACGATAACGCCGGCGTCGGCACTACCAAAATCGATGACGGCCGAACAAGGCGCGGCGTAGTGGTAATAGTGCCAGCGATCAACGTTGCCGTGGAAGTTGCCATATTTGGCGAATAGCGGGATCGGGGCGGCGTCTTTGATCCAGCGCCAGACCAGCACGCCATTCTCGTCGAAGCTATGTTCAACCGGCACGTCTTCGCTGGCTGAATTTCCCAGCGTCGACAGATGCACAAAACTGACATGCGAGGGATCACACAGATTGTCCGCGAGATTGAGATAGTTGGTCCCGATCCTCAGTGCGTCGCCGTAAGCGGCGTGCCAGCCGGGCTGATCAAATTGCTTGAGATGATAAATGAGCGCCGGATCGGCCTTGTCGGGGTCGCCCGGCCAGATCCACACCAACTCCATCTTTTCGTGCAGTGGATAAGACGGCACCTTTGCGTTCGCCGGGATCGCCTTCTGACCGGGAATGCGAACGCAACGTCCATCGGTCTCGAATGTCATCCCATGATAGCCGCATTCGACGGCGTCGCCCTTGAGTTTGCCCATGGACAGCGGCGCAAGCCGATGCGGGCAAACGTCATCGAGGGCAATCGCCTCGCCACTCTCGGTGCGGTAGACGACAAGGTCGCTCCCAAGCACGCGATGCGAGGCGAGATTTCGCGTCACGTTGCGCGACCATGTGAGTGGATACCAGGCATTACGCGGGGCAATCGATACCATGACGAATCCTCGAGAATTTAGCTGCAAGTAGAGTGACTTACTCTTTTCGTTTTCGTGCGACTTCGGCGTCGCCGGGTTGAAAGTCGGCGCCGTCGACATAGCGCCAGTCGGTCATGACACCTTGTCCGTCCTTGACGGCCAGGCGACCGATGTAGACGCCCAGCGTCGATTGATGGTCAATCGCCCGGAAGGCGACTTTGCCCGCCGGAGTATCCACGTTCAGATGCTCCATGGCCTTGATGAGGTCGTCCGCATTGGTGTTGCCGGCTACCTCGATCGCCTTGGCCAGCACGATGGTATTGATGTAGCCGATCAGCGCGCCGATATTCGGTGGTTCTCCGAACCGCGCGACATAGGCCTTCAAGAATGCCTCATGCTCGCTGGTTTTGATTTCGGCCCAGGGATAGCCGGTGACAAGCCAGCCTACAGGCGCTTCGTCTTTTAATGGTGCGAGATATTCCGGCTCGCCGGTAAGGATGCTAACGACGCTCCGGCCAGCGAATGCGTCTCGCGTTGTGCCCTCACGGACAAGCTTGGCCAGATCGGATCCGAACGTTGCGTTAAAGATAGCCTCCGGTTTGTCGGCCAAGATTGCCTGGATGACCGCGCCGGCATCGATCTTGTTTAGCGGGGGCCATTGTTCCGAGACGAATTCCACGTCGGGCCGCAGCCGCTTCAGCTCAGCTTTAAAGTTCGCTACGGCCGACTGTCCGAACTCGTAGTTCGGCGCGATCGTCGCCCATCGACGCGCCGGAAACTCGGCAGCCTCCTTCGCCAAAATAGCGCTCTGTGTGAAGGTGCTGGGCCGAAGTCTGAAGGTGAAGCGATTTCCTTTCTCCCAGATCAGAGCATCCGTCAGGGGTTGCGATGCAAGAAAGAAGACCTTCTTTTGTTTCGCAAAATCAGCCACCGCGAGACCGATATGAGAGAGAATTGTCCCGGTCAGCACATCGACACGTTGCGATTCGACCAGTTCAGTCGCCTGCGCGATCGCAACGTCCGGCTTGCCGGCGTCATCGCGGGCGATAATTTCCAGCTTGCGGCCGAGTACACCGCCCTGGCCGTTGATTTGGTCTCGCGCCAGTTCCCATCCCTGACGGTAGCCATGCGTTCCGGCCGGCAACGCCGAATAACTGGATATCTCGCCGATGCGGATTGGAGGCTGCTCCGCCGCCTGAACCCTCGGGGCGATCATCGACAGCGCAAGGACTAACGCTCTAGCCACTCCGAATTTAGCCATACTACTCTCCCGTCGCGGGTAAGAGTTATGTTATGTAGTACTTACTTCATAAGATGAAAATTGTCAAACTCGCCCTAATGGGCCGAGTTTGCCATGAGAGGCAGCATTCTGCGGTATGTGATGGCGATATCGAATGCGCTATCAAGGGCGCCCAACGGGGATTCGGGATGGACGCGCCTTCAAAGAAAAAAAGCGTTTCGAAAGGGAGCGGCCGCAAACGGACGCGCGCGCCGGACCAAAAGCGCGAGGCGTTGATGCGTGCGGCGGTCGCCGAATTTGCCCGCGAAGGTTACGGTGGCGCTCGCGTCGATCGGATAAGCAAGGCTGCAAAGAGCAACGACCGTATGCTCTATTATTATTTCGCCAGCAAGGAGAAGCTTTTCCGTCAGGTCATTGAATATTGCTATGCCGATCTGGTCTCGCGCGAAGAGGCCCTCGCTCTCGATTTCACAAACCCGCGCCGGGCGCTGGCTGAACTAGTCGCCTTCAACTGGAACTACTATTGGGAAAAGCCGGAACTGCTGAGCATTCTCGCATCCGAGAATCTCTTCAAGGGACGTCACGTCAAGAACAACATCCGCGGAATATTCGCCGACTCGCAGCTTGGCATGCTCGATCGCATATTAAATAGCGGTGCTGAACGCGGCGACTTCAAGCCGGATTGCGATCGCGTTCTGGTCTTTATGTCGATTCTCTCCCTAACCTATTTCTATCGTGCGAATCTTTACACACTTTCGAGTTATCTGCGGATCGAACTGGGAGAACCGGAGCGCCGGAAGGCATGGCTTTCGCACGTCCAGGTGATGATCGACGATCTGGTTCGCCGCCGTGAATAGTTTCGGGCAATGAGGGCGCAATAGGCCTTGTCCTCTCCCGCGATACGATATTTCTGTACCTGCCCATCGCCGCGCCTGAGGGTCATCGTGCTCCCAAGCTTGCGAAGATGGCTTCGTGGTAGGAGTCGGCGCGCTCTGGCCTTCACATCAAATCGGCTAGCGGATCAACATCGCCGGCCCGCACGAGTCGCCAGGCGGTGGGCTTATTTGACTTCGCCGGTCGTCGAACGAGTTTCGATCCCTCAATGATTACGTTCTCGAAGGTCTTCAACTTCGAGGCGATGGCATTGGGCGATGAGCCGCCTATCTCGATGTCGTCGAGTGCCTTACTGACCTCATTTCCGTTGTCATCCTTCAGCCGCTTCGCCGTTATCCACTCATCGAAACCATAGGCGGCTTCCCACTCGCGCATGATGGTTTGCCGAGCATCGCGGACAGGGTCGTCCGCCACGACGGCTTGCTGACTGGCTAGCGGGTCCGGCCGGTCGAGCCATACCAGCGTGGCCGCGACGAGGTAGCTGAATTCATTGAACCGGCCGGACACTTCGAATGCCTGACCCGAAATCGAAACCATCGGTTTGCCAGCAGCGATGTAGGCTCGTAAGATCGTCAGCGCGGCATGAACGAGCGCGCCGCGCTGCTCTCTGACGTAGCCGAGCAAGTCCTTCCGCTTGAATGTGCGGAGGTCCGGTCGCTCACAACGGGCATCAAGCCGGATGCGGAGTACTCGCGTTGCCATGTCGTCGCGTACCGTCATGTTGTTGCCGGTGAAAATCCAGACGACACATGTCGGCAAATCGAGCATCTTCGTCGATCCGAGCAATCGGTCTTTGAAGTGCTCTTGCGCCGTCATAACACCGCAGATCGCTGGGCCGCCGATTGCTGCCGTGACGTTGTCGAAATTCACCACGAGATCACCGGCAACAAGAATAGACGTGATAACCTTGCGTTGTTCGGCGCTGTCACTAGCCCATTGCGTGGCGCCGGCTCCGCGTCCTGTCCAAATAGTCGCGATTAGATCGGCAAGCAGCGTCTTGCCGTTCGACTGTCCGGGAGCATCGATCAGGAACGCGGGGCACATTGGCAGCACGCGCCGAATGCCGGCGGCCAAGATTGCCGCTATTGCGGCTGACTTGCTTTCGCCTTCGGCTGCACCCTCGTCGTCAGCGAAGGCGAACTCGTTTAGGAGGTCGTCGATCACGGCAAGAGAAGCGACCGCGTCTCCGGGCGTCGGCTTTTCCGCAAACGGCCGAACGGTTGGCATGTTGCGCGGATCATAATAGAGACCTGTTGCACGGTCATATCCAGGCTTGTCGAGAATGCTGCCGTCGAGTTGAATGGTCGGTGCCTCAATGATGCCTTCCAGCGGATCGAAAATCCACTTAGTTTCGGCTGCCATGATTGCGCGAACCAAATCCTTCGGAACGCCAACCTCACGTAAGGCTTCTTCTTTGGCCATCTCTACACATCCTTCTCATTGGTCTTAGGTCGGCCCATCTGCTTGCCTGTCACATAGAAGCGCGCGGCCTCGGCAAGTCGAAGTGCCATGTAGTCACCGACAACGTCGCGAATCACGAGCGCGCCGCGCTTGCGTTTCACATCTGTCGGCTTGTTGCCTTGGAGTTCGGCGGCAGTCATATTTTGATTCAGCCGGACGATCTCGGGACCACGTCGGAAGATGTGATCGTGCTTCTTATCGGCCCTGATCGCTTTCATTGCATCGTGCACGGCTCGCGGCATATTCTGAGAGCGATAGAGTATCTTTGTTCGGTCTGTCTCTATCAGCGGCGCGACGCCATCGGCTTTATCCTGTTTGCGCTGGGCAACTTGTCTCGCAATCGTTTTTGGATCGCCCATGGGTTCGAACGGCTCGACCTGATCATCAGCGAAGTCAGCTTCCGCAGTGCGTCCGCCAATCGCTGAGAGTGTCGCATAGGCGTAGGCATTGGCGACCTTTTGCTCGAGGCCCTCACGGTCCCAAGGCGGCTCGCATCGTTCGTTGTACTCTTGAAGCATCAAGTCAACAGCGAGAGGTTCGGAGATGCCGCGGTCGCGCAACACCATTGCAACTTTGAGAGTCTGTTGCTCTCCGCCCTGACCCTCGATGGCCAGCGGGGCATCGTTCTGGAGAAAGTCGCGAGCCCATTCGACATTCTCGGGCTTGTCGAGATCGACAACCACGTCGGCAGCGTTCTCAACTGTCTCTTTCTTCGCACCACCGAGCACATCATAGAACCATTGCGGCGCGGCGACAGCCGGAAGCTCATTGATGGGTTCATAGCTTGAGCCATCGCGGAGCGAGCAGCCCGGCATCAGAACGTAATTCGGGCAATCGATGTCGCGACCGAAACCAGATTCTCCGAGCGCGAAGCGGTGTTCGCCTTCGTGGTAGTAATGCAGCCCGCCGCTCGGCGTACGAACGGTCTCCGTCTCTGGCCAATCGTTGGCGAGTGCGTGCGCGTCATAGGTCTCCTGCCCGACCTTGCCAGGCTTGGTGTCGACGTCTACGACGAAGAGGCCTGATTTCTTGAGCGCAACGCCCCAATTGCACGTTGGCCATCTCTTGCCCCATGCCTCGATTTGCTCCGGCTCGTTGCTCGCATTCTTCAAGTTATCCGGGATAAGCGGCGGAGACTTCTCACCGTACCTGATCGGAAAAAGATAGCGCGTTCGAAAATGAGTTTCGAGATAGTCCAGAGCGAGCGCGGTGTTGGGGGAGGTCATGGGTAACGCCGTTTTGATATCATCGGTCAATCTCCTTCATCGGCGACACGCGGCCAGAGTATTCGCCATCCGTCATGCCCTGCGCTTCCTTCACGTCATTGGTCGAGCGCCCGCAACAAGTGCCGGCTTTTCCTCTATCCAGCTGTTTTGAAGATACTGATCGAGCAGGACGGCCCGGTCGGCGCGCCGTTGATCCTCATCCACGACGCGTAGACGCGATTGCCATTCCTCAGCCTGCGCGTATGGCATCGCGGCGATCAGATATTCTGGATGCAAGCCGTCTTCGTCTTCGGTTTTAGCGAACTTAAGCGCGGCCGATTTGACTACGCCTATGTCCATCTGCGCGGGGACAACCATCTGGTAGCGCCGGTCCGTGAGGACGAAAAAGCCCATTTGAGTCATAAAAGCGAATTGGTTCACTTCCGCCGCCCCATCATAATCGCCGAATAGACGAATTGTGAATGAGACAAGGTTTTTCTCAAGCCGAAATAGGAAAAGAGACGCGCTGAGCTCAAAGTCTGGGATATAAAGTACAGTCATTAGATCCATCTGCTTTTTGAAACTGGGACGCTTAAGCGCGTTCTCCCAGAGCGCCTGGGCCTTCGAAGCCATAAGAAGCCAATCGCCGTAGAATTTGGCATCAGCCCATTTGGGCCCTTCGACGAGGATGAATGGTTCAGTTTCGTGGACGAGGTTCATTTGATTCTCTCCTTTTGTGAAATGAGCTGGTGTGGCGCGACGTGAATATTCACTGTGCCGCTCGGTCTTGTTCGGATGAGCTGCAGTGTGGCGCAGTCAGGCGTCCCTTTGCCCAGGCCAATGCACTGTCCCAGCGATACATTACCCGCAGGCCAAACTTGCTAAAGGGTGGGCCGCCGCCGCGAGTCGCTTTGGTCGCGAGTGTCGTTGCCTTAACTGGGAAGCCGGCTTCGGTGAGCGCCTCAGCTGTCCGGATGCGGGTCAGTAGCGCATCTGGAGTATTGGGAATCGAGTTTGCCATCGCGTCACCTTCGACGCCGGGCGCATTGTCGCTGCGCTTCGGGTCGCCTGTTCGGCGGCGGTATAGAGGTTACAGTCGTCGCTACCGGCGATCGAGCATTCTCCGAATTGAGCCGCTTTCGCTCCTTGACAATAATGTCTCGTACTCTCGCCCTTCCTTCTCGAACAAGCCGTTCCCCGAGCTTTCGCGACTCCTCGTAAAACGCTCTGTATTTCAAGCTGTAGAAGGGCGGTGAGATGAATTTGAGTTTTGGCGGCCCGAGGATATTGCTGACATCCGATTCTCGTACTACGCCCAACAAATGTCGCCGAAAGTTAATTGTGCGGCCCCAAATAGTTTCCTCTCTCTCGTCGAATTCGTGCCCCTGATCGTAACGACGGGGTTCCAATCGATAAACTTGTTTCAGAGAGCTTCTGTCCAACACGAGCAATGCTGGTGACCATCGATCAGCCTCTCTGCCCATCAGATGCGCAAAATAGGCGGCTTCCTCAGGGGACCGGCTAAAAGAAACTCCGTCGACGGTGGGAATTAGCTTTCCACTTCGAAGGACCTTCTCTGGAGCCCGCGTACCATGGTAAATTGCGTCGTGTCCGCGGCCGATCGCCCGCGCAAGCCTTGCGGCTACAATCTCTCGATCAGTACGTAAAGTGACTTCACGTCGCGCCTTGGTGGCGAGCGTCTTCCCTTTGCTCGGGAGGCTACCTTCGGTTAGCGCCTCAGCTATTTGGCTGCTTGTCAGCAGCGCATCTGAAGTATTGGGAGTTGACTTTACCATCGCGTCACCTTCAACGCCGGGGGCATCCCAGCGGCGTCGGGTTTAGCGAGTCCGGATAGCCCAATATAGGCGCCCGAAATTCAGGAGGGGTCGATAATTTTGGGCAGTTTGCGGCGGCGCCACAGCTCCCTAAATTCGGGATTATTCCTAATTGCCTTTGGCGACATTCGGGGCGCAGCTGGCTCAGTCTTTGCTAGGTCCGCGGCAAGTTGCTCCGAAAACGTTTTTTGCGTGTCCGCATAGTCCCCGGCGTCTAGCCGGTCCCGAGCCATGGGCAGAACGAGATGTATGGAAGTGGGGCGCCCCGCCAGCCCAGTTGTGTAAATCTTTTGATCGCCCGGTATATCGGCGTCGGAGCTTTGTTGGACCGAAACGTCCATTTTCCGCAGCAGTGCCTCAAAGCCTTGCCGGTCAAGATGAACATCACGCCAGTCCCGGCCGCGGGACCAGATTTCGTCATTTTCCCAACGGAGGCGCCGTGGCTCGCTAAAATAAAGGTGGTCAATATCCTTGTATCCGTCCGCGGGATTATCGCCATTTTTTAGGGCACGAAATCTGACGTGCCCAGCATATGCAGCACTGCGTAATTGTTTGATGAGATCCTTCGCTTTGGCTCTTTGTTCTTCAGTTTCGAGCTCGGAATCGACCAAATACTCCAAGGCATCACTGGCTTTACCAAAGACAAAAGCGGTAACCGCCTCGCAAAGGGTGATCGCCTTACGGTCTGGCAACTTGATTTGTTGGCTGTCGGTCGTTTGGCCCATGAGTATTATAGTCTGTTTGCACTAGTGCGTAGCGCCCGTGAACACGACAACTTACCAGAGTTGCTCAGCTGAGTTAGGGTCGGGCGCTCAATATTCTCCCATCGCTTTCTTAAGATTCGTAGCTTCTCAGCGGGGGCCCTCTGTGAATTTAACGACCAAAGAGATCATGCAGATTCGCGCCTGAACGGGACGAACTCGATTGCGCGCGTATTCCCGCTTAAGAGCGCTGCGGTTTTAATCGCGACCGCATCGGCGGCGTTCAACAATACGGCATCGGCCGAATGAACGTACCGGGATGTGATCGTGCGGCCCTTATGTCCAACAAGTGCACCAATAGTGAGCTCGGAATAGCCGAGATCGGCGGCCAGCGACGTGAAGGAGTGCCGCAACGTGTGCGGCGTCACATCGGCAGATAATTTACCAAGTTCGGCAATTTTCTTCCACATTTTCTTGAAGCCCGACATGATTACGTCGGCGTTGCCGCGTGAAGCTGGGAATACCAAATCGCTCGAGCGCGTAAGGTTGCGCAGAATGTCGCAAGCTTCGCGTGACAGCGGGCGGACCGAGCGCCCGGTTTTTGTATTGGGCAGCGTCGCGGTTCTGCGTGCGAGGTCAACGTCCGCCCAACGCAGTTCCAACGCTTCCCCGGAGCGCCAACCTGTAAGTGCCAGGAATCGTGTAGCTGCCACTGCCGCCGGCCAGATTCGCTTGGCATCGGCGAGCCGCAGGGCCTCGCCGAGCATTTTGTACTCGCCGTCACTCAGTCGCCGCTCACGCTTGCCGTCTGCAAAGCGGATGACGCCGCGGACCGGATTATCCGCGCGCATCCGGTGCGCGATCGCATAGGTGAAAATCCCGCCTAGCAGCCCCACGGCCCGGCTGGCCGCGCCTTTCCCGCCCCTCACGCGGGCTAGGCCGCGCTTCTTGGCAGTTTTAGCGTTGCCGGCCGTCTTGCCTAAGGCGATGTCGTGCATAAAGCCATCCACGTCCTCGCGTGTAACGGCGGCGACCTTCATTTGGCCAAGCAGGGGCTTAATGTGACGCGCAACACGCCCTCGATCGATCGCTAGCGTGCTCGCTTTCTTCGGCACCTTGCGCCGGGTGAGCAGCCGTCCCGCCTCGGCGTCGGCTAGGTATAGATCGCAGAGTTCCGCGACAGTGGTGGCCTTGCGCTTGGCCTGCTTGAGGGCCGACGGGTCGATTCCGTCTGCCACCTTGCCAAGCAAGCGCGTAGCCTCTTCGCGGGCAGTCCCAGGTGTCCAAGGTGCTCCGTGGCGGCCGATCGTGTGCCATCGTTGTCGGCCCTCCTCGGTGCGATAGATCAGGACATAGGAAACCGCGGAACTCTGCTGGCGCCGCGCGCCGAACCCAGCAACGCCCGCATCCCATACCGTCTGTCCTGGCTTAAGGGCGCGCACGTCCCGCAGGCCAATCTTCCGTTCGGTCATTGCAGCCTCTCTCGCTAGCTACGAGTTGCTAGCTAGCACATAGCTAGCAGCTTGGCGCATAACATCGCAAAACAGGGTAAACGTCAGCAAACGGTAACATATTGATTTAACGAGCCTTTGCAAGCATTAGCAATGCGCTGCAAACCGCCGCAATGGCTGGGTACTACCTTGCCAAGGTCGGGGTCGAGGGTTCGAATCCCTTCGCCCGCTCCAGATTTTCTTGAAGTGGCAAAGTTTGACGAAGGCCCGCTGTGTCAGCGGGTTTTTCGTTGTGGCGGCCATGCTTCGGATT
>Ga0302325_10004373_pt1 | contig 32708 bp, 20 predicted proteins | sample Palsa_T0_2_FD_201948 | JGI IMG/M metagenome (GOLD analysis project Ga0302325, IMG submission 201948) | Peat permafrost microbial communities from Stordalen Mire near Abisko, Sweden - Palsa_T0_2 | ecosystem: Environmental > Terrestrial > Soil > Palsa > Peat permafrost | place: Sweden: Abisko... | reverse complement strand
ATGCATCGCGATGGCGTGCGGCTGTTCCTGGAGATTGGTCCCCGCAGCAACCTGACCAGTTTCACCGACGATGTGCTGCGGTCCAAACCGCATGCGGCGATTCCATCGAACGTGCATCACCGTTCCGGGATCGTGCAGCTTCATCACATGCTGGGACAGTTGGTGGCGCATGGGTTGAACCCCAATCTGGGGCATCTTTACGCGCGGCGCGCACCGCGGCCGGTGAGCGAGAAGATCAAGCCCAGACGCTCACTGGCATTGGGCACCGGAATCCAACCCGCGCGCTTGCCGGCGGATTTCAAGTTATCTACATCGTCTAAACCGGCATCTGCCAGCCCCCCACCCCCGGCCACGGTTCCGGCACCCCTAGTCCCGGCGCCTAGCGATCCCCGGTCGGCACTGATGCAAGAGCATCTGAGCATGATGGAACAACTCGTGCAGACACAGCAGACAGTGATGGCTGCATATCTGGGGGGAAGGGCGTCCGCGCCTGCAGCGGGTCTCCAGAACCGCTTCCCGTTCTTTCACGATGTTGTTGAAAACTTACCGGGCGTGCGCGCGGTGGCACGGCATCGTTTTTCGGCGGAGCGGGAGATCGTCTTCCATGACCACGCCTTGGGCCGCGATGTATCCATCGAAGATCCATCATTGCTCGGCTTGACGCTGGTGCCATTGACGGTGACGATGGAGATGCTGGCGGAAGGCGGCGCCCTGTTGGAGCCGGGTAAAGTTCTGGCCGGGATGCGCGACATCCGGGCATCCCGCTGGATCACGCTGGAGAAGCCGGGATATACTATCGAAGCGACGGCCAAGCAGACAGCGCCCGGCGAAGTGCATGTCGCGCTGCGGGAGGCTGGGACGGCCGGCACGCTTCGTCCGATCCTGGCGGAAGCCGTGGCGGTATTCGCCGAGCGCTATCCGGATTCCGGCCCGGCAAGGCCCTTCGTGCTGGAAAACGAAAAGCGGTCGGCGTGGATACCCGAGCAACTGTATCGCACCGGCATGTTTCACGGCTCCCTGATGCAAGGCACCAAGAGCGTGGAGCGCGCCGGACGTAATGGCTGCAGCGCTACGCTGGAAGTGCTTTCACATACGCAACTTTTCACCGATAATCCGCAGCCCGCATTTTTGTTCGATCCGGTGCTGCTGGATGCGGCCGGACAAGTGGTGGCGTACTGGTTTTGGGAAGCCATCGAGAAGGGCACCGACCTGTTTCCGTATCGCGTGGGCGCATTCCATTGTTATGCGGCGGCGCCGCCTGTGGGCACACTGCTGGAATGCCGCGTGGTGCGGCGATTTGAAAGCGACGCGGTGATTCATTCCGATATTGAAGTGCTGGACCGCGCGGGCAAGGTCTACTATAGGCTGGCCAATTGGGAGACGCGCCGCTTCCCGCAGCCGCCATTATTTTTGCGCTTGCGGATCGATCCGCGGGGGACATATATTTCGACGCCGTGGAAGGAACCACTGGCTGCGGTCGCCGGAAAACGCGGCGTGGCGGCTTGCCGTGTGGAAGGGTTGCCGCAGCCGTTCCTGGAATCCTCTCACAGTGTTTGGCTGAAGACGCTGGCGTACCTGGTGCTGAGCCGGAGGGAGCGCGCTGCGTGGGACAGTATGCAAGCGACGGCCAAGGAACGCTACGACTGGCTGCTGGGGCGCTGCGCGGCGAAGGATGCCGTGCGGATGGCGGTCCAGGAGCGCTTCGGCGAGCAGTTATGCGCAGCGGATGTGGAGATCGTGACGGACGCGGCGGGGCGCTTGTCGGTGGAGGGCGCGTGGAAGAAGCGGTTGGGGGTTAGTCCGGTAGTCGCGATTGCGAATTCCGGGGTCGCGGGCGCGGTGGCTGCATTGAATGCGGGGGATCTGGCGGGGATCAGTCTGGGCGCGCGCGCGGCTTGAACCGTGGCTTAGGCGATGATGTGCTCCGCAAGAATGGTGGCATCCTCGAACAGCCGGAGGGGAATACAATCGCCGCCGGAATACACGTTAGCACCGCCAAGCTCCGTTACCTGGACAGTGCGCCGTTCGGCATCCACCACCCAAAGTTGCTCGGTACCAGCCGAGCGGGCCACGATGCGCTGACGGTTCACTTTGGCAGGAGTATTGGATGGCGAAAGCACTTCAACGATTAACGGGGAGCATAGACCGGAATACTCATCCGGAGGAAGCGTCCCAAACAGCGTGCGGTATATACGCGACGTCGGCGAACCAGTATTGCAGGTTGGGAACGGGGCGATAAGGAAACTCAGTCGTAACCACTCCGCGATCGCCGGCGGCGGTCTCCAGCAGGCGCTCGATGCGTTTCTGCAGCTTAATATGGAGGGGACGGGCAGGAGGCACTATGATGACCTCGCCATCTTGCAGTTCATAGCGTTGGCCGGTTTCGGGGCGTTCGGGCAGGTTCACCGCGCCGCCGCCGGCTCGAAGCGCAGCTCTGCTCTCAGCTCAGCAAAACTGTTTTCCCAGCACGAGCCCCGAGTGCGCGGTCGAAGGTGACCATCGCGCCGCCGGCGCACTCCGCAAAGGCCTGCAGCCAAGCATCGGCCCAGAGCTTAGGCGAAGCGGTTCCGCCCGAAGCGCATTCCCGAAAACGCATTTCGATACCAGCCGGCTCGGAAATAAACGCAACCCGGTCATCGTCAAACAAGCGGTCATGGATGCGCCAAGCCTCCGCCATCGTCAAGGGTTTGCCGTCCATGGCCGCCGCAGTCGTCATCAGCCGCAACAAACCCATCTGCGTGAGCCGCGAAAACCCGATGCGGCCGGTCTCCTGTTCCCACCATTGGGTAGCGGAGGCGTGATGCGCGTGTTCCGAAGTGACCAACGCCAGCCAGACATTGATGTCAGGGAAGGTCAATGAGGTCATAAATCTGTTCGTTGGTAAGGTCGATGTGGCGGCCAGCGGGAGGAATCAGTGGCGGATCAAGGTGGAGCCGCCTGCGCGGGCGGGCCGGTTCGGCTTCCTCTACGGCGCGTTCGATGCCGCGCAGGATCAACTGGCGGGCCGAGCAGCCCTGCCGAGCGGCGGCTTCGTGCAGGCGGCGGTGCAGGTTGCGCGGCAGGTCGATACTAGTGCGGACAGAATCCGGATGCACGATAGAAATTATGGCACTGCGACTTAAATAAGTCAATCTCGCGCGGGACCTCTCGTAGGGGCGCGCCGGCACGGTTGGCACAATTGCTGGAAGGTCATCCCCCCACGATCGGCACGGGTTCGGCCGCGTCGATGTGTTGGTTGACGAACCCGGCCAGCTCGGCGATCGAAAGATCGCGCTGTTTCTGGCCGATATCCGCCAGTAATTCGGCGAAGGGCATCTGGATCCGATAGTGGTCCTGAATAGCGGTACACAGCACTACGGCGTCCAACGACTCCATGCCCAGTCCTGTAAACAGCAGGGATTGGGGGCCAACCTCGTCGGCATAGTCCCAGTCCTGGCAGAGGTCTTGCACGGTTTTCAAAACGTAGGCTAGAATTTCCGGTTGGGTGGGGTTCATGTGAGGCTCCCGAACGCGTGGACTTGGGTGCGCGGAGTGCCGGCGGGTAAGGCAATATCCCGCCAAGGCCCTTCGCCCATGGCTACGATGGGGTCCGATTGGGGGCCCGCCTCGATTTCATGCAGGGCCGCTTGGGCGCCGCCATCGAGCGGGATCATTTGAATGCCGCGCGTGAGGAATTGCTGCCGCACTTCTTCGGAAACCATGCCGCTCTGCGCCCAAGGCCCCCAATTCATGGCGACCACGCGCGCCGGCCACTGCGCTGAAAGGAGCACGGACAGGCCGTTCATAATACCGTTGGCAGCGGCATAGTCGGCCTGGGCCCGATTGCCAAATGCGGCAGTGATCGACGACATCAGCAGCAGGCATTGCAGGCTTTCCGGGCGCAGTTTGCGGCTGAGCAGGAAGGCTGAATCGGCCTTGGTGTGCAACACGCGATCGAACGATTCCGGCGTTTTGTCGCGGATGAGCTTGTCTTCGATGATGCCGGCGCCGTGAATGACCACGTCGAGACGGCCCTGTTCCGTATAGATGCGATCGATCAATTCGCCGAAGGCTTCTTCGTTGCGCACGTCGACGGAATGATACTGCACCTTAGCGCCGGTACTGCGCAGTCCATCGATGCTTTGGACGATTTCGCGATCTTTCAGCAGGCGCTGCAGGGCGGCTTCCACGGCGGCGGGTTTCACCGCTGCGGAAGAAGCGCGCAGGCGGGCCGTGAGAGCCGCTTTCAGGCGCGGAATCCCGGTGATACCGGCGGTGTCGGCGGGCTCGGGCCCGGCGGGCAAGGGCGATGCGCCAGCTAGGATCAACGTAGGTTGATAGCGGCCGGCAAGCTGGCGGGCAATTTCGGCAGTGACGCCGCGGGCGCCGCCGGTGACGAGGAAGACCCAATCCCGCTGGATTTGCCGGGCGGGTTCGCCATCGAGCGGAGCGACCTGTGGCACCACCGTCAAGCGGCGGTCGCCAGGCAGACCCACTTGCAATGTGTCATCCGGCGAAGTGAGTTCGTCGATGAGTTTTTGGCGCAGGATGGGGTTGGGGTCGGTGGGGTCGAGATCCACCACTTTGCACAGAACGCCGGTGAATTCCAAGGCAAGGGTCTTGGTGAAATCGGCTACGGCGAAGTGCGTGGGAGAAAACGGCCCATTGGGCTGCAGTCCGAAAACGCCGCCACGCGCGGTGATCGCCGCGAAGAGTGCGCCGCCGGCGCGGCCCGTCTGTTTCAGATCGTTCTCGGCTGCGCGGGCCAGCACGTATAAACTGCGGACGTCCAGGCGCACTAAGTCGCGCCATTCGGCGAAGGTCGATTGCAAAGCGGGCTGGGCGGCGCGCAGCGGCAACAGATGGATGATTGCGCCGATAGGGCCCACTTGCCGCCGGATGGTACCGATCAACGATTCGACCTGTGCCGGATCGGCGAGATCGGTAGTGAAGACGTCGCCCGCGCCGATAGTGGCGTCGGGGCTGTGGCGCAGCAGCAGGGCCCGTTCACCGTTGCGTTTCAATTCGTCGGCGAGCGCGGAGGCGATGCCGGTTTCGTCATCGGTGATCAAACAGACGCGGCCGGGATAATATTGCGGCTTGGACTGGCTGCGCGGCTTGTCGACGGTGGTGAGGATGAAGCGGGGAACTTCGGCTGCGGGGGCGAAACCGCTCGCGGACTGTAGCGGCTCGGCAACACCCGCGAGCAGCGCCGCGATCTCACGCAAGGTGCGGGCGCTTGTGAGCTTTTCCATGGTGGACTGAATTTGGGATTGCTCGGCGGGGGTAGAGCTTTGCTGAAGGGCGGTCAGGATTTCGACGCGCTTGATGGAGTCGATGCCCAGGTCGGCTTCAATGCCCACATCCAAGTCGAGCATGTCTGGTTCGTAGCCGGTGCGCTCGCTGGCGATTTTGACTAGTTCGGCGAGGTAGTCGCGGCTTGCGGAAATGGCAGGGGGGGGCGCGGGGGCGACGACGCTCCCCGAAGTTTGCGGCGCGATAGAGCTTGCGAGCAGGTCGGCGATCTCACGCAGCGTGCGGGCGCTGGTGAGTTTATTCATGATGCCCTGCACATGCTGCTGTTCCGCTGGAGCGCCGAGCTTCTGGAGGGCGGTTAGGATTTCGACGCGTTTGATGGAGTCGATGCCTAAGTCGGCTTCGATACCTGCATCCAGGTCGAGCATTTCCGGCGGATAGCCGGTGCGTTCGGCGGCGACGGCGCGCAATTCCGTGACGAAATCGCGCCCGGCCGGCGCGGGTACGACAGCGGCGGAACTCGCTCCAGCCGAGCCTGCGAGGAGGTCCGCAATCTCACGCAGCGTGCGGGCGCTGGTGAGTTTATTCATGATGCCCTGCGCGTGCTGCTGTTCGGCGGGCGTGCCGAGCTTCTGCAGGGCGGTCAGAATTTCGACGCGCTTGATGGAATCGATACCCAGGTCGGATTCGATGCCGGCGTCGAGGTCGAGCATCTCCGGCGGATAGCCGGTGCGCTCCGCGGCGATGCGGCGTAGATCTGCAATGACGTCGCGGCCGGAGGGCGCGGGCGCGGCAGCGGGGGGGGGCGGTTCGGAAACTCCGGCGATGAGGGTTGCGATCTCACGCAGCGTGCGGGCGCTGGTGAGTTTATTCATGATGCCCTGCGCGCTCTGCTGTTCGGCGGCCGTGCCGAGCTTCTGTAGGGCGGTCAGAATTTCGACGCGCTTGATGGAATCGATGCCCAGGTCGGATTCGATACCGGCATCCAGGTCGAGCATTTCCGGCGGATAGCCGGTGCGCTCCGCGGCGATACGGCGCAGGTCTTCAATAAAGCTGCGTTGCGCGGATGGCGTCGCTGGTGGCGGGGCAGCTATGGCGGGGGCAGGCGGTGGTGGCGGCGCAGCAACCGTGATGGGAGGCGTTAGTGCCGGTTGTGGCAGGGCAACGGGAACCGGGGCCGCCGGCACACCTTGCAGGTATGCCGTCATAATGCTCGTTTGCGTCTGCAGGACCTGCTTCATGAGCTGCTGGAATTGCAGCATGACGGCGTCGCTGCTCGAGGACGTTGCGGTAGACAACGGAACGGGTCCCGGCGCCGCAACCGGCGCAGGCGCGTGAACCACTATGGGCGCCTGCGGTGGAATGGAGGACGGCGTGACCAGATCGAGCGGCTTAACGATATGCGGCGGCTGGCTGCGGGGGAAGGCTCGCAGGCCGTTCACCATCCAACCGGTGTCGCGGACCGGAGGTTCGGACTGCGGGACGCGGCCGCGGAGGAGTTGCGCGGTATCCACGGGCACGCCTTCCGCCGCCAACTGCCCCAAGGCGTTTAACAATTGAACCAGCGCGTTGCGGTCGTTGTCGATCTGAATGAAGCGGGCGTCTTTGCCATCCAGGATCTGGCGCGCCAAACCGGTGAGCACACCCTTGGGTCCCACTTCCAGGAACACCCGCGCGCCTTGATCGTACATGGCTCGGATTTCGTCCACGAACTTGACGGGCCGTACCAGATGGCTAGCCAACAGGGCGGCGATTTCCTGAGGATCCTCGGGGTATTGTGCGCCCAGGGTATTGGAAAAAACGGCGACGGAGGGTTTGGCGAAGGTTTGCCGCGCCAGCACTGCAGCGAATCGCTCGCGCGCAGGCTCCATCAGGGGCGAGTGAAAAGCACAGGCCACCGGGATCAACCGGGCCGCAAGTTTGGCGGCTTCCAACTTCCGGATAGCTGCCTCGACTTCGGCGTTCGCACCGGAAATCACGGTCTGGCGCGGGCTATTGTGATTGGCCAGAGTGATGCCTTCCATACCGAGCCCATCTTCAGCCAGGGCTTTGGCGATGGCATCCGCATCGGCCGATACGGCGGCCATAGTGCCAGCTTCGTCGTGAGTCGTATCTTTGATGGCGCGGCCTCGGGATTCGGACAGGTCGAACAAAGCGCTATCGGAAATCACGCCCGCGGCGGCCAGCGCCACATACTCGCCGTAACTGTGGCCGGCGGTCATGTCCGCGCGCACGCCGAGCCGTTCGAGCGTCCGGCATAGTCCAATCTCGACCACGCCTAGAGCGGGCTGCGCAATGACGGTGTCGGTGATTTCCAGATTCTGTTGCTTTTCCCGCTCCGGGCTGAAGGCGGGCGGCGGATAGATGTAGGCGCTGAGCTTCTTGGGGAAGCGTCCGGCCAGGGACTGCTCAGCTTGCTCCAAACTGGCGCGGAATTCAGGGAAAGTCAGGGCCAGGTCGCGCAGCATGTGGGTTTTCTGTGAACCCTGGCCGGGGAACAGGAAGGCAACTTTACCGCGCGGGGGACCGAAGGCCAGATAGATGCCTTGCGGATCGTTCAGCGATTGTTTGGATTCGAGCGCGGATTTGGCTTTGGTGAGCTTGGCGCGCAGGTCTTCGGGCGAACTTGCCACGATAGCCAAACGGGTTTGGGCAGAAGGAGAGATCGCGGCGCCGGGGCGGGCGCCCGCATCGAGATCCGCGGGCGTGGGGTCGTTCCAAACATACAACTCGGCGGGCCACTTTTCGGTCTGCGCCACATCGGCCGGATCTCGCAGATCGCCCTGAAATTCCTCCAGCACCGCATGAAAATTAGTCCCGCCAAAACCGAATGCGCTGACGCCGCCGCGGCGGGGTGTAGCGGCCGGCGGAATCCAGGGCAAGGTTTCAGTGTTGACAAAAATGGGCGTTTCCGGTTCGAGCAGTTTCGGATTGGGCTTCTCGACGTGCAGGGTAGCCGGCAAGGTCTTGTGGTAGAGGGCCAGCGCCACCTTCATCAATCCGGTGATACCCGCGGCGGACTTGGTATGACCCACCATGGATTTCACGGAACCAATTGCGCAACTCTGCGGCTTGGCTCCATCCGCCTGGAATACATCGGCTACAGCGGACAATTCACTGGCGTCGCCCAGAGCGGTGCCGGTGCCGTGCGCTTCGATCAGTCCGACAGTCGATGGACGGATTCCGGCGCGCGCATAGGCGCGCTGTAAAGCGAGGATTTGGCCTTCCAGACGCGGCGCGGTCATGCTCTTGCCCTTACCGTCGCTCGATCCTGCCACGCCTTTGATCACGGCGTAGATGCGATCGCCATCGCGCTCGGCGTCTTCGAGGCGCTTCAACACCATCATGCTGATGCCTTCGCTAATGGCGATGCCGTCGGCGGACTCATCGAATGTGCGGCAGCGGCCCCGGCCGGAAAGCGCCTGGGCTTTGGCGAAACACATGTAGCCGAAGGGACTCTGTGCGGTATCCACGCCGCCCACGATGGCCATATCGCTCGAATGATCGGCGAGCTCGCGGGCGGCCAGGTACACGGCAGCCAGGGAAGAGGCACAGGCGGCATCCACACTGAAGTTCACACCGCCGAGATCGAAGCGGTTGGCCACGCGTCCGGCAGCCACGTTCAGCAGCAGGCCGGCGAAGGAATCTTCGGTCCACTCGGGCAATTCCTGGAGTAATTCGGCGGGCGGCTTGCTGATGAACTGCTGGAGCATGGAGCGCACGGCGTATTGCAGGCCTACATCGCCCAAACCGCCGCTGAGACCCAAAATTACCGAAGTCGTCTCGCGGGGGAATTCGCGATCATGATAGCCGGCGTCGCGCAAGGCCTGGTCCACGGTCACCAGCGCCAGCAGTTGCAAGGGATCGATGGAGGGCAGCGCAGTGGGCGGAATGCCGTAGCGCATGGGATCGAACGGCACGGGGTCCAGGAAGCCGCCCCAGCGGGAATGCATCTTGTCTTTGGCTTTACGGTCCGGATCGTAATACAGGTCGACGTTGAATCGCTCCTTGGGAATGTCGCCGATGGCGTCGACTTTGTTCAGGATATTGGCCCAGAAGGCGCGTACATTGGGCGCTTTAGGAAGCAGGCATCCCATTCCCACAATGGCTATATCGAAAGGCTTGAGCGGCGGCGCGGTTCCGACACGCGGGCCGGCAAATGGAACGGCCAGTTGGTGGACTAAGCGGGCGCCTTCATCGGCAATGTCCGCATCGGCCAGGATGCCGATATGCACACCTTTTTCCGCCAGGGACGCAGCAAGTACGGCCGCCATTGCCGCGGCACGGCCGTCTTGGATGCCGGAGAACGCCATGCGCGGCACTCCGGCGGCGAGCAGCGATTCTATGTTGGCATTATCCAGACCTTCGACGATGCGGGCGCCGGGATCCGCTTTGGCCAGAGGCTCCAGCCGCGCATGTTTTCCGGCTAATTCGACATGCTCGCGGATGGCATCGCGCAAGCCCCGCACGATCCCGGGCAGGCTGCGAAATTCTTGCGCCAGCGGGGCCCAAGAAGCATCTTCAACGTCGAGTACTACGCCCGCTGCGCCTCCGGCATACCAGGCGGCCGCCGAATGGAGGCCGATGCCACCCGCGCCCCAAAGCGGAACGGACGAAAGCAGCGGTGACCTGGAAACCACACCATCGAACCCCAGATCACCCGCCATGGCGGCTTCTTCGGGCGTCGAAACGTCCAGGAGCACCCGCCGCGATTGCGCGCGGGCGAGTTTCAACAGTTCCTTGGTTCGCTTGCGCGCGGATGCGGTGACGATCACGCATTCGGCTTGGGAGGCCAGCTCCGCTTGGGCGGGATCCAGCCTGACGCAAAAAACGCAACCGCCGCGCTGGCGCAAACGCTCCGGCGCGTTCAAGACGAGAAATTCAAATTGTTCCGGCATGTTCTCCGTTCCCGCTAGGCTATGTGTGACGGAATTATTGCAGAATCGCTACCGCTTGCTTCGCCGTGGAAGGGGGCGATGGCACCCAGCTTTCAGTATAGGGGCCGAACGCCCTTCGGCACCAGTATCTAGAGATTATAAACGCTTTCGCATGAGCCAATGCAGCTCAAAGCACCTATATAGCGGCCTATTTGGGTACTAGAGGCGGGGTTGCTTCACCGCGGTGAGGCTTTTGACAAACTGTTGGTGATCTTCCGAAGAAAGACCCGCATGCAATGCCGCCAACATTTTTGCTCCACGGTAATATACTCCCGTACACCGGCCGTCTGGTAGAGCGACAGTTTGGGAAACGTCAGGTTACGGCGCGCTGCCCCACATCAGCCACGTGCTTTCATTCCGCTCAGATCAGCCGCGGGTCGAACGAAAATCGACGCTCGCTAACCAACCGCAACCGCTGCGCGTCAGGATGCTCTGGATTGAGCACAATATTGTATTCTTCCGGGAGAATGGCGGAGGGTACCACCAACAGACATGCAGACTCTTGCTGCCGCCATTGGCGTCCTATGAGGCGCGTGGCGTCCTCATCCCGGTTCCAATTCTCCGGAAGCGCCGCCAGCTCTTCGACCTTGGCTTCCAAGACCGGCTCCGGAAACTCGAAACGGGCAAGTTGAAGATCGTCGGGCAGCAGATCGGGATCGGTATGCGCCAGACGTTCCAGCACTACAATGGCGGCCGATGCTCCGAAATAGACTACACGTTCACCCATGGTGTGCCAGCGGCCGTCGGCAAACATACCCCCGATTCCATCCAGGCCGGGGCCGTGGCGTCTTCGATACAGCCTCCACAAGGACGGCATCAATAGACGAAGCCGTACTGAATCTGGCGCAACTCCCGTTCCACCTGTTGTGTGCCGGCATCGGTGTCGAGCAGGTTGAGGGGCAACTCATTGGCGAGCGCCCGGCTCGGCCGCTTCAGCCATTGGGCCGCCTTTTGCCCGTCGCCGAATACCTCGACTGCCAGGGTATAGATTCGATCGATGCGGGACAGCCGATCCGAAGCAGCCGGACTGAGCCGCTCGGAGAGCACATGCTTGCGTTGAATGGTCCGCTCGGAAACGCCCAGAATCCGTAACAGGAGCGGCCGGTCCACAGCTAGAAGCTGCTCCATTTGAGTCAACTTTCCGGTCGGGAGGCCTTTGCGGACGGCACCGATCATAAGGGTTGTGGCGACCGGATTGACTGAGGCTGCGTGCGCCATTTGTCTATTATTATCCGACAAGTGTCCGGGAAAAGCAATCGGACTGTTTATGCCACACGGCCATCCCGCACCAGAACGAACGGGATGCCGCAGCTTTCGGCGAGCAGACGGTCGCGCTCGCCATCGCCGATCAGGAGAGAGGCAGCGAGATCGATATCCCATTTTTCCTGCGCCTGGATCACCATGCCCGGCAGCGGTTTTCGGCAATTACAGGAATTTTCCGCATGGGGACAATAGAAAATGTCATCGAGGATAGCGCCTTGGGCCGCTAGTTCGGCGCGCATTTTTTCGTGGAGGTCCAACAGGCCGGATTCGGTTTGCCGGCCTAGGGCGATGCCGCGTTGATTGGTGATCACGATCGCCAGATAACCGGCGGCTTTGAATAAGCGAATCCAGGAAATCACTTGGGGCAACAGGCGGAATTCGTCCCAGCTCCGGATGTATTCGCCGGTTGGCGGAGCGGCGTTGATGACACCATCGCGATCCAGGAAAAGGCAGCGCCGCATTATTTCGCCGCGGCAAGACGCTCGACAAAGCGCTGCCCGCCTTGCGAGAGCCAGATCCGGAGGCACGAACCGAGATGGGGAGCGCTCTTGAGCATCAGTCGATTGTTGGGCCAATGTTGGCGCAATGTTCGCGGTTCACGAGTGAGGCCGCCTTGTCCGGCGTTCCTCCCCTTCAGAGTTTAGCCTACCAAATCGTATGCAGGCCCTTGTAGCTGCCCAACTGACTGTCACCTCCAATCAAGCGGATGGAGGTGGAGCGGAGAAGGAGTTCGTTATCCAAACTGGCGAGGGGCCCGCACGCCCTAATAACGCCCTTCTATAAACTCGTCCACTTCGGCGTGGGTCACGGGCGCGGCCCAATTCGGATCGGCAATTTTGATCTTGCCCTTGAGCGTGCCGAATTTCCGCGCGGCCCTCGATGCCTGTCTAGAGAGGGCGCCAGATCCGCAATCGGCCGGTCGTAGCGCGAGATTGTAATGGTCTTTCCCGGCTGGACGGCTTTCAGCAGCTCAGGCAAGTGAGCCCTAGCATAGGAGGCGGTGACAGTCACGCACATATCGTACAACGTTGTACTCAGTATAGTGCCAACTCGCGGAACCGATATAAAGGCACAGTACTAGTTACGGGCTTATGTTAGCCTGAACTGGCCCTTAGGTGCCTGCATCCGCTTGATTCTACTATGGCTTCTGTGTTAGCTTCAGAGACACCAAGCGTAATCTGCCGAATCCCATGGAAGCCGCATGCAGCCGAACGACGGCGTCACCACGCTGAACCATCTTTTTTTCTATCACCTGGACCATTACCGCTTCGACCGGCTGCTCAGTTTTCAAAATCGCGGCGAGTTGATGGTTTGGTCCACGGAGCGTTTCTCGGAGTCGGTTTTCGCGCTGCGGCACTTCTTACTTGGTGCAGGTCTGGCGCCTGGCGACCGGGTGGCGGTGTTCTCCGAGAACCGGCCGGAATGGCACATCGCGGACTTCGCCATCCTGCTGGCGCGACTGGTGGTGGTGCCGATTTACAACACGCTCTCGCCGTCGCAAATCGCCTATCAACTACGGCACAGCGGGTGCCGGGCAGCTATTATCGCCGGCACCGCGCAATGGGAGATCTTACGGCCGCTACGGCCGGAATTGGCCGGGCTGGAAACCGTCGTGTCGATGGAAGAGACGCCGGGCGTACCCACTTCCCTGGCCCGGATCGTGGCCGAGGCGCCTGCCCTTGACCAACCGGCGATGGGCCGCCTCCGCGCCGAAGCGCTTACCGCCATGCCGCACGAGCTGGCGACGGTTGTCTATACCAGCGGCACCACTGGCACGCCTAAAGGGGTCATGCTCTCGCACGGCAACATCGTGTCCGACTTGCGGGGCAGTTTGGCGCGGGTCCCTTCGAATACCGCCCACCAGGCTCTATCGGTTCTGCCCCTGCCGCACGTGTTAGAGCGCACGCTCAGCTATGGCTACTTCCACGAAGGGGTACGCATTGCTTACGGCGATCCACACGATCTAAAGGAGTTGTTGCCGATACACCGGCCCGATATTATCGGGGTGGTGCCGCGGATTCTAGAAAAGGTGATGGAAGCCGTGGAGGCCCAAATCGCCCTGTTGGCTGCGCACCGGCGCGCGATCGCCGGGAAATTGCTGGAGGCTGCCGTGGCGCGCACGCGGGCCGAGTTGGGAGGAAAGACCGCTGGTTTATTTCACAGGCTGCTGGCTCCCATGGCCAATGTGCTGGTTTTTCCAAAAGTACACCGGCAGTTATGCGGCCTCAAATACTTCATCTCCGGCGGAGCCTGGCTTAACCCCGATGTGGAACTATTCTTCCGCGCGGCCGGTTTCGACGTACTGCAAGGCTACGGCATGACCGAAACCTCTCCGGTAATCACGCTCAACGAGTACCGCCGGGAGAAGATTGGGTCCGTGGGCCGCGCATTAGACGGCGTGGAAGTGCGGATCGGCGAAGGCGGAGAGATCCTGACGCGCGGGCCGCATGTGATGCTCGGTTATTATCAGGACGAAGCTGCTACGCGGCTGATATTCGATGAAGACGGCTGGATGCATACCGGCGATCTCGGCAGCATCGATGCCGAAGGCTGTGTCAACATCACCGGCCGCCGCAAAGAGATCCTGGTGCTCTCCAACGGCAAGAACGTGGCCTGCGCTCCCTTGGAACATGCACTGCAGCGTAGCATTTATATCCAACAGGCATTAATCGTCGGAGACGGCCGTAAGTTCGTTTCCGCGCTGATCGTGGCGCATCCGGAGAACGTGGCGCGCGTTGCCGCGCAGCACGGGCTAGCCGGCAACAGCTATGATGAATGGCTGCTTGCCGCGCCCGTGGTGGCGCTCATCCGCGGGGAATTGGACAGCTTGCAAGCCGAGTTCTCCTCGTTCGAGCGGGTGAAACGATTCTGCTTCCTCAAAGAGGAGGCTTTGCTGGACATCGAACTAGTGACGCCCACGCAGAAAGTGCGCCGCTCGGTACTGGAACGCAAGTACGCCGAGTGGATCCGGCAAATGTACCAGCAGGAAGATCCCCTGGTCATCCCGCTACTAGAACAAGCCTTGCCGGCAGCCAGTTATAAAACATAATAGAAGAAGAGAAGAGGCCTCATGCCCGAACAGACGTTAGTTAAATGGAATGAAGAAACGATCCTGGAGCACCTGAAAACGATCGCCAAGGAACAGCTTAACCTCACACCGGAACAGATCCAGGCGATTGGCCCGAGCGTATCGCTGGTGGACGCACTGCAACTGGATTCGCTGGCGCAAGTGGTGTTGGTAACCACCATCGAGCAGGACTTCGGCTGCGCCTTCGGCCTGGAACAGTGGCAGCAACTGGAAACCGTCCAGGATCTGGTTAAGATGATCGCCGGCCGGGTGTGCGAGCAGGAGCCTAAGGCATGAGTGCGCTGACCCTTAAAGGCGCGACGCTACCGGAAATTCTGCTCAATTTGGAGAACTGCACGCGTTGGGGCGCGCGCTTCGTGGCGCCCTCCGAGGAAGCCACTTTTTATCCGTACCAGGACGTACTGCGCCGCGCGCAGAAGGCCGCCGCGGCTTTGCAGGCGCGAGGGCTGCAGCGCGGCGATCGGGTAGCCCTGATCCTTTCCACGTCGATCGAGTTTTTCGATTCACTGCTGGGAGTGCAACTGGCCGGCGGCATCCCAGCCGCTCTCTATCCGCCGTTCCGATTGGGAAAGCTCGACGAATACTTCGCCCGCTTGCGGAAAATGTTGACCAAGGTCGGCGCAAAGTATCTGATTACCGAAGGCCGCATCCGGAAGCTGCTGGGCCCGGGAGTGGTGGGGGTGGAGTCTCTCCGCGAGGTTCTGGATGCCAAGGATCTGCAGAGCGGCGACGGACGCTGGCAACCGGTGGACGTGGATCCGGACCAACCCGCATTTTTGCAATTCTCATCGGGCACGACGGTCGAACCGAAGGCCGTCATGGTGACGCATACCAACCTGCTGGCGAACCTGACCATGATGCAGGAGTGTCTCGCCTACCGCGGCGAAGACGAGATCGATAGCGGCTGCGTCTGCTGGCTGCCGCTTTACCATGATATGGGCCTGGTCGGTTGTGTGTACCTGGGGATGTATTATCCCGGCACGGTGACTTACATGGGGCCGGATACTTTCCTGGCCAAGCCGGCCATCTGGCTGCGCACGTTGTCACGCTACAAATCGTCGATTTCACCTGCGCCACATTTTGCGTACAGCCTGTGCGCCACCAAGATCAAAGACGAAGAGATGGACGGGGTGGATTTGTCGCACTGGCGGGCCGCTCTGAACGGCGCCGAACCGATCGAATCCGACGGCGTCCAACGCTTCACGGAACGTTTCGCGCGCTGGGGTTTCAATCCCACCGCCATGACCCCGGTCTACGGCTTGGCGGAAGCGGGCTTGGGTGTCACCTTTACGGGTCTCGACGATCTGCCGCGTTTCACCGAATTCAGCCGCGAGGGCTTGTGGAACGGCGGCACGGCGCATTTAGGATCCGGACGGCGCATTGTATCGGTCGGCCGGGCACTGCCGAGCGTGGAAGTAGCCATCTTCGACGATCGGGAACAGCGCGTGCCAAACGGACAAGTGGGCCGCATCTGGGTCAAAGGACCGTCCATCACCAAAGGTTACTGGGAAAGCCCGGAATTGACCGCCAACATGATTCATGGCGACTGGCTGGACACCGGCGACTTGGGCTTCATGCATGAAGGCGAGCTTTACATCGCCGGACGCGCTAAAGACCTGATTATCATTCGCGGGCGCAACTACGCTCCGCAGGAGATGGAAGAACTGCTGCTGGATGTAGAAGGTGTGCGCAAGGGCTGCACGGTAGCCGTAAGCACTATGATCGAGGGCGAAGGCGAGCAGCTCATCATTCTGGCTGAGAAAGACCCGCGCAGCAAGCGCCGCGAAGAAGAAGTAATCGCCGAGATCAGCCACTGCATCCTGAAGGGGCTTTCGCTCAAACCGCGGGACGTGGAGTTGCTCGAGCCGGGCACGCTGCCACGAACATCGTCGGGCAAGCTGCGCCGCTCCGAAGCCCTGCGGCAATTCCTGGCGGGCGAGTTAGTACCGCCGGAAAAGGTGAACGCGCTGAAGCTGCTGTTTGAGGTGGGAAAGTCACAGTTGGCGTGGGCCAAGTTTCGGGCGGAAAAGAAGTAAGCTTTCCCGCGGGCCGCTGGAACTACTCGTTGAATCGCGCCACAGCCCAGTCGTAGAGCTGCCGGTCCTGCTCGACTGAGCGGAGCAGCAGTGAGCCAACTTCGTCCCCGGGATGGATCCAGCTGAGGTCGTCACGGTAATCACTAGAGGTGTTCTCTAGCGGTGCGGGATCGGGGGGAAAGTCCAACCCGGCCGCTTGCGCCAGCGCCCGCAATTTGTTGATACTCTCTTCCATTCGCTCCGTAATGCCGACAAAGAAGAACCGGTCAAGCACTGCTTTAGCCGCTTCCAACCGGTCAAGCGACGCGGCGGAACTATGGCGGGTGAAGAAGTTCACATTGTGGTTTTCGCGGAAGGGGATGTCGCGGTCTTGGGTCAGGAGCCATCTGGCAAATTCGCGCAAAGTCAGTTGCGGCGCGGCCGGCGGCACCGCTTCGAGCAGGCTTTTTGACGTAATGCCTGAATAGAGCTTCTTGACATGCGTCATGTAGGAGACGAACTGCTGGATGGGATCGCGCAAGAACGTGACATACAGTATTTCGCGCCCGGCCAGCCAATGCGGGAAGGTCCGCACGTGGTGGGAACTGAATCCTCGTATTTCCGGGTTCTGCAGGATGTAGCTGCGGAGCGCTTCGCTGCCGTAAACAAAGTACGTATCGTTGACGTAGAGCGGCAAGTGCCTGGGTCCGAAGTGTCTCTCCAGCAAAACGCGTACCGACGTTCCAGCGCATTTTGGCACATGGATATGCGCCAGGACGGGTACAGCCTGCGTTGCTTCGGCGCAATGCGAATCGGCAAACGCAAAGAGGCGGGACTGACCCGGCATTGCGGCCATCGACTCGAACCTGACTGCCGGAATACCACAGGCGGCAAAGACTTGACGGATCTCTCTGGGGGCCTCCGGGGTGTCCGTGAAGCCGAGCGCCATGAGGCCGGACGTATTCGTGTTATCCAGCATAAAGCGGACAGATTCTACGGCGGGCTTGGGCCGCGCCCAACAAACGGCGACGTCCGCTTTCTCCGCCAGCCGCATCACCGCCGGATCGAGCGGCATTTCCAATCGCGTGACTCTTAGAAACGGCACTCCGGCTGCAAGAAGGACGCGCTGGAGATCCGACGCCCCATCCCCAATTCCACAGACGTGTACATCCGGTTCGAATTCGTAATACGTCTCCAGCGCGGCGAGCAATTCGGCTTCGCGCTCGGATATCCTGCCATCACGCCGCCTCACCCAGTGACCCCGACCCTTAGAGACAATTAGATCCGTACCGGCATACCGCACTTCCAGTTGGTTGCGGCCCGGTTTCAGGTGTGCGCTGGGATCGAAGCGAAAGGCTTTACGGCCGTCGCCGATGCCGGCCGCCAAGAGGTCTTCCCGGAAGTTTTCGCAGGGAACGGTCGCCACCAGCAGCGAATTGACGATTACATCGACCTGAACCGGTTGTTCACGATCGGCATCGTCGGCAGCCCATCCGGATATGCACGTGTCCGCCAGTATATCTATACAACCGATCAAGCTCATGCGGCATGCATTTCAGTCCATAGCGAGGCTGAAATCCTCTTTACGGCGCGCCAGGTTGGGGTTGTAGCAAGGATCGTCCGCGATATACCGAGCCCATTTTTTCTTCATAAATGCGTCCTCTGCGGGGTCTGGGATCTTATCCTTCTCGGTCTTGGTGGCCGACTCATAGTGGTAGAGCCTGGCATACGGCGTATAGACGTTGCGAAGCCCAAGTTCCAGCAGTTTCAGACATAGGTCCACGTCTTGAAAGGCAACCGCCAGATTGACCTCATCGAAGGCCCCGGCTTCGAAAAACTTGTCGCGTGCGATGAGTAAGCATGCGCCAGTGACCGCACTGCAGTTGCGAATCAGATTGGGAAAGTCGAAGTAATGTGCCGATCCGCCCGGCAAGCCCTTGAAGGCATGGCTGCAATTTCCATAGATTCCCATGACGACGCCGGCGTGCTGAATCAAATTATTCGGAAACCACAACTGTGCCCCCACTGCACCAACCGCCGGACGCTGCGCGTGCTCCAGCATCGCGCTGAGCCACTCGCCGGTAATCACCGCAGTGTCGTCATTCAGGAAGAGGAGGTATGGCGACGCCGTCGATCGCGCCGCCGCGTTGTTCATCGCGGAAAAATTGAACGGCTTGCCGCGCCAGTCGAAATAGCGGACAGGCGCCTTGCGAGCGGTCAAGCGGGCGGCATATTCTTCCACGCGCGCGCTGCGCGAGTTATCGATCAGCAAGATGTCATAGTTCTTGTAAGCCGTCTTTTCAAGCATTTCTTCCAAGGCTCGAAAGACGTTCTTATGACCGCCGGTGGGGATCAGAATACTGACATGCGGGTCTCCGGCAATTGGATATCGGACTCGATAACGGCACGCCCCCACCTCTTCCACGCGTGCGCCCGGCGCGTTTCTCCCGAGATAGGCCATCAAGGCCCGCTCGCCATCCGCGCTGGCTTCAGGCTTCTCCTCCGACGTTTTGGCGGCGGAGCCGGGCACTGCCCGCCAGTGATAGAGGATTTTGGGGATCCTCCTAATCTTGGAGGTGCACTCACTGGCGCGCAGGAGAAATTCGTAGTCCTGAGAGCCGCTGTAACTCTCATCCAGTCCGCCAAGAGACTCCAGGAGCGATCGCTTCATCACCACAAAGTGGCAGATGTAATTGCAGGAGTGGAAAAGATCGGGAGACCAATCGGGCTTGAAGAATGCGTCGTAGCGGCGGCCTTGCTCATCGATCTTGTCTTCATCCGAATAGAAAAGGTCCGTATCCGGATGTTCGTTGATGGCCTGAACCACCTCAGAGAGCGCGAAGGCCGCGAGTTCGTCGTCATGATCCAGAAAAGCCACGTACTCCGACGTACATAGGCGCAACGCCTCGTTGGTAGCGCCGGAGATTCCACGGTTCCGCGGCAGGCTGACCACCCGGATGCGAGCGTCGCGTTGCGCGTATTGCTGTAAGAGGCCGGCCAGAGCTGCGTCATGCGATCCATCGTCGGCCAAGCATAGTTCCCAGGTTGGGTACGTCTGCTCCAGCACTGAGTCGATGCAGCGCGTGAGTAAGGCGGTAGGTGTCTTATATACAGGCACAGCGATGCCGATACGCGGGCATAAGGCGAAGTTGCCAGCTTCGCGCCGCATCGTACGCAGGACGTCCGCGGCAGGTTCATGGCGGGCGATCCACAAGCCGTAATCGGGTGGAGTCTTCCAATCGATCAGGACTTTGCAGGTCACTTGCCGGGTTCGACCGCTGCAGGCGACAGCCGTCACACGCAGGGTACACGGGCCTTCCGGCAAGCCGGTGGTATCCCAGAAAAACCGGTAACCGGATTGGCCGGCTCCTATGACCGCCGGATAACTGCGAGCGACATCCTGCCGTGGAGTGCCGTAGGATGCCGGGGCCGGAGGATCCTCGTTAATTTGGATCAGTACGCGGTCAATCCCGGATTCGGCGAGCGCCCACCCGCGGATTTCGACAACATCCCGCACGGGCAGGAGGCCGGTGTCTCCCGGGTAATCGCATACTAACCCCAGGAAGTCGTCCGGAGTTTCCCGATCTTCAACTGCGTGGCTGGGAACAGTTTGCCCCCGCTGCACCCACGTCTCGCGCTCCGGTGCGGCGCGGCGGCCCATCAGGCGCTGAAGCAATCCGCCCATCGTACACAAAGCCTTCCAGATACGGCTATCGTAGATCGCCTGTACCGCGCGTTTGTTAGTGACGAGACCGATTTCCAGATCCCGCAGCCGGCTGTCGAGACGCGCCTGGGATTCCCAGCTACTCCTCCGCAGGCCGTCGATCCGGTCCCGAATGACTTCTAACTGGGTGGTATGTACAGATAACTGTTCCAGTTGGCCGGATATCTGGTTCAACTGGGCGGCCTGTGCGGATATCTGCTCCAGCTCCGAGGTGATGCGGGACAGCTTGTTCTCCAGTTCGCCGGCGCGCGCCTTGCCGGCCGCCTCCACTAAGCGCGAGATGCGCTCCCGCGGCCAATCCCCGAGCCCATCGTCCGGCGCAACCGAGTGAGGCGGGTCGAGGATGGAGCCCTCTAAGTGGCGTAACGCCACGGCCGTCTCGCCCCACTTCGACTGGAACTCTCGAGCTTGCGCCAGGGCATGTTCGATATTGCCAATGTGCCTGTCTTTGTCGGCAGTCACTCGCCCGCTCTGGGCGATACTCAAGAAAAGTTGACAAAACGCCAGGACGCTCTGTAGATCGGCCTGTTTACCAGCAGCTTTGAAAGACGCCCATAGCGTTTCGAGTTCTACAATACTTCGGCGCTTCGACAGCAGGTATCCGGTCCGATAGTGCGGCTCCGCCCAGTCGTCCGCGGCATAAACCTGGTTAAACCGGCGGTTAAGCTCCCGGACGAAATCAGTGCCGGGTATTCGCAGGCTGTGGTAAGTCAGCATCATCAACAGCCATACATCGGTGTTGCCCTGCGCAAAGCCGATCCAGGGATACGATTGGTTGGAGAAAATGCGCGCGATGGACTCGCGGTCGGGCAGGCCAAACTGACGGTGCTCCAATAACGCCGGGACCGGCTGTTTTAGCACCACGTTGGAATGCTCGACGACTATCGACTCAGCCCAACGATTGCTGGCGGAGTCGAACGGAAACGCCAAATAGAGGCCGTCCCGGCTGACGCGGAGGAGCTCCGCTAAAAAAGCCAGCCGTTGCTCGACAGGAATATGCTCGAGAGTGTCGAGGGAACAGACCAGGTCGAATGCGCCGTCGCGAAAGGGAAGGTGCACTCCGCTAGCGTGGATATAATCGCGCAAGGCGGCGGTCGGAAGCATGTCTACGACAGCCACTCTCGCGTCGGGAATCAAGGCTCCGGCGAGAGACGGAAAACCCGGCCAAAAGGGCTCCGTATGGCCCCCTACATCCAGCACGTTGTATGTAGACGCAGCCGGCCGAAAGAATTCGCCGATGTGTTCCAGCAGGATATACCGCTCATACAGATCGAACGATATTTCCTCGAGGCGCCCGCCACCGGTCATCGCAGATCCCACGCTTGGGCGGAATTGGGCGGTTTTCGGCAATGGGCAAGGCGCATCGACACTGGAATAATTTCCTGGGTAGCGGCAGGCCAGGGACCTTATAGACGGCGGCTGAACGATCCAGTCTAGCTCAATTTCGCTGCAAACGCGTGAGGATTGCGGCGTATGCTATACTCGGGAGTTTCCAATGCGACCCCTAACATGTGGCGTGGCGATTCGCTTTTCCTTTTATCCAGCTTGATCCAAAAGGACTTTAAAATCCGCTATCGGAACATGTCATTGGGAATGCTCTGGTCGCTTTTGAATCCTCTGGTAATGATGGGCGTACTTACGTTCGTTTTCACTAAGATACTTAAGAACCCCAACCCGGATTTCGCTCTCTTTGTGATGTGCGGTCTGGTACCTTTCAATTTCTTCAGCATCGCCTGGATTTCCGGGACAACTTCCCTAGTGGACAACGCCGGACTCATCAAGCGCGTGCCTGCGCCTCGGGAAGTTATTCCGTTAGCCGCAGTGCTTTCCAACTGCGTGCATCTGTTCATTCAGATCGGCCTGTTGATCGCGCTGGTATTCCTCTTCGGAAAGACCCCAAATCGCCATTGGGTCTGGCTGCCGGCGATCTGGGGATTGGAAGTGATATTTGTGTGCGGGCTCTCCCTGATTACCTCGGCGCTCAACGTGTATATCCGGGACATGCGCTATCTGGTGGAATCCGCCAACACCGTGTTGTTCTGGCTGGTCCCGGTGGTTTATTCCTTTGCCATCATCCCCTTGAACTACAGGCCCATTTACCAACTGAATCCGGTGGCGGCTCTGGTGATGGCCATGCGCGACATTCTGATAGAGGGTGCGCGCCCGGGCAACGTGCTGATGCTCAAACTCACTGGGATTTCGCTGTTCATGCTGGCGTTCGGCTTAGTTGTTTTCCGGAGCCTGAAGCCGCGGTTCTCCGATCATTTGTGAGAAGCCATGAGCGCGATAGAATTTCATAACGTTTCCAAGAAGTTTAACCGGCACGCCGGGCAGATGCTGCTGCGCAATCATCTGACGCGGTTTTTCACGGGCGGAAAAGAAGAACCTTTCTTCGCGCTAAAGCACGTTTCCTTTTCCGTAGAGCGCGGCGAGAGCCTGGCTGTGATCGGGAGCAATGGAGCCGGCAAGAGCACGCTGCTGGGTTTGGTGGCGGGCATCTCGCAGCCTGACGGAGGCGTAGTTGCGGTGAATGGACAGGTGGTTGCGTTGCTGGAGCTGGGATCGGGATTTCATCCCGACCTCACGGGGCGGGAGAATGTCCGGCTGAATGCCGCATTGCTGGGGCTGTCACGCAGGCAGACGGCCGAGGCGTTCGAACGCATCGTGGAATTCTCGGGCATTCGCGATTTTATCGATGAGCCCTTGCGGACCTACTCCACCGGCATGACGATGCGGCTGGCATTTTCCGTGGCGATCAACAGGGATCCCGAGATTCTGTTGGTCGACGAAGTACTGGCGGTGGGGGACGCGGCATTTCAGGCCAAGTGCATCGAGAAGATACGCGAATTCCGAAATGCGGGGAAAACCCTGCTGTGCGTGTCGCATACGAGCGTGATCCAGCAGTTATGCGATCGTGCCATTTGGCTCGACCATGGCGAATTGATCCTGAGCGGTACGGTTACCGACGTATTGGAAGCATATGCGGGGCGGCAGACCGCACCTGCGTAACGTGAGGCAACCTGGCCGGAAACACTACCCACCTGCGCCGGGCCATCGCGGAACTGCAGGAGTTGCTGCGCCGCGCGGATTCTCCACCGTCCCAGAGGGAACTCCTGGCGCTTGCGGATTACTTGGAAGAGGCCGTTGCGCAAATCGAAGCCGGCGAGAAGCAGGCGGTCCGGCATTACTCGGAGTTGGAACGCCGGTTGCTCGACATCGAGAATAGCCGATTCCTGCGCACTCTGCAGTGGCCCGGCCGTTTCCTAGGGGACTGGAAGGGGCGGCTGGGCCAATTACTACTGCATTCTCCTTTTCATCCTCTTTATCTAAAGCTGGTGAATCCTCACTTTACGGCGGATCGCTACCGGCTGTGGGTGGAAAGCGAGCAAGTGCCCCCAGCGCGGAGGCACCCTAGAGAGCCGCTGATCAGCCTGGTGCTGCCGGTGCGCAATCCGCAACGCGACTGGCTGGAAGCGGCGGTTGCCTCGGTCCTGGCGCAGACCTACGGCTGTTGGCAGCTCTGTGTGTGCGACGATGCCTCCACAGAGGGTTGGGTGGCTGAGTATTTTACCTCTCTGAGCTCGACGGAACCCCGCATCCGTTTTGTGCGTTCCGACGAGCGCCTAGGCATTTCAGGCGCTTTGAACCATGCAGGCGAATTCGCGCGCGGGGAATATACCGGCTTTCTGGATCAGGACGATGTGCTGGCGCCGCACGCGATGGATTGTGTGGTGGAAGCGGTACAGGATTCTCAACCCGATCTATTGTATAGCGACGAGGATTACCTGGATAGCCAAGGTCAACGGGTACGGCCGATTTTCAAGCCTGCTTTTTCTCCCGACCTGCTGCGATGCGGTATGTACTTGGGGCATTTATTGATGGTACGCACCGCCAAGTTGCTGGAGTTGGGCTGGTTTCGCGCCGGATTCGACGGTAGCCAGGATTACGATCTCGCTTTGCGGTTGGCTGAGAAAGCGACGGCCATCCGGCATATCCCACGCGTACTTTATCATTGGCGGCAGCACCCGGATTCGACGGCCCTGCATGCCGCGGCCAAACCCTATACGCAGGCCGCCGGATTGAGAGCTCTGACGGAAGCGGTTGCGCGGCGGGACGCCCAATCCGTGGTAACGGCGGGGGCTTTTCCCAATACCTATTGCGTTCGCTGGCCCGTCCCCGCCAACCTGCGCGCCAGTCTGATCATTTGTTCGCGAAGCCCAAGACTGTTGGAAGGCTGCCTGGAGGCGATCGAGAAGCACACCGCCCATGCCCATCGCGAGATTGTAGTTGTGCAGCACCGCACAGGCGACATCGCGGCGATGGACCGGCTGCTGGACGCAAGCGATTGCGTGCGCGTGCCCTACACGGGACCTTTCAACTTTGCGGCCATGAATAATCTGGGCGCCAGGCAGGCAGGCGGAGACGTGTTGGTCTTTATGAACGACGACGTCGAGCCATTGGAATCCAATTGGCTCGCGGCCCTGCTGGCACAGGCCAACCGGCGTGAAGTGGGGGTAGTGGGGGCGAAGCTGCTCTATCCCACGGGCGCTATTCAGCACGCCGGCATGGTCATCGGCATCATGGAGGGTGCTGGACATTTGCATCGCAACACCTTCGGTTCGCCGTATTGGAACTGGCTGCCCTTCACGCGCAACGTCAGCGCCGTGACAGGCGCCTGCTTAGCGATCCGCAGGAGCGTTTTCGAGGAATTGGGCGGCTTCGACGACTTGTTTCCGGTGAACTATAACGACGTGGATCTTTGCCTGCGAGCGCGGGAAGCTGGCTACGAAGTGATCGTCGAGCCAGCTGCTGTTTTGCGTCACTATGAGTGCCAATCGCGCCAGGCAGGCGTGCGGCTGGAAGAACGCTATCTGTTCGAGCAGCGCTGGGCCGCCTGGCTGGAGCGCGGCGACCTCTTCTACAGCCCCCACCTCCGCCGCACGGTTGAGGATGCCGGGTTGGAACTGCAGGATTTGGCGGAGCCGTCCGCGTGGAGGTAAGCGGCAGGCTGGCCAAACGCCAGACCCTTTACGCCACACTCTTACTGATCCTGGCGTTGCATGTATGCTTCTTTCCCTTCATCTGGGGAAATAAGACATTGCTGGCCGCCTCTCGCGGCGTCTCCAGCATCTTACCAAACGGCGCTTTTTATGGCGGCAAGCAGGGACCTGCGATGGCGCGGGGAAATGATAAAGTCGCACCTGCCTGGCTGCCGGAGCCGGAGGCCGTCCTGATCCGTCATCAATACCTCGTCGAAAAGCACTTGCCTCTTTGGAATCCCTACCAATCATACGGCGCGCCCTTGGCTGCGAATATGCAGTCGCAGTCTTTCTACCCGATCTTTCTTCTCTTTGCGATGGACCCCGGACCGCGCACTTATAATTTCTTCGTTCTGGCCCGCTTTCTTGTGACGGGCCTCTGTACCTACCTTTATTTGCGCCTTTTCCTGCCTTTTGTGCCCTCGATAGCTGGCGGGATTGCCTGCATGCTCTCCGGCTACTACATCCTCTTTTACAACATGCCCGAGTTAAGCGTTAGCATTCTCGTCCCGGCTCTCTTCCTGGCCATGGAACGTCTGTTGCGTCACCAGCAAGCCGCGAATGTAATACTGGCGACGGCAGTCACTTTCTTGTGCATCGTAGGTGGCATGCCGGAAAGCACCTTCCTGGTCCTGGTATTTGGTTGGGCGTACTTCTTCTTCAGGCTGGCCGCCGGTCCGCGTACGCGTGGGCGGCGTGCCGCGCAATTGAAGTACTTTCTGTTCGCGCAGGCGTCGGGGCTGGCGCTGGCGGCCTTTCTCCTGGTCCCATTCTTCGAATTCATGAAGCTTTCCTTCGACTCGCATCAACCCGTGAACTTGAATGGAATGATTATAGGCCTGAAGCATGACGATTTCGGCCTTTCGCTGTTTACCTATTTCATACCGGCCCTTTTCGGGCCCGCCCAGCGCTCTATTGGGGTCGGGTTAGGTGGCGTCTTCGTCCTGCGGGGCTTCATGGGAGTTGTGCAGATCTTGCTTGGGATACTGGCTGTGGGCGGACTGATCCGCGGGCCTGGAAACCGATTTATTGGCGAGCGCCGGATTACTCTCTTCTTCAGCGCATCCGTTTTGGCCATTGTTCTGAAGCGATACGGCGCGCCGCTCATCAACTGGATCGGGGGGCTGCCGTTTTGCCAGCTTATATTGTTTCCGAAGTACGAGGAACCGCTGCTGGCGTTCGCGCTGGCCGCGCTGTGCGCTTATGGCATGCACCAGCTTTTGATGCAAACCGTGAGCCGCCGGCGCCTGGCCATGTCGATATTGATTGTCTTTAGCATGCTAGCCGCGGCGCTGGTATTCTCCTTGCCGGCGGTGCTGGCGGCAAAGGCTGAACCGAATGATTTTTACCTGAGCCTGGCGGGGGCCGGGGCTACGTTGTTCCTGGCCGCCTTCGTTCTACTGGGACCGGCCCTTGGCGTTTCCGGAAAGTGGCTGCCTGCCGCGCTCTTGATTCTACTGACTGCGGAAATGGCCGGTAATTACATTTACCCGGTTTACTATGTATTGACCCGCTCCGCCAGCGACGACGCGAACCCTTACCGGGGAGCCCCCTACGTCGATTACCTGAAAGCGGGAACGGCAGATCAGGAGCGCGTCGTCGGACGGGATGGAATCCTGAATCCGGACTGGGCGGGCAGCTTTCAACTAGGCGATATCCGCGGGGTGGACGCACTGTATTACCGGAAATATTTTGCGCTTATCCGTTACTTTCTGCGGGAAGAAATACCACCAGGGGCAAAAGGGGATCTCGTCAACAGCGTGACTGGCGAACGGTGGCTGCCATACGACAGTGCCCTCAAGCAGCGACTGCTACAGCTCTCCTCGGTGAAGTTCCTTTTATCATCGTTACCTTATTCGCCGGTTCCAGGACGAGCGCAGGAAATCATCCGGCAAAATGAAGGGCGGCTATTGCGGGGACGGGAAAATCTTATCGAAGCCCGTGAATTTACGGTTTCAGGAGTGAGCAAGCCGGTTCTCTACGAGCATCCTCCCTACGAGCGGTTGCCGTTCAATACTACGATTACGCCTGCCACCCGCGTATTCTCTTTTAGTGTGGCCATGCAACCGGAGGTTTATGACGGAACCTATCCAGTATGCGGAGATGGCGTGGAGTTCCGGTTGGAAATCCGCGACAACAGCGGCCGGATCGTTCCCCTGTTCGACCGTTATGTCGACCCTAAGCACAACCCGGCCGAGCGCAAGTGGATCGACGGTTCGGTGGATCTGAGTCCATATCTGGGGCAGAGCGTCCAGTTGCTCTTCACCACCACTCCGGGTCCGGCCGGAGATACCTGCATGGATTGGGGCGGATGGGGCGATCCGCATTTCAGCGGAGACGCTGCCGCCTCGGCGATTTTCCGGAAGGTTTACGATCGTGAGATTAAGATCTATGAATATCCCGATTACCTGCCGCGTGCGGCACTGTTCTACAACGTGGAACTGGCCCCGGACAATCAGGCGGCGCTGGTCAGGCTAGGGGATCCGGCGTTCGACATATTTCAGACTGCTCTAATTTCTTCAGCCGGTCTGGATCCCGCGGATGCGGCTGCGATTCAGGACGTCAACCGCAGGTCTCCCGAGCGCGTGCGCGCCGCCCGAATACTGTCCTATACTTCGCAGGAAGTAAAGATCGATGCCGCCGTAGAGTGGCCGGCTTTGCTGGTGCTCAACGACAGCGATTATCCTGGCTGGAAGGTGTACGTCGATGGACGGCGGTCGCATTGGATCACGGCAAACTATTTGTTTCGCGGCGTGTTGCTCCAGCCCGGCAGGCACTTGGTGCGGTTCGCTTATGAGCCCGCTTCATTTTCAATTGGGGCGGCAATTTCCGGGATCGCACTGGGCTGCCTGGCGGGATTCGTTGTTTGGCGGAGAGGCACATGGCAGTAGCTCGTTGGCTAGCCAAGCACCAGACTCTCTCCGCCGCACTTTTACTCGTCCTGGCATTGCATTTGTGCTTTTTTCCATTTATCTGGGGAAATAAGACGCTGCTCGCGAGTTCGCGCGGGGTGCCCAGCGTGATGCCCGACGGAGCCTTGTACGGCGGGAGCCAAGGCCCCGCCATTTACAGAGGTAATGACATGGGCGCCCCGACTTGGACCATAGAGGCATATGCCGCTTTATTGCGCCATCAGTACGTTGCCGAAAAGGCGCTGCCTCTTTGGAATCCATACCAGGCCTACGGCACGCCTCTCGCCGCGAACATGCAGTCTCAGCCGTTCAATCCCCTCTACATCTTGTTTGCACTTGACCCCGGACCTCGAACCTACAACCTCTTTATCCTCTGCCGGTTTCTGATCGCGGGACTATGCGCCTATCTTTACTTGCGCATTTTCTTGCCGTTTGCGCCTTCGCTGGCAGGCGGCCTGGTCTGCATGCTATCGGGCTACAACATCCTGTTCTTCAACATGCCCCACCTAAGCGTCGAGATTCTGCTGCCTGCACTTTTTCTCGCCATCGAGCGGCTGCTGCGCCGACAGACGACCCGCAACGTGCTATTGGCTGTCGCTGTGATCTTCCTGACCATCGCCGGCGGCATGCCGGAAAGCACTTTGCTGGTGCTGACCTTTGGGTACGCATACTTCCTCTTCCGTCTTCTCAGCGATGGGGCCATCCGGGGCGCGGGGCGCAGACACGTCGCTTGCTTCGTTTCCGTAAATCTGTTGGGCTTCGCTCTCGCTGCCTTTTTCCTGGCGCCATTTCTGGAGTTCCTGCGCATTTCATTCGACATGCACCAGGTAAAGAATGTGGGGCATGCGGGCGGCGTCGAAAACGACCGTTTCGGGCTCTCCGTATTCACCTATGTGGTCCCCACTTTGTTCGGAACCGCCTGGAATACGATCGCGCCTGGGCTGGGGGGGTATACGGCTCTGCGCGGCTTCTTTGGCATCCTTGCGGGGACGTTCGGCCTGATTGCGGTGGGCGGCTTAACTGGCATCCGGCGCCGTTTTTCCTGCCAGCACCGCCTGGTCGTCTTTTTTGCCGTTTCCGCAGCGGTTATTTTGCTGAAAAGATACGGCTCGCCATTAGTCAACTGGATCGGCTACTTACCTCTCTTCGAGCTGGTCCGTTTTGCGAAATACGAAGAGCCCCTTCTGGCATTCGCTGTTTCGGCGCTTTGCGCCCTCGGCGTAGCTCAGGTGTTGGCGGGGCAGGTGAGCCGCAGCCGCCTGGTGGTCTCATTGTTGGTGGCTTTCCTGGCGTTGGTGGGGATCGGCGCGATCTCCCTTGCGGCGGTCCTGGCAGCCCATGCAGATCCGCATGAATACTATCTGAGCCTGGAAGGAGCGGCAGGAGTTTTGTTGGTTGCCACAGTGCTCTTGCTGGCGTCCGGCGGCCTGGAAAGAGACGCGCGGAAGACAGGCTGGTTAGCCGCATCGCTAGTGGCGCTGTTGGCGTGCGAAATGGCCGGCAACTATATTTACCCGGTTTACTATTTGCTGACGCGCTCCGCAACCGATGCTGAAAATCCATATCGCGGCGCTCCGTATATCGACTTTCTCAGGTCGAATACCCCGGCAAACGAACGTGTTTTCGGAAGAGACACGATCCTGCATCCGAACTGGGCAGGCAGTTTTCAACTCTTCGATATTCGGGATTTGGATGCGATGTATTATTGGAAATACCTGCCCTTCGTACGGTCTTTCCTGCGTGATGAAGTGCCGCATACGACGGGCGGCGACCTGGTAGAGCGCTTTACGGGCGGGAATGAGCATGCGTTTGAAACCGGTCTGAAGAGGCGGCTTTTGCAGCTTTCGTCGGTGAAATACCTGCTATCGATGCGATCCTTCGCCATCGACTCGCCGCTGGTCCAGGAAACCGTTGGACAGAACAAAGGGCGGCTGGCGCCGGGACGGGAGAATCTGATCGAAACCCGCCAATTCACGATAGGCGGAAAGACCAAGGCTGTTCTCTACGAGCACCCGCTTTACGAACGCTTGCCGTTGGCAACCGAGGTAACGCCCGCCAGAACGCAGCTATTTTTCAGTATCGCGATGGATCCGGCGGTGTATGACGGGTCCTACCCGGTGTGCGGCGATGGTGTCGAGTTCCGGTTGGAAGCACGCGATACTGGCGGGCGGATTACATCCCTGTTCGACCGCTACATCGACCCCAAGCACAACCTGGCGGAGCGCAGGTGGAATGACGAGTCGGTGGATCTGAGCCGGTATTTAGGCCAAAAGATTGAATTGCTTTTTACCACCACTCCGGGGCCGGCCGGCAACACCTGCATGGATTGGGCGGGGTGGGGCGATCCGCATTTCAACGGGGACGCCGCCGCACTACCAGCCTTCCGGAAGGTGTACGACCACGAGATCAAGATTTACGAATACCCCGACCACCTTCCGCGCGCGGCCTTGTTTTCCGGCGTGGAATTGGTGGCCGGCGACGAGGCGGCGCTGGCTAAACTGGGATCGCCCGAATTCGACATATTCCGAATGGCAGTGATTTCTTCAAACGGTTTAGACGCAGCGGACTTGGCGGCGATCCGGCGGGTCAATCGCCTGCCCCCCGATCCGGTGCGTTCCGCCAGAATTGTATCTTACCGGTCGCAGGAAGTGAAAGTCGATGCCATCGTGGAACGACCGGCGTTGCTGGTGTTGAACGACAGCGACTATCCGGGCTGGAAGGTGTACGTCGATGGACGGCGCTCGCATTGGATCACTGCTAATTATCTATTTCGCGGCGTGCTGCTCAGGCCGGGCAGGCACCTGGTGCGCTTCGCTTATGAGCCCGGTTCATTGGCAGCCGGCGGGGCGATATCCGGTGTAGGGCTGTTGGGTTTGGCGGGTTACGTCGTGGGGCGCAGGCGCCGGACGGGTTTAGGCATTACCGAAGCGCAACTTGTGTAGCAGCCAGCGCCTCTCTAACTCGCGCCTTTCAGCCGCTTGCAACATCGATTGACCGCCACGCTGCGCCAGGAGGTAATCCAGCAACTGCGCAACCGGCACAAACCATCCGTTCCGCCGCGCGAGGTGCGTCATCAATTCGGCGAATCGCGGGTGTATCCGGCCATCCCAGAAGCCCAGTCCGAAATGCGTGTACATGATGCACGCTCCACCTTCGGCCTCCAGCCGGTCCAGGTTGGCTTCGCCTATTCGATCTACGAAAGGCTTGACCGTGGCGCCCTCCGAGGAAGCGTACCAATAGTTGACATAAGGCCTGTCGGGATCGTGGTAGGGCATATAGGGGCAGGCGCGCAGGGTGTTGGTTTCGGCGAAGGTGAAATTGCGTAAATAGCGGATATGCCGACGGCACAGGTCGCCCCAGAATTCCGGGTGTCCGGAAATATGGCCATGAGATCGATTGCGGTTTTGACCGCGCGTCAGAGCATTGTAGAACAGGCGATAGGGACCGCTCACGCGCTGCTCTGCCCAGTAGATGTTCTCGTCGCAGTAGTAATGCTGCGCCATGGTGATGGGCGCGGCGCCGAAGTACTGCACGAAGGTCTCTAAGCCGAGTTGCGTCTGCGCGCGGACGGAGGTATGCAGCGTGGCGTTATGCAGTCCGATTTCGAATCCCTTGCGTTGCAGTTCTTGCACCCAGGCGCGGTAGGCGGGCTCGGCGCAAGTGCCGCCATGGTCGGAGGGCGTTCCCGAACCCCGGATGGGCCAGACCCCCTTTGTCGTGCGGAAGCCGAGATCTGCCAGCAGCGCATAGACTTCGCGACCGGCTTCCAGAGTCTGCGAGTCCGGGTCGTCAAAAATGGTAAAGGCAAACGATTTTCCTTCTGGCCACAGCATCCTATACAGCCCCTGTGGTTGAAACGACCATCTGCTCGAATTCATGGAAATCATTGCCGATCGCCATGGCGAGTGCGAGGAGTCTCTGTAAGGCTTCGTTTGGCGAAGAAAAAGTTATTGAGATGGCGCCTGGCGATACCGAAACGCCATCCGGCAGATTGGCGATTCTCTGATTAAGTACGGTCCTGGGCGCTTCCACCAAGACCTTCGGCTGAGCCAAGGCAGCTTGCCGCAGTTCTTCTAAAGCTTGCGCAAGCCGTTGACGGCGGCGCCGCTCGTAATGCGCTTCGTCGCCAGCCGCCAGCCGTTTCAGGTGCGCGATCAGTTCCGCGCGATCGGCTACTCCGTTTGCGCCGACTTGACGGGTGACGCAAGGCCGCAGTATTTGTTGAGCTCTTCTTGGACCTACTTGCAGAAGAGACTGGAGTGTCTCACGATCCACCCAAGGCCACGGGAGGCCGTCAAGCTCAGCGATGACTTGATTTAATCGCCCATACCATATGGGTTTATCGGGCACCGTACCAAACTAACATGGTGACGGCGATTGTGCGCATGTGCGAAAAATAGACATTTTCTCTGACATCTGATAATAGAACGTTATCAGAAGTTTGATAAAATGGCGCGATGCAGCTAGTCTCACTCAACCAGCGCGCCCTGGAATT
>Ga0302325_10004370_pt1 | contig 32711 bp, 36 predicted proteins | sample Palsa_T0_2_FD_201948 | JGI IMG/M metagenome (GOLD analysis project Ga0302325, IMG submission 201948) | Peat permafrost microbial communities from Stordalen Mire near Abisko, Sweden - Palsa_T0_2 | ecosystem: Environmental > Terrestrial > Soil > Palsa > Peat permafrost | place: Sweden: Abisko... | reverse complement strand
AAGGCGTGGCGGCCTGGCAGCAACTGCAATCCTGTTTGCGAGAATTGGCGGAGATGAATAAGGAGGACAACTTGCGGCGAGCCCGCGAAGGCGACACTCCATGAAGCGCTGCGGTATGTGGTTCTTCGTCGGGTTCGTCCTTGCGATCCTGCTCACTCTCTGCACTCCTCCGGAGCACCTTACACCTGGAAGCGAGGCCGAGTCGGGCCGGTCCCGATGAATGCCTTCTGTTTTATAACTTCTCCCTCGAGCACCGTGGCAGGTATAACTCTTCAACTATGTTCCTATAGGAATGAATCTCAGGAAATGGAAGGAGTGCGCATCCAAGTCCACGTACAGTCCTGATCCCGCTAGTTCCACCCCGCGCCGTCGACCGTACTCTACATTCACTAAGGGATCGCTCACCTCCCAGTCCGGACTCGCGAGATCATTCCAAGGGAGCTTAACCCAAGCCTGAGCGCGGTGCGGCGAGAAGTTCACAACTTGCAGATACTTTGCTCCTCGGACCTTCCAGCACCACCCCATCAGATTTTGGCAGCTCTGGTTATCGGACCAGCCTTCTAGCTGGCATAGCTGCCATTCACCATTCTCAAGCTTAAAGCTGCGAGCAATATCGAGAAGCTTCTGGTAGAAGTTTCTCAACTGATGGTCTGGAGACTCTTGCGGGCACCTGCCCAAATGCGCACTTAACTTGATCTTGGAACCTGAGAGCTGGCCGTCCTGTAGAAGCTTGGCGCCCGGTAAGGTCATGAGTGCTACAGCCGCAACCCGGTTTTGCTGCACTGAAAACACAGCTGCGGCACGCGGTTCGTCGTGATTTTCAAGAAAGCGGATCAGGTGACGCTGATAGTCCATCGGGGCGCTCACATGTTCCCGTATTGCCTGCGGCGCCCCCCCGACTAGCCGATCATAGAGTCGCTTGTCATAGCAGTAATCAAAGCCTTGCTGCATCAGTTCCCACTCGAGATCCCAATAGGCTTCCGCAACGAACAGAAACCCGGGATGAAGTTGCCGGATTCGTGGAATTACGTACTGCCAGTACTCGGTCAGCGGCGGCGGGCAAACCCGCCCCTCCCATGTGTGAGCAAAAACGCGATTAATAAGGAGCATCGCCAAATCGCAACGGACACCATCACATTGCCCGGCGATTCCTTTCAGCGTATCGAGCGCCGCTAAGCGCAAGCCAGAATCGAAAGCATTAAGCTGTGCCGTGTCGGGCCATGGAGGAAAGTAAGGGTCGCGGCCATGAGCGATTACGTTCTTGCCAGCGGAAAAAAAACCCTTGGGATTCTGCTGGTGCTCGTCCCTTTCGCCCTGCACGAAATACTCCGGGTGCTTGCTGGTCCAGGGGTGATCGGGAGCGACATGGTTAGGAACGAAATCAAGCATCATACGCAAGCCGCGCGCAGCTAGTTGGCGTCGTGCCTCGGCAAGCCCGTCAGCACCTCCCAATTCACTATCCACGCAGTAGTCGGCGATGGAATAGGGGGATCCTGAAACATCCTGGGGTGAAAAGTCGGAAAATAATCGCCGACCTTCGGCAAGCACGTTCGGATCGCCGAAAGATATTTGCTGGCCTGCTGCGCTTCGCCGCCAGACGCCCATTAGCCATACGCCGTCGGCGTGGGTTGCTGCCAACTCGTCCCATACAAAACCGGGAACACAATCGAGCCTCATCTTGCGGCCGTATCGCAATGTCAAGCCGCATAGCCACGTCCAGGTGTTGATTTCAACTATCCAGGGTTGATTAGGCCAATCGTACATGGATGCAAATACCTCGGGCCATAGCATAGATCGACTGGAGTATGTGGATCCAGCGCACAATGCTGACCCGCCCCGCTGTAGGTAAAAATGGGTAGAATTAGGCAGATCCGCCGTTGCGGAGAACGAGTATCTTGCTTGCATTGAGATCGGTGACCCTTACCAACAACATTCTTTGGCTAGTACATCGTCCATATAGTTATTTTTATTATTAGGGTTTTCGATTACAGTGGGAACGTGCCGAGAGTCGCTCCCGCTTTCTCGCTCGACCCGACGATGAAAGCCGCGCTGGACCAACTGGTGCGATCGTCGTCTGCTCCGCGAGGTCTGGTGCAGCGAAGCCGGATTGTTTTGGCGGCCGCCGCCGGCAGGACCAATCAGCAGATCGCTGGCGAACTGCACCTGCCGGAAGTGACCGTCAGTAAGTGGCGCCGCGGTTTTGCCAGCCAAGGGCTGGAGGGTCTGCAGGATGCACCCCGTTCCGGCCGTCCGGTAAAACATGGCCCGGAGATCGTACAGCGGGTGCAGAGCCGAGCCTGCCAAGAACCGGAACACTACAGCCGCTGGAGTGTACGAACGCTGGCCGAGGACTTAAAGCTGCCGCGCAGCACCGTGCATCAGATCCTGGTGGCTTCGGACCTACAGCCCCATCGGATTCGTACCTTTACTTTCAGCCCGGATCCCGATTTTGAAGCCAAGCTGCTGGATATTGTCGGCCTGTATTTGAATCCGCTGGAAAATGCATTGGTATTGTGTGTCGACGAAAAGACGGGGATTCAGGCGCTGGACCGTACTCAGCCCCTGCTGCCCTTGAGCGCCAAGAAACCGCGCCGCTGGACCAACGAGTATGTCCGCCACGGCACCCAGACCTTGCTGGCGGCACTGGAGATGGCCGGCGGCCAAGTGGTGGCCGACGTCAAGCAACGCCGCACCTCGGTCAACTTCCTGCGCTTCCTCAAGGATGTCGCCGAGGCCTTCCCCGAGCAAGACTTGCACATGGTTCTCGACAATCTCAACATCCACAAAAACCAAGCGGCGCTGCGCTGGCTGAAGCTCCATCCCCGCGTGCGCTTCCATTACACCCCGACCCATGCTTCCTGGGTCAATATGGTGGAATGTTTCTTCAGTATCCTAGGCAAGCAGGGTTTGTCCCAAAGTGTTCATACCTCGAAGCGCCAACTGAAGGAATTTCTCTTGGACTACATTGCCCGTAACAACGAAAATCCCAGGCCGTTCGTATGGACCAAAGGGCCGGCAAAACTTCAGCGCATTATCGAGGCGACGAAGAATATCAAGCGACGCACCCGCGCAAGCCGAGGGGGCGCCGCCGGCGCCATCCGGCCCGCAATACTATAAATAACTAACTGGACGATGTACTGGTATGGCAGCGAACTTGGCGACCTCAGATGAGATTCACCACACAAGCCGCGGGCAAAACTGATGTTGGTTGCGTGCGGGCAAACAAGGAGGACAACTTCGCGTATAACCTTGAGCGGCAGATTTTTTGCTTTATGGAATGGGTGGCGAGGCAGCGGGTGAGGTTGCCAGCAGGTTGGCGGTCGACCAAACTCTGGCCTACTTCAGGAGTGATCCTTCGATTGTCGAGGTTCAAAGCCAAGGCCAAGGCACTCCTGAATCGATACACGCTCGCTATGCGCCGCTATTCAAGCAGCCAATCGATCGATTTATGAGGAGGCGTTAGAAAACCCTGAGCGTAAGGTGGTGGGTACAATAGTTGTAGCCGTGCTACTCGGCGACGATTCCTTTTCGGTTACACATTTGGACGATAGCCAACTTTACCGGGTGCGTGAGAATATACAGCAACTCACCACGGACCGTTCCGTAGTTATGGAACAGGTGCGTCGCGGACTACCGACCAGCGAGGAAGCCGGATGTTCGCATATGCAGAATATGATTACCCGGGCGCTAGCTAGGTGTGTGGGACACCGTCGAGCCGGAGCCGGGAACTCATTCCGCACGTTCCGGAGATCTGCTGCTGTATCGCGATGGATTCAGTCGCTTTGTTCCTGAGGCAAGGGCATTAGAGCTTGTTTCGGAATCAAACGATCTACAACAGTGTTGCGAGTCCCTGATTGAAACCGCTAAACGGCTGGGAAGCGACGATAACATCACATGTGCTGGTGCGGACTGTGACAGGGGTAATCGTAGTTAAGCAAGCAGCGCTAACGCTATGAGCAATGACTCAAAAATTTCGACAACGGTGACTCGAATCCTTGAATTATCACTACAGGATCCAGCTCGCCTTAAAGACCTCGAAAATTTTCGGCGTTCCGTCGCGGTTTTGTTCACCGACATTCAGGGCTCGACTGCATACTATGAAAAATTCGGAGACCTTACCGGCCTGGCTATGGTCCACCAATGTAATAGCCTACTGGAGCGAGTTGTTAACAAGCACGGCGGGCGCGTAGTCAAGAACATTGGTGATGCCATCATGGCAACCTTCGATAATTGTGAGGAGTGCGTGCGGACCGCTGTAGAAATGCAGCAGCAACTCAAAGGATTAAATGCCACCAAAAAGGAAGAGGACCACACGCGTGTTCGTATCGGGGCGCATCACGGTCTGGGCATCGTGAAATCTAATGATGTATTTGGTGACGTGGTGAATGTAGCCTCGCGAGTACAGAGCCTGGCCTTGGCGGAACAGATTTTAATTTCCGACTCATTGTTTAAAGAAGTTGTGAGGTGTGGGTTCGATACCGCACTCCTCGGCCGCTTTCAGTTAAAGGGGAAGGCCGAAGAACGCGAAATTTATGAAGTGCGTTGGAACCGAAATTTACCTGCGCGTCCCAACCTCGGTCACACCGTTATAGCCTCTCCCACCCGCGAAACCCAGGAATTCAGGCTGCAGCATGTGACGCAAGCTGGGAAGACAGATGCGGAATATACCTTATTCGGGGAAGGCTTGACCATAGGCCGGATCGAGGGAGATCTGAAATTCCCTACCGATTCGAGTATGTCTTCGCCGCATGCTCACATCTATGTCCACAATGGCCAGCCCATGGTCGAGGACCTTGGCAGCCAGCTCGGCACGTTTATCCGCTTGAAAGGTGTTTTCACCCTGGAAGATCGCGATATCATTATTATTGGTGGTCAACTGTTGCGCTTTGAGAGCAAGCCGGAGATCATAGCAGCGGCAGCGGCAATGGCCGTAACCCTACCGTCCGTAACCCGTACACTACGTGAAGATGCGGCCAGGTTTGTGCGCTTCAACAGCGATGGGGACGAGCAAGAAATTTTCCCTATTGATAAGGAAGAGGTCCGAGTCGGTCGAACCGAGGGTGACTACACGTTTCCAGGCGACCGGTTTATGAGCCGCACCCATGCACGCATTTACGTGCGGGGCGAGAACTATTTCGTAGAGGATTTGAGCAGCTTGAATGGCACATTCGCCAAGGTCCGCGGCAAAAGCCCTATACCGATCGGGACGTCTGTCCGAGTGGGAAAAGAAGTTTTTGTAGTCGTTTGATCACCCCCAGGCCAATCCAAACCTCAACTGAGGCAAGCTCCAAACCGCCAAATTCACGCTATATCACGCAATCGTATTGCGAAGATCTGGGGGTGGCCGAACTGTGCCGGAGGACAGCCCTGTAACACAACCTCCCGTTCCCCTCCAAATTGAAGGTGCGCAACTGTTGAAGCAAGCTGAGTCCATCCCGACGTTCAAACCTACTGTCGGAGCAGACGCGAAGTAACTACCTGCGCCACTCGTCAATCAGGTTAGCCACCAGGCCTGTCCACCCGGTCTGGTGTGAGGCGCCCAGCCCGGCGCCCGTGTCGCCATGAAAGTACTCAAAGAAGAGCAGGCAATCACGCCAATGGGGATCGTTTTGAAACTTCTCGTAGTGCCCAAAACAAGCGCGGCGACCGAATTCGTCGCGCACAAAAAGCGTGATCATACGGTTTGCAATCTCTTTGGCCATCTGCCGCGCCGTCACGCGAGACTGATTGTCAGCTGTATCGAAAATCGTAAACCTTCCTCCCCGAGCCTCGCCGAATCGCAACAAGGAGTGAATTAGCAGATAACAAGTAGGAAACCAGATCGGACCGCGCCAGTTGGAATTTCCACCTCTGACCTTTTCCTGCGCTTCTGATGGTTCATAACCAACTGACCCTTCGCCCAAATGAAATGGGCGGTCCCTGTGATACTTTGACAAGCTGCGAATGCCATATGTGGAAAGAAACTCTTCGGGGTCCAACAATCGGGCAGCGAGCCTCTTGAATTGGCTGGGATCGGCGAGCGAAAGCACATATTGTATTTCCCGGCCGGAATTGATGACGTAACAAGCGTGACCCACAAGGTCGGGACGATTCGTGATGAACCATTCTACACTTGCAAGGAACTCGGGATGGGCCGCCAAATTTCGTCTATTCAGTATTTCGATAGCAAACAGCGGAACAAGGCCGACCCAGGAACGCAAGCGCAGTTTGTGAAACTCCCCGTTGGGAAAACGCAAGACGTCATAGAAGAAACCTTCGTTCTCATCCCACAACTGGTAATTACGGCCTCCCATGTTCTTCATGGCTACGCCGATGTAAACAAAATGTTCGAAGAACTTTATCGCCAGCAGCTCGTAAGTGTGATTCGTCTTTGCCAGTTCCAATGCGATCCGCATCAGGTACAGGCAAAAGAAAGCCATCCAGCCGGTGCCATCAGACTGCTCGAGAATGGCAGCGCCGGGCAACTGCCGGCCGCGGTCCAACACCGTAATATTGTCCAGCCCAAGAAACCCACCCTCGAAGACATTATTTCCCTGGCTGTCCACGCGATTGACCCACCAGGCGAAATTGATCAACAACTTGTGCAGGCATCTTTCCAGAAACGAGAGATCGCCCTTGCCCCGATTCCGTTTTTCGGCTTCGTAAACCTGCCAGCAGGCCCATGCCTGAACCGGAGGATTTACGTCTGAGAATTCCCATTCGTAAGCAGGAATTTGTCCATTCGGATGCTGGAACTGCTCGAACAGCAGCAACCATAAGTTCTCTTTTGCAAACTCCAAGTCAACCAGAGCGAGCGAAACGCATTGGAAGGCAAGATCCCAAGAGGCAAACCAGGGGAACTCCCACTTGTCAGGAACGGACAGAATTCGCTGAGAGTTCAGATGACGCCAATGTATGTTGCGGCCTCGCGTGCGCGATCCTGGCGGAGGCCAGCGCGGATTATCTCCTTCCAGCCAACGTTCTACGTCGAAAAGATAAACCTGCTTACTCCAAAGCAAGCCAGCTAGGGCTTGACGCTGGATCAGCCGTTCATCTGCTGTCGCCTTGGGCGGGTAAACCGTTTCGTAGAACTTGTCAGCCTCCTGCCGCCGCAGGCGCACAATCTCCTGCACATCATTCAGGGGATCGGGCTTGCTCCGTGCGCTTAATCGCAACCGCAGATGAACCGACTGACCGGGTTCGACTTGATAGGCATAGTGAATACAAGCCTTGGTTCCGCTTTCGTACTTAACACAAGGTTCGTGATGAATGATGTAACGATGAAAGGCATCTTTAACGAATGAGCTCCGGCTCCGAGCCCAGGCGCCATAAACGCGTGGGGCATTCGTTTCGTTGTCGGTGAACAACACTTCACCTTTAGGAGCGTAGAGGTAGTACTTGCCAAAATCGTACCGGGTCTGAAGACCAAGGCCTTGCGCCATGATCGACCCATCTGCCACTAAGCTCAGCGGGTTTCGGTCTTGCGCGAGGGCTATGGTCGGTTCCGGACCGGGCGGATCAGTCCAAGCCCAGGTATTTCGAAACCACAGATGCGGCAGGATGTGAAGCTGTGATGCTTCAGGACCTCGATTCACCGCTTCAATCTGGATGCAAATGTCTTCCGGATCGGCCTTCGCATACTCGACAAACACGTCGAAATATCGTTCATGGTCGAAAACACCTGTGTCGAGTAACTCAAACTCACATCCAGCGCGCGCCGAGTTTCCTGTGATGAGACGACCGTAAGGAAACTCTTGTTGGGGATATTTGTACAACACCCGCATATAACTGTGAGTGGGAGTGTTGTCCAGGTAGAACCAATATTCCTTTACATCTTCTCCGTGATTACCTTCGGGGGACGATAGCCCAAACATACGCTCCTTGAGGATCGGATCTTGGCCGTTCCAAAGAGCGAGGGCAAACACCAGCAACTGGTAGCGATCACAAATGGCAGCAATCCCATCCTCGCCCCAGCGATACGCCTTGCTGCGGGATAGGTCATGTGTTAGATAATCCCAGGCATTGCCATCGCGACTGTAGTCTTCGCGCACCGTGGCCCAGGATCGCTCGGCCACATACGGTCCCCATTTGCGCCATGGTTGAACTATGCCGACGAATGACTCACGCAGGCGCTTGTGCTCGGCAGTCGTATTCCGAGATTGCATTTGAGAATGCTGAGTTGCCATTCAGAAGCGGGCCCTATGCCTCCTTGCATTAAGGCAGCCCACGAATTCGGGCGCGCGTACATGATACACCTCACTCGAACATGCAAGCCTTGAAAAAAAAATTGGCTCTATAGCAGAATTTGTGGATACTTGAGCTATTGAAAAAGCCGCTGGCGTGGAAAAGTCCAAAGAGCGGACTTTCCCACTGCGTTTGGAAATCCCGGAAAGCACGGGATTTCGCACTTTTCCCACAGCTCCGGCGGCGGTTCGGTGGACAAGCAAAACCATTACAGGAAGAAAGACAAACCGAGTTGCGGGGGCATGGTCTGGAAACTTTTCAAACGGACAATAAATATAACCGAGTATCGGAATGCTGAAGATGATGTGAATCCAGCGAAAAATCGAACGTTGGGTGGCAATATTCATGGTCTCCTCCGCGAGCGTGGTTGGTGCATCGTTTTGCGCCTCTCGATTCACGACTTTGGAGCCGCCTGAGGCGACCAACTGGGCGTTTTCAACGCCGAACTCTTGGCGTATTCAGCCGCTGCCAGAGGCAATGCCTTCGCAGGTTGCGGCGACACCGATAAGTCGAAGCCCGGTGCATCTGTGTTGCCATAATTCTGGGACGGTCAACCCGGGTTCCTTCTTACCCATTTCCGCCAGCTCCTCCGATGACCCAATCGTAGGAATGTGGCACGTCACCTTCACCGCCGAAGGCAATGAACTCGGGCCGCCCGACGGTACTCGCATATACAATGCCCTTGTTGTTTGGCACAGCGACGGAACGGAGATTATGGGCTCCGCCCGCCCGGTGCAGGATGGGGACATCTGCCTTGGCATTCGGAAAAAGGCCGGAAAATCCAGATACAAGCTCAATCACCTACCTTGGATGGGCAACGACACCGCTAATGCGCCCAGTGGTATCGGGAATCCCTCCGGACCGACGCAAATCGTTGAAGAGGTCACATTGAGTCCTGACGGGAAGCACTATACCGGAACCTTTACCCTAGATGCGTACGACCCCTCAGGAAACCAGGTCGCCCACATCGTCGGCGCGATCAGAGGGACACGCGTCACAGTCGATACAAAGGTAAGCGATCTAATCTGATTCAGTTGCCAACAGGACGGCAATCGAAAAGGGTTGCCGAGCTGTACATTTTTTCTCAACGCTGGCAGCTAATTCCGAATTCAGGATTCCGAGAGCGCAAAGCTTAGCATTTCTTGGCTTCGAAACGTAGACTCGTCCGAGGAAGTCGTTGCATATTAGGAAGAATCAACTTGTCTGCCATAGCTCCCGGATGGTCGGCCATCCGGGAGCAGTCCCCTCCCGCTATCACGAGATTAGATTAGTGCTGGCTAGTCGGCTTTGCTTCAGCCAACTCCGGCTTGCTCGTTATCCAAGACTAGGTTAGCCTTTGGAAAAACGAAAGGCAGCAGGAATGGCGGACAACAAAACCAAACCCACCGAATTAAGTGTGGCGGCATTTATTGATGCCATCACGGACCCGACCAAGCGCGCAGACGCCAAGGCGCTCGTCAAGTTGATGCAAGACGTGGCTGGCGAAAAGCCTAAGATGTGGGGGCCATCCATCATCGGCTTCGGCAGCTACCACTACAGATACGACAGCGGGCGTGAAGGCGACATGCCGCTTATCAGTTTTTCGCCGCGTAAGACCGTTACGGTTCTGTACAACATGATTGAGTCCAGCGACTCCAAGGCGCTCCTGGCAAAGCTCGGCAAGCACACGACCGGCAAGGGCTGCCTCTACGTCAAGAAGCTCGGTGACGTGGACCAACAAGTGTTGGAGGCCATGGTCGTGAAATCCCTAGCTGCCTTGCGAGCGCGGAACCCAAGTTAAGGAATGTGCTTTTGACTGCTCCGTTGAGGTTCGACTGCAGAGGGCGCTGAGCGAGGACGCTGAGAATACCCGCTGTGAATGACTTGTTGCCACTACGATTCGCGAGTGGGTATTCTCATTCAACTCGGCAGCAGCCGCGCAGACTGCGACGTATGTAGCAGAGAGAAACCGATTGGAATCTTCCGCCTTCATGAATCCGGCGGAACAAAACATCTTGTCTAAGATTATGGCAAAACTTCTGCTTGCGCTCATTGTCGTATACGTCGGTGCTGCAAACGCTGAGAATCCGCCTTTTGTATTGGAGCGCGACGGCAGCACCATCGCGTTGGAACCCTACGCGGCGAACATCATTCGTGTGACGCTCAGCATGAACAAGGATCAGTCGGTGGCCGCGCCCGGATATGGTTTCACGGCGTCTCCTGCGACGGAAGGATGGTCACAACGGCAGGGCGGGGAAGGGAATGTTTACCGCTCCGCTCGCATGATCGTTACCGTCGAGGAGAACCATCGTTCGAAACCCACGGCGACCCAAATCGATATCGGCAAGTTCTTTAACGGTTCCAATCCAGGAGTAGGCATTTCGTTCCGAACCCCGGATGGCAAGACACTGCTGCGAATGACTCACTGGTGGATGTCCGTGCCCAACCACAAGGACGGCAACGCCACAGTGTTGTATGACAAGCGGCCGTCCGATTCGTCTTTCTATCAGGTTGGCGCCTCGTTTGCCTCGCCCGATGACGAGCATTATTACGGCCTCGGCCAAAATCAGGAAGGTTTTCTCGATCATCGCGGGCACCGCGTCGAATGCTGGCACAATTACGACGCGACCGCGGCTCCGAGCGTGTGTGTCCCGTTCATGGTGACAAATTATGGTTACGGAATTATCTGGGACAATCCCTCGAAGACCGTCATTGAGCCAGGATTCAACGAGCGCACGAACTGGACATCGGAGGTCGGCGACCGCGTATCGTTCTTCGTGATCGCCGGCAGCACGTTGAACGAGATCTATGCGGGATACCGGCTGCTGACTGGAGCCACACCCATGCTGCCGAAAGCGGCTTACGGCTACATTCAATGCAAGCAGCGTTATGCTTCGCAGGATGAAGTGCTGGCCGTGGCCAAAGGGTACCGTGAGCGGCATCTTCCGGCCGACATCTTAGTGGTGGACTGGTTTTATTACTCCAAGATGGGAGAGATGGATTTTGTTCCGGACAAATGGCCAGACCCAGCGGCGATGAATCGTCAGCTTCACGACATGGGTTTTCAGACGATGATTAGCGTGTGGCCTCGCTTTGCCAAGGGTTCCCGTTACTACGATTTCCTGATGAAGAAAGGCTGGTTTGAGCACCTTGCCGACGGTACACCTACCGACGGTCTGCCTTATGATCGGGCTGGGTCTGACATTGACACCACCAATCCCGCCGCGGCGCGCTGGTTCTGGGAGACCATCCGCGACAACATCCTCAGTAAAGGCTTTGATTCAATCTGGGCTGATGAAACCGAGCCCGACTTGCCGCCGAACGGCAGTTACTTCTCGGTGGGGCCAGGCACGCGCTACTTCAACATCTATCCTTTGGTTCACACCGCCGCTATCTATGAAGGTTTCCGCCGCGATATCAATCATCGCGCACTGATTCTTTCCCGCGATGCTTACCTGGGAGCACAGCGCAACGGAAGTATGTTCTGGTCGTCGGACATTTCTCCGACGTGGGACACGCTGAAGCGGCAGATCCCGACGGGGCTCGACTTCACCGCTTCGGGCATTGCGTACTGGACCCAGGACATTGGCGGCTGGCAATATCTGCCGAAGGAGCATCATCCCGCGCATCCTCCGTTGCTCGATCCCTCCGGCGCACGAGACAACGTTGGCGGATACGACGACTATCCAGAACTGTACACACGCTGGTTCGAATATGGAGCGTTTCTCCCGGTTTTCCGGGCGCACGGAAGCCGACTCTATAACGAAGTCTGGTCGTACGGAAAACAGGCAGAGCCGATCCTAGAGAAGTATCTGAGGCTTCGCTACCAACTCATCCCATACATCTATTCGCTCGGCTACCAAACGTATCTGACCGGTGCCCCTTTCATGCGCGCTCTGTTCATGGATTTTCCCAATGATCCGAATGTGGCCGACTTGCGAGATGAATACATGTTTGGCCCTGCCTTGCTGGTGGCTCCGGTAACCGAACAGGGCGTAACCAGTCGCACCGTTTACCTTCCTGCTGGCACCGACTGGTACAACTATTGGACGAACGAACGCGTGCACGGTGGACAGGCGATTCAGGTCAATGCACCCATCGACACACTGCCTGTGTTTGTTCGTGCGGGGTCCCTGCTGCCTCTGGGAGAAGCAATTGAGAGCACCAATCAGCCACAAACGATAGCCAGGCTGCGGGTCTATCCAGGGGCGGACGGCGAGTTCGCGCTTTATCAGGATGATGGTAAGACCTATGCCTACGAAAAGGAAGACAGCCGCATCACTCGCCTGTACTGGAACGACGCCGCCCAACAGCTGACCCACCAGGGGGCAGAGGCATGGATGAAGCCAGACTCCGAAATCGTTGACGTGGTCGGGCGTAGATAAGCGAGAAACCAGCACGGAAAGTCCGTGCCGTGTATTCCCTTATCGGTAAAAGGAAGGTTTGCCCGTTACTCGACCGCAACCGAGAATCGATCTCGCAATTCAACTCCTCAGATTGGTTCAACTCGCTGTTGCTGGGGCTGAGATCGTGAGCTAGCGATCAGAGGAGGTATGGCACCAGGGCAGCGGTCTGATGAGCATAGGTGGCATATGCCTCGCCGAACTGAGAACGCATCCACTGTTCCTCCATGCGGAGCTTGATCCAGAACGCGAGGAAGAAGAGAACGAAAACGATGACCCCGCGCACTTGGGAGATGGCGATCGCCGTGCCAAGGAAACCGGTCAGAATACCGGTGTAGATGGGGTGACGGACCACGGCATAGGGACCGGAGGTGATCAGCTCGTGGCCCTGCTTAATGGTGACGGAGCGGCTCCAGTTGCTGCCGAGGTGCTTGCGCGCCCAGATGGCGAACAGAAGGCCGGCGATGGTGACGACAGCTCCCAGCCAGAAAGGCCAAATACCAACCCGCCAGAGTTGGAGGTAAAGCCAGGGCAGCGGGATGCGAGTTGTCGAGAGGAGGATGATCGCGATCAGCATAATGAAGGCGCGCAGGATGCGCGAGGCAGCCGGTTCGAGGCGCTGGGTGGTTTTGGTATTGGCGGCTTTGATCTGCCAGTAGAGAAAAAAGAAAATCCAGACCACAGGAAAGAAAGATTCGTAGAACCAGAGCATTCAGGACCTCCGGGCGCTGAAGGTGTTTACGCAGGTGCGCGAGGGGAAGTTCCAGGTAGCGCGACATTTCGCCGCCCCTATGCCGATCCAACGCGCATCCCGCTACTTGACTCCCGGTTTGTCGGCACGCCTTAGTTTACCGGATCAGGTAAGAGTGGCCCGTGATCCGCCCGCAACCATCGTGGGGGCGGGATCGTCTGAGAATCCTGCGCTGTCCTTGGCAATCTACATTGCGCCGGTACGCAAGCGGCGGCGGATTGAAAAGTAAGCGATCCAGCAGGCGAGGCCGAGCACCACGCAGATTGCGAACTCCGTTGGATAATCGCGCAGCAGAAAATGAAATTCCTTGAAGTGACCACCTTCAAACGAGCTTTCATTGCTAAGTAAAGTGGCGGAGAAGAAGATCCCTAAACCAAAGAGCCACCGCTGCCAGCCTAGAAGTCGTTGCGTGCGGCGAAGGGATCTCAACTCCAGTTCCGGGGGAAGTACGGGCGGCGCGGCCTTGGCAAGGTTGTCTGCCAACGAAAGCCGAACTCGCTCGGCCAGCTCAGCGTCCTGCTTCAGGTGTTCTTCCACAATCGTGCGTGTGGCCGGGCTGGCTTCGCCCGATAGATACACCGGCAGCAGATCCAGGATTACTTCGCGTGGGATGTTCATGGTTTGGCTCCTGTGGTATTGCCTCAGTTCAACCTGATGTTACGCATGTCGGGTTCCTGCGAGTACCAGCCGCGCCCTGTGGATCTTGACCTTTGTGGAAGAAAGAGAAATTCCGAGCGCCCGTGAGATTTCTTCGTAGGCCATACCATCCTTCGCCCTCATCAGCAGGGCGGCCCGATCGATTTCCGGCAATTCCTGCAGTCCTCGAAGCACGGCGCGGAACTCCTCCTTCTGCTCGGCCTGAAGGTACGGACTGGCCTGCGGATCGGGCAGTTCTCGATCCAGCTGGACGTGGCGCGATTTTCTTCGCAGCCCTTGCAAAAACAGGTTGCGTGCAATCGTAAAGAGGTAGCCCTTCACGGTGGCCACCTCGATTTGCTCCCGCGAGGTCCAAGCCCGCACAAACGTCTCCGAAGTGATGTCCTCGGCTTGGCCCCGATCACCCGAAAGGTACAGTGCGAAGCGGAAAACGTCCGGCGCATATTTCTTGTACAGCGTGGTGAAATCGGTCATTGGGACTTTTCGTAAAGCTATCCATTGGCGCTGCACATGAAAGCTGGAAACGCGCTATGTTTCGTCGCCACTCATATTCTGAAGATCCCGCTCAAGATGTCCGAGCCGGTGTGTGCGATTATTCCCGGCCGAAGGCTTCCACGCCACAGTGCGAGCAACCCGAACAATGCGCCGAAGGTGGCGATCTTCACGCACGCCTGCACCCCCTGGTAGCCGTGGGATATCCCAAACAGCACCGCTTGCAAGAATAGTGCAATCCATTTGCTGCGGGTGAACGCTTCGAATTGCCTTTGGAAGTAGCCGCGAAAGACCACTTCTTCGCAAATCCCGGCGCTGATCGATAGCGCTACCCAAAGTAGAATTTCAACCCCACGCCGTGGCAGGAAAGTCTGGATGGACGCAGCATGTTCGGGCCCAAACCAGTGCTCCCATCCCTTTTCTATGATCATCCACACAGTCCATATTCCGAGCGCGAGGATCGCATCAATGGCGACATCTTTTAGGCTTTGCCATCTCCCCCCGATCAAGTCGCGCAGCTTCATTCCGCTGCGGTGCAAGCCTCCCTTCCAAACATAGAAGAAAAGTCCCCATTCCATAGCGATGAGGGACAGGTACAGCGGCACGACGTTCGGATGCTGCAGTATCCTTCCGGGCTCGGAGCGCGCTTCCCGTTGAAAGAAGGCACCGCCGAGGGTCAGCGCGAGGAACAAGGCAACGAACAACGCCGTATGCCATCGAGGCGCAATAAGTTTCGGACACGAAGAGTTGATTCCCGTTGTAACAGCGATTGTCGCCATAAAAGCTCCTTAGCCTGTCCCACTGTCCCAAGCCCGACCCGGTAATGCCCGGCTTGGGTCTCGGAATTGCGCCGGTCATAATAGGTATCCAGGAAGAAGCCGAAAGTTACGGCGAAATCGAAAGTAAGTTCTTTGTGCGTTCGGGAATCCATGAAAACCTTTGCTTGCAACAAGAACCCAAGGTGCGCTGGAGAAAATTCTGGGTCTATGTCGGCAACCTTTGCCTTGGGATTCCGGCTTGTCCGTCATCCGCCCGCAATCGGCTCCGAGCTCGAAGCGGCGCTTCCAAACTGCCGCAACGATGGGCTCGGATGCTTATTGTTCAGTGGCAATCGTGGTGCCAGCGGAGAAGCAAGCTTTTCTGGCGCTAGCTCAGGACTTGATCAAGCAGCTGGCCCACAGCTCGTTTTGCTTCGAGTATCGAGTAACGATGGTCCATGGCTCCCGCTAGATCAGTATTCGCAAATGCCACACGCCCGAATGGCGCACTGCGCAGAATTTCGCGTGGAGCAGGTTGACCATCCCGCCCAAAGAAGAACCCAGGTTGTGGGCTAAGATAGGCATGCCCCCAGCGATTCAAGATAATTCCGGCGATGTCGCGCCGCGCATCGAAGCCCCCTGGCGCGAACATCTCGCTAAATTGCTTACGGACTTGTTGTTCATAATCTCTGAAAGATGTTCCCAGCATCTCGGCGCGGCCGCGATTGCCCTGCTCTTGAGTTTCAGCTCCAGGGTACGAGTACAACACCTTCAAGCTGAGCACGATCGGCGAGTCTGGACCGATCGTTCGATCTTCGACCCCGGTCAGCGCCAGCTTGCGAACCTCCATGTAGTTGCCCAACCCTTCGAACCAACGACAACCGCTCATGCCCAACTTATACAGAAACCGCCAATTTCTGACCGCAACGTTCACCATCATGCAGGGTGAGCGGTAAAACTGCGCATATGCCTGGCGCTGGGTCTGAGGAAGATCCTTCACAATATGTTTCGTAGTCCAGCATCCGCCCGCCATCACAACTGAGCGCGCCTTGACGCGGTACAACTTGCCTTTCTTTGCATATGCGATCGAGACTGAATCGGCTTTGTGGGCCTCCCCTTCATGCTCTACATGGATGACAGTGGAGGACAGGCGAATTCTCATTGCGGCTCCGGCGGCATCGAGAGCGGCAAAGTTCACCGGGTTCCGGCAAACTCCTTCCACGCTAGGTGGACCATCGATCGCAGTGGGGATCAAAGATTTCAACATCAGTCTCGCAATTGTCGCATTACCGCCTGGAAACATCTGATCAGAACCACCGTCTTCTTCCGGTAAAGGGTGTAGCATTTCAAATGCATAGTCTGAGTATGCAGATAAAGCATCCGGTCCTAAGCCCGAGCCACCGCCCTCCACTGGCGAGAGGAACCTGCGAACCATTTCGCGGCTAAGACCGAACCGTTCCATGTAGTGCTGTTCGAGCGTGATCGAATCGAGATACCGCGAAATCGCGTCCCCTTCCACTTTGGGATGTTCGAACTTTGCTCCTGCCGCCTCTTTGCCTTTCAGCCAGTTCAGCCATTCGAGTCGAGTCGCGTTTGAAACGGGAGCGCCTTCGAGGTTTTTCCCAAGCGGATCCATCAACCACTTTCCCGGCCTCTGATTGAACTGTGCTCCAAACCAGAACCCGTATTGTCCATGCTGCAGACCTACCGCCTCATAAGGAGTTTTGGAGAGGGAAAACTCTGAGTCTGGTCCAGCCCAGCTTTGATATGTCAGCCGCGGGGCCCGTAACCCGATGGACTCGTAGAACCCTGCCAGGAAGCTATGCGGGTATTGAATCTGATAGATGGCTGAGCCTTGGTGTGCGATCAGTCGCTTGCCTTCGACTAGAAATTCATTTTGCTTCGCCTCACCGCCGAAAATGGGATGGTTTTCAATAATCAGGCATTTCATTCCCCGGCCGGCCTCACGCTCAAAGAGCAGGGCGGCAGCGAGTCCGCTAATTCCTCCACCAATGATTACGCAGTCATAGAGCTCGCCGGTATCGAGGATGTCATTGGGAAGCGGATCGTACACGCGGTCACGAATCGCATGACCTGCCTCGAGAACATCCAGAGTGTTGCCATTCGCACTGCTGTAGTCGCCGACGCCACCGTAACCCGTGAAGTCATCATTCTGAGCCAGCAGCTCCGCGGGAGCGATGCCTCGGAGCAAGGCGGATCCCGAGGCCAGCAAAGCGGAGCCAAGAAAATCGCGCCGCGTTATGCTCGTCTCCATTCCGAGAGACGCGTCGGCTGTAACGGAGGGTTTCGGATTAGGAGTGCGTGAAATGTTACGTTGACCTCGCCTTTTGTTCCAGAGTGTACACCTGGCGCAGGATCTGCAGCTCAGCACAACAATGCGAGATTGCGGCCCGGGAAGGTTTCCGCCTTATCCGCCCCGAACCATGATGGGCGTCGGGATCGTCTGAGAATCCTTCGCAGCAACTGACGAGGGCGAAATCGTGCCAACACTCAACCAGGAATCCCAGCGAAATCTCGAGTCGCCCGGGGGGCAACCCCATCTTCTTAACCAGAGCGAGGGATCTGATTTGCCTGACCCGCCACGACCAGGATGACCGCGCCTCTCATGATCTTTCCAACGGACTTAACGTGAAAGCTCACATATCCAGTTAACTTCCCATGTCTTTCCGCCGTCTGACGAAAAAGACTGTTCCATTCGCGACGATTTAGGTGAGATGTCGAGCCAGACATAGCGCACAAGGACTGCGCGGCCTTCCCAAGCTTGCTGGTTGTAGAATTCACCTCGCTTTCCGATAAACTGGCCCACAACAGGCGGAAGGTCGAGAGTACCTTTGTCGAGATCCAGCAGGTAAATACTCCACTGGTGCGATTCGGGATTATAGAGTCGGAGCGTTTGCGCCTTTATACGGAGTTTGTGATCGGGGCTGGAAACGTCGAACTCTTCAAAGTTAGCGTTGCTGTCGAGAAGCTTTTTATGATTCGAGATGCCATCGTATTCGACCCAGACATTCGAGCCCCTTAAGCGCTCCGGGAGTCGACGCACATGTGCCTTCCAGTCACCGATGAGAAAATCGAAATCGTGAGATCCGTCCCCCTGCATGGGCGTTGATCCGCTGGCCGCGACCTGTGAATTCGGGAATCCCGAAAGTGCACGACCTTCACCAATAAACAGTGCGGCAATCATGAGCGCTGGCAGGATGCATCCAAGTCGAATCGATTTCATCCCGCCATGCTCTCACGGGTTTGAGAACAAGTGCAACGTCACAGATCAAAGGAAACCAGTGGTTCTCGGTGGAACGGGTGCTTCGGACTGGATTACCGATTTTGGAAAGGTTGCCGTGATCCTTCCGGAATTCTGCCTTCTGCGTTACCTACGGCGTCTGGCTTATCAAGCAAAGGTCAGCCTTACCGCCGGGGCGTGAGTAGACAATGAATGAAAGGTCACGGGAGAAATAGAAGGCGTTGCCCGATAAAACAGGCGGAAGGGTTGTGCTCGTTTAATCCCTCATCTGCATCAACGTCGTCGGTTATCGAACACGAGCCCGAGTCCGAAACCGACAAACGCCGTGCCCATCGCCCGGTCGAGCGTTTGGGCAACGAGCGGCCGACGCAGCCAGCGCGAAAGCGGACGCGTCGCGAGGGTAAGCAGGCAAAACCAGAGGATACCTTCCGCCGCATGAATGGCTGCAAGCAGCATGCTGAACAGAGTCACAGAGACTCCGGCGGGAATAAACTGCGGCAGGAATGTAACGTAGAAAACCCCAACTTTAGGATTGAGAAGGTTTGTTAGGAGACCGCGAACAAACCACCGTGGTGCACTTGATGACAGGGCTTGCAAATACTGTCGGTGATGCAGCGTCGTCGATTGCGAACGCCGACCGGCGCTTGCGCAGCAGCATCTTCGCGCCCAGAAAGATCAGATAACAAGCCCCCGCAATGCGCAGTGCCCTGTAGGCGACCTGCGAGGCCGCGAGCAGCGTACCCAGCCCAACAGACGCGGCAAGCCCCCACGTCAAACAGCCGCAGCAGATACCGATTCCGGCTAGCATCGCCCGCCGTGGTCCTTCCACTGCTGCGGTCCGCAGCACCAGAGCGGTGTCGAGCCCCGGCGTAATCGTCAAGAGCCCGGCAGCCAGAGTGAATGCCAGCAATGCGTGGTAAATCGTCAAATGCGCTCCACAATGGACGCTGGTCTACGCATTCCCTGCCTCACGAGCAATCTGAAATCCTAACCCAAACCCCAAATCAGCCATTGCACCTTGATGCGTTTCTGGTTACCAATCCGACAGACGAGCGGTACAACCTCCGCATCATCGTGCTTCGCCCAAATCCTCTTAGGATTGGCCCGCGTCGCGACCGAGTTGGGACCGACGCGCGTGAAACGACGCTGTCCGCTAGCATTGACAGGACCCAACTCCATCCTTCTTTGTGTTTATGTCTGGTTTCATCATCCGGAACGCCTGAGTGGCCAAAGTGACTTCCGTCCGTTCCCATCTGGCTCAAACCTGAATGCAATGGACTCGACACCGTTGGTAGCTTCGGATAGCCCCGTAAACTCAGCACTGCGGCGGGCTCGATTCGGACAAAGCGCCCGTAATGTGGCCGCGTTCGTCCTTCGTGCTTCACCACGTGGCAGAAGAGGCCATCCACCCGGATTATGGCAGGGTTGCCCGATACCTGACAATTGAGATCGCCAGTGCGGAGTTCGAGTTGAACCAGCCGCCGTGCCCCCTCGAAGTTAGTTGAGAAACGAGCGGAGGTTCTCCAAGGCCCACTGGCGCAGGGCAATGGGTTTTCTACCCAAGATCCTCTCGACACGGTCGGTCGTGGCGGCTAGCCGTCCCTCACGTATCGCCCGCCACAAGGCCACGTGTGCTTCAGTTTCTTCCTGCGAGCCACTGATCCTGGAGTATCGCTCCCGCGCTTCCTCGTCGGAGATCACCTGATACGACAGTGGCCTCCCGATCGCTTCACTGATGATGGCGGTCACCTCTGCGAAGGTGAGTGACTCGGGGCCGGTGATGGGAAGCGTCTCTCCCGTGTACCCATCGTTGAGAAGGGCGGCTAAACACACGGAAGCAATATCTTCGGGGTGAATGAAAGGCCGGCGACCATCCGCCGTCGGCGACCGCACAACACTTTCAGTCCTGATGGAGTGCGCCCACGCCAGCAGGTTGGACATGAAGCCGGTCGGGCGGACAAAACTGAACGGAATGCCCGTGTTGCGAATCGCCGCCTCACCCTTCTCATGCCAGGCCCCGATCGCAAGACCGTGCTCCACGTCCAGGGATGACAACTTAACGATCTTCCGGCCCCCAACCTCTTTCGAGATCGTTGCAGCCGTTTTGTCTCGTTCCGGAATCGCCGGGCCGACGTTCACGAGAAAAACGGTGTCCGCCTCCTGAATGGCTTCCCGCATGGAGTCTGGGGCCGCGAGATCGCCCACGCAGACGTCGACACGATCTTCAAACAGTGAGCGTGCCTTCTCTTCGCTGCGCACCAGAACTCGCGGGCGAATATTGCGCTCCAACAGCTGCCTCACCACTCGCGATCCCACTTCTCCTGTCGCGCCCGTAATCAAATACGTCATTTCTCTTCTCCCGGGTGAGTGCGTCCGTCGCGTGAATTCACCTCTTGGTACAAGACTAGAGGCAAACAGCGCTTTGTCTACTCGCATCAAGCGCAACGGCTAACTCATGGGAAATTGGAAGGTTGTTGAAGAAATATTAATGAAAGCTCACATTTGCGTTACACTCTGGTTGTGAAACGGAATCCCAGGAGGTCTTCGATTCGCAGGCGCAAGCCAACCCAGGAGCGGGCCAAACTGACCGTCGATGCCATGCTTGATGCAGCGGTAAAGCTTCTCAAGCGTGGCGGAGCTTCCTCAATTACCACCAACCGGATTGCCGAGACTGCAGGCGTCAGCATCGGGTCGGTGTACCAGTATTTTCCCAATAAAAACGCTCTCTTTGTCGCCCTGCATGAAAGGCACATAGGTCTGGTTGCCGAGGTCCTGCGGCGGAAACTGACCGAGTGTAGGGACTCATCGCTCGAACACCTCGTCGAGTCTCTGGTCGAGGGCATGGTTGAGGTGCACAGCGTGGATACGGAATTGTCAGAGCTACTCGGGTCGGAAGTACCGCATCGTGCTGACGGTACAGTTGATTTTTCGATCAGGTTTCACGAGGCCTTTCGCACCGCTCTCGCTCCCCACACGGCAAGGTTGGGCGCGAAGATCGATCTCGACATCCGAGCTTTTATCATGGCCAACATGGTCGACGCCCTAGGTCATGCGGTTGTGCTTCGCCGGCCGCGCGGCCTCTCGCTGGCAAGGGCAAAAGCAGAATCTGGCAAGGCGATTCTTGCCTATCTTGCCTCCTGATACGCCATTGTGAGTCTTTGATCAACTCCGCAGACGCACAAAGATCAGAACCCGCCTGATTCGAGGCTCTGGGAAACTCTGGTGTGTCGGTAGTCACTCCTTGATGGTCTTTCGGACGGTGGTGGGCCCGTGCACCGTGGCGCTACTGTGCGAGCAGGATGACTAGGCTGATATGAACGGACTGGCGGACCGGTGATTGGAGCGGGATTACGGCACCGAGTGGATCGCGCCTAACCGGGAGAACCGCAGTCAGACCAGGACGGGCGCAAGCTCCGACGCTAACAAGCGACGTTGGTGTGTCGAACGGTTGTTTGCCTGGTTGCAATGGTTCCGGCGATTGGTCACGCGCTATGAGTATCACGTCGAGAACTTTCTCGGTATGGTCCGCCTCGGCTGCATGAGAATCGTGCTGAGGTATCTGTGAGCGATTACTCGTATCGCAGTGCCACCATGGGATCGACCTTCGCTGCACGGCGCGCCGGGATATATGTGGCCAGTAGCGCGACACAAATCAGCAACGCAGCGGCGCAGCAAAAAATCCTCGGATCGTTCACTCCGACGCCATACAACAAGGCCGCCATCGCGCGGGTTAACAGCAGCCCTGCGACCGCCCCGCACGAAACCCCCATGATCGCGAGCTTTGTGCCGCCTAGAACCACCATGCTCAGAACTTCTCGCCTTTGCGCACCCAGTGCCATGCGGACGCCAATCTCTTGCGTGCGTTGTACTACCATGTGAGCGAGGACGCCATAAAACCCAATTGCGGCGAGCAGGAGGGTCAACCCCGCCAGAACTCCCATAAGAGCGGCACGAAACCTCGGATACGCAAGAAATTCGGAATAGCGTTGGCTCATGGTCTTGATGTCGAAGACGGGGACGTTCCAGTCCAGTGCCGACATTTCACGCTGCAGCAGTGGACTTAACGCCAGGGGATTGCGGAAGGCCCTCATCACCAATCCCATCGACGTGCCGGACGTCTGGTCGATCGGCAGATAGACGAGAGCGGGCTCAACGTAGCCCATCTCCTGATAGACCGTGTAGCGCTCTTCGCTACCAACCACCCCGACAACGGTAAGCCACGGCATTGCGTCGCCTGGATCGCCCAGCTTGATTTGTGTCCCCAGCGGGTCTTGTTGTGGGAAATACTTGCGTACGAATTGCTCATTCACGATCGCGACTGGCTGCGATCCAGCACGGTCACGGCTATCAAATCTGCGCCCGCGTAGCCAACGCATGGCCAAGACAGAAAAATAGTCATCGCTGATTTCAACCCGGTTGATTGCTTCTAGGTTCTCTACCGGAGCCTTTCCCTTGATTGTCAGTGGACTGGACGGACCATCGTTGTACGGGCCGAGCGCCGAACACAAAGCTACATTCTCTACGCCGGGGAGAGCACGAACGGACATGAGAACCTTCGAGCAGAACGTCGCTCGTTTCTCAACGGTCGAATACGAGGCAGCGGGCAGAGCGATCTGCGCAGCCAATACTTGATCGGGCTGCAGCCCAAGGGGTACAGCATCCAGCTTCACTATGCTCTCGATGATCAAGCCGGCGGCAGCTAACATGATCATCGACAACGCCGCCTGGCCAACCACAAACCCGCGAGCAGTGCGAGCGTTCCCACCGAGGGAAGTTCGAGTCGACTGTTTTAGTACTTCGTTGAGGTCAACGCGCAACACGCGCTGGACGGGTACACACCCGCAGAGGAGACCGGAAAGCATTGTGACGATTACAGAAAAGCCCAGCACGTCCAAATTCACTCCGACCTGATTTCCTGGAGGCAGTTCAATCGGACTGGTGGATTTGAATACCGCACCGCCATCACTGCCACGAGTATCCCTAGCAGTGCCCCAGCGAAAGAGATCAATAGGGTCTCAGTCAGAAGGTAACGGATCAGGCGCGACCGGCCTGAGCCGAGCGCACTGCGGACCGCCAACTCTCGTCGTCGCTGGTCGCATCGCACCAGCAAAAGGTTGGCGACATTGAGGCAGGCGATCACCAGAAGAAGCACAACTGCCCCACAAAGTATAAGGATCGAAACGTGCAAATTCCTTCCGGCCATCCACGTAAACTCTTCGCGCAGATCGCGGACGATTGGCGTTGTCTGCGCCACCCAGCTTCCGGCCGGAGATTCCTGGACTACGCTTCGATGCAGTCCGACCAGCTCTCGCTCCGCCGATGCAATCGTTGCTCCTCGCCCCAGTCGACCGAAAATGCCCACAGCAGAATCGAACGGCTCTTTGGCGTACTCGCTGTCCGGCGTAATCAGTGTCCATAACGAAGTTTCGCGGGGATAAAATTGGAATCGCTTGGGCATTATGCCTACAACGGTGCACGGTTTGTCACTCAAGATCAGCGCGTTGCCAACAATATCCCGCGGGGCTCCGAGATCTGTTTGCCAAAAAGAATGTGCAAGGACGACCGTGCATCCGTGTCGGAGATCCTGAGGTTCAAACGTCCGTCCAATTTCAGCGGGGATTCCCAACAGGGAGAAGAATTCGGCGCTTGCGGGAATTGCAAGCACTTGGTGGGCCGAACCATGCCAAGTGAGAATCTCTCCTGCACGCGCCCAGGTCAATCCTGCTAAGGACTCAAAGCTATGGCTGCGAAACTTGAATTCCTCGAAATCTCGATAGGGCGCGAATATTTTTGTCCCCGGCTGGTGGAGTTCGGAACTCCAGACCGCGACCAGGCGTGACGCATCTCGATACGGCAGTGGCCGGAGCACAACCGCGTCAAAGATGCTGAACACCGCGGCGCTAGCGCCGATGCCAAGGCCGAGCGTAATTACCGCGACGGCTGTGAACCCCGGGCTCTTGCGCAACTGCCGCAGTGCGTAGCGCAGGTCTTGTGCCAGTCCGCTCATCAAGGTTCGTCGCCGGCACGGTGGTGCCGCAGTCCGTTGCCCAACACTAAGCGAAAAGGGATCACGCCCCGGTCAGCTTGGCTCTCCCCAGTAATGCTCTTTAATGCTCTTACCAATATAGCGCAAGCCGTAAACCAGTGATGGCAAAGGACAAGAGAACAGCGCTCTCTCGCAGCAAGACGTCCAAGGGTGTCCACCGTCGGTCCTTGATGTCCGGAAGCGAACGGGCAACCATCGGCCAGTCTGGTTTTATGAGACCGGTTGTAGTCCCGAGAATGGCGGTTTTGTGCAACTACCTGTGCCGTTTTGGCGCGAGCCTGATCTCGTAGACGTTGGGCCACAATTTCCCAGTGACAAACAGACGCTTTTGAGTTGGATCGTAAGCGATGCCGTTCAGCACGGCTTCAGAGTCGAGACGATAAACTGGACTCAGAATCCCCGTCAGGTCAATCCACCCGACAACATCGCCGGTCTCCGGCGAGATCCGGGCAATGCGATTGCTGTGCCACACGTTGGCGAAGATCTGTCCCTCCACGAACTCTAGTTCGTTCAGTTGATCGACCGGGGTCAAACCTTCGCGCACTTTAAGCCGGCGCTTCTCTTGAAGAGTTTCGGTATCGAGGACTCGAATCTCTGACGTTCCGTCACTCATGAAGATTTCACGGCCATTGGTCGCGAGGCCCCAACCTTCTCCCGGGTAGGAAAACTTCCGTAAGAGGTGGAAGCTGTTCAGGTCGTATACGAAGCCCACCCCTGATTTCCAAGTGAGTTGCAGCACTTTGTCTTTGACGAGAGTGATTCCTTCACCGAAGAACTCTGGTTCCAGGTCAACCTGCTGAATCACCTCTCCGGTTTCGAGGCGAACCTTGCGAAGTGACGAGCGGCCATTTCGGCCTGTGCCCTCATACAGGTAGCCGTCGCGATACGCGAAACCTTGGGTGTATGCCCCAGTGTCATGAGGAAACACGCGAACGAGCACGAAGGTGTATTCGGGCAATGCATTCGCTGATGCTCGAGGGGAAGCCTGCCCTACCAGAGACGGATGGCAGGCGGCGAGGAGAAGTAGGACTCCAAATCGTGAAAGGATTCCCTTCATTGACAGGTGGACCGTGCTCATTATTACATCCGCTGGGTGTACCCCCGCCAACTGTTAACAGGCGACTACACCCACCGAGAATCGCCCTGACTTTCGGTCTTGGGTCAAAACGCGCTATGGCGATATAACGCCAACCGTTCTCTTAAGCAACCGCCATCCCCACCGCTTTCATTGACTTGCCCGTTTTTCAGACGTAAGATGCGCGCCAGTGATCGGCCAAATCAATTGACCGACCCTAGGTTTGAGTTGTTGCAGTGTGTTATCAGCGGGTTACGTGTCCCATCCCCGCTATATGTGTCACGGAATGCGACGAAAAGACGCGGTTTAAGGTACGAGGCGAGGTACAACAAAGCCCGCCCGAACAATGAATGGTTCAAACTCTCCCGAAGCCGATGTAGAAGAATTGCACCGAGCCGTTGCTTTCAAGCGAAATCAGTGGTTCGCGATATTTAGGTCTCCGGCTTTTTGCGCTTGCGCGGCCACCAATGGTGAGCATCGATCAGCACGGGGGCGAGAAGACCTACCATACACAAAAACACGACGAGACACGTGATGAGACCGCGTAACAACATCGGAATCCAGAAACTCTTAGAACTCTCTCGATACTATGCTACCCCCGTAGGTAGACACCAAATCAAGAACCGAGGCGAATATTCGGACACGCTCCTCTAGACAGATATTCCACATGCCCGATGAAGCACCCGCCCAGACTCCCCGGCAACGATTCTGCAACAACATGCGAAAGGGCCAAGCACCCGTGAAGATGGGCAGTGGGTCAACATGATCCCCCAGGGCTATCGGTTGATCCTGAATCCGCAGAGATCATAGCCGGTATGCTACAGTCGCGAATGGGGTAAAACGGCATGAAACTATCAAAGGTCTTTCCTGATTTCAACCAGATCAACACGCAGTGTGAGCTTCGTCGAACGCTCGAATTTATAATTGGTAAAACTACCTACCGCGTGGAAGTTCTGTACTGCTACTCCAATCCGAAATCTCCGTGGTCCGCTCAAGCGTATTCGGAGAAGCGAGACGGATGGAAAGGCGTCCCCCAATTCCCTTGGGTCAGTGAAAAGAATGAAGAAGCCGCAATTCGAGCCGCTTTAGGTTTCCTAGAAAATCTTGCCGACGGCACCAGCCGACAACGACATTCTGACCGTCACTGAAATCGCTGAATTGCTCAAATGCAAGCCGCCGTCGATTACAATCTCACCCGTCGTCGCGGTCGGGCGAGATATGACCACTCGATTCCTGTCTTGCGACTCCTGATGGGCTTGCGGCTCCGTCGGACATCCGTTCTCGCGTGGCTGAAATCGCAAGAGACGACCAGCGCAGCGTGACGTAGTATTCTTGGCTCTTATGGCAGGCTCAGGTATTGTCTTTGACTTTGATTTCTACGAAAGCGAATACCAGCAGTTTCAATGGGATGTTCACATTCTCATTGAGGGTACGCTCGACGCCAGTATTGAATACCTCGGCACCAGAGTGAAATCTGATCTGGTCCAGATGTCGGTTCCGTAAATTCTGACCCCCTTGATTCCGGAAATTCTGGCACGCCTAAAGACCACCAAAAGCGTTAGAAAACTCCCTGTGCTCCGGCTGTGCCGGGAGCGGAGGGAGGAGGATGTTAGGAATGCTAAAACGACACGAAGTCGAGATTTTACTGAAGGCCGGTCATGCGAAGACTGAGGTAGCGCGCTTGAGCGGCATATCGCTGCGCTCGGTAAAACGCATCGCGGAGGAGAGTCCCGTGGAGCATGTCGATGATGCCAGGGAGCACACCAAACGCCAGATCGGCCGGCCCAGCACGGTCGCGAGTTTCCGGAAACAGGTGGTCGCGATCGTGCAGGAAAAGCCGGATCTAGCGTCGCTCGAGATTCTGCGGCGAGTTCGGGAAAGCGGCTACCAAGGAGGCAAGACCGCGCTCTACGCGCTGGTAGCCTCGCTTCGCCCCAAGCCGGTGAAGCCTCTGGTTCGCTTCGAAGGTCTTCCCGGAGAGTTCAGTCAGCACGATTTTGGGCAAGTGGAAGTGGAGTTCTGCAATGGTGCTAGCCAGCGGATCCACTTCTTCGCTTCCCGATTGAAATATTCGCGCTGGGTACGGGTGAGTTTGGTGGCGGACGAGGCGGTGGAAAGTTTGGTGCGCACCTTGGCGGAGCATCTGGCCAGCTGGGGTGGACGACCGCTGCTGTGTGTGTTTGATCGACCGAAGACGATCGCTCTGAAGTGGGGCAAAAACGGCGAGGTGACGGAATGGAATCCGATCTTCGCTTACGCCACGTTGGAGATGGGCATCGGGGTCGAGTTGTGCTGGCCGTATCGAGCCCGACAAAAAGGCAGCGTCGAGAACCTGGTTGGATTCGTAAAGTCTTCCTTCTTTAAGGTGCGTCGGTTTCACGACGAGGAAGATCTTCGTCAGCAACTGTGCGAACATCGTAACCTGCCGCTCCATAGCTGCCTCGCAGATGAAAGGGGTCCTGGGGGAAGTCGGAACTGCCTGCAGTGAATTCAGCTTGGTCGCCGTTGGAAACTTCATCCAGAGCATGGCCGTAGGTGTAGTTCATCTGGAATAAACCATTCCCAAAACCAGCAAATCGCCGTCGAAAGGAAACAACCACGCCATTGTAGTTTGAGATTCCGGGTGTCGTGTATTCAGTGACACCAGCGAAGCGAGGGGCGGAGCAGGGCGAAACGGGCGGGCTCGCACAGGCTGTGGCTGGAAATGGGCCGAATCCAAAAGCATTGGCTGAGGGATTTTGCACCAACTCATGAATTCCGTGATTGCCGTAGTATCCAAGAGTTACCGAAGTTCTGGCACCAAACCCCTGCTGCACTTCCAGGCTCCGCTTCTGATACTGGGGTGTGTGGATCTTACTATCCGGAACCGTAATATGGGGGGAAAGAACTCCGAATCCGATGCCTCGATCTGAATAAGGTTCTCGCCGGCTGCAAACCCTTTGACAAAGGCGGCATTCGAGGCTGCGGCCACTTTAAAGAGGCTGTCGGTTTCTTCCGGAGCGAGATTATAGCGGCCAAATACCGTCAAGCGGTTCACGAGTGGTGGATTGTCAGAGTAAACGAATCCGATTGCGCCAGCGAGCAGTTCGTAAAATAGACCGAGACCGCCACGTAGAAGTCGTTGCGTATGGCGCAAGCGGCGGCGATCGGGGTTCCGTACATTACGGCCTGGGCATCGGTGGTGAATGCCGCTCAAATCAAGCAGGGCGAAACCATACTAATTATCGGCGCCGCGGGAGCAGTAGGGCTAGCGGCCACGCAGATTGCGAATTGGCAGAAGGCGCGTGTGATCGGCGCGGACATCACATCCGATCCGATTCCCGGTACGGAGGCGGTGGTCAATACCAAGAGCGAAGATCTTCGTGAGAGAATCCTGCAACTAACCGCGGGACAAGGTGTCAAGCTGTCTTTAATACGGTGGGTGGCCCATTGTTTGAGTCGGCGCTGCAATCGCTAGCATTCGGGGGACGACAGGTGGTGATCGCAAGCCCGGGAAATCCCCACGTCAGTTTCAATCTCGTCGACTTCTATCACAACTTCTCCCGGTTGCTTGGAGTAGACAGTTATGGACTGACGCTGCGACAGATTGCGGAAATCACCGACGAGCTGTGCCCTGGTTTTGAAACGTGAGCTTTGAAACCGCCGCCGATTGAGATCGTTCCATTTGGGAAAGCTGTCGACGCGTACAGCCGCATCGCTGCCAGACAGGCGAATGCGAAGCAGGTGCTGAGCCTCGACTGACGGAATGGACCACAAGAGATCTCCATTGATGATAAGCATTATAGCGGCTAACTAAGGGGAGACTGGAAATGAAGGGACTACTCATCTCATTCGTGGTCGGCCTGCTTGTGGGTGTTGTATATGGGGTCATTCGCGTGAAGAGTCCTGCGCCGCCCATCGTTGCTCTACTCGGGCTGTTGGGGATGGTGTTAGGCGAGCAAGCTGGCGGATGGTTTCTTACGAAGAAGATCCAAGCTACAAACCTGGCTTCAGCTCACATTGTTGAAGCCAAAGATCAGCGCCAGCTTTCGAAGGCGCAATCCGTAATTTCGGCCGTGTCGCAATCGAGCCCGGGTATGAAGGAGGCACATGTCCATTCCTGTTCGAAACTTTGGTAAAACAGGCGCCCGCATTTCTGCCCTTAGCTTTGGTGGGAATCATCTCGGCGCAGGTGGGGTCCGTCCTTCTTTTAGCGGCTCGATACAGTTGTCTCCTCATCTTTACTTAAATCTGCTATGAATATGAACAGCGGGAGCGGAACCAGCATTTGGCGCATGTTCCACATGAGTTCAGTTGTAGACTGATTTCACATTTCAGGCAGGCAGGTCGCCAGGAGGCGTAGAGATGAATACGACTCGACGGGACTTTCTTAGAGTCGGTGCGGGTGCCGTGGCCGCCACATCCGCGGTCTCGGCCAACTCGAACGAGGAGTTCCCCTCTACAGCATCAGGGAGATCAGCGGCAGCGCCGGCGGGAGACGAGGGCAAGATGATCTATCGGAGGTTTGGACGCACGGATGTGCACATTTCCGCTATTGGGGTGGGTGGTCATCATCTCGGCGATGTGCCGACGTTGGACGAAGCGGTGCAACTCGTCCATGAGGCAGTAGACGCCGGCGTTACTTTTTTCGACAACGCTTGGGAGTATTACAACGGCAAGACTGAGACCATCTTGGGCAGAGCGCTCCGGGACGGGCGCCGGGAAAAGGTGTTCTTGATGACAAAGGTCTGCACCCATGGGCGAAGCGGCAAATTAGCCATGCAGATGCTCGAGGACTCGCTGCGACGGTATCAAACCGATCATCTGGACCTCTGGCAGATCCACGGCATCGTTTACGACAACGACCCGGAGTTGGCGTACGCCAAAGGCGGCGTCCTGGAAGCATTTGATCGAGCCAAGCAAGAAGGGAAGGTCAGATTCGTCGGCTTCACCGGTCACAAGGATCCAGCATTTCACCTGAAGATGCTCGAACTCGGTTATCCATTCGACTCGGTGCAAATGCCGCTGAATCCCTTCGACGCCAGCTTCCACAGCTTTGAAAAGCAGGTCTTACCCGAGGTTAATCGGCGAGGCATGGCGGCGCTGGGCATGAAGAGCATGGGCGGTACCGCGTGGGGGATAAAAGCCGGCGTTGTTCAGGCTGAGGAAATGTTGCGTTACGCGATGAGCCTCCCGGTCACCACCACAATTTGCGGCATGGACTCGCTGGACGTGCTGCACCAGAACTTGGGCGTCGTGCGCGGCTTTCAGCCGATGACTCAGAGCGAGATGGAGGTCTTGCGCGCTCGCTGCGCGCCAACCGCGGCCGACGGCCGCTTCGAGCCCTACAAAGTATCGCTGCGCTATGACAACCCGATGACCCGGATGCCTCATGGATTCCCCTTCGATCACACTCAAAGAGAGGTCACGGAGATGCTGGACAAGGCGGACGGCCCCTGGTTGGTCCCAGAGACAACACCGGAGACGTCGAGGAGATGAACCATGGTAGATGAACGTCGACAAAATGAGCGAACCCAAGTAACACCCGAAATCGAGCGCCGGTGCTTCATCCAAGCAAGTCTGGCTTCCGCGGGGACAGTGCTTGCGACTTCAGTTTTGCCCAGCCCAATCGTATCGGCTGCAATTCCGTCGCAAATGACGAAGAGCGGCGCTGACCAGATTCCTCGCAGGCCGCTCGGAAAAACGGGCGAACAAGTCTCGATCATCGGGGTTGGCGGATATCATCTGGGGACGGTGCAATCGAGCGATCTGGCCATACGCCTGGTTCAGGAGGCGGTAGATGCGGGAGTCACTTTTTTCGACAACGCATGGGAGTACAACGACCACCGCAGCGAAGAATGGATGGGGCTTGGTTTACAGGGAAAGCGCGATAAAGTTTTCTTGATGAGCAAGGTTTGCACCCACGGCCGAGATAAAAAGGTCGCCATGCAACAATTGGAGGAGTCTCTGAAGCGGTTGGGCACCGACCATTTGGACTTATGGCAGATTCACGAGGTCATCTACGAGAACGACCCGGACCTGCATTTCGCAAAGGGTGGTGTGGTCGAAGCGCTGGATGAAGCCAAGAAGCAGGGCAAAGTACGTTTTGTTGGTTTCACCGGACATAAGAGTCCGGCGATACATCTCAAAATGCTGGCGCACGATTACCCATTCGACACCGTCCAAATGCCGCTCAACTGTTTTGATGCAACCTATCGGAGCTTCGAGCAGCAGGTGCTCCCTGAACTTCAGCGGCGGGGGATTGCAGCGCTCGGCATGAAGAGCCTCGGAGGCGACGGCCAGCCGATCCAGTATGGCGTCGTGAGGGCGGAAGAAGCGCTTCGTTATGCAATGAGTCTGCCGGTCGCGACCACAATTTGCGGTATCGACTCGCTGGAGGTGCTCCACCAGAACGTGGGAATTGCGCGCGGCTTCAAACCGATGTCGCCGCAGGAGATGCAGGCGCTCCGCGAGCGATGCAAACCTTCTTCGGGTGATGGCCATCTTGAGCTGTTCAAAACCACAAAAAAATACGACGGAAAAGTTGGGCGAGAGCAGCATGGTTATCCTACTATCGCCGAACTTCCCATATGAGAATCAGAAATGCCCACTGATGTTCTTCCCCGCCGGGCAGGACTTTTGCGGTTCTCAACTCTTTGGCCCTTCCCTCATCTTCGAACCACTTCAGTAGGTCTTTGGAGGAGTCAACCAGATCACACCGGGCGATGTTGACCCAGAAATGACTGCCCTAAAAGCGATAGGTAAAGCCGATGTTCGCGGCGATGGGCCCGGCGTTGTAGGTCAGCGTGTTGAAAAAGCTCCCTGGCTTAAAGCCGGCCAAGTTGAATGCGATGATGATGTGAGGCGCGGGAGCCCACCGAATCTCGAGATCTCCCTGATTGCCGAGATAGCGGGCGTGGCTGGCATCGGCTGGATCAATCAGAGCGTCGCTTCCAAAGGCGTAGATCCCGTCGTGCGTTGATTCCCTCCAGTACCAGACCCATGCCAAGGCTAACTGTGAACGGTGTACGCCGGTAACGTTCTTCTTCAGCTGAAATTGAACCGCCGGATGCAAATCGATAAAGT
>Ga0302325_10004369_pt1 | contig 32715 bp, 25 predicted proteins | sample Palsa_T0_2_FD_201948 | JGI IMG/M metagenome (GOLD analysis project Ga0302325, IMG submission 201948) | Peat permafrost microbial communities from Stordalen Mire near Abisko, Sweden - Palsa_T0_2 | ecosystem: Environmental > Terrestrial > Soil > Palsa > Peat permafrost | place: Sweden: Abisko... | reverse complement strand
TGCGCTCAACCGATCGGCTCGTCGACCTCGTCAACGATCTGCTCGACGTGGCCAAGATCGAGGCCGATCGCGTCGAGCTGAACCAGCGGCCGATCGATGTCGGCGAGGAGGTCCGTGAGGTAGCTGAGCTGATGGGACCCAGGATCGCCGGCAAGCGCCAGGAGCTGACTCTGCACATCGACCCAGCGCTGCCGGCCGCACTCGCGGACGCCAGCCGCGTGCGCCAGATCGTCGCCAACCTGCTCACCAACGCCCACCTGTACACCGGCGAGGGCGGAAGGATCGACGTCCGCGTGCACGCGGTAAGTACGTCGGTCGAGATCGCCGTGGCGGACAACGGCCCCGGCATGACCATGGGGGAGCTGGAACGTCTGTTTGAGCGTTTCTACCGTGGCAACGACGGCGGCACGCGAGCGCCGGGGACGGGACTCGGGCTGTCGATCGTGAAGTCGCTGGTGGACCTGCAAGACGGCGAGATCGAGGTCGAGAGCTGGGTCGGCAAAGGGACCACCTTCCGGGTTCTGCTGCCGTGCGCGGTCGGAGCCTCGGACGCCGCTCGATCGCTCACGGCGATGCGAGGCCGCACCGTGCTCGTGGTCGACGACGAGCCGGAGATCGCGGGCCTGATCGCCGGGCAGCTCGCCGCGCTCGATGTCCACGCCGAGATCGCGACGAGCGGTGAGGCTGCGCTGGCGCGATTGCGCGAGGCTCGCTTCGACGCGGTGACGCTCGACATCTTGATGCCAGGCATGGATGGCTTCCAGGTCCTGAACGAAATTCGCGGCGATCCAGGCCTGCGCAACACTCCGATCGTGTTCGTCTCGGTCTTCTCCGGTCGTAACGAGCTCGCAGGTGAATTCGTCGTCGGCAAGCCGATCGACGCCGATGAGCTGCGTGAGGTACTCGGCGCCGCCGTGCTGGCCGGACGCTCCCGGGTGCTCGTCGTCGGCCGCGACGAGACGCGCCGTGTGCTCGAGCCCGCGCTCAGCGAGCTCGGGATCGAGCACGACTGGGAGACGAACGGCCCGGCGGCGGCGAGAGCCTGCAGCGAGCAACGGTTCGAGGTCGCGCTCGTCGACGCGGGCATCCGCAGTCCACACGTGATCCTGCAGGCGCTCGACCTGCGGGGTCGCCGGTTGCGACGGGCTGTGATCCTGTACTCAGACGGCGTCGCACCGCCGCCGCCGGGGATCGAGCGGCTCGGGATCGAGGTGGTGCCGGTCGACCAGGCCGCGAACGCGCTGCTAGCCACACTTCGCGGCAAGCCGTAGAGCTACGCTTCGGTGGCAATGGCGATCAGAACCGAGACGGAGCTGCTGCGGGAGATCGAGGATCTGCGCGCAGAGCTCACGCGCCAGGAGCGGGAGTCGGCGAACAAGGAGCGACAGCTCGAGATCTACGCTGAGGATCTGCGCGAAACCTTCAAGCAGGAGCGTGCCCGCTCCCAGCAGCTCCACAGCTCCTACATGGCGACCGTGCGGGCGCTCTCAAACGCGGTCGAGAGGCGCGACGCCTACACCGGCAAGCATGCCGAACGCGTGGCCGCATACGGAATGGAGATTGCACACGCGATCGGCCTGCGGGTCGCCGAGGGCAACGCGGTCGAATTCGGCTTCCTGCTGCACGACATCGGCAAGGTCGCGATCCCGGACGCAATTCTGTTCAAGCCCGACACATTGACCGAGAAAGAGCGGGCGGTGATGGAGGAGCACCCAGTGATCGGCTCCGCGATCGTTCGCGACATCGACTTTCTCGGCGATGCGGCCAAGGTTGTGCGCTCCCACCACGAGCGGTGGGACGGGTGCGGCTACCCTGACGGCCTGGCCGGCGAGCAGATCCCGCTCGTTGCGCGGGTCTTCTCGGTCGCGGATGTGCTTGACGCGCTCACCACCGACCGGCCCTACCGGCCCGCGTCGCCGCTCGCGGTTGCGCGCGCGATGATCGTGGAGGCATCCGGGAGCCAGTTCGATCCAACGGTGGTGGAGGGGTTCATCACGATCCCCGATCAGACGTTCGAGCGCATCGCGCGAGCCATCGAATGACCCGCGGCGTGCTGGTCGTCGACGACGATCCGTTCATCCGCAAGCTGATCGCGACGACGCTCGAGGACGTCTCGAGGTTCGACATCTACGAGGCGTCGGACGGGCTCGAGGCTGTCGAGGTGGCCCGCCGCGAGCTGCCCGCACTGGTCTTCCTCGACGTCGACATGCCGCATCTGAACGGGATCGAGACGTGCCGACGGCTCCGGACCGACGCCGCCACCTGCGGCGCGACGATCGTGATGCTGACAGCCGCCCACGGGGAGAGCGTCGAGCGAGACGCTGAGGAGGCCGGTGCGGACCTGTTCCTGACCAAGCCTTTCAGCCCGCTCGATCTGCTGCGCCTGGTCGATCGCCTCGGTGAGCAGAGCTCGGCGTGAACCCGGTCTAACTGATCTTCAGCAGCAGGATGGTGTTGATGACGAACGCAATCGCGAAGCCGATCGTCCAGCGGTTCAGGTTGCGCTCGACCAGCGATCCGCCGCCGAACGGGCCTGCGCCGGTGCCGACGCCGAATGCTCCGGAGAGGCCGGAGTCCTTGCCGGAGTGCATCAGGACGAGGAAGATCATGATGACCGAGATGAAGACCTGGAGGAAGCTGAGTACGGTGACCATGGTCGGGATGGTAGCCAGGTCAGCTCTCGCGGGCGCGATCGAGCGCCTGGAGGATCGAGATCGCCTCGGCGCGGAGCGCGTTGTCCAGCGACTGGAAGTCCTCGTCGGACAGTTTGCCCGTGCGGTGGTCGAGCTCGGCGTCGCGGATCTCGCGGTACTTCGCCTCCTTGGCGGCCTCGAGCTCCGCGACCTCCGACGTTGACTCCTCGCCCTTGGCGTCCCCTCCGTCCACCTCCACGCGCCGGAAGGGCGCAGACACAATCAGTACGACCGCGGCCGCGGCCACCATCACGAGCAGGAACGCCAGCACGGCGGCGGTCGCGTCAGGCCAGCTCGCGCGCGAGCCGCGCGGCGTAAGCGGCAGACCTGACGCGGCGCCGCGCCAGGACCGGGATCGGCCACAGCGCGATCAGGCCACCGAACGCGACGATGATCCCACCGAGCCAGAGCCAGGTGACGAGCGGCGAGACGATTAGCAGGAAGGTGGCGGCCCACGGGTGGGTGACGAAGCGCTGCGTCAGCTCGTTGATCAGCTGGTCGCGATACGCGAACACCAGGTTCAGCTGCGCCTGGCGCTGCGCTACCGGCGCCCTTTCGGCTGCAGCCAGGGCGCTCGCGAACAAGCGGTCCCCTTTGGTGATGAAGCCCTGGAGCGGGGTGGTGCTCGGGTCGACGACTGTCCAGATGTCATGCGTCAGCCCCGCGTCGAGCCCGATCCGGCTCTCATCCGAGCCCGAGTTGAAGAACCGGCCAATCACGCCGAGCGACGGGTCCTCGGACGGATACAGGCCGTACGTCGTGTGCAGCGTGGTCACGTGGTGCCCGCCCTTGGTGACGTCGAGGATCGCGCCGAAGGAGATCTTCTGCGGGGACGCCGTCGCAGTCGGCTTGACGTAGCGGATGTCGTAGCCGTCGATGCGCGCGCTCTGTCCCGGCTTCATCGTCGCGTAGCGCTGATGCTGGAATGACGAGGATCCGGCCACCCCGATCAGCAGCACCGCGATCCCGGCGTGGACCGTGTAACCGCCGTACCGGCGGCGGTTGCGCCTGACGAGTGACAGCAGCGCGACCGGCGCCGCCTCGTGTGTCATCGCGCGCCGCGCCCGTACCCCGCGGAAGAACTCCTGCGCGACGGCGGCGAGCGCGAAGGCACCGAAGCAGAACATCAGCAGCGCGAAGATGTGCGCGCCGACGCCACTGACGAGCGTCAGCAGCAGGATCAGCGTCACAAGCGCAGCCGAGACCGGGAAGGTGAAGTTCCGCCGTAGGTTCGCCACCGTCACACGACGCCAGGCGATGATCGGGCCGATCCCCGACAGCAGCACGATGATCAGCGCCAGCGGCACCACGAACGGCCTGAATGTGGGTGGCCCGATCGACTGCTCGGTGCCGGTGATCGCCTCCGAGATCAGCGGGAAGAAGGTCAGCCAGAAGATCACCGCCGTCAGCGCCACGAGCACGAGGTTCTGGAGCATGAACACAGCCTCCCGCGACAGCAGCGAGTCGAGCTGGGATTCGGAGCGCAGCTCGACGCGCCTGCGGGTGACGAGGCTCACCGACGAGATCACCATTGCCGCGATCAGCACGACGAACGAGATGTTCAGTGTCGGATCCGAGACGAACGCGTGGATCGAGGAGAGGATCCCTGAGCGAACGAGGAACGTGCCGACGATCGCCATCGTGCCGGTCGCGAGGATCAGCGAGACGTTCCAGACCTTCAGCATGCCCCGCTTCTCCTGGATCATGATCGAGTGCAGGAAGGCGGTGGCGAGCAGCCATGGCATCAGCGCGGCGTTCTCAACCGGGTCCCATGCCCAGTATCCGCCCCATCCGAGTTCGGTGTAGGACCACCGCGCACCGAGCAGGACCCCGATTCCCAGGCACAGCCAGGCGGCGAGCGCGAACCTGCGCGTGACCTGGATCCACTCGGCGTTCAGGCGGCCGGTGATCAGCGCGCCGAGCGCGAACGCGAACGGGATCGTCAGCATCGTGTAGCCGGTGTAGACCATCGGCGGGTGGATCATCATCGTCGTGTGACGCAGCAGCGGATCGAGCCCGGCGCCCTCACGCGGCGGGTTGGAGGTGGTGCTGAACGGGTTGGCGAACAGGATCGTCAGCGAGATGAAGAAGGTGCAGAACCCGAGCAGGATCGCCGTTGCGTAGGGCACGATCTCGCGCACGCGCCGCCTGGTCAGGAAGAGTGCCAGGCTCGACCACAGCGACAGCAGGAATACCCACAGCAGCAGCGAGCCCTGCTGCGTCGACCAGACCGCTGCCGCCTTGTAGAAGGTCGGGGTCGTCGTGCTCGAGGCGCTGGCAACGATGTTGTATGAGAAGTCCGAGCGCAGGAAGGCGACTTCGAGGATCAGGAATGCGGTGGTCATCAGCCCGGCGATCGCGTACATCGAGCGCCGGCCAGAGTCGACCCACACTCGCCTTCCCGTGCGCGCGCCGTACAACGACGCCGCAATTCCGTACAGGGCTGCCACCAACCCGAGGATCAGCAGCGCGCGACCGACGGTTGCCATGGCTAGCGAGTTGGGAGGGACGACGACATCAGGCTGCCTTCGAGTTCGCGTCCTGATACTTGGACGGGCACTTGGTCGTCAGCGAGCCGGGCTGGCCGACGAACCCCGTGCCCTGCTCCTGGACAGTGACCAGCACCCCGCGGCCGACCGCGTACGGATCGGGCACGAGGCCCGTGTAGCGGATCGGGACCGACACGTTCAGCTTCGGGTCTCTGACCCGGAACAGCAGCGTGCCATTGTTCAGCTTGGTCGAGCTGACGACGGTGCCGCCGAGGATGTAGGACTGCCCGGGCCGCGCCTGCTTCAGCAGCTGGCTTGCAGTCACGACGTCCTCACCGGCGCTAAAGCTCGTGTACACGAGCGCCGAGGCGAGGAGCAGCGCGGCAGTTAGGGCGACCGTCAGGCGGATCGCGCGCTTGCGGCTCGGATCCATGCGGGACGGCATTCTTCCACATCCGATCCGTCGGGAGTTCCGGTTCGCACCAGCGGCCCGTGAGGACGTCGTCCTCGCGCCGCACGCCGGGCCGCGCGCGGGTGCCGGGGGCGGGCGCCGGGGGGCGCGCCGGGGCGGGGGGCGCGCGACGCGCCGGGGCGCGCGCGACGCGCCGGGGCCCTGAACGTTCGTCGCGCCCCGACCTGTCCGTTGGGGGGGATAGCCTCGGCTGCCGATTAGTGTCCTGTTAGCGAACAGGGTTTTGTCGCCCGTCCGCGAAACGATCCAAGACCGACGGCGTTACGTATACACGACCATGCAAGTTCGACTCAGCACACGACAGCTCCACTCTCCCCGGGCTCGACGCACCGGAGGGCAGGATCATCCCCGTCCCGTGGCGTCACCGGGATCGGTACCCGCACCGGGGCGCCAGCGTCACGGCGGGCCATCGCAGGATCGCGCCCTCTACACCTGCGGCTGCGGATACGTATTTGAGGCACAGGTCTCCACCTCTGTCGGCTGCCCGCATTGCGGCGGCCAGCAGGCCTGGTAGCTGTGGAACGGGCTGGTAGGGCTCCGTTGCCTGTGTTGTAGGGGTTCGGCGGATTTGGAATTGGTCGGGCGGGCGGTCGGGGAATGGCTGACCGCCGAGTGCTCAGAAGGTTCTGCGAGCAGCCCACCGGCTACTGGCTCTCCCGACCGCCTCCGGCTGCATCCGACGGCGGTTTCCATGGGGTCGAGATGAATCTTCCCTAAGTGGAGGTTGTCGGATAACCCTCTGGGGTTATAAGAAGGTGATAACGCGTCGGGAGCGCACGGCAACAGGGGCGGTGTTCTTTTGCGAACCAGTGGTTCGCAAAAGAACACCGCCCCCGCCCGAGCACCGCAGAGACGCCAAGACCGACACGCATCACGAACGATTCTCGGGCCGACGCGCGATGCGGACCCCCTCGACCCCTCTAAGTTCCGAGGCCTTAGGTCACCGTCCAGAGCAGCATCCCATCATCCGTTATCAAAGCACGACAAGACGCCGACGCCCCGCCCGCCCGGCACCCCGGCCCCGCGCGCCCGCTCGCCCCGGCGGCCCGCCCCGCCCGCCCCGCCCGCCCCGCCCGCCCCGCCCTTCCGGCACGCCCGCGGACCCAGGGGGCTCAGGCGGACGCCGGGGACCCGGTGCCGACCATGTAATCCTCGCGGAAGCGGTCGGCGGTCTTCGCTGCGGTCACGTCGGCCCAGCGTGTGGTCGTGACCAGCGCCAGCAAGAGGATCACGGACCCGAGCCCGGTGATGATCCACCAGCCGGGGTGTGTCGCCGCCGCGAAGCTCTTGCCGAGTACTCCGGTGGCCGCCCCGCCCGCGGCCGCGCCGACGATCGCCACGCCGAGCGTCGCGCCGACTTGACGGCTCGTCGATGCCACCGCCGCGGCAACGCCGGCCTGGGCCGCCGGCATCCCAGAGACCGCGGTGTTCGTGATTGGTGGGTTCACCAGGCCGAAGCCGAGACCGAAGATGAAATAGGTCAGCAGCAGGTACCCCATCGACGTGGTCGGGGTCAGATGGGTGAGCATGAGGCTCGAGATCGTCAGCGCACAGCCGGCGATCACCAGCGATGGCCTCGCGCCGTGGCGCCCGACCATGCGCCCCGACAGCGGTCCGAACACCAGCGTCATCGCTGCCATCGGCAGGGTGTAGAGCCCGGCGTGGAATGGCGACAGTCCGCGCACGTCTTGGAGGTACAGGGTGTTCAAGAAGAGGAATCCCCCCAAGCTCGCGAACGCGCAGACTGCGATCGCGCTCGCCCCCGAGAACGGCACGCTGCGGAAGAAACGCACGTCGATCAGCGGCTCCGAGCGTCGCAGCTCGTAGGCGACGAGCGACGCCAGGCTGACCAGGAAGACTCCGAACAACCCGAGGATCTCGGCACTCGCCCAGCCGTGGCCGGGTCCCTCGATGATCCCGTAGGTGAGCGACGCGAGCATCGTGATCACGAGCACCTGCCCGACCGCGTCGATGCGGCGGGCGCGGGGCGCTCTGGATTCGGGAACGAACAGGGCGGTCAGAACGATCGCCGTCAGGCCGATTGGCAAGTTGACCAGGAAGATCGCCCGCCAACCGACCGAGTCGACCAGCGCGCCGCCGACCACCGGCCCGAGCGCAAAGCTGATTCCGACCACTCCCCCCCACAACCCGATCGCCTGCGCCCGCTCGCGCGGATCCTCGAATACGTTCCGGATGATCGACATCGCGACCGGATTTAGCATCGACGCCCCCACCGCCTGCAGCATCCGGAAGATGACCAGCAGCTGCAGATTCGGCGCGAGCGCGCACAGCAGCGACCCGAGCGAGAACAGGCCGAGGCCGATCTGGAACACGCGGCGGCGGCCGATCCGGTCGGCCGTCGAACCTGACAGCATCAGCAGGCTGGCGACCACGAGCGTGTAGGCATCGATCGTCCACTGCAGCCCGGGAAGCGAAGCGTGCAGAGAGCGGTGAATCGCGGGGAGGGCAACGTTGACGATCGTTGCGTCCAGTCCGACGATCAGCAGGCTCATGCAGCAGATGCCGAGAATGAGCAGCCGGCGCCGGCGGCTGGGGACGGAGCTCGGGGGCGCAGACATCTTCTGCCGAGGTTAGCCGGGGGCGGGCGACTCCGTCCCGCGAGGGCCGGCCCCCCGGCCGAGTCAGGACCAGGCGTCAGCGAGGAGACTGAGCGAATCGGTCGGATCGACGCCGAGGATCTCGGACAGGGCGCCAATAAGGCGCCGCTGCGGCTCATGCGCAGCTCCGATCCCCATCACGCCGATCCGCCAAACCCGCCCCGCCAGCGGTCCGAGCCCGCCCGAGATCTCGATCCCGTGGTCGAGTAGGAGTTCCCGCCGAGCCGCTGCCTCGTCGATCTCCGATGGCACGAGGACGGCGAGCAGCGAGGACAGCTCCTCGCCTCGGGGAGCCAGCCGCTTCAGTCCAAGCGGCTCTAGCGCCGTACGCAATGCCTCGTGCGCGCGCCGGTGGCGCTCCCAGCGCTCTGGCAGGCCCTCCTCGAGCACGATGCCCAGCGACTCGTTCAGCGCGTAGATCATGTTGATCGGCGCGGTGTGGTGGTAGGCGCGCGGCGGTGCCCCGGCTGCGTCCTCGCGCCAGTAGGCGAGGATCGCACGCAGATCGAAGTACCACGAGCGGCACGGCTCAGAACGCGACAGCAGCCGCTCCTGGGCACGCTCGCCGATCGTGAACGGCGCCAGGCCAGGCGGACAGTTGAGGCATTTCTGGGTGCCGCTGAAGGCCACGTCGACGCCGGCTGCGTCGAGCTCGAGCGGCTGCCCGGCAAGCGACGTCACACAGTCGACGAGCAGCAGCGCATCGTGCTCCCGGCAGGCGTCGGCCAGCCCGTCAAGCGGCTGGCAGACACCGGTCGAGGTCTCGCCGTGGACGACGAACAACGCCGCCGCCCGGTCGTCGAGCGCAGCCGTCAGGCGCTCGGGCTCGATCGCCCTCCCCCACTCCCCCTCGACCCGCTCGACCGTGGCGCCCTGGCGCGTGAGCGCGTCCGCCATCCGCTCTCCGAACAGGCCGTTGATGCCGCAGACGACTCGGTCGCCGGGAGCGACGAAGTTGACGACCATCGTCTCCATGCCGGCGCTCCCGGTGCCTGACACGGCGAGCGTCGCGCGGTTGTCGGTGAGCATTACCCGGCGCAGCCGGCCCATCATCTCCTCCATCAGCGCGCCGAAGGCCGGATCGAGATGACCGATCGTGGGCTGCGCAAGCGCGCTCAGCACGCGCTCCGGGACGGGGCTCGGCCCGGAGCCGAGCAGGAGACGCCGGGGAAGCTCGACGGCCTTGGTCACGGTTGACTCGTCATGTGTTGCCATCAGACGGCACGCTACTTCATCCCCGCGACCGATCGCCTTCACCGGACCTTGAGGCGAAACCCACCCAGCGAGGATTGATACCGGTACTGTGACCGCCATGTTCAGGAAGGTTTTGGTCGCCAACCGCGGCGAGATAGCGGTTCGGGCGTTTCGCGCTGCCTACGAACTGGGGATCGCCAGCGCGGCGCTCTACACGCCCGATGACCGAGGCTCCGTCCATCGTGTCAAAGCCGACGAGGCCTACGAGGTCGGCGAGGCAGGTCATCCGGTGCGGGCCTATCTCGACATCGACCTGGTCGTCGGCCTGGCCGAGCGAATCGGAGCCGACGCCATCTACCCAGGGTACGGCTTCATGTCCGAGAATCCGGAGCTGGCTCGCGCGTGCGCGCGCGCGGGGATCACGTTCGTCGGCCCACCCGCGCAGGTGCTGGCCGCAGCCGGCAACAAGGTCCGCGCACGCGAGGCCGCTCGGCGCTGCGGCGTGCCCGTGCTACGCGCCTCGGGGATCCTCGCCGACGCCGCCGCCGCCCGCGAGGCAGCCGAGGGGATGGCGTTCCCCCTGTTCGTCAAGGCGGCGGAGGGGGGCGGCGGACGGGGGATGCGCCTGGTTGCGGCGGCGGACGACCTCGAGGATGCGGCGCGGTCCGCGATGCGCGAGGCGGAGGCGGCATTCGGCGACCCCTCCGTGTACCTCGAAGAGGCGCTGCTGCGCCCGCGCCACATCGAGGTCCAGATCCTCGCCGACGCGGAGGGCGAGGTGGTGCATCTGTTCGAGCGCGACTGCTCGATGCAGCGCCGCCACCAGAAGGTGATCGAGCTCGCGCCGGCGCCGAATCTCGACCCGGCGCTGCGCGACCGGCTGTGCGCGGACGCGGTCCGCTTCGCCCGCGAGGTGGGATACGTCAACGCCGGCACCGTCGAATTCCTCGTCAATCAAGAGCGAGGCGAGCACGTGTTCATCGAGATGAACCCGCGGATCCAGGTAGAGCACACGGTGACCGAGGAGACGACAGACGTCGACCTCGTCCGCTCCCAGCTTTTGATCGCCGGCGGCGCGACGCTCGAGCAGCTTGGCTTACACCAGTCAGCGCTGCGCCAGCGCGGCTTTGCCCTGCAGTGCAGGATCACCACCGAGGACCCGTCCGCGGACTTCCGCCCGGATACGGGGCGAATCTCCGCCTACCGCGCGCCTGGCGGCGCGGGCATCCGCATCGACGAGGGCACCGCTTACGTCGGTGCCGAGATCTCCCCCTACTACGACCCGCTGCTGCTCAAGGTCACCGCGCGCGGCGAGAACTTCCAGATCGCGATCGCGCGGGCACGCCGGGCTGTGGACGAGGTCCGCGTCCGTGGCGTCAGCACGAACCAGGCCTTCCTGAGAGCGGTGCTCGACGATCCCGACTTCTGCGCCGGGCGCACCTACACGACCTTCGTCGACGAGCGCCCGGGACTGACCGCGGTGGGCGTTCGGGGCGACCGGGCGTCGAGGCTGCTGCGCCGGCTCGCCGAGGTGACCGTCAACCGCCCGAACGGTCCGATCCCGCCGGCGAGCGACGCCGCGACGAAGCTGCCGAGGCTTCCTGCAGGCCCCGCTCCTCCGGGCTCGCGCCAGCGCCTCGAGGAGCTCGGGGCAGCCGGGTTCGCCCGCTGGCTACGCGAGGAGAGCGCATTGCAGGTCACCGACACGACGCTGCGCGACGCGCACCAGTCGCTGCTGGCGACACGGATGCGGACGTTCGACATGGCCACCATCGCACCGTACATCGCGCACCTCCTGCCGCAGATGTTCTCGCTCGAGGTCTGGGGCGGAGCGACCTACGACGTCGCGCTCCGCTTCCTCGCCGAGGACCCGTGGGATCGCCTTGCCCTGCTGCGAGAGCGGGTGCCCAATCTCTGCCTGCAGATGCTCCTGCGAGGACGCAACCTGCTCGGCTACGAGCCCTACTCCGAAGCCGCGGTGCGCGCATTCGTGGCCGAGGCGACCGCAACAGGCATCGACGTATTCCGCATCTTCGACGCGCTCAACAACGTCAGGCCGATGCGCGCCGCGATCGACGCCACGCTCGAGGCCGGCGCGGTCGCCGAGGGCTCGGTGTGCTACACCGGCGATCTCTCCGACCCCGCCGAGCGGGTCTACACGCTCGACTATTATCTGCGCGTCGCGGAGGGGCTTGTGGAGGCGGGGGTGCACGTGCTCGCGATCAAGGACATGGCGGGGCTGCTGCGTGCGCCCGCGGCGCGAACGCTCGTCACGCGCTTGCGCGAGGAGTTCGACCTGCCGGTCCACCTCCACACGCACGACACCGCCGGCGGGCAGCTTGCTACCTGCCTGGCCGCGATCGACGCGGGCGTGGACGCGGTCGACGGCGCCGCGGCGCCAATGGCAGGCAGGACGAGCCAGCCCACGCTGTCGGGAATCGTCAGCGCGACCGATTTCACCGAGCGGGCGACGGGGCTGTCGCTCGGCGCACTGCTCGACCTCGAGCCCTATTGGGAGGCGGTCCGCTCGAGCTACGCACCGTTCGAGACCCACATGCGCGCGCCGACCGGGCGCGTGTACCGCCACCAGATTCCCGGGGGTCAGCTCACCAACCTCCGTCAGCAGTCGATCGCCCTCGGGCTGGACGAGCGCTTCGAGGAGATCGAAGCCGCCTATGTTCGCGCAAACGAGCTGCTCGGCGACATCGTCAAGGTCACCCCCACGAGCAAGGTGGTCGGAGACCTCGCGCTGTTCGTCGTTTCCGGCCGGATCGACTGGGACGACCTACGCGAGCACCCAGAGCGGTTCGACCTCCCCGACTCGGTGCTCGCGTTCCTGCGCGGAGAGCTGGGCGAGCCGGCCGGTGGCCTGCCGCAGCCTTTCGCCGAGCGAGCGCTGCGCGGGACGCCTGCGACCCGTGACGGCAATAGTGGTGAGCGTGACTCCCCGAATCTGCCGGCGCCGGGGCCCGACCTGCGGGCGGCATTGTCGGCCCTTATGTTCCCCGGGCCGTTCCGCGATCAACAGGAGGCCCGCGAACGCTACGGCGACGTGTCGGTCATCCCCACCCTGCCGTTCCTGTACGGCCTCAGGGAGGGTGACGAGCACGCCATCGACCTCGAACCGGGTGTGCGACTGGTCGTCGGTCTGGAAGCAATCGGCGAGCCCGACGCGCGCGGCATGCGCACGGTGCTGACACGGCTCAACGGCCAACTGCGGCCGATCGATGTCCGCGACGAATCGATCCAGGTCACCTCGGTCGCTGTGGAGCGCGCGGACCCGAAGGATCCGGATCACGTCGCGGCACCGCTTGCCGGCATCGTGACCGTCCAGGTCAAGGAGGGCGACGAGGTCGCGGAAGGCGACGCGATCGCGGTTCTCGAGGCGATGAAAATGGAGTCGACGATTACGGCCGCGCACGCCGGGCGGATCGCGCGGATCGCGGCGCCAACCGGCGGCAGGCTCGAGCAGGGTGACCTGATCCTCGTGCTGGAGTCGGTAACGGACTGAACCTCAAGTTCTAATACGCTGCTCGCGCAAACCAACCGAGCTAGGGGTGGGACTATGAGCGACGACAGCATTCAGGACCTGAACGATCGCCTGATCGAGGACGCGGAGCTGCGCGATCGGTTCCGCGAGGACCCGGTAGCGGTCGTAAAGGAGGCGGGGATCGATCTGAGCCCGGAGCAGGAAGCCCGCCTGCTGGCAGAGGAGTGGCTCGAGAAGACCGAGGAAGAGCTGCTCTCGTGCTTTCACGACCCGGGCGTCGGTGACTGGTTCTGAGCGCTTTGCGGTAATCGCAAGCCGGCAACTCGCCCCGACGCCGATCAGAGGCCCGGCGGGGCACGCACTGACTTACGAGGAGACGGAGCGGCGGCTGACGCCCGTACTGGAGCGCGTGCCGATCACGCGCGTGTACGATGCGACACCGCTGGACTGGCTGGGCCTGCCGGTATGGTCGGCGGTCACGCCGCTCGCCCTTGATCTGACGGTGCACGCCGGCAAGGGCCAGACGGCGGCCGCCGCCCGGATCAGCGCGGTGATGGAGGCGATCGAGCGCGTGTGCGCCGAGCGCGTCGACGCCGACCGGGTCCGCGTCGACACGTTCGCCGAGCTTCAGGGCGGACGTGAGGATGTGCTCGATCCAGAGCTTTTCGACCTCCCGTTCGAGACCTCTTACCAGCCGGATTGCCCGCTCGGATGGATCCGGGGATTCGACCTGATCGCCGAGCGCGAGACATGGGTCGCGCTCGATCTGGTCCTCTCGCCGCCCCGGGAGGGCATCTGCACAGGTGTCGAGACGAACGGTCTCGCCGCCGGTAACAACCACACCGAGGCCGTATTGCACGGCTTGCACGAGCTGATCGAGCGCGACGCGCACGCCCGCGACCGGTTCACACGGCTCTACGCCGATGACGACGAAAAGCCGCCGATCCGGGTGGTGGACGGCGATTCCCTGCCGGCCGCCGCGGCCGAGTGGCTGCTGGCACTTCGTGAACGGGGGCTGCCGGCGGTGATCCAGGATCTGACCCACGACATCGGGGTGCCGGCCTTCCGCGCCACCCTCTTCGAGAGCTCCTTCCCGGGTCGGGAGGGAAGGACTACGGCGTTCGAGGGGATCGGCGCGGACCTTGATCCCACCTGGGCGGTTTCACGTGCGATCTGCGAGGCGGTCCAGTCACACACCGTGATGGTGGTCGGCGCGCGCGATGTGGTTGAGGACGGCGAACGCCACATGCGCTACGACAAGAGCTCGTTTCTGCGCCGGCTCGCGACGCCGACCGTGAGGCAGCCGTTCCCGGGCAACGCGCGCGGGCTTCCCGACGACCTCGAGGCGCGGCTGCGGGTTCTGCTCGAGCGCATCGTCGCCGCCGGCCTGCGCAACTGTGTGGTCGTCGACCTGACCCGCGCGGATCTCGGGGTCCCCGTTGTCCGTGTCTTGGTCCCCGGGCTAGCAGGCCCGTTCGGGGACACGTCAAGGCGTCCCGCCCTGCGACTCCTGCGCACGCTCGTGTGATGGCCGATGCGAATCCGCCACCGCCCCGGGGGTTCGGCGCCCACGTGTTCACCGGCCCCTCGCTCGAGCGCGCAGCCGTTCTGGCGGCGCTCCCCGCCGCCCGCGTCGAGCCGCCGATCGCACGCGGCGACCTTGCCCGCCTGCATGCGGACGGCGCGAGCACGTTTCTGATCCTCGACGGCGCGTTCCTGCATCGGCCGGCGATCGCACCATCGGAGATCGTCGACGCGATCGCCGGCGGTGCGAGCGTGATCGGCGCGGCCAGCATCGGCGCCATTCGCGCGGCCGAATGCTGGCCCGCGGGGATGGATGGAGTGGGCGCTGTGTACCGCCTGTACCGCTTGGGCCTGCTCCGCGACGACGACGAGGTCGCGGTCGCGACCGACCCCGAGCGCGGCTTCGCGGCGCTCTCGGTGGCACTTGTCAACGTCCGCTACGCGGCCCTCGCCGCCCTCCGCGCCGGGCTGCTCGACCGCCTCGACGCGGCAGCGGTGCTTTCCTCCGCGCGACAGACCCATTTCGCGGAACGCCGCTGGGAGACGATCTTCGACCAGGCCGGCGTCGCGCTGGGGGGCGATCTGCGCACGCTTTGCGAGCAGACCGACGTCAAGCGGCGTGATGCGCTCCACGCCGTCGCCTATCTCGCCGGCAATCTCGCGCGAATCGCGCAGCCGGCCGGCCCGCGAGCTCGGCCCCGGCCGGTCCGACGGCCCCGGGAACCCGGATCGGGCTACGCTCCCAGCGTAGTCGGCGCCGGCCGGCTACACATGCTCGGGCACTCCCTGCCGGAGCTGCGACGCGAACTGGCTTTGTGGTTGGTCGGCAGCGGGCGCTACGGGCGCTATTTCGCCGACGCGCCGCCGGCGGTAGCGGACGCCGCGACGTTCGAGGCGACCGTGTGGGCGAAGCTCCTGGCCGAGGGGGCACTTGAGCGTGAGCTGATGCGCTGGTATGCCGTCCGTCGTCTCGGCGCCTAACCTTATTCGCTTCCGGCATGCCCTCCCGAAGCCGCTCTGTGCTTACCATCGATGGTTGACCGTCCTCTGAGCGCGGGCAATCAGGCGAGCGGCGCGCGGGCCGGCTCGCTGCCCGGGGGCACCGTCACATTCCTGTTCACCGATGTCGAGGGATCGACGCGCCTGTTCCGCGCACTCGGCGAGCGCTACGGGAACCTGCTCGAGGCGCACAACGAGATCCTCACCGCTGCGGTGGCGCGCAACCAGGGCGTCGTCGTGCGGACGCAAGGGGACGGGTTCTTCTGCGCGTTCCCCGAGGCCTCCGGTGCGATCGGAGCTGCGCTCGACGCTCAGCTGGCACTCCTGGCACACCCGTGGCCGCCGGGAGCGGAGTTCCGCGTCCGTATGGGTCTGCACACGGGCGAGGCGCAGCCGGCAGGCGACGAGTACGTCTCAATCGCCGTCCACCAGGCTGCGCGCGTCGGCGACGCCGGGCACGGGGGCCAGGTGCTCGTCTCCGAGGCGTCACGGCTGCTGACGGGAGAGCGTCTGCCCGACGGAGCTTCATTGGCGCCGCTCGGCAACTACCGGCTGAAGGACTTCCCCGATCCCGAACCGCTTTATGAGCTACGCCATCCCGACCTGCAGGCCGACTTCCCGGCACTTCGTGCGCTCCCCGCTGCGGCACACAACGTCCCCGAGCAGGCGACCCTGTTCGTGGGCCGGCAGACGGCACTGGCGGAGCTGGCGAAGCTGGTCAAGAACCGACGGCTGGTGACCGTGCTGGGCGCTGGTGGAGTCGGCAAGACGCGGCTCACGATCGAGCTCGTGCCGAAGGTGGCGGGAGCCTTTCCTGACGGGGTCTGGCTGATCGAGCTGGCAAGACTGAGCAGAGGCGCGACGGTCGCGCCTGAGGTGGCGGCCGCGCTGGGGGTGCGGGCCGAGGCGGATCGCGACGAGATCGACACGGTCGTGGACGGGCTCCGCGCCAAGCGGGTGTTGCTCGTGCTCGACAACTGCGAGCACGTGCTGGACGCCGCCGCCGAGCTCACCGAGCGGCTGGTCGCGCACTGTCCGGATGTGACGGTGCTGGCCACCAGCCGCGAGCCGCTCGGGCTGGCACTGGAGCAGCGCTTCCCGCTCGCGCCGCTCAGCGTTGCCGACGAGGCGGGGACTGTCGACCCAGCCGGCTCGGAGGCGGTCGCACTGTTCGTTGACCGGGCGCGGGCGGCCGCGGGCGGACTCGACATGCCGGGCGATCTCGGCCCGGTGATCGAGATCTGCCGGCGCCTCGACGGCCTGCCGCTCGCGATCGAGCTGGCTGCCGCACGCGTCGGCGCGATCCCGGTCTCGAGCATCGCTGCGCGGCTCGACCGGCGCTTCTCGGTGCTCACGCGCGGTCATCGCGGGGCGCTCTCGCACCACGAGACGCTGCGCGGGTCGATCGGCTGGAGCTACGACCTGCTCGAGCCGGCCGAGCAGGTACTGATCCGCAGGCTGGGCGCGTTCACCGGCGAGTTCACGCTGGAGGCCGTCGAAGCCGTGTGCGCGGCGGCGCCGCTGCACCGGGACGAGATCCTCGACCTCACGGCCCGCTTGGTCGAGAAGTCGCTCGTGCAGCGCACCGACGATCGCTACGAGCTGCTCGACTCGATCCGGGAGTTCTCGCGCGAGCAGCTCGACGAGGCCGGCGAAGTGGTCGAGATTCGCCTGGCGCACCTGGCTCACTACACCGAGGTCGTCGAGGCGAGCTCGCGCGTTGCCGACGGCCCGCTGCAGCGCGCCGCGTACGACCTCCTCGACGCGGATCTCGGCAACATCCGCGCCGCAGTCGAGTTCGCGCTCGAGCGCTCGGACCCCGCGGCGCTCCGGCTCGGCGCCGCGCTCGGGCAATGGGGGTTCGTCCGCAACCGGCTGGGGGAGGTTGCGCGATGGTGCATCGACGCCGCCGCCGCGGCGCCCGGGGCGCCGCATGCCACCCGCGCGGCCGCGTTGACGCAGGCCGGGTTCGCGCTCGTGGTGCTCGGATCGCCCGAACGAGGCCACGCCCTCCTTGACGAGGGGCTCGAGCTCGCGCGCTCCGTGGAGGACCGGCGGCTGCTGGTCGACACGCTACTGATGGCGGCCGACCTGCGGCTCGAAGCGGGGCAGCCTGTCGAGGCACGGCCACTCGCCCGCGAGGCCCTCGAGGTGGCGGGCGAGATCGGCGAGGACTGGATCATCGGCCGCGCGACGTTCGTCGAGGCGCGTGCCTACCAGGATGAGCTCGGCTATGAGGAGACGCATCGACGGCTGGCCCGCGCGCTCGGGTGCTTCGAGCGTGGAAACGACCGCCGTCAGGTCGGTCGCGTCGCGCTCGCGATGGCATACCTGTCGCTCGAATCGCACGCCCTCGACGCCGCCGAGTCGGAGACCGGCAAGTGCCTGTCGATCTGCGAAGAGCTCGAGCACCCGATCGGCGAGGCCATCGCGACCGTCGTCAGGATCTGGGTCGCGATCGAGCGAGGGGAGCCGGCGGTCGCGCGCGAGCTGCTCTCACGCGTGATCGCGGTCGCGCGGCAGAGCGGTTACGTGGCACTGCTTGGATATTGTGTGGCGGCCGGCGCGGCGCTCCGGTTCGGTGATGGCGACCTGACGGAGGCGGCAAGGATGGTGGGCGCGCTGGACGCCAGCGCGGACTCGCTGGGTGGCGAGGGAGCGCGCGCGATCAGCGGCCGGGTGGAGCGCCTGCGCGACGCTCTAGCCGAGGGGCTCGGAGCAGAGCGCCTTGCGGAGCTGATCGCGGAGGGCGCTCGCGTATCGATGGCAGATCAGAATCTCTGAGTAGAGCCCGCTGACCTTCGTGTCACCGGCGGCTCACGGCGTTGGGATCACTCGCTCACCGAGTAGGTCGCCTCGAGCCCGCCGGTGCTCGCGCTCGCTCCGAGCTCGAGGTGGAACTGGAGCACGTCGCCGCGGTACTCGATGCGGGCGACCTCGAATGCGCGCTCGCCTCTGCCGAAGCGGCGCAGCTCCCGAGACAGGACGAGGAATACCGCCGTTCGCGGGGGGATCCCGAAATGTGTCGCCTCGAAACGACCGCATTGGCTCGTCTCGATCGACACCGCAGATCGTGTCAGCTCCACGTCATGGTCGGACAGCACCAGATCGGGTGGGAGGCTCTGCCCCACCTGAGCGGCCGCCTCGAGCCACTCCGCCTCGTGACGCCGGAAGAACGAATAGCCGATCGCCAGTGCGACTCTACGCACCGACAGCAGGGTGGTGATCCTGAGGATGGGAGCCTCCGGCTCCTTGGGCGCTCGGCCGGCTCCGAACGTCCCGGCCAGCCCGTCGCGGATGCTCTGCTCGACCCGGGTGACGCGCTTGTCGAGCACCCGGATGTCGATCTCGGGGCCGCGGGGAGCCACGAGCAGCCGGGAGAGACCGCCCGCGCGGTGCTCCAACTTGGGCTGCGCAACGAACGTCCCCCGGCCACGGACCTTGACGATCTGACGGTCATCGTCGAGGATGGCCAGCGCCTGGCGGACGACGACCCGGCTCACTCCCATGCCCCGCGCGAGATCGGGCTCGGATGGCAGTACGTCGCCGGGGGCCCACACGCCGGACTCGATCTGCTCCTTGAGCAGCTCCTGCAGCTGGTAGTACAAGGGAACAACGCTCGACCGGTCGAGCCGGCCGGGGTCCAGCTCGCGAAGCCTTGATACACGGGGCGATGTGGTCGATGCCGCCACTGGGCAGGAATGATGACGAGCCGCGGGGACGGTGGGACAACCGACCCGCCCACTCGACAAGGTGGACCTACCTGTCCTATAGTTGTCTACACGATGGGTGAAGCGCACCGCGGCGGCGCCGGTGACGGATTCGATACCTCGCGGCTGCAAGGCATGCGGATGCTCCGGCGCCTGGCCGACATCCCCAACAAGGCGCAGCGCGAGGCGGTCGAGCGTGGGCTCGAGCTCGGTCTCGAGGCCGCCCCCTCGGTCAACGACCGCACGATCTCAACCTTTGCGCGCGGAGGACAGCCGGCGTTCGCCGGGATCAACACGTTCCTACGGGCCCCCTATTGCGAGGACATCCACAAGGTCTCCAAGTACGAGGTGGCGATCATCGGCGCCCCCTTCGACATGGGCACGACCTATCGCGCAGGTGCCCGCTTCGGCCCACAGGCGGTGAGGCGAATCTCGGCGCTTTACGACGGCTACAGCCTCGACATGGGTTGCGACCTCGTCGAGGAGCTCGACGTCTGCGACGTCGGCGACGTGTTCGTGATCCCCTCCAACATCGAGAAGTCCTTCGACCAGGTCGACCGCGCCGTCTCGCACGTGCTCGAGAACGGCGTGTTCCCTGTGATCATCGGCGGCGACCACTCGCTCGGTTATCCCGATGTCCGGGCGATGGCCAAGTACGTGGACGGCAACGTGGGAATCATCCACCTCGACCGGCACATCGACATCCAGGAACGAGACATGGACGAGCGGATGCACACGACACCGTGGTTCCATGCGACGAACATTCCAAATGCCCCACCGCGCAACCTCGTGCAGATGGGCATCGGCGGCTGGTACGGATCGCGTCCCGGACTCAAGGTCGCGCGCGAGCGCGGTACGACAGCGATCACGATCCACGACGTCGAGGAGATCGGGGTCGAGAAGGCGGTCGAGATCGCGCTCGAGGTCGCGTGGAAGGACGCCAAGGCGGTCTACCTCTCGTTCGACATCGACTCGATCGATGCCGGGTTCGTCCCCGGAACGGGCTCCCCAGAGCCGGGTGGCCTGCTCCCCCGCGAGGCCCTCAAGGCGCTGCGGATGATCGCGCGCGAGGGAATCTGCGGCATGGAGGTGGTCGAGATCGCACCACCATATGACGTGAGTGACATGACCGCGCAGCTCGGCTGCCGGGCGATCATGGACGTACTCGGCACGCTCGTGACCGAAGGCCGGCTAGGCCATCGGCTGCCCGCGGCGGAGCAGACCCCACCCCAGGCAGACGAGCCAGCTGGCTAATACAAGGGCCGCGCATGTTGGACCCAGGGCCAATGAGCGGACCGGCGTGCGGGGGAGATACTGGCGGTATGGCCACCACTAGGACTGCAGTTCCGACTCGACGCCGGGGAGGTGCGGCGGAACTCCAGTTTCCGCGACGGGCCCCCGCGCCGGCTGCCGACGATCAACATCGTCTGCTGGACACGCTGAGCGAGACCCACGCGGCGATGATGGACGCGGTGCTCGACGGCGAGGGCTTGGACCGCGTGGCCGCGCTGGCCGCCGCCGCAGCCGGCGGGCCGGTCGCGGTTGTGATTCCCCGGCTCGGGGTCGCGCTCGCTCCGCGCGACGTTCTGGCTCCCGCCGACTTGGCCTCGCTCGAGCGCTGGGTCGAGGAACGCGTCCGCGGGCGGCCATCGGCCGTTCCCGCCGACGTCGTGGCGGAGGCACCGATCCGGTTCCGCGACGAGATCGTCGGCGTTGTCGCGCTGCTGCGGACCCAGGAGGCGCCACGGCTCGAGGCAAGCGAGTTCCTTCGGTTGGCGGCCGCCGCGGCGCTGACGAAGATCGCAATCGAGGACGCCAAGGAAGAGACCGAGCAGAGCCTTCGCGGCTCGTTTCTCGAGGAGCTGCGCTCGCGCAGCGACCTCACGGGCCCAGAGATCGTAAGGCGCGCATCAAGGCTGAGATGCGATCTCTCGCGAGGAGCGGTGATCCTGTGCGCGGAACTGATCGTCGACCGGCCACGCCTGGTGGTGGCGATGATCACGGCTGAGCACCCTGGTGCGCTGGCGCAAGAGCTCGACGGGGTCGGGCCGAATGCGCGTCCCCGCGTCTATGCGGCGCTACCGACGGTCGGCGCCGGCGACGCCCACGAGTCGAGCGTGGCCTTGGCCAGGCGGCTCGCGGCGCGGCTGCGACGATACGGCACCGTCGGGATGTCGAGCTTTCACGCCGATCCGGCCGAGCTCGGCTGCGCTGTCCGCGAAGCGGAGCTCGTGCTCGAGGTCCTGCAGCACTCCGGCACGGTGATCACAGACGAGATCGGCAGCGGCATCTACAAGCTGCTGTTCCGCGTACTCGCATCTCACCCGGAAGAGGTGCAGGAGTTCTACGAGAGCACCGTCGCCACGATGGTGCGCTACGACGACCAGAACCAAACCGAGCTCGTCTACACCCTGTGGGCGTACCTCGACTCGAACTGCAACATGAACGCGACCGCAGCAGCGATCTTCACCCACCGTCACACGATCATGCACCGGCTCGAGCGCATCCACGAGCTGACGGGCCTCGACCCGACGATCTGCGGCGATCGCGAGCAGCTCGGACTGGGACTCAAGGTGCACCGCCTGCTCGCGCCTCAGCTGGCGCGATAGGCCCAGGCGGGGCATACGAGCTCAGGCTCAGGCGACCACGGTTTCTTCGGGGAGCTCGTACCAGCGCACGCGCTCACCAACGCGGGCGCGGAGCTTGAAGCGGCGGGTCTTCGGCGCTGCTTCGATCGCCTCACCGAGCTGGCGGCAGCGATCCGCGACGGCCGGATACAGCTCCGTGAGCCGGTGCAGTGTCGCGGTCACGGTGCGCCACAGTCCCCAGTCGTCCGCGGTCAGGCGGCCGATGTACGCGGCGTCGATGTGGTCGCCGTCACCTGACTGGATCGTGTGCTCGGTAAGCAGGACCGAAGCGTCGTGCGCGTCCTTCGCGTTCAACTCGACGATCTGCAGCTTGGTCAGGAGCAGGTCGGTGGCAGTCAGCGCCGGTGAGTCGAGCTCGAGCCGCTTGTCGAGCTCGAGCGCGTGACACATCGAGAACGCGCCGACGAACACGTCGAGCTTGCCCGCCGGCCCGTGGAAGATCATCCGGCTGTCGCCGTGGAGCGCGTTGAAGCGCTTCTCGGCTGTGTAGCCCCGGCCCTCGAGGAAGCCGGTGAGCGCACGGGCGTCACGTCGCGGCACCGCCACGTCGATGTCTGCGATCTCGCGGTGGGGCTTGCCTGCGAGCACGCGCGGGCAGTGAGCGACGACGCCGACACCGCCCAGGAGCCGTACCTTCAGGCCTGCCTGGTCGGCGGCCTGCGCAAGTCCCATGCCCTCGTCGATCAGCACGTTCATCCCTGGGTGATCTGCCAGCGCCGAATTTCGCCGTCCGCCGCGAGGTCGACGATCGCCCCGCGCAGGATGCCTTCCGGGTATTCCGAGCCGGGGTTCACGCACATCGTGCTGCCGATCACCTGACCGGCCGGCGACTCGTGTACGTGCCCGTGCAGGCCGAGCGCGGCGCCCGAGTCCTCGATCGCCTTCCGTACCGCGGCGGCACCGACCGACATCAGGGCGAAGCCGCCCGCGGTGATGACCGGGCGCAGGTCCTCGTCGAGCTGCGGCGCCTGGTCGAGGTTCGAGTCCCGCGGCGGGCAGTGCAGGTTCATCACGGCGGTCTCCGGGCGCTCGAGACCGCGTGCGACCGCGGCGATGCGCTGGGCGAGCTCCTCCTCCGAGCACTCCCGCGGCGTGTTCCACGGCGTTGGGGTCGAATAGCCGAGCGAGACCATCTCGTGGCCGCCGGGAAGCTGGACGATGCCGTCCTCGGCGTACGTCAGCTTGCTCGAGGAGCGCAGGATCTCAGCGAGCTCCTCGTCGTCGTCGTTGCCGAGCATCACGAAGCAGGCGATGTCGCTGTCCTTGAGACGCTCGTCGGCGAGCGCGACCCACTGTTCGACCCGCTCACGGATCGCCTCGCCGAATGCTCGGTCGAAAGCGGCCGGGTCGCTGGCGAGAAGCTCGCGCTCATCCGGCGTGCTCATCCGCGCGTACGAGCCGCGGTCCGCAATCTGGCGGCACAGCGCCTGGAGCTCATCTCCGTCGCGTGCCTGCACGCGCTTGCCCCCCATCTCCCCCTCCCACGTGTCGCCGTTGACCCGGCACAGCGGCTTGAGCGACTTGCCCGTGATGTCCCCGCCGAGGATCATGACGTTGGCGTCGTAGACGCGGCCGGCGGCGAGCCATTTCCGGAAGCAGCGCTCGGATCCGTGAATGTCGGTCGCGAAGAAGATCCGCGTCACCGGCGCCTTACCGCCTCCGCTGCGACGCAGGAATCCCACTACTCGGGCGGCAGCTCCCGCGACGCGAGCGAGATATCTACCCCGCGGCGCTTATTGAGGAGGTACGCGATCGGGTAGGCGATGACACCGAGCGCGACGAACAGGATGAGCGCGATCTTGCCGTCGGTGGTCGTCGCCCCGAGCGCACTCGTTGACGCGATCGAGTACGCGAACAGGACGTACACGGCGAGCGACGCGACCCCGATCAGCGTCATCAGCGGAATCCCACCGATCGAGCGCTCGATCGCGGAACCCTTGTAGATCGACGGACGTCGGTAAGGGAACGTGATCGCCGCGATCGAGACGACGATGAACGTCAGGCAGAGGCCGAGGATCTCGGTGCCGGCGACACCGGCGACGAGCGAGTTGGGGCTGAACACGATCACGGCGAGCATCACGACCGCCACGAAGGCGGCGATCAGGTTCGCCTTCAGCGGGGCTCGGGTGCGCTCGTTGACCTCGCTCAGGCTCTCAGGGATGAAGCGATCGAACGACCAGGCGAACAAGGCGCGGCTGGAGATCAGGAAGGCCGGGATCGCGACCGCGACGGCGGAGGCGAGGAAGGCGATGCCGAGGATCACCGCGATGATCGTCGAGCCGGACACCAGGTCGATGTAGAAGAACAGGTTCGACGGGGCAGCGAACGGGTATGCCGGGCTGAGGCTGTTGGACAGCAGCGTCGACCCGCCGAGGAAAGTCTTGCCGAATACGCTGCTCGAGAGGGCGAAGATGATCGTGATCGCGACGCCGCCGAGCAGGAGCGAGTAGAGCTTGCCGCGGGTGGCCACGTCCTTGCCTGCGCGGACCTCGCCACTGACGTAGGCGGTGACGATGCCGAAGCCGAGCGCGTAGAACGGCACCGACGAGGACAGGATGGACTGTCCGAGGCTGAACTTGTGCGGCACGTACCCGGCCTTCAGCGAGGCGGTGATGATCTTGTGGTAGTTGCCGCCGGCGTGGGCGACGGCGGCAACGAAGCTCGAACGCGACCCGAACAGCAGCACGACCGCGGCGACGACGGTGCCGGCGACCACTACGTAGAACAGGTACCTGGTGATCTGGAGCGTCAGCGGCAGCCGCACGCACACGGTGGCGAGGATCAAGGCCACCACGACGAGCCCGAGCCCGAACGTCCAGCCGTGCTTGAGCACGTCTGCCGACGCCGTCACCAGCCCGTGGTTCCCGGACAGGATCCCCACCGAGGCCAGCGTCCCCGACAGCGCGTACTGGATCGTCGAGAACGCCGCGTAGGTGATCGCGAACATGTACCAGAGGGTCCCGTTGACCGAGGTCGCGAGCCCCGCCCACGGGTGCAGTGCGCGGCTGGCGAATACGTAGTCACCGCCCGAGCGTGGCATCGCCCGCGAGAAGAACGAGTACATGATGTACGGGGGCACGCAGAACACCGTGCAGATCACGACGCTGAAGGCGAGGCCCGCGCCTGGGAACGCGAGCGGAACCGTCGTGGCCCCGATTATCCCGTAGACGATGCTGATGAACGAGAGGTTCAGCGCGACCGCGGAGACGATCGAGATCTCGCGAACGAGCCCGCTGGACTGCCGCGCGAACAGCGCGGTTCCGCCTGTGGCAGCCTCCGGCGCGTCGACGTTTGCCGTGTCCATGAAGGCGGCAAGGTACCGCCCAGGTTGAGCGCGCAACACCGACCGAGTGCACAACCCACCTGGGACCTTGTGTCGAGTTCGCCTCCGGAGGTCCGGCCGGTCAGTACGGGTGATGGCGGAGCCACTCGGCGTAATCGGCAAGACCACGCCCGAGGTCCCAGCCGGCACGGTATCCGAGCTCCGCGGCAGCGATCGAAGCGTCCCAAGGCCCCTGGCTGTAGCGCCCGGGAAAGGGGCCGGGCCCGACCTCGATGTCGGCCCCCGGCACGATCTGAGCGACCGCGCTCGCGACGTCGCCGAGCGAGCACGGTGCGCCGCTGACATTGAAGACGTCGCGCCTGCGCTCCGCGAGGCGGAGCGCCAGCTCGGCCGCGAGCGCGACGTCGCGCACGTGCACCAGGTCGAACACGTGCTCGCCCCCCGCCGGCACCCGCAGCGGCCGCTCGTCGACCGCCGCCCGGACCATGTCCCGCACCGCGGAGGGCATCCGGTTGCCGGGGCCGTAGAGCTCGGTCGGGCGCAGCGACACGACGTCGAGCCCGTAGTGGCGGTTGTAGACGGCGGCGAGCATCTCTCCGGTCACCTTCGACACCGCGTACGGAGTGTCCGGATCCCAGTGGGTGTCCTCGTCGACCGGCCCCGGATGGTCTCCGAACACCGCTTCGGAGGAGAAGTTGACGATCCGCACGATACCGGCGAGGCGGGCGGCTTCGAGCACGTGCAAGGTGCCGTCGACGTTCGCGGCAAACGTCGCCAGCGGCATCTCGAGCGACACCTCCGGATGGGACATCGCGGCGGTGTGGACGACCCGGTCGACCCGGTGCTGATCAAATACCCGAACGAGCCTCCCGACGTCATACAGCTCGCCCTGAACGGGGATCACAGCCGGATGGGTGCTCTCGATGTGGTCGCGGTTGTAGCTCACCACGAGCTCGCCGGCGGAGCTCAGCCGCTCCACCAGATGGCGACCGAGGAATCCGCTGCCACCGGTGACCAGAACAGAGCCCACGACCCGATGGTCGACGTCCCGGCCGGGGCAACCAAGGGACCGGCGGTCGAGCGGCCGGCGCCGACCCGCGGACCGGAGGTCGATACCACAGCTCACCGAGCCGCCGCAGACTGTCGCCCCGTGGCCGATGCGCCCAAAACCGCCGATCAGACGATGTGGGAGAGCGTTCTCCACGCCGGCCTCGCGGGAACTTTCCTGCGACTCCCCCATGTGCCGCCGGACGCCGAGCTGCTGAAGGCGCGCGGCGCGAGAGCGGCGATCTACGGCATCCCGTGGGACTCGATGGCGGTCGGGCGCAGCGGCGCGAGCTACGGCCCACGGGGGATTCGCGAGATCGCCTCGACGCAGTTCCTCTCCTACAACGCGACCTGGGACTTCGACCTCGTAGACGTGCTCGCCCCCGTCGACTGTGGCGACGCTCAGGTCGTGCCCGGCAACCCCGAGCGCAGCTTCGAGATCGCGCAGGCCGCGATCAGCCAGATCGTCGCCGCGGGCGCGGTCCCGGTCACGCTCGGAGGAGATCACTCGGTCACGATCCCGGCCGTCCGGGCTGTGGCCGAGCACGTCTCCGACGCGGGCCTCGTCCTGATCGACGCCCACCTCGACACCGCAATCGACGTCGGCGGCGAAACGCTGTCCAATTGCTGTCCGATCACGCGCGCGATCGAGGCCGGCTTCGCGCCCGAGCGGACCGTGCTGATCGGGATCTCGGGCTGGATGAACCCCCGCTCGGAGCTCGCGTACTGTCGCGAGCACGGCATCACGGTGATCTGGCTCGAGGAGATCTGGGCCGCGGGGGTAGCGGCGACACTCGAGCGCGCGCTTGCCATCACAGGCGGCACCGAGGGTGGCATCTACCTGACCGTGGACGTCGACAGCCTCGACGCCGCGTTCGCCCCCGGCACGTCGGTGCCCACCCCCGGGGGCCTGACCGCGAGAGAGCTGCTCGAGCTCGTTCGCGGCCTCGCCAGATCGGGCCTCGCCGGTCTCGACGTCGTCGAGACCGCCCCGAGCCTCGAGGCCACGAGCGCCACCGCGGGGATCGCGACGCGGGTCGTGATGGACGGCCTCGCCGCCCATGCCGGAGCGCTTGGGAGACCCTGAACGGCGGGACCGTGCGCGGGGCGGGGCGCCGGGCGGGGTCAGGGTGCTCCGAGCGCTCCAGCGTGCACGGGCGGCCGGCGATCGGCCCACGGTCGCGCCCGCTCGAGCTGAGCGGCGAGCGCGAGCAGCGTCTCCTCGCCGCCGAACCGGGCGGTCGCCATCACGCCTACCGGGAGACCCTCGGCCGTCCAGTGCAGCGGCAGCGAGGCGGCCGGCTGGCCGGTTGCGTTCGCCACCCACGTGAACGGCGTGAAGCGCGCGTCGCGGGCGAGCACGTCGAGTTCGTTGCCGGGCGGCGGCGGTGGATCGAAGTAGCCGAGCGGCGGCGGAAGCTCCGCCAGGGTCGGGGTGAGCAGCACGTCGCAGTGCTCGAAGAAGCGATCGGTCGCGCGGCCCGCCTGCTGCAGGAGCTCCACACACAGGAGCAGCTCCGGTGCCGTGGCCTCCCGCCCTGAGGCTGCCAGCGCGCGCGTGAACGGCTCGAGCTCGCCCTCCCCCGGCGCGCGCCCGAGGCGGTGGGCCCAGCCGTCGACCCAGGACGCGCAGCACGCCGCAAAGACGGTCAGAAAGGCGCTCTCGGCAGCCTGCCAGTCGAACTCGGGGGCCGCCTCTGCCACCTCGTGGCCGAGCGCCGAGCACAGCGCTGCAGCCGCCTCGACGGCCGCGACGCATTCGTCGGCTACCGCCCCACCCGCCGGTGGCGCCGTCGTGAACGACACCCGCATCCGGACGGGGTCGGCTTCTGTCGCCCGCAGGAACGAACCCGCTGCGATAGGGGCGGCGTAAGGGTCCCCGCCCACCGGGCCACTGGTCGCGTCGAGCACCGCGGCGCTGTCGCGGACCGAGCGGGTGATCACATGCTCGACCCAGATCCCGCCGAGGTCGCCGTACGGCGCGAGCGAGTTGCGCGCGCGGGAGGGTTTCAGGCCGAACACGCCGCAGCAGGACGCGGGAATCCGCAGCGATCCTCCCGAGTCGTTGCCGTGGGCCAGCGGGACCACGCCCGCTGCCACTGCTGCTGCGGACGCGCCGCTCGAACCGCCGGGGCTGCGCGCCGTGTCCCACGGGTTCCGCGTTGGCCCGTGGAGCAGTGGCTCGGTCGTCGACATCAGCGCGAACTCGGGCGTCGATGCCGTCCCGATGATCACGAGCCCGGCGGCGCGATAACGGCGGACCAGCTCCGAGTCGGCAGGCGCAACGTACTCCCGCAGGAAGGCCGACCCCTCGGTGTGACGGACCCCGGCGATCGTCGCCAGGTGGTCCTTCACGAGCATCGGCGCGCCTGCGAGCGGCCCACGCTCGCGTTGGCGATCCACCAGCCGGGCCGCTGTGAGTGCGTCTTCGAACAGCGGCTCGACCAGCAGCCCGAGGGCGGGATTCATTCGCTCTGCGCGGTCGATCGCCGCCTCCGTCAGGTCCGTCGCACTCAACACGCCCTTGCGCACCAGTTCCGACTGCGCGATCGCGTCGGCAAACGCAAGGTCGACCACCAAATGCCAGTCAACCTACCGCCCGCGGCCGCGCCCATGGACTGGCAGGCCAAAGTGGAGCCGAGCAGTCTGTGCACGCGGTCCCTGGCACGGGGTCCTCCTGGTTTCGATGATCGGAGCGCATGGAAAGCCCGTCGCTAGTCCCGATCCCGGCTCGGACCGGCTGGAGCGGCAGGCTCGCAGCGGGGCAGTCGTTCCGGGTGGTCGACGTCGAGGGCGGTCAGTGCGCCGATCTGTGGGTGTTCTGCGCCGATGACCCCGCGGAGCCCCTGAGCGCCCAGCACTCGCGGGTGCACATGGCGGCGATCTACCCGGCCGTCGGCTGGACCTTCGTCACGGCGCGGCGACGCCCGATCCTGCGGTTCACCGAGGACACCTCGCCCGGCAGGCACGACTGCCTCGTGGCCGCTTGCGACAGCGCGCGATACGAACTGCTCGGCGCGCCGCCGGGGCACGCTTCATGCGAGGAGACCTTGCGCTCCGAGGCGCTCAGACAGGGCATACCGATCACCTTCGCGCCGCAGCCGATCAACGTGTTCGCCAATTTCCGCGTCTATGACGGCGGCCGGCTGGAGCTGGAGGAATGCGTCAGCAAGGCGGGCGACGGCGCTACGTTCGAGCTGCTGGTCGACGGCATCGTCGTCATCTCGGCGTGCCCGCAGGACATCATCGCCTTCCAGCCGGGCGGACCTACCGACATGGCCGTCGAGGTGCTGGGGTGACGCCCGGCCCGCTGCCGAGCGGATATGCGCTCTCCCCCGAAGCGATCGATGCCGTGTCGCGGCCTACGCTCGAGGCATCGACACTCCCACCCGAGTGCTACTCGGACCCGCTCTGCTACCGACGGGAGCTCGAGCGGATCTTCGCCAACGAGTGGATCTGCGTGGGCCGCGTCGAGGACGTGCCGCAGGTGGGGGATTTCGTCACCACGTCGATCGGCGAGGAGCCGGTTGTGGTCGTCCGTGACGGGACCGGGACGATCCGCGCCCACCTCAACGTGTGTCGCCATCGCCGCTGCGCGCTCGTCGAGGGCACCGGCTCGGTCAAGTCGTTCAGGTGTCCCTATCACGGCTGGATGTACGCGCTCGACGGTACGTTGCGCGCGACGCCCGCGTTCAAGGAAACGCTCAACTTCGACAAGGCCGACTACCCGCTGATGTCCGCCAAGGTCGAGCTGTGGCAGGGCTTCATCCTCGTCAACCTGGACGTCGACGCGACGAATTTCGCGAGCCGAGTGAGCGACTCGACGAAGTGGGGCGCGGATCGGTATCGCATGGGCGAGATGGTCACCACACACCGCTGGGAGTATCAGGTCGAATGCAATTGGAAGGCGTACGTCGAGAACTACACCGAGTCCTATCACGTGCCCTGGGTGCATCCCGAGACGTTTGACCTGCTCACTCCCCTGAAGCGCTGGATCGAGTTCCCGGACATCACCGCTCAGCACTGGGCGCTCCAGATCGGCCAGACACCAGGGATCACCTTCAGCGACAGCGGCGACGCCCTGTTCACCGTCTCGCCGGATCTCGAAGGGATCGACGTCGAGTTCGACGGCATGCCGGTCTGGCTCGTGTTTCCGACGATGATGGTGATTCCCACCGTCGACGCGCTTCTCTACTACGTGGCGTTCCCCGAGGGCCCTGAGCGGATGCGCCTCAGGGCCGCGCTGTGCGTGCCACCCGACGTGGCGGCGCAGTACCTCGAGGCGCAAGACGCCGACGTGCTCAGAAACGTCGAGGAGTACCTCCGCAACGTGCAGCTGTTCCTCGAGGAGGACAACAAGATCTGCCGGATGCAGCACATCGGGATGCGCTCGCTCCGGGGAGAGCCGGGACGCTTCTGCAAGCACGAGGGGCTGGCCCGGATGTTCGACGAGTGGGTCGCCGATCGGGCTTACGGACCGGCGACACCGTCCTAGCCTCGATGGGCATAGTCGACGTCGGTGGTTGGGTGGCCCCGGGCATGGAGCTGATCTACGAGCAGGGCACGCCGGACTTCCGTGGGCAGTGGCCGGCGATCGAGTCGATGCTCGAGCTCGCGCCGGCCCGCCTCGGACGGGGCGATTGGGCTCACCCTGCGCTGGCGCTGCCGGCGGTCCCGTCGCGGCGCGTGCGCCGCGACGCATGGGACACCGACCATGCAGAGCCACCTGTGCCACCGGTCCCGGCAGGGGTGCTCCACGACAATTCCACGGCCCGGGTCGCGGCGCTTGACGACGCCGGTGTCGCGCTGCAGCTGATCAGCCCCGGCCCCTCGATCGACGCCTGCCTCCAGCTGCCGTCCAACCTCGCAGCCGGGGTATTCGCCGCATACAACCGCTACATCACCGCCTACTGCCACGCTCACCCGCAGCGCCTCGGCGCCGTCCTGCAGATCCACGGCTCTGAGCCGAGATGGTCCGCGCAGGAGGTGGCCGAGCTGCGTCACGAGCCGTCGGTTCGCGCTGTGAGCCTCTGCCTCGCTGTGCGGATCTCACCCGACGACGGCCGGTTCGACCCGCTGTGGGAGGCGCTCGAGCAAGCCGGGCTGCCGCTGCTGCATCGCCCGTCGTTCTGCGCGCGCATCTGGACCCCGGGCCGCCTTGTGGCCTATCTGGCGGGATCCGGGGTGCTCGAGCGTTTCCCAGGTCTGCGGGTGGGATTCGTCGCCGGCGATTCCGAGGGGGCGGCCGACGAGCTGACGCGCCGGGGCGACGCTGGCTCGTCCGGGGACACCGGCCTCGCGTCGCGCCTGTTCGCCGCGGCGACCGCCTCACAGCTCCAGCGTGGATCCGATGGCGCGACGGCGATGCTCTGGGCGTCGGACTTCCCCCTTCGCGGCTCGCTGCGCTCGGAGCTGGATCTCGTCAGGGGAGCGCTCGGTGCACGCGCCGAGGAGGTCCTGATCGGGGCGCCACGCCGATTCCTCGGCGCGTAGCCTGTCCGCAGTGGGCGAGCCCGGTGCCGAGAGAACACTCGCGGACCCGCAGCGCGTGCTCTCGGGGCTCGACCGCCTGCGCGAGCTCTCCGGCACCGGCGCGGGCGCACAGCGGGTCGCGTGGACGCCGGCGTGGGCGCATGCGCGCGCGTGGCTGCGAGAGCAGCTCGAGCCGCTGCCCGTCGTGGTCGAAGTCGACGAGGCCGGGAACCTGTGGGCGACGCTCGCCGGCAGCAGCAGCCGGTCGCTCGTGATCGGCAGCCACCTCGACTCGGTTCCCAACGGCGGCTGGCTTGACGGCTGCCTTGGTGTGCTCGCGGGACTCGAGGTGTTGCGAGCACTTGCGGCTGGGCCGACCCCACCGATCGGGGTGCGCCTCGTCGACTGGGCGGACGAGGAAGGTGCTCGGTTCGGTCGCAGCCTGTTCGGCTCGAGCGCCGTCGCCGGGTCACTCGATCCCGACGAGGTTCGTGACCTGACCGATGCCGCGGGTGTGAGTCTGCCCGACGCGCTCGCCGAGTACGGCGTGATCCTTGACCAGGTGCCTCGCGCCGGCGAGCGCCTGCGCGAGGTGACCGGCTACGTGGAGCTTCACATCGAGCAGGGGCCGGTACTGGAGGACGCGGGGATCGCTCTCGGCGTGGTGGAAGCCGCGTACGGCGTGCTGCGACACCGTGTTCGCTTCGATGGACGCGCAGCCCACGCCGGGGCGACGCCGATGCGCCTGCGGCGCGACGCGCTGGTCGCGGCAGCGCGGTTCGTGCTTGGCGCCCGCGCAGGCGCGGTCGAGCACGGCGGCGTCGCGACCGTCGGCGAGATCCACGCCGAGCCGGGAATCCCGACGGCGGTTCCCGGGGTCGCCGGCCTGTTCCTCGACCAGCGCCATCACGACGCCGAGACGCTCGAGCTGATGCTGGATGACGCTCGATCGCGAGCACGGGAGATCGCCGCCGAAGAGCAGACGCCGGTGCACTGGACCGCCGTCCAAAAGGTCGCGCCAGTCGCCTTCGATCAGCTTCTGATCGAAGTCGCCGAGGAGTGCGTGCGAGCCGTCA
>Ga0302325_10004367_pt1 | contig 32725 bp, 29 predicted proteins | sample Palsa_T0_2_FD_201948 | JGI IMG/M metagenome (GOLD analysis project Ga0302325, IMG submission 201948) | Peat permafrost microbial communities from Stordalen Mire near Abisko, Sweden - Palsa_T0_2 | ecosystem: Environmental > Terrestrial > Soil > Palsa > Peat permafrost | place: Sweden: Abisko... | reverse complement strand
GACTCGATGAACACGTAAGGCCGGATCGCATCCGGCATCGGCGTGCCACCTGCCATGTCGCGCGGGTGATGGTCGCTCATTGGATATTTCGCTAGACACGCGCGGGCGGCTCCGCTCTCCGTCGCATCCGAATGTTCATTGAGGGCCCGTCGATGCGTTCCTTCAGCGGTTGGATAAGCCTGAATCGCTATTTTTGCGTGGTTGGTGCGGTGGCGGTGCTGGCGCTGGCCAATCCGGCGTTAGCGGCTGAAAAGCCGCCGATCGCTCCCGATCAAGACACCCCGCTCGTCGTGCAGTCGAGAGTTTCGGCGGTATTGAGTTTCAGCGCGCGTGCGCTTGCCGAAGAGCTCGACCGCGAAGTGCCACGGCGTTTGGCGTCGTTCGACGATCAGCTGACGACGTGTGGACATCGGCGCGGTTTTTTTCGCCGGCAGGTGGATATTCAGTGCTTCGTCACCGGCTACGTTGAGCGGACCGGACCGGTTTATCTGCGCGCCGAGGGCAACCGGCTGGTGGCCGAGATCAAGCTCGAAGGCTCGGTCTACGGTCAGGGCGCGCGCGGGCTGGCGCGCCTCGTTCACGGCGTCGCGCAGGGTGCGATGAATCTCTTTGTCGAGGCTAAGCCGCGTTTGACCCGAGATTGGACGGTCGAGCTCAATATGGCGCAGAGTTATCGGTGGACAGAACCGCCAATGCTGCGGATTTTCGGCAGAGACATCCCGATTGCACAGCGCGTGGAGCCACAGATTCGGGCGCAGAGCCGCCGGGTCGAGGGCGAAGTTGCCGCCAAAATGCGCGCCATCGACGTGCGGCGCAAAGCGGAGACCGCCTGGCGGCACGCATTTACCCCGGTGCAGATCGCCGACAACGTTTGGCTGCGCATGACGCCGCAAAGCGTGGCGTTTGCTGGCCTTCACTCGACCAGCGATGTGCTGGAAGGCGCCATTGAATTCTCAGGTCCCGTCGAGACGGATTTCGGCGGCACCGCGCCCGCGATAAACCCGACGCCACTGCCGCAACTTGGCTCGGACGTTACCGATCCCGGACACTTTGAGTTCCTCGTGCCGCTCACGCTCAGCTATCAAGTTCTGCGCGAGGTCATTCAGCCGGTCGCGTCACAGGCTTTCAACGCGACGGTCAAAGACATCGACGTTTATCCGTCAAACGGCAGGCTGGTGATCGGGCTGCAATTCGATACTCCGCCGGCCGGCGTCGATGCGACATCGGATGGCTGGGTCTACATGATCGCGCAACTCAAACCCGATGCGGCAGGCCACGCGGTGGTGTTGGATGGCGCCCAGCTTCTTGCTGGCGCACCGAATCCAACCACACTCGATATTTCGAAAATCTTCGACGCGGCGCAGCAGAAGGTCCTCGCGGACTACAAGCCGCAATATGATGCGGTGCTGCAGCAAGCCAACGCCAAACTGACCCGCGACCTCGGCAACGGCTTCCGCTCGCACGGCAGCTTTACCTCGGCGAGTGTCGACAAGGTGGCCTTGCTGAAAGACGGTATCGAAGTTGTCGTTCGCGCCGCCGGTACGCTGCGGGTCGTCTACACGCCTTGATGCGTTCTCGAAGCGGCGGTTGAGCTAGGAGGATCGTCATGCGCGGCTTAGCAACAAGACTTGGCGCCGGCATCCTCATTCTGGTGGGCATCGGCCTTGCTTTGCTCGGCCCGTCACCAGCAGCCGCTCAGGGCGCATTCTACCGGGCGAGCGACAGTGAAATCGCCGGACCGGTTGGCAGCCTGATCCGCAAGGAATCCCGTGTCGGCGCCGCCGCAGGCGCGACCGCTTACAAGGTGCTTTATCGCTCGACCAAACCCGACGGCACGCCAATTGCGGTGTCCGGGATTGTCATCGTCCCGGCCGGAAAGCCGCCAGCCGGCGGATGGCCGATTGTGGCCTGGGCGCATCCGACCACGGGCGTCGTCTCACATTGCGCGCCTTCGCTTGCGTTATTTGTCTTTCAGCAAATGGCGGGAAGCCGGCGCCTCTTGGAAAACGGTTACGCCATTGCGGCGACTGACTATCCCGGCCTCGGCACCCCGGGCCCGCACCCCTATCTCGTCGGCGACAGCGAAGCGCGCGCGGTAATCGATTCCGTCCGCGCCGCGCGATCGTTTCCGGGGCTGGAGAACTCCACCCGTTACGCGGTGTGGGGCCATTCGCAAGGGGGGCAAGCCGCGCTGTTCACGGGGATGATCGCGAAAACTTACGCGCCCGAGCTTCAGCTCCTCGGCGTTGCCGCCGCGGCGCCGGCAACGGATCTCGCCGCGTTAATGACCGCCGATCTCGATACTGCCGGCGGCCGCAATCTTACGGCAATGACAATCTGGTCATGGTCCAAAGTGTTCGGCGTGCCGATGCAGAACGTCGTCGAACCCGCCGCCATGCCGTCCGTCGATGCGCTCGTTAATCAATGCATCGAGGGTGCATTCGACCTCTACGTCCGAGAAAAGATGTCCGCGCCGTTGGCGCGAATCTTTCTATCGGTGAAGAATCTTGGGACCATCGAACCGTGGAAGTCGCTTCTCACACAGAACACGGCCGGGGAACTTCCGAGCGACATTCCGGTGTTCCTGTCACAGGGTTCATCCGACGGTCTTGTGCTTCCTTTCGTCACGCAAGCCTACAAGCAGCAGCTCTGCAAAGCCGGGAGCAAGGTCAAAATGCTGGTGATGCCGGGCGTGAGCCACGGATTTATCGGCTACGACAGTGCGAATGAAGCGGCCGATTGGATGGCCGAGCGCTTCAAAGGCAACGCGCCATCCAACGATTGCTAGCCGGCTCGCTCCTTCGACGCCCCGGGCTGCATTTGTGTCCGGCTCTTGCGGTTGAGCGCGGTGTCCGGATCGACGAAACACATCCCACCTTTGCCGAGCGCGCTTTGGCACTCGCTGACCGAGGAATAGCCGCATTCGATATGCGATTTTTCCCGTTCCGCATAACCACACCAGTCTTCCGCCTGGGCCGCCGGAACTGCCGTCAGCAAAATGATGCCCGCCAGAATGATCTCACCGCGCATTGCCACCTCTCCGCACTACGCCCCCGAAATTTCATAGAGCACGATTGCGGCTGGGAGGAGGAGACGGTGTCAATTATGTCGCATGCTCGCGATCGCGCTGAGCAGGCCGGCTTGATCCGTAACCGGCAGCGAACAGGTTTCGCCAACGCAGACGAAAGCTTGCGTTTCGCCCCTCGCGGCTTCGATCTGCGCGCGGGCCGGATGCGCGGGTGGCAATGCGTCAGCCGACCGCGCGTGCAGGACAACGCGATCAAGCGGCGGAATTTTTCGCGCAACGGCAAGCAAAGCATCGGCTCCGGCGCCCTCACCGGTCACGACAATCTCGGCGGCGCGTAGCCGCAGATCGACCGCGTTGAACAGCGCCATGTGCATGTAAAGATTTTCGACCGCATGCGGTGCGACGCCTGCGATCAGCCGGTCGGCCTTTTCGCGCCATGAATCGTCGCCGGACAACAGCGCGAGCCGGATCAAATTTTGCGCCGCGACGGCGTTGTGGTTCGGCGTTGCCTCATCGGCCGTCGACGCCGGACGAATGACGAGGCCTTCGGCATCGGCTGCTGTCAGGTAATACGTGCCGCCTTCCCTATTTGCGTAGTCGCGATCAAGGGCGCGCTGCCAGGCGAGCGCCTGGTCGAGATAGGCCTTTGTCCCCGTCGCCTCATAAAGCGCGAGCGCAGCGCGGATCATGGCGGCGAAATCCGACGCCATCCCCGGAAACTTGAGCTGAGCCTGGCGCCAGGAATGACCGAGCCGGTCGTCGCGCGTCATTTCGCGTATGACGAAGTCAAAGGCGCGCTTCGCCATGTCGAGCCAGGACGGTTCGGCCAGCATTTGGCTCGCATTGGCGAGCGCCGCGATCATCAATCCATTCCAGTCGGCGAGGATCTTGTCGTCGAGGCCCGGGCGGACGCGCGTCGCGCGCGCGGTGAGAAGCTTTTCGCGCAATGCCAAAAGCCGCGCCTCGTCCGCGTCGCTGCGCTCCTGCGGCTTAAGCCGATTGAAGATGTTGTGGCCTTCGAAATTTCCCTGCGGCGTCACGTCGTAATTACGCGCGAAGAATTCGCCGTCTTCGATGCCGAGCTCTCGGAGTACCGCGTCGTAAGACCAGACGTAAAACTTGCCCTCCTCGCCTTCTGAATCCGCATCGAGCGAAGCGCAGAACGCGCCGCCTGCGTTTGTCATCTCGCGCGCAAGCCAGGCGACGGTTTCCTGCGCGCGCTGCCGGTAAAGCGTTTTACCCAGGCGCAGATGCGCGATGGCGAGGAGTTCAAGCAGTTGCGCATTGTCGTAAAGCATTTTCTCGAAATGCGGGACCAGCCAGCGCTCGTCCACCGAGTAGCGGGAGAAACCGCCGCCGAGATGATCGTAGATGCCGCCCTCGCAGATATGGTGCAGCGTCACATCGACGGCAGCGAAATAGCGCGCCTCCCCGCTGCGCAATCCGCCGCGCCAAAGAAGTTCGAACAAGGACGCTTGCGGAAATTTCGGCGCGCCGCGGGTACCACCGTTGACCGCATCGATCATGCCGCCGAGCTGGCGCGCGGCGTTGTCGAGTTCGGCGGCGCCGATGATGACGGTGCCTTCCTGGCGAGCGGCGCCGGCGAGCCGCTCCATCAACGCCGCGCGGTTCTGCTCGATCTTCTGCGGTTCTTCGCGGAACAGCCGCGCGATTTCGCGCAACACATCGACGAAAGCCGGTCTGCCGTAGCGCGCCGAATTAGGAAAATAGGTGCCCCCCCAAATCGGCTCACCGTCGGGCGTAAGAAACATGGTCAGCGGCCAACCGCCCTGCTCGCCCAAGTGATGCAGCGCCGCCATGTAGATCTGATCGATGTCCGGGCGTTCCTCGCGATCGACTTTGATGTTGACGAAGAGCTCATTCATGACCGCAGCGGTGGCGTCGTCCTCAAAGCTTTCGTGCGCCATGACATGGCACCAATGGCAGGCCGCGTAGCCGACCGAGAGCAGGATTGGTTTGTTGGTGCGTTTTGCGTCCGCCAGCGCTTCCGCTCCCCAGGGCCACCAGGCGACCGGATTGCTTTTGTGTTGGAGCAAATACGGGCTCGTCTCGCGCGCGAGGCGGTTGTCGTGCGCTTGAGCTGGTGACGCCACGGATTCAGTCTCTCTGCCAAGCGACAATGCCGCGAACGAGTTTATCTGGAAATTTCGGATGCTGCGTCGGCGACGAAATGATCGACAGCTTATCGCCGTCAAGCTTGTAAAAGCGGGTTTGTTCCGTCCCAAGCCACGAGGGATGCCAAGCGATATCGACGGTGACGATGATCTTGTCGGCTTCAACGCGATAGAGGCCCGAGTATGCCATCAAGCGATCGAACAACGCGGCGCGATCGGCGTCGTGGGCTCGGTCGCCGGCTGTTAAAAGCGCGGTGAAGCGCCGCTCGCTGATAATAAGCAAGCCGCGAGGATCATCGTAAACGTCGTGACGTTCGTCGCCGTCCTCGGTCGCGACCTGAAACGAAATAAGCTTCCAGGCCCCGATCAAGTGATTGGACGCAGTCATATCGACCTCGGCCTTGCGGACAGTTAGTGATACCGAACCGGCAATCGAAGCGCCATCGTCAGCTGTCGCGCTGTTCGACCTGCACCCCCGCGCAACAGCGGACGCCGAAAGAACACCGACGTGAGAAATGATCGCCCCACCATCTACGCCCTGTCCTCCGGCCGGCCGCCGGCGGCGATTGCGGTGGTGCGGCTGTGCGGACCGCGTGCCGGTGCCGCGCTGGAGAAGCTCATCGGCCGCGTGCCCAAACCGCGGCACGCGACACTCGCGCGCGTGCGCGATCCGGCAACGGGCGAAGTCATTGATGAAGCGCTTGCGCTGTGGTTTCCCGGTCCGCACAGCGAAACCGGCGACGACATGGCAGAGCTGCAGCTGCACGGCAGTCATGCCGTCGTCGCCGCTGTGTTCGACGCGCTGGCGATCATCGAAGGCTGCCGTCCGGCAGAGGCCGGCGAATTCACCCGCCGCGCCTTCGACAACGGCCGGCTCGATCTTACGGCCATCGAGGGTTTGGCGGATTTGATTGCCGCTGAAACGCCGGCGCAACGCCGTCAAGCGTTTCGGCAACTCAAGGGGCTAATTGGCGACCGCGCCGAGGCGTGGCGCGAACAAATTATCGCCGCGCTCGCGCTCATCGAGGCGCGGATCGACTTCTCCGATGAGGCCGACGTTCCGGAAGACCTTCTCGGCCCCGCGCTGCGTGCCGCGAAAGATTTGCGCGACGAGATTGCGCGTGCGCTCTCGAAGTCGGGGCGAGGGGAACGGCTTCGCGACGGATTCGTCGTCGCCATCGCCGGGCCGCCGAATGCCGGCAAGTCGACCTTGCTCAACCGGCTGGCGAAGCGCGACGCCGCCATTGTCTCGGCCCATCCCGGCACCACGCGGGACGCGATTGAGGTGCACCTTAATCTCGAAGGCTATCCGGTGACGCTGATTGATACCGCCGGGATCCGCGACAGTGCCGATCCGATAGAGCAGGAGGGTATTCGCCGGACGCAAGAGCGTGTCGCGATGGCGGACCTCGTCCTCTGGCTCACTGATGCATCGGCCGACAGGGCGGCGGCGGGTAGGGCGGCGGCTGAGAATCTCTCGGCGGCGGAGGTTTGGGTCCTTCGGAATAAAACCGATATGCTGGGTGGAGAGACCCGGGCAAGAAGTGAATCGCGATCCACAAATGAATCGGGGAGGGCGTTCGCCATCTCGGCTCTTACCGGCGCCGGGATGGAGTCGCTGCTGCAGGCGCTGGGGGAATGTGTCCGGAAATTCTTCTCAACGACCGAGGCATCGATGGTGACGCGTGCGCGCCATCGCCGCGCGCTTGAGGAGACCATTGCGGCGCTCGATCGCGCGGTGGCGCAGGGATCGACCGGAAACGAGGAGCTGATCGCGGAGGATTTAAGATCAGCGGCAACGGCGCTCGGCAGGCTGACGGGGAGGGTCGACGTGGAGGAGGTTCTCGACGTGATTTTCCGGGAGTTCTGCATTGGTAAATGAGCGATTAGCGAGAACGCTTCGTTAACGTTAACCATCGAATAAACAACTGCCCCACGCCTGGTCGGCACGATTGTTTCACGTGAAACACAGCCAAAGGTGGGCCACGTCTACCGCCTTTGACCGCGGATTCGGTGACGGATAGAACGGGCCGGTTTAGCGGGTTCTTCGATGATCACCGGATTTGATGTCATTGTCGTTGGCGGCGGGCACGCCGGCTGCGAAGCCGCGGCGGCTGCGGCGCGCTTAGGTGCGCGCACGGCGCTCGTCACGCAGCGCTTTGCCAGCGTCGGCGCTATGTCCTGTAATCCGTCGATCGGCGGCCTCGGCAAGGGGCATTTGGTGCGCGAAATCGATGCCCTGGATGGCCTTATGGGCCGCGTCGCCGACGCCGCCGGCATTCAGTTTCGGTTGCTCAATCGGCGCAAAGGCCCGGCCGTGCGCGGTCCGCGCGCGCAGGCCGATCGGAAGCTTTACGCGGCCGCCATGCAACGGGCGATCTCGGAGACGCCCAATTTAAAGGTCGTCGAAGGGGAGGTGGACGATATCTCGGTCTGCGACGGCCGCGCCACCGGGGTGGTGCTAGCTGACGGTCGGGCCTTCGGGGCGGCGGCGATTGTGCTGACGACCGGGACTTTTTTGCGTGGACTCATCCATATCGGCGATTGCCAGATTCCGGCCGGACGTGTTGGCGAAGCACCGGCGCTTGGCCTGTCGCGAATGCTGGAACGCGCGGGGTTTACGCTCGGCCGCTTGAAAACCGGCACGCCGCCGCGGCTCGATGGCACGACGATCGACTGGGCCGCCTTGGAAATGCAGCCGGGCGACGAACCGCCAGAACCGTTTTCGACGCTCACCGCGCGGATCACTAACCGGCAGATCGAGTGTGCGATCACGCGGACCAGCGCGGCCACGCACGCCGTCGTCCGTGACAACGTTCACCGCTCGCCGATGTATTCGGGTCAAATCAAGAGCCGCGGCCCGCGCTATTGCCCGTCGATCGAAGACAAGATCATGCGCTTCGGTGACCGCGAGGGGCACCAGATCTTTCTCGAGCCCGAGGGCCTCGACGACACCACCGTCTATCCCAATGGCATTTCGACCTCACTGCCGGAGGAGGTTCAGGCCGCCGTCGTCGCGTCCATTCCCGGCCTTCAGCGCGCGCGCCTGGTGCGTTCCGGCTACGCCATCGAATACGACCACGTTGATCCGCGCGAGCTCATGCCGTCGCTGGAGACACGGCGGGTGCCAGGGCTGTTCCTGGCGGGGCAGATCAACGGCACGACCGGATACGAGGAAGCGGCCGCGCAGGGCCTCCTGGCGGGCATCAATGCTGCCAAGCACGCCGGCGGGGCAGGGCCCGCGATTTTTGATCGTGCAGAAGCCTACCTCGGCGTCATGGTGGATGACTTGGTGACGCGCGGCGTCACCGAGCCATATCGGATGTTTACCTCTAGGGCCGAATATCGGCTGACGCTGCGGGCGGATAATGCCGATCAGCGGCTGACCGAGAAAGGCATCGCGCTCGGCTGTGTCGGCGCGGAGCGCGGCAACGCCTATCGCGCCAAGCTCGCGGCGCTCAAGGCGGCCCGGGACATGGCGGAATCGCACACGCTGACGCCCAGCGAAGCCGCCCGGCACGGACTGACCTTGCGTCAGGACGGGCAGCGCCGCTCGGCCTTCGAATTGCTGGCCTATCCCCAGATCGGCGTCGCTAGTTTGAAAAAGGTTTGGCCATGCTTTGGCGAAATCGAGGCGAAGATCGCCGAGCAGGTCGAAATCGATGCCAAATACGCGGTCTACCTCCGCCGCCAAGCGACCGATGTCGAATCCTATAGGCGCGACGAGGGTTTGGCCCTTCCCGATGATCTTGATTACGACGGCGTTTCGGGGCTGTCGAACGAAGTCCGTGCCAAGCTCCACGCCCATAAGCCCCGGACCATTGGCCAGGCCGGCCGCATTGACGGCATGACGCCGGCAGCGCTTACGCTCCTTCTCGCGTATTTACGGCGCCAAGAGCATAAGTTCCGTCGCGGTGTGGCATGAACGCTCGGCGTGCCGGAAATGGCCCGCAACACGCTTCATCCGGCCATCGGCTCCGAATTTCCCCAAACGCTGGCCCGGACCTAGCGGCTGACCGCGCGCATGCGCTGGCGCTCGTTCCTGTTTCACGTGAAACAGCGGACCGTTTGGATCGCTTTGTCGCCGTGCTGCTGCGCTGGCAGCAGCAGATCAATCTGATCGCGCCGTCCACTGAGCGAAATCTTTGGACGCGCCACGTCGCGGACTCCCTCCAGTTGATGGCGCTCGCTCCAAAGGCCCGCATTTGGGCCGACCTCGGCTCCGGCGCCGGATTTCCCGGTGTGGCAATTGCGTGCGCGCTGGCCGACGTCCCAGACGCGCGGGTTTACTTGGTGGAAGCCAACCCGAAGAAAATAGCCTTCCTGCGAGAAGCGGTTCGCGTCACCAGCGCACCGGCCATAGTGCATGCCGGAAAGATCGAGGAGTTTGTCGCTCATCCTCCCGAGCCGATCGATGTGGTCGCCGCGCGGGCGCTCGCCCCGCTGCCAAAGCTCCTCGGCCTGGCTTCTCCGTTGCTGAAAAACGGTGCCGTGGGTCTGTTTCCCAAGGGCCAGGATGCAGCGTCGGAATTGACCGAGGCATCCAAATATTGGAAGGTCGAAGGCAGTCTGGCGCCGAGCCAGACCGATCCAAAGTCGCATATTGTTGTCGTGCGTGAGCTCGAGCCGAAGCCTCAGACTGCTTCGGGCGGATGATTTTATCTAAGTCATTGGTGAAGCGGTGGAATCAGTCCTGATGGGCGATCAGCCCGGGTCGGAGGCAGAGGCGCTAGGTCCGCCAGCGGCCGACAATGAAGTTTTGCCCGATAGCGAAGTTCACGCAGAGCCGGCCAGGCACACGCGCGTCCTGGCGGTGGCCAACCAAAAAGGTGGCGTCGGAAAAACCACAACCGCCATCAATCTTGGCACTGCGCTGGCCGCCATCGGCGAGCATGTCCTGATCATCGACCTCGATCCTCAAGGCAACGCATCGACCGGCCTCGGCATCGATCAGCGCAGCCGCCGTCTCTCCACCTACGATGTACTTGCCGGCCGCGCCGCGTTGTACGACGCCATCCTGCCGACCATTGTGCCGCGGCTTTATCTCGCGCCATCGACGCTCGACCTCACCGGGCTCGAGTTGGAAATCGGCCAGACGCGGGATCGTGCTTACCGGTTGCGCAACGCGCTTTCGCCGCTCACCACGCCCGGGCTTGGCGAACCGGCTTACAGCTACGTGCTGGTTGATTGTCCGCCGTCGCTGAACTTGCTCACGGTCAACGCCATGGCGGCGGCGCATGCGATCCTCGTGCCGCTGCAATGCGAGTTCTTCGCGCTCGAGGGTTTGTCGCAACTTCTCAAGACCGTCGATTCCGTGCGCGACCAACTCAATCCCGAACTCACCATCCACGGCATCGTGTTGACCATGTACGACTCGCGCAACACGCTTTCCGGCCAGGTCGTCGCCGACGTACGCGAATTCATGGGCGCAAAAGTTTACGACACCATCATTCCCCGCAACGTGCGAGTGTCGGAGGCGCCGTCCTATGGCAAGCCTGTGCTGATGTATGATCTCAGATGCAGCGGCAGCGAAGCGTATATGCGGCTCGCCACCGAGGTCATTCAGCGCGAGCGAGAATTATACGCCTGACTTCGTTCGCTTGCGCGATCGAGCGAGCGGATCAAACAAAGACGCGGATGATAACCGGCGCATGGAGTGGCAATGAGCGATGGCTCGGAGAGTTCGGCGATGGCGGAGGAGGGAGCACGTAGACGACTAGGACGCGGACTCGCCGCCTTGATTGGCGACGTCGCCGAAGAACCGTCGGCGGAGCGTCCCCGCGGCGGCCGTCGCCTGCCGACCGGTTCGTTGCGGCCAAATCCGCACAACCCGCGGCGCACGTTTTCCGAAACCGAACTCGATGAACTTGCCGCGTCGCTGCGCGAGCGCGGTATCATTCAGCCGATTGTGGTGCGGCAACCGCGCGGCGTTACCGGCGATTATGAGATCATCGCCGGCGAGCGGCGCTGGCGCGCGGCGCAGCGCGCCGGCTTGCATGAAGTGCCGGTGGTCGTCATCGAAGCCACCGACGCCGAAGCGCTGCAACTTGCCATCATCGAGAACGTACAGCGCGCCGATCTCAACGCGCTCGAGGAAGCGCAAGGCTATCGCGCGCTGATTGACGAATTCAGCAACAGCCAGGAAGACATCGCCAAAATCGTCGGTAAGAGCCGAAGCTATGTCGCCAACACGCTGCGGCTGCTCAAGCTCTCCGATACGGTGAAGGCCTACATTCACAGCGGCAAACTTACTGCCGGCCATGCGCGCATGCTGATCGGCGAACCCAATGCCGACGCTCTGGCGGAAGAAATTATCGCCCGCGAACTCAATGTGCGCGAGGTCGAGGCGATGGCGCGCGAGCGGGCGCAGAAAAACGGCGGCAAAAAAGGAAAGGGCAGGGCGCGTGTCGCGGCCGCCAAAGACGCCGACGTGCTCGCGTTCGAAAAGCGTGTCTCCGATGCGACCGGCCTGGTGGTAAGCATCGACCATCGCGAGGGTCGCGGCACACTGACGATCCGCTACAACGATCTCGAACAGCTCGACGATTTGGTGCAACGGTTAGTACGGGGACACTGAGCCGCCGGCGCGACCTTGCCGCGCGTGATCGACGCGCTCGATCAAGTCATTGATGACGGGGCTCGTTGAAAACGGCACGAAACGCACCGGCGCGACGAATGCGATCTGATCGCCGAAGGTCGTCGGTTGCCGCACCGACAAAGTGACGCGCGGCGGATTTATGACCGTCGAATAACTGACATTCTTGATGTCGCGGAGCGCGACCCGCTCTTCTCGGCCGCGGTTTTTGATCAGCAACGTTTCGCCGTCATCCCAGACCTCGTCGACCAGATCGAAGACCAGCTTCTTCATAACGAAGTAGCCAAAGCCCATCATGATCAAGGGAACGATGAGGAATGGAAACGGCGGGGGGCCGTTTCGCGCTCCGCCAAAAAACAGCGGAATGGCGATAAATAGAATCAGGAATCCGAACCAAAAAGCCGGGAAGATGCGCTTGTAGAAAAACGTCATCTTCGACGAGATGCGCCGCATGACGTTTTCGCGGGTTACTCCGCCGCGGTCTGTCCGGCGCTCGCGGCGCCGAACCGGCGCTCGATATAATCGATGACGAGTTTCTCGAAATCCTGCGCCACGGTCGGGCCGCGCAGCGTGATCGCCTTCTTGCCGTCGATGAACACCGGTGCGGCAGGCGCTTCGCCGGTGCCCGGCAGCGAGATGCCGATATCGGCGTGTTTGCTCTCGCCCGGTCCGTTGACGATGCAGCCCATGACCGCGACGTTAAGCCCTTCGACGCCGGGATAACGTGTCTTCCATTCCGGCATTGAGTCGCGAATGAAGTTTTGGATATTGGCCGCAAGCTCCTGGAACGTCGTCGATGTCGTGCGGCCGCAGCCTGGGCAAGCGGCGACAAGCGGCACGAAAGTGCGCAGCCCGACAGTCTGCAACAATTCCTGCGCGACCTTGACTTCAAGCGTCCGGTCGCCGTTCGGCTCGGGCGTAAGAGAGATGCGGATGGTGTCGCCGATGCCTTGTTGCAGCAGCACGCCTAACGCGGCGGAGGAGGCGACAATGCCCTTCGAGCCCATGCCAGCCTCGGTCAGACCGAGATGCAGCGCATAGTCCGAACGCCGCGCGAGTTCGCCGTAGACGGCGATCAAATCCTGCACCGCGGACACCTTGCCGGAAATAATGATCTTTGAGCGGGGTAGGCCGATCTCCTCGGCGCGCGCCGCCGACAGAAGAGCGGATTGCACCATGGCTTCACGGGTCACGTCGCGCGCATCCACCGGACGGTTCGAACGCGAATTCTCGTCCATCAGGTGCGTGAGCAGCTCCTGGTCGAGTGACCCCCAATTGGCGCCGATGCGCACCGCCTTATTGTGGCGGATCGCGGTCTCGATAATGGCGCCGAATTGCCGGTCCTTCTTTTCCTTGAAGCCGACATTGCCGGGATTGATGCGATATTTGTCGAGCGCCTCGGCGCAAGCTGGATGATCAGCCAAAAGCTTGTGGCCGATGTAATGAAAGTCGCCGATGATCGGCACCTCGACATTCATCTTCAGCAGCCGGTCTTTGATGTGCGGCACCGCGGCTGCCGCCTCGTCGCGGTCGACCGTCACCCGCACGAGTTCCGAGCCGGTACGGGCCAGCGCCGCCACCTGCTTCGCCGTCCCCTCGACATCGGCGGTGTCGGTATTGGTCATGGACTGCACCACCACGGGTGCGCCGCCACCGACGGTGACATTGCCGACCTTCACAGCGACCGTCTTGTGCCGCTCGGCTGGGCCGGAAAACTCGATCATGAACCGTTCCTATTCCGCGTTGTCGCCCCCCGCACCGGGGCGGGGAACTCGCATGGATATAGCCTTATCGGGGCCGGTTTACGAGCACCAGTCCACCTGCGACTAGCGCAACGGCTAAGGCGAAGGGGGGTGTCAGAGGCTCACCGAGGACCAGAGCGCCGGCGGCAACGCCGAAGAGAGGGGTTAAAAAGGTAAACGCCGATAGCCGCGTCGCCGAATAACGCACCACGAGTGCAAACCAGACGACGTAGGTCACGCTCACCACCCAGATGGTCTGGTAAGCGAACGCCCCAAGGGCGATCGCTGACGGCACCCCTTCAAGGCGCTCGCCAAACGCGAATGAAGCGGCGCCAAGGAGCGGGGCCGAGACGACTAGCTGGTACAGCATGGTCTTTTCCGCGCTGACGTTTTTGAGCGCGCTCGCTTTGATGACGAGCGTGGTGGCCGCCCACGCCAATGCGGCGCCGACCATCATCACATCGCCGAGCATTTGATGCGGATCAGTGGCGGGGGTCGGCAAACCGAACGCGATGACAATGCCTACGAACGACAGCGCGAGGCCGAACCATTGCGAGGGATGAAAATGATCGCCGGGAATGAACCAGCGCGATCCGATCACCACAAAAAATGGCGCCAGATAGATGAACAGGACGGCGCGTGTTGCCGTGGTCCACAGCAGGCCCGGATAAATCAGGAGGAACTCGAGCGCAAACAACACGCCGGCGGCTATTCCTGCCCAGAGCGTGCCGTCGCGCTCGAATAGCTTAAGCCCGCGCCAACGCACCCAAGCGGCGACCAGCACGGCGGCTATGACCGAGCGCGCCGCCGATTGAAGAAACGGCGGGATGTCGTGGATGGCTAATTTGATCGCGACCTGATTGAAGCCCCAGCACAGCGAAAGCCCGACCACCGTCGCAATGGCGAGCGCGTCAAGCGGGCGGGAATTTGCGGGGGGATGGACCAACGTCGCGACTTTAAAAATGCCGCACGTCTTTTAATGTTGCCGGCAATGCGAGCAAATACCGGTGATTTCGATCACCGGACTTTTCGGCGTGAATCCAGCCGCGCGACAGGAGGCTTTGAGCGAGTCGGTTGCCGCACCGCCTGGCGCTTCTCCGACCGCGCCGCATTGTTCGCAAATCAAGAACACGATCGGATCGTTGCCGGCGTGACTATGCACGCAAGCGACGAATGAGTTGCGGCTTTCAATACGATGGACCAGGCCGTTCTCGCGCAAAAAATCGAGCGCGCGATAGACCGAGATCGGCGCCGGACGCCGCTTAGAGCCGAGCCGATCCATGATTTCATAAGCCCCGAGCGGCTTATGGCTCGCCAGCAAAGCTTCGAGCACTTGGCGGCGCATCTGGGTCAGCCGTTGACCGCGCGCGGCACACAGCCGTTCGGCGTGGGCAAGCGCCGAGCTCGTGCAGCTGCCGTGATCGTGATCGGGCGCCGGAAATACGGTTTGTGCTTTTAAGGTCATTCCACGTCAGGGGGCTTGGGCCACGCTTCTAGATAATGATTCGGGGCCGTCGCGAAACACGAAGAGCTCTGAATTTTGATGTTGCGCCGCAGCAAGAACCGTCCCACATTCGCGCGATTTCGGCCAAATGTCACGCTACAAAGCCGCTGATAAGGATGCGGCCCGGCGCGGCGCTTTCTCAATTTGAGGGTCATCATGCTGAAAGGAAAGACCGCCCTGGTCACCGGCTCAACGTCAGGCATCGGGCTGGGCTATGCGCGGGCGCTCGCCGGGCAAGGCGCCAACGTCACTCTGAATGGCTTCGGCAACAAGGACGCGATCGAACAGCTCCGCGTCGGTATCGAGAAGGAGTTCGGCGTACGGGCGTTTTATTCGCCGGCTGATATGAGCAAGCCCGAGGAAATCGCCGACATGGTCCACGCCACTGAAAAGACCTTCGGTTCGCTCGATATTCTCATCAACAACGCCGGCGTTCAGTACGTTGCCCCGATCGAAGAATTCCCGATCGAGAAATGGAACCAGATTATCGCCATCAATCTTTCGTCCGCCTTCCACACTATCCGCGCCGCGGTACCGGGCATGAAGTCGCGCAAGTGGGGCCGCATCATCAACACGGCGTCGGCGCACTCGTTGGTCGCCTCCCCTTTCAAGGTAGCTTACGTATCCGCCAAGCACGGCCTCGCCGGCCTCACCAAGACGGTCGCGCTCGAGGTGGCGACCTTCGGCATCACCGTCAATTGCATCAGTCCCGGCTATGTGTGGACCCCGCTTGTCGAGGCGCAAATTCCCGACACCATGAAGGCGCGCGGCATGACCGAAGAGCAGGTCAAGCGCGACGTGCTGTTGGCGGCGCAACCGACCAAGGAATTCGTCACCATCGACGAAGTCGCGTCGCTCGCCGTTTATTTGTGTTCCGATGCAGCAAAAGCGATTACCGGCGCCAATCTTTCTATCGACGGCGGCTGGACCGCGGCCTGAGGTTCGGCTCGACCTGAGATTATTCAGCGCCGGCTTGGTCCAAACACTGTCATGAAGAACCCGCTCGCCGCGCTGATGCCCGGACGCGGCGCAAATAGTGCGCTGCCGCTCATCACGAAACGCGTCAATCTGGCGCTGCAAGGCGGAGGTGCGCACGGCGCCTTCACTTGGGGCGTGCTCGAGCATTTGCTGGCTGACGGCCGCCTACAATTCGAAGGCATTTCCGGCACGTCGGCCGGCGCGGTCAACGCGGTCATGCTTGCCGACGGCCTCATCCGCGGCGGCCCCGGGGAAGCGCAGAAACGGCTCGCCGATTTTTGGCGTGCGGTGAGCAACAACGGGAACCTGCCGGCCATGCAGCGCGCCGTGGTCGAGCGGATGCTGTCTTTCATTCCGCTCGAGGGTACGCCGATGCAGGCCTGGCTCGAAACTTGGGCGCGCTATTTTTCGCCGTACGATTTCAATCCGCTCAACATCAATCCCCTCAAGGATCTATTTGAACGCTTCGTGGATTTCGAAGCGTTGCGCGCGGCGCGCGACCTGCAAATCTTTATTTCGGCTACCAATGTGCAGACCGGCCGGGTGCGTATCTTCTCACGCGACAAGATCACCGCCGAAGCTCTGATGGCGTCGGCCTGCCTGCCACTGTTGTTTCGGGCGGTCGAGATCGACGGCGTGCCCTATTGGGATGGCGGCTATCTCGCCAACCCGGTGATTTTTCCGTTTTACGGCACGACCAAGACCGAGGACGTCCTGGTCGTGCAAATCAATCCGCTCGTCCGCCAGGCAACGCCGACCTCGGCCAACGAGATTATGAATCGTATCAACGAGATCACGTTCAACTCGTCGCTTCTTTCGGAATACCGGGCGATCGAATTCGTCGCTCGTTTGATCGATCAAGGCCGCCTGCCGCGCGGTGTCGCCCGGGGCCAGTACCGCCGGATCAACGTGCATCGCATTGTGCTCGACGACCACGGCACGGCGTTCGACGCGGCCAGCAAAGTCTCGACGGATTACGCGCTGTTCGAGACGCTGCACGTTGCCGGCAAGCGCGCCGCGCGCCGCTTTCTCGACGACCATTTCGAAGATATCGGCGTGAAAGGCACCGTCGACCTCGCGGCGGAAGCGCGCGCGGAATGGGCGTGATAGAATTTCGCCGATGGCTGATGTGACGCCGCTTTTGTCCGCTGAAGTCGGTGCCGCCCGGCTTGATGTCTGCGTGGCCGACATCACGACACTTGATCTCGATGCCATCGTCAACGCCGCCAACCGCACCTTGCTTGGCGGCGGCGGCGTTGACGGCGCCATCCACCGCGCCGCCGGACCGGAATTGCTCGCCGAATGCCGGACGCTCGGCGGTTGCGAAACCGGCAGCGCCAAAATCACCCGCGGCTATCGGCTGAAAGCGAAGCACGTGATCCACGCGGTGGGACCGGTGTGGAGTGGAGGCAGCGAGGGCGAAGATGAACTCCTCGCCTCCTGTTATCGGACCGCGCTTGAACTCGCGGCTGCGAATCGTCTCGGCTCGCTAGCGCTCCCCGCGATCTCAACCGGTGTCTATCGCTTTCCGCCGGATCGCGCCGCCCGCATTGCGGTCGGCACCGTCTCGTCGGAATTGGCGGCTTCCCCGCGCGGCATCGTTCGCGTGGTTTTTTGCTGTTTTTCCCCGGAGGCCGCGAGACACCACATCGACGCCCTCACCGGCCTTGGCGTTGCTTAACCGTTAAACCGAGGCTTGAGCCTGTTGCAACCCTGCCCTGTAACCAGTGCGCTGGATAAAATATAAGCTAGCTTATATTAAGCGGGCTCGAAAACAGGTATCAGCCAATGCCCCCGGTGTCGCGGCGACGAGAATTCGCCTTTATGCTCAATGACGTAGCTCGCCTGCTCCGTACCTATGCGGACCATCGCGCGGCACAATTTGGCATGACCCGAGCTCAGTGGGCGGTCCTCGTCCGCCTCGATCGGTCCGAAGGCCTCAACCAGTCGGAACTTGCGGAAACGCTCGATCTGCAACCGATCACGCTGACCCGGTTGCTCGACAAGCTATGCGACAGCGGCCTGATCGAGCGGCGTCCGGATCCTGCGGACCGGCGGGCGAAACGCCTGTTCCTCACGCCCGCGGCTCATCCGCTTCTGAAACAACTGGCTGTTCTCGGCGAGGAAACCATGAACAGCGCCACGGAAGGCCTGTCGCACGATGACATTGAACGCATGGTGTCCGAGCTCGGGACCGTCAAAGACAACCTCCGCCGGTTAATCCAACAGCGAAATGCCAATGCGGCAGTGGGAGCGCGCCACTATGGCTGAACCCGTTCGCAAGACCGTCTCCCCTGTCCGTGATGAGATTGCGGAAGCGCCGCGGACGGTGCCGGTTGCGCCAGTCGCTCCCGTCGCCCCGGCGGAGAAGCGCGGCAAGGATCGCAATAAAGCTCCGGACAAAGCGCGCAAGATCAGCCGTCGCAGGGTGCGCTGGGTCTTGTTTGCGCTGTTGCCGATTGCGTTGATCGCCGGCGCGTATTGGTACGTCACCGGCGGCCGCGTCATGTCCACCGACGACGCCTACGTCAATGCGCAAAAGGTCGGCGTGGCGACCGACGTTTCCGGCATCGTCCAGGACGTTGCGGTGCACGACAACGAGCACGTTTCCGCGGGCCAAACGCTCTATCGGCTCGATCCGCGTCAATTCCAGATCGCGCTCGACAACGCCAAGGCCAACTTGGCGCAAGTCGGGCAAATGCTCGACTCCATGAAGGAAGATTACAAACGCATGGTGAGCGACGTCTCCGCTCAACAGGCTCAGGTCGATCTCGATCGGACCAATTTCGATCGGGCCCAAATGCTTTTGCGTACCGGCACGGCCACGCAAGCCACATTCGATCAGGCGAACTACACGCTGCAGAATGATACCGGCAAGCTGAAGGCGTTGCAGGAGCAAACCAAGGTGCAACTGGCGCGGCTCGGCGGCAATGTCGACACGCCGACGCCTGAGCTTCCGCAATACTTGCAGGCCCAAGCGCAAGTCGCCGAGGCTCAGCGGCAACTGGATCATACCGTCGTGACCGCGCCGTTCAGCGGCATCGTCACCGACGTGCCGGCGATCGCACCGGGTAAATATCTTGCCGCGTCAACCACCGCCTTCTTTCTGGTCGACACCGATCACGTCTGGGTCGACGCCACTCCTAAAGAGACCGAGCTGACTTACGTGCGCCCCGGGCAAACGGCCGCCGTGACTGTCGACACTTACCCGGACGTCGAGTGGCACGGCGTTGTCGAAAGCGTGAGCCCGGCGTCGGCCCAGGAATTCGCATTGCTGCCGGCGCAGAATACCAGCGGCAACTGGGTGAAGGTCGTGCAACGCGTGCCAATGCGCGTTCGGATCGACACCAGCGATCCGAATTTGCCGCCGCTGCGGGCCGGCATGAGCGTCATCGTCGACGTCGACACCGGCCACGCCCGCGGCGTTCCTCATTTCCTCACAGCATTGTTCGGCCGTCGGCCAAGCGTGCGGTAATGGGCGGCGAGATCGTAGCCGGAGGTGGCAATCGCGGCGCGCTGACGTGCTGCGTCATCCTCGCGACACTCATGCAGGCGCTCGACACTACCATCGCCAATGTGGCGCTGCCCTACATGCAGGGCAGCGTGTCCGCGAGCCAGGACCAAATCGCCTGGGTGCTGACGTCTTACATCGTCGCCGCCGCCATCATGACTCCGCCGACCGGTTTTCTCGCCAGCCGGTTCGGAATAAAGCGCCTTTTCATGGTCGCCATCACCGGGTTCACCGTGGCGTCGATGCTTTGCGGCATGGCGCAATCCTTAAATCAGATCGTGCTGTTTCGCGTGCTGCAAGGCGCTTTCGGCGCCTCGCTCGTGCCGTTGTCGCAAACGGTTCTGCTCGGCAGTTATCCGCGGGAGCGTCAAGGCTTCGCCATGGCGCTGTTCGGCATTGGTGTGATGATCGGTCCGGTGCTCGGGCCGGTGCTCGGAGGCTGGCTGACCGAGAATTACAGTTGGCGCTGGGTATTTTATATCAACCTACCGATCGGCATCATTGATCTGATCGGCATCATGATCTTCCTGCCGGAGACGCCGGCGAACTCGAAAGATCGGCTCGATTGGTTCGGTTTCGGCACGCTGAGCCTGGCGCTTGGCGCGCTGCAAATCATGCTCGATCGCGGCGAGCAGCTCGACTGGTTCGGTTCCGGCGAGATCATCATTGAGGCGATCGTCGCCGTCTCCGCATTCTATTTGTTCATGGTGCACACCTTCACCGCCGACAAGCCCTTCGTGCGGCCCGGCCTGTTCCGCGACCGCAACTTCGCCGCGGGGGTATTGTTCATCTCCGTGGTTGGTCTCACCTACTACGCGTCAATGGCGCTACAGCCGCCTTATCTGCAGGAGTTGATGGATTATCCCGTCGTTACCGCCGGCCTGGTCATGGGCCCGCGCGGAGTGGGCACCATGGCGTCCATGCTGTTCGTCGGCCGCCTGGTCGGGCGGGTCGACACGCGTTATTTGCTCATCGTCGGATTATCGCTCACTGCCTGGTCGTTTTATCAAATGACCGGATGGACGCCGGATGTCTCGCAGGGAACGATTATCAGCATCACCATGGTCCAGGGCTTCGGCCTCGGCTTCCTGTTCGTTCCGCTGAGCGCGGCGACGCTGTCGACGCTGCCGACGTCGGAGCGCGCCGAGGGCGCGGGGCTGTTCAGCCTGTCGCGCAACATCGGCTCGAGCGTCGGCATTTCGGTGGTGAACAGCATGTTGGTGCAGAATACCCAGGCCAATCACGCCGCCATTGCGCCCAGCGTCAACGCGGTGAATCGCGGCTTCGAAAATCCGCTCATAGCGCATGCCTGGAATCCGCTCACCGCTGCCGGGCGCGCGGCGCTCGACGCGGTGGTCACGCGGCAAGCGCAGATCATCGCCTATATCGACGATTACAAGATGCTGATGATCGCGACGCTGGTGGTGATGCCGCTACTGATCGTCTTCAAGCGGCCGTCGCGTTCCGCGCCGGCGCCCGTGATCGTACACGACTAACTCTGATCGCTCGTCCCGATGCGCGAACGGCGAGCCGGTGAGGCTCGCCGCTCTATCTCAGCGCAATATAGCGAAGGCTACTCGCCGGCGGCGGCTTCCCGCGGCTCAGTACCCTCGGCCTTCTGCTTGGCTTCGAGGTCCTCGCCGGTCTGCTGATCGACGGCTTTCATCGACAGCCTGACTTTGCCGCGGTCGTCGAAGCCCAAGAGCTTGACCTTGACCTTGTCGCCTTCCTTGACGACGTCGGAGGTCTTCTGCACCCGGCGCGGCGCGAGCTGGCTGATGTGGACGAGGCCATCCTTGGCGCCGAAGAAGTTCACGAAGGCGCCGAAATCCATGACCTTGACCACGGTGCCTTCGTAGATGTGACCGACTTCCGGGTCGGAAGCGATTGACTTGATCCAATTGATCGCCGCGTTGATCGACTCCGCGTTGGCGGAGGCGACTTTCACGGTGCCGTCGTCGGAGATGTCGATCTTGGCGCCGGTTTTTTCCACGATCTCGCGGATCACCTTGCCGCCTGAGCCGATCACTTCGCGGATCTTGTCGACCGGAATCTTCAGGGTCTCGATACGCGGAGCATGTTCGCCGAGTTCGGCGCGCGCGGTGTTGATGGCCTTCGCCATCTCGCCAAGGATATGCAGGCGGCCGTCCTTCGCCTGAGCCAACGCGACCTTCATGATCTCTTCGGTGATGCCGGCGATCTTGATGTCCATCTGCAGCGAGGTGACGCCGCCTTCGGTGCCGGCCACCTTGAAGTCCATATCGCCAAGATGATCTTCATCGCCGAGAATGTCGGAAAGCACGGCGTAGCGCTTATCTTCGAGAATAAGCCCCATTGCGATCCCGGCGGTCGGCCGCTTCAGCGGCACGCCGGCATCCATCAGTGCGAGTGAGGATCCGCACACCGTAGCCATCGAGGACGAGCCATTCGACTCGGTAATCTCCGAAACGAGACGGATGGTATAGGGAAACTCTTCTCTCGACGGCAGCATTGGATGAATCGCGCGCCAGGCGAGTTTGCCATGGCCGATCTCTCGCCGGCCTGGCGCACCGATACGGCCGGTTTCGCCGACCGAGAAAGGCGGGAAATTGTAGTGCAGCAGGAAGGTTTCTTTGTAGGTCCCCTGCAGCGCGTCGATAAACTGCTCATCCTCGCCGGTGCCGAGCGTGGCGACGACCAGCGCCTGAGTCTCGCCGCGGGTAAACAAGGCCGAGCCGTGAGTGCGCGGCAGCACGCCGACTTCGCACACGATCGGCCGCACGGTTTTCACGTCGCGGCCATCGATGCGCGTGCCGTTGTCGAGAATGTTCCAGCGCACGATCTTGCCTTCGAGCTCCTTGAACACCCCGGCGACCTGGAGCTTCGGATATTTCTCGGCGCCTTCCGGTGCGAAGTGCTCGATCACTCGATCCTTGACCGCGTCGATCGCTTTGTGACGCTCCATCTTGTCGGCAATCGCGTAAGCGGCGCGTAGGTCCTTTTCGACCAAGCCGCGCATCTCGGTTTCCAGCGCGGTATTATCCGCCACCGTGAGATCGCGCGGCTCCTTCGCTGCCTTTTCCGCAAGCCGGATGATAGCTTCAATGACCGGCTGGAAATGCCGATGCCCGAACATCACCGCGCCGAGCATCACTTCTTCGCTGAGTTCCTTCGCTTCCGACTCGACCATCAGCACCGCGTCCTGGGTGCCGGCGACAACGAGGTCGAGCTGGCTTTCCGGCATCTCGTCCAACGCCGGATTGAGCACGTATTCGTTGTTGATGAAACCAACGCGGGCGGCGCCAATCGGACCCATGAAGGGAGCGCCGGAAAGGGTAAGTGCGGCGGACGACGCGACCATGGCGACGATGTCAGGATCGTTCTCCTGGTCGTGCGACAGCACGGTGACTGTCACCTGCGTATCGCAGCGCCAGCCGTCGGCGAATAGCGGACGGATCGGTCGGTCGATCAGGCGCGACGTCAGCGTGTCCTTTTCGGTCGGACCGCGTTCGCGCTTGAAGTAGCCGCCGGGAATGCGGCCGGCCGCGTAATATTTTTCGGTGTAGTTGACGGTCAGCGGAAGGAAATCGATGCCTTCTTTCGGCTGTTTCGCCGCTACCACGGCAGCGAGCACGGTAGTCTCGCCGTAAGTGGCCATGACAGCCCCGTCGGCTTGGCGCGCGACCTTTCCGGTCTCTAGCGTGAGCTGGCGGCCACCCCAGTCAAGTTGAACACGATGAATATTGAACATTTCGATTGTCTCTCATGGTTTTCACGGCGGCGCGAAAGCCATGAGCAAGACGGCGAGAGGCTATCGTTCGCAACGGAGTTGCGAATCCAAAAAGCATCCGGCGATCCTGCCATGGCCATCGGGCCCATCCCGCGACATTGACGGGCCTGTGCCCGTCTCAAATCGGCAGAACTGTGTTCTGCCGGGCAAATGGCGGAAGCGTCTTTGCGCTTTCGCCGACACGCGCGCGGAAAAACCCCGCGCGCAAACTAAAATCAGCGGCGGATACCAAGCCGCTCGATCAACTCTTTGTAACGTCCTTCATTAGTGCGCCGAAGGTAGTCGAGTATCTGACGGCGCTGCGACACGAGCTTCAACAGCCCGCGCCGCGAGTGGTTATCCTTGACGTGCGTTTTGAAGTGCTCGGTGAGGTTGGTGATCCGCTCCGACAACAGCGCAACCTGTACTTCGGGTGACCCGGTGTCGCCGGATTTTACGGAATACGACTTGATAACCTCCGCCTTGCGTGCGGTCGTAATCGACATCGTCTACTAAACCTTTCGCTTATCTACGGGCGCGACCTGTCACGCCGGCCAGATTAAAAACGCGCTTGGGAACGATTTCTCCGCGCTCGACCTCAGCAATGGCCACGAGCTGACCGCCCGAAGCGACTTGTACCAGGCCGTTGACGACGGCGGCGTCGCGCCCTCGCATGAGAACGGCTTGACCCCTTTGGAGCCTCGCCGCGTCTGCCGGGCTAACGGCCAGCGCCGGGATGTCGTCCAGCGCGGTCTCGACCGGCAGTAGCAAGTCGGCGAGATTTCCCTCGCCAGCGGCCGCTCTATGGCATAAAGATTCAAGCTGTTCCAGCGAAATCATGGCCGTTTCGGCAAACGGGCCGACCCGGTCGCGGCGAAGCGCGCAAACATGTCCCAGCGTGCTTAACGACCGGCCAAGATCGCGGGCCAGCGCGCGAACATAAGTCCCCTTGCCGCATTCGGCGGCCAGGACCGCATGGTCCCGATCCGGCATCTCCACCAGGCCGAGGCGATAGATCGTGACAGCGCGCGGCGCGATGATGACCACTTCGCCTTCGCGGGCGAGATCGTAGGCGCGCGCGCCGTCGATCTTCACCGCGGAAAAACGCGGCGGTATCTGCTCGATCGTGCCGGTAAAGCGCGGCAAAGCGGCGGCGATGGCCGCCGCGTCGGGCCGGCATTCGCTCGTTGCCACAACGCGGCCTTCGGCATCGTCGGTGTCGCGTTCCTCGCCCCAGCGGACGGTGAACACGTAGGTCTTGCGGCCGTCGACGACGAACGGCACCGTTTTCGTCGCTTCGCCGAGCGCGATTGGCAACAGGCCCGAGGCGAGCGGGTCGAGTGTGCCGGCGTGGCCGGCGCGTTTGGCGGCGAACAGACGCTTGGCGACCGCGACGGCATGAGTGGAAGTCATGCCGATCGGCTTATCGAGCACGATCCAGCCGTGGACGTCGCGTTTTGTTTGTTTACTCTTTTTCCGCGGTTGCCCGGGCTTTTCCGTCCCCCCCGGTGGGGGAGGGTCAGGGATGGGGGTCAATGGCTCGGCGCGAAAAGAATACCCCCCTGCCGCCGAGCTGCGCCCGGCGACCTCCTCATCAAGGGCGGAGGTGTCGTTATCGGCGATGCGCCGTGGGTCACCAATCATCAGTCGTCTTTCCCGCCGTCGAGGTCGCGCCTGACTTCGGGCGTTTGCAAGAGTTTGGCGATCCGCTCCGCCTCGTCGAATCTCTCGTCGACGCGAAAACGAATGTCCGGGGCAAATTTCAGGTTAACGCGCCGGGAAATCTCGCCGCGTACGTAGCGTTTGTTGCGATCGAGCGCCGCGATCACCGGCTGTACGTCGCGGCCGCCGAGCGGCATGACATAAATCGTCGCCAGGCGCAGATCGGGGCTCATGCGCACTTCGGGAATGGTAATCATGTGCGCTTCAATCACCGGGTCGTGGATATCGCCGCGCGACAGCATGTCGGCGAGCTCATGGCGGATCATCTCTCCCACCCGCAGCTGACGCTGCGATCCGCCTTCCGAGTGTTGGTGATGCCGAGGCATGATCAATTCTTCATTCTTGCTTGTCATCGTCCTTGTCATCGTCCGCGAATGCGGACGATCTAGTAACCCCAGTTGCTCGGTGATTACTGGATGCCCCGCCTCCGCGGGGTATGACACGTCAGCCAGCGAACGTGAGTATTGGACTCACAGCGTCCGCTGCACGGTCTCCACGCGGTAGCATTCGATCACGTCGCCGACTTTCATATCCTGGTAATTTTCGAATGCCATGCCGCATTCCTGTCCGGCGACGACCTCGCGCGCATCGTCTTTGAAGCGCTTGAGTTGCGACAGCTTGCCTTGATGGACGACGACGCTGTCGCGAATGAGCCGCACATTGGCGCCGCGCTCGACAACGCCGTCGGTCACCCGGCAACCGGCGACATTGCCGACCTTCGAGACTTTGAACACTTCGAGAATGGTGGCGTTGCCGAGCATCGTCTCGCGCAGCGTCGGCGCCAACAGCCCCGACATCGCTTTCTTCACGTCGTCGACGAGATCATAGATGATGTTGTAATAGCGGATTTCGATTCCCGCCTGCTCGGCGGCTTCGCGCGCTTCTTTGTGCGCGCGAACGTTAAAGCCGATGACCGCGGCATTCGATGCTTGCGCGAGCGTCACGTCGGATTCAGTGATGCCGCCGGCACCGGAAAAGATTACACGGGCGGCGACTTCCTCGGTCGAAAGTTTTTCCAACGCGCCGACGATAGCTTCGATGGAGCCCTGCACGTCGCCTTTTATCACCAGCGGGAATTCCTTACGGCCGGCGGCTTTGAGCTGACTCATCATCTGCTCGAGCGAGCCGCGCATCCCGGTCTGCCGGGCCGCCATGATTTCGCGCTTCTGCCGCGAGCGGTAATCGGCGATCTCGCGGGCGCGCGCTTCGGTCTCAACCGCGGCCAGCCGATCGCTCGCCTCAGGCGTGCCGTTGAAGCCGAGCACCTCCACCGGCATCGAAGGGCCGGCGGCCACGACCGAATGTCCGGTATCGGAAACGAGCGCGCGCACGCGGCCCCATTCCGAGCCGGCGACGACAATGTCGCCAGGCTTCAGCGTGCCGCGTTGAACCAGGACGGTGGCCACTGGGCCGCGGCCGCGGTCAAGCCGCGCCTCGATCACCGTGCCTTCGGCCGCCCGGTTCGGGTTGGCCTTCAGTTCGAGCACTTCGGCCTGCAACGCGATCACATCGAGAAGCCGATCGAGGTTGCGCTTCTCCTTTGCCGAGACTTCCACTTCCAGGGTGTCGCCGCCCAACGACTCGACCTGGATCTCGTGCTGCAGCAACTCGGTGCGCACGCGCTCGGGTTTGGCGTCCGCTTTGTCGATCTTGTTGATCGCAACAATGATCGGAACCTTGGCGGCTTTGGCGTGATGGATCGCTTCGACCGTCTGCGGCATCACGCCGTCGTCGGCAGCGACCACGAGAATGACGATGTCGGTAATCTTGGCGCCGCGCGCCCGCATCGCGGTGAAGGCGGCGTGACCCGGCGTGTCGATGAAGGTAATGCGGCCGCCGGAGGGCGACGTCACCTGATAGGCGCCAATGTGTTGGGTGATGCCGCCGGCTTCGGCCGCGGCCACGTCGGTTGAACGGATGGCGTCAAGCAGCGACGTCTTGCCGTGGTCGACGTGGCCCATAATGGTGACGACCGGCGCGCGCGGCAGGAGATTTTCCGGAGCATCCGGGGCGTCGAACATACCCTCTTCGACGTCGGACTCGGCGACGCGGCGCACAGTGTGGCCGAGTTCCTCGGCGATGAGCTGGGCGGTATCGGCGTCGATCGTATCGGTGATCTTCGCCATGTGACCCTGCTGCATGAGGATGCGGATCACGTCGACGCCGCGTTCGGCCATGCGGTTGGCCAGTTCCTGGATGGTGATCGTCTCAGGGATCGTCACCTCGCGGGCGATTTTTTCCTTCGGCTCATCACGATGGCCGGTCATACGCTGGACGCGCCGGCGGAACGAGGCGACCGAGCGCTCGCGGATGTCGTCGGCGGAAAGCGCCGTCACGACGGTCAAACGGCCGCGGCGCTTTTCGCCGGCGCGCGGTGCTTTCGGCGCGGGCGCCGGCCGAGCGGGCAAGCCGCGGCGCGCGCTACGCGGCGCTTCTTCTTCCTCGGATTCAAGGGCCGGTCGGGCGGTGCCCGGCTTCACCAACGTGTCCGCCCCGAAACGCCGCTTGGCAACTTCGTCGGCTTTGCGCTTGGTTTCTTCGTCGTGCTTGCGCCGCTCTTCTTCGTCGCGCTTGCGTGTTTCAGCGGCAACGCGGTCAGCGCGTTCGGATTCCTCGCGGGTTAGGCGAATTCGCGCCTCTTCTTCGGCGATCTTGCGCTCTTCGGCCTCGCGCAGCCGCGCGTCGGCGAGCGCATGCGCGCGGGCGCTGCGTTCCTCTTCCGTGAGGGTCCGCAGCACGACGCCGGACGGTCTGGCGGGAGCGGCCGCCGGCGCTGAAGGCGCACTGGCCGGAACGGGCGCGGGCTTTGCCATGGCGACACCGCGCTTTGCCGTCGCAGCACCGCGGTCGGCAGCCGGGACCGTCTCGGCTTTGAGTTCGCCGGGGCCGGCGGCGCGACGTTTGACCTTCTCCACCACAACGGCCTTGCTGCGGCCATGGCTGAAGCTCTGGCGCACGACGCCCTGCTCGACGCCGCCACGCTTTAAGGTCAGCGTCTTGGTCGAACTGACGCTCAGCTTCTCGCCGCTATTCTTCGTCTCGGTCATACACGCCCGTTTCCGTACACACCGGCATCTTCGGCCGGTTGAATTCTTGCCGCCCCTTGGCCCTGATTGTGCTGATCGCCGGTCCGAAACCGTTCAAGGCGCTGACAGCGCGCCAAAAAGGTCTCGCTCGCTGGGCCGGCGAGCAGGGCTGCATGTACCACATTTGGGCGGTGTAATGCCAAATCCAATTGGGCCGCCGTAAAGAATGTAATGATCGGTAGCAGCCGATCCGGCTGCCGGCGGCGCCACACCGCCTCAAGCTTCCTTTTGCCGTCCGCGGCGGCCTCGGCGGCATGCAATAGAGCCGCGACCTCGCCCTTTTCCAGGGCCGTCTCGGCCTTGGTAAAGCCCGCGAGCACCGTTCCGGCTTTGCCGGCAATCGCCAAAGCGTCGAGTGCCGCGCGCTCAAGCGAGATTTCGGTCCGCGAGATGAGATCCGCAGGCAGGCGCACGTCGCGTTTGAATCCGCGCGCGAAAACTTTGCGTTTGATCGCGTCCTCGAGCGCGGGACGCGTGGCGGTGACCCAAATGCCGCGGCCGGGGAGTTTGTTTTTGACGTCAGGGACGGCCTCGCCGATCGGTCCGACGACGAAGCGGATGAGATCGGCAATCGGCCGCACCGTATGGGTGGCGGCGCACAGCCGGCTGAGCTGCCGCCGATCCAATCCGCGATCGAGTTCGCCAGCCGGCGCGCTATCTCCGATCTGAGCGATCATGGCGCAATCGCTCCCTCACGCCTGCACTTCCGGCATTGCGGCCTCTTCGGCTGCAGGCGGCGGCGCGAGATCGGCTTCACTGACCCAGCCCGCTTTCAAGCGTGCCTGCATGACCAGTGCTTCGGCTTCCTCCCGTGACAGCTCAAAGCCGTCGAGAATGCCGGGTTCGCGCACGTTCTCGCCGTCCTTGCGTTCGGTCCAGCCTACCAGATCGTCGGTGGCGCATCCGGCTAGATCTTCCACGGTCTTGACGCCGTTTTCACCGAGGCGAACCATCATTGCGGTATTGATGCCCGGTATCTCCCGAAGCGCATCTTCAACGCCGAGTTCCAGGCGTTTGGCGTCGAGTTCGGCTTCGATCTTCGCCAAATATTCGCGGGCCCGGGTTTGCAACTCGGACGCAGTGTCCTCGTCGAACCCTTCGATGCCCGCGACTTCTTTGGCGTCAACGAGGGCAAGCTCCTCGACCGAGGTGAATCCCTCCGATGCCAGCAATTGGCCGATCACTTCGTCGACATTGAGCGCATCGATGAACATGCGGGTGCGGTTCTCGAATTCGGCATGTCGCCGCTCCGATTCCTCCTGCTCGGTGAGAATGTCAATGTCCCAACCGGTAAGCTGCGACGCGAGCCGCACGTTTTGCCCGCGGCGGCCGATGGCAAGCGAAAGCTGCTGATCCGGCACCACCACTTCGATGCGCTCGCGCTCCTCGTCGAGCACGACTTTGGCGACTTCGGCCGGCGCCAGCGCGTTGACGACGAAAGTCGCGATATCGATCGACCAGGGGATGATGTCGATTTTCTCACCCTGTAATTCGTTCACCACGGCTTGCACGCGCGAGCCGCGCATGCCGACGCAAGCGCCGACCGGATCGACCGAGGAATCTCGCGACTGGACGGCGATTTTGGCGCGCGAACCCGGATCGCGAGCGACTGCTTTGACTTCGACAATGCCGTCGTAGATTTCCGGCACTTCTTGAGCGAACAATTTCGCCATGAATTGCGGGTGCGTGCGCGAGAGGAAAATCTGCGGACCGCGCTGTTCGCGGCGCACGTCGTATATGTAAGCGCGGATGCGGTCGCCGTTGCGGAAAACCTCGCGCGGCAGCATCTCGTCGCGCCGCACGATCGCCTCGCCGCGGCCGAGATCGACCACCACGTTGCCATACTCGACGCGCTTGACGATGCCGTTGACGATGTCGCCGATGCGGTCCTTGTATTCGTCATATTGCCGGTCGCGCTCGGCTTCGCGCACTTTTTGCACGATCACTTGCTTGGCCGATTGCGCGGCGATGCGTCCGTATTCGAGCGGCGGCAGCGGATCGGCAATGGTGTCGCCGAGCTGTGCGGCGGGATGCCGTCGGCGCGCGTCATCGAGGCTGATCTGAAACGCGGGATTTTCGACCGCGTCCACCACCAGCATATGCCGCGACAGATGCAGTTCGCCGCTTTTCGGATCGATTTCGGCGCGCACCTCAGTTTCGCTGCCGTAGCGCGAGCGCGCTGCCTTGGCGATCGCGTCCTCCATGGCGCCAAGCACGATTTTGCGGTCAATCGCCTTTTCCCGGGCAACCGCGTCCGCGATCTGCAATAGTTCGAGCTTATTGGCGCTTATCGTCGCCATAGTCAGTCTCCGTTGTATGATTGACGCGCCGGTTCGATCCCGGCGCCGCGTTCTTTCGTTGCTCTATGATCCGCCCGTCGGTATTGGACGTGGCGGGATTAGACTTGGCGCGTTCAGACTTGGCGCGTTCTTCAACATTGTCTGCTTTGTCGCCGTGCTTGCTCCGCCGCAGCGATTCTGAAATGAGCGCGTCGGTGAGCAGAAGCCTTGCTTCGCTCATGTCCCCGATCCGCAGCAAAACTTCCTGGTTCTCGGCGTCGGCGCCATCATTGCGGCGAAGCCGCGCGAAGTCCCCCTCGGTACCAAGAAGCTCACCGCGAAACCGCTTGCGGCCGTCAATCAACGCGAGCATCTCGACATGCGCCAGGTGACCCGCATAGCGTTCGAAATCGGAACGGCGCACCAGCGGCCGGTCAATTCCGGGAGACGAGATTTCCAAGCGATACGGCCCGTCGATGGGATCGGCCACGTCGAGCACCGGCGACAGCGCGCGCGAGGCCGCCTCGCAATCCTCAATGGCCATGGTTCCGTCCGGGCGCTCGGCCATGATCTGCACCGTGCAACCGGCCGAACCGGAAATGCGCACGCGCACGAGGCGGTAACCAAGGTCGGCGAGCACCGGCTCAGCGAGAACAGCGACGCGGGCCGCTCGGCCGGGCTCGGCAATAAGCCGTGGCTCATCAGCAAAGCCTCTCAGACTCTCGTCCATCTGGTCCGCTACAATCCGTTGTGCATTCTCAAACCCGGCGCGGAGTGTCCCGGCGCTCAGGTAATAAAAAAGAGCGGGTCCCGGGGGGCCCACTCTCAAAACCGTTCAGATGACCGAACGCTATGAGGTATCCATCAGGAAGCGTCCATAATGGATGCGCGAAATATAACGGTTTCTCGGGCGGTTGCAAGGGGGCGTGGCCGCCGCCCAGTGGTTCGATTCTAACATTCGCGCCCCTTCTCGGTGGCCATCATGCGAATGTTAGAATCAAAGGACCACTAGCAACTATAAGTCCCAGTGGAGCTTTGGATTTGATATTCGCTTCGCGAGTTTGCGGCTGAGTGGGTAGCGAATGCCAAATCCGCTCCACTAGCGGCTGGGATCTAACGGCGCCGGAAGATCAAAAAACTCGGCGCGCGCTCTTGCCGCGCCGCCTTGGTGTGGTAGCGCGTCCCGCTGAACTCCGGCCACGGGCGCCGCCAATCATCGGCGCATTGAGCCGTCCATTCGAAATCCGGCGCGCGCAGAAACCGCTGCAATGTCCATGCCGCGTAATCGGAGATGTCAGTGACAAAGCGGACTTCGCCGCCGCACCGCAACAGGCGAGCGAATTGCGCGATGGTCGCGTCCTGAACAAAGCGGCGCTTCCAGTGGCGGCGTTTTGGCCAAGGGTCGGGATGAACGAGCTCGATGCGGGCGAGCGAGCCGTCGGGAAGCCATTTCATCAACCCGCCGGCCTCGTCGAAATGCAGGCGGATATTTTGCAGAGCGGCGTCTTCGATGGCCGCCAACGCTTTGGCCATGCCGTTGACGAACGGTTCGACGCCAATGAAACCGTGTGCCGGCCGCGCTGCGGCTTGAGCGACCAGATTCTCGCCGCCGCCAAAGCCGATCTCGAGCTGAACTTCCGAAACCGGCGAGGGAAAAAGTTCGGCCAGCAGGACCGGAGCAGGCCGGGCGATGTCGAGCGCAAGGCGTGGCAGCAATGTCGTCAGCAGCGCCGCTTGCCGGTTGCGAAGCTTGTGGCCCTTGCGGCGGCCGAAGAAAGTGCGCGCCTGATGAAGGTCAGTATTCATCGCCGCCGCGTCAGAGCTTAACCGTGCGGACCGCCTTTAGTGCGATTGGTCAGTCGTCGGATTCTGTCCGCCGTCGTGTTGCCCTTGGTCGTGTTGGTCTTGCTGGTGCTGTTGTTGTTCACGCAGTTCCTGTTGGTGCTTTTTCGCGATGTGGCGGCCAACGAGGCAACCGGTAGCCGCTCCGATCAAACCATGATGATGGGCGTAATGTCCGGCGACGCCGCCAACAATCGCGCCCTTGATGCAGCCCTTGGCGTCTGCTGGAATCGATGTAAGCGCGAGCGCCGGTACCAATAGCGCGCTGGCAAAAATCGCTCTCATGTTGCGACGACCTTCCTCGTGCAGGTTCAGGCAGGCCGGCTCGACGCCGGCGCTGCGCTTCATCGCCTGCAGGTAGTGACGCCCTCGATCATAAGCCAGGGCGCGGAGGTCGGGGCTTTAAGTTTGCCGTCGCCGGACCCGGTGTCAGCGAAGGCTTCGCTTGAGCGCATCGGCAAGGTCGGTGCGCTCCCAGGAGAAACCGCCATCTTTCTCGGGCGCGCGGCCGAAATGGCCGTAGGCCGCCGTCCGCCGATAGATCGGCCGGTTCAG
>Ga0302325_10004366_pt1 | contig 32726 bp, 34 predicted proteins | sample Palsa_T0_2_FD_201948 | JGI IMG/M metagenome (GOLD analysis project Ga0302325, IMG submission 201948) | Peat permafrost microbial communities from Stordalen Mire near Abisko, Sweden - Palsa_T0_2 | ecosystem: Environmental > Terrestrial > Soil > Palsa > Peat permafrost | place: Sweden: Abisko... | reverse complement strand
CAAAGGCTGCCGCTCAATCGAGTTTGAATTCGATCGTGTCCCAGCGCGTTGTTTCCTCATGGCGCGCCTGGCGGCGCAGCGCGTCAATCAAATTGCGTTCATTCCAGGCGCTCACTTCGTCGGCGAGATCTTTTATGGCCTTGGGCAGCGGCTCGGTGGACCCGAAGTGTTCCATGGCCACGATTGGTTTTTCGGCCGCTTTCGCGAAGTTCATTTGAAACAGCACCAGCTCTGGGGCGATGCGATATACGGCCGGTAGGACAATGACTACTTCGCATGGAGCAATTTGCCGCCGCAGGTCTTCGCGCTGCGATTCCTTGTCGATCGGCTGCTTGGCCTGTGGCTGGCTGCTATTCAAATAGTAAAAAGTACCCGGCGCTTCGAGATATTCGAAGACCCGCGTGTAGTCGTCATTTTCCAGCCATGCGTGTGTAACAAACAGGCGGATAGGATTGGCCGACATATGGCTAGTGTAACTTGCCGATGGGCATGCGCGAAGCATCGCCCGCCAGATACAATGCCTGGTGCGACTACTCATTTACAATATACGTTATGCCACCGGGACCGGCCCCGCCTTCCACCTGCCCGTGCCTGGCGCCGGCTATTTGCGCTCCAGCCGGCAAGTGCTGTCGCGCATTACCGACTTCATCAAGGAGCAGGACCCGGATGTGGTTGGCCTCATCGAGGTCGATACCGGCTCCATACGCACTGGAATGGTCAATCAGGCCGATTTTATTGCTCGCTCGCTGGGCCATTACTCGACCTACGAGTGCAAGTATGGCGTCGCGTCGGTCAATCACTTGGTGCCGATCGTGCGCAAGCAGGCCAACGCCTTCCTGGCCGCGCCCCGGGTTCGCGGCGAGCGATTCCACTATTTCGATACAGGCATCAAACGTCTCATTATTGAATTGGAGCTCGATGACATCGCCATATTCCTGGTGCATTTGTCGCTAAAGTTCAGGCACCGCCAATATCAGCTGCGCTACCTCTATGATCTGGTGCGCAAAACCGCCAAGCCGGTGATCGTCGCCGGGGACTTCAATACCTATTGGGGCGATCACGAAATTTATCTATTCACGCAGGCGGCGGGTCTGCGCAGCGCCAATACTGAGGGACTGTTTTCCTACCCGAGCCGCAGTCCCCGCAAGGAACTGGATTTCATTTTGCATAGCGCGCAGATCCGAGTGAATCGCTTCGACATACCGGATGTGCAGTTCTCGGATCATCTGCCCTTGGTCTGCGACTTCACGATCGAGAGCGGAGCGATGCTGGCCGCATGAGCAACTGGACGCTGCAAGTCGATGCTGATCGGATTGCATGGCTTACCGCGGATATGGCCGGGAGTTCCGCCAACGTGTTGTCAGGCGACATGGTGCGCGAACTGGCGGCAAAGCTCACTGAAATCGCCGCGCTGCGCCCGCTCGGCGCGGTCGTCCAATCGGGCAAGGCAAGCGGATTTATCGCCGGCGCCGACATCAAGGAATTCGTGCAAATCCGCTCGCCCGCGGAAGGCTACGAATTGGTTCGAGCCGGCCAGTCAGTCATGCAACAGCTCGCGGACCTCCCCTTTCCGACCGTGGCCGCGATCCGCGGCTTTGCATTGGGCGGCGGATTGGAATTGGCGCTGGCCTGCACCTATCGAATCGGCGCCGACGACGCTGCGTTGTCGTTGGGGCTGCCGGAAGTACTGCTCGGCATTCACCCCGGATTCGGAGGGACGGTCCGAAGCGTGCAGTTGATCGGCGTGCGGCCGTCTCTGGAACTCATGCTCAAGGGCCGTCCGTTTCGCGGTGCGCGGGCGCTGCGCGTAGGCCTCTTGGATGAACTCGTGCCGCCCACCGAACTGGCGGCGCGTGCCAAGTCGCTGCTGCAGCGGCGCCCGTCGAAGCAGGCACCGCCGTTCGTTGAGCGGCTCATGAATTTAAATGCGGCGCGGCCCTTTGTGGCCAGGCAGACCGTCGCTACTTTAAACCACAGCGTTCGGCGCGAGCACTATCCCGCCCCCTACGCCATCGTGGATCTCTGGCAGCGTTATGGCGCGACCGGCACCGCCGCTTACGAAGCTGAGGCGCGCTCGATCAGCGAATTGATGTGTTCTCCGGCATCACGCAACTTGGTGCGCGTTTTTCTGCTGCAAGATCGACTCAAAGGCTTGGGAGGCGATTCGGCTGCCGTTTTCAAGCATGTCCATGTCATTGGCGCCGGAGTGATGGGCGGCGATATTGCGGCCTGGTCAGCCTTTCGCGGCATGACGGTGACTCTGCAAGACCGCAGCGAAGAATTGATTGCACCTGCCTTGGCGCGCGCCAAAACGTTTTTTGAAAAGCGCTTGAAGGATCCGGCTGCGGCGGCCGCGGCGGTCGCGCGTCTCAAGATGGACGTAAAAGGCGATGGCGTAGCCGATGCCGACGTGGTGATCGAAGCAATATTCGAAAACGTTGCGGCGAAATGCGCGCTGTACGCGGACCTCGAGCCCCGACTCAAAGCCTCGGCAATCCTGGCAACCAACACTTCGAGCATCAAGATCGAAACCTTGAGCCGGGATCTCACCGATCCCAGCCGATTGGTTGGTATTCACTTCTTTAACCCCGTGGCGCAGCTGCAGCTCGTGGAAGTGGTGCAAGGCGCGAGCACCCGAGCACAAGTCGTGACCGACGCCCTGAAGTTCACGCGCAAGCTCGATAAACTGCCGCTGCCCTGCAAGAGCGCGCCCGGATTCGTGGTGAACCGCATTCTCACGCCGTACGTCAACGAGGCATTGTTCGCGCTCGAAGCCGGCATACCCGCGGAAGTCATTGACCTTGCCGCTGTCCGGTTCGGCATGCCGATGGGACCGATCGAGCTGACTGACGTCGTCGGCTTGGATGTATCGCTGCACGTCGGCCGAGTCTTGAGTGAAGCCTTTCACCGTGAGATTCCGCAGATCTTGATCAAGCTGGTGGAGCAGAAAAAACTCGGCCGCAAGAGCGGCGAAGGCTTCTACCGCTGGCAGGACGGTAAGGCGCAAAAGAATGCCGCCGAGTACAGCGCCGTGCCCGCGGATTTGGAAGATCGGCTGATTTTGCCCCTGCTCAATGAATCGGTCGCCGTGCTTCGCGAAGCAACCGTGCAGGACGCCGATTTGCTGGACGCCGGCGCAGTATTTGCGACGGGATTCGCGCCTTTTCGCGGCGGTCCGCTGCAATACGCCAAGCAGCGCGGCATCACACAGGTTGTAGATCGTCTGAACGAGCTTGCGGAACGTTACGGCGAGCGCTTCCGGCCTGATGCCGGTTGGAGCCTAATTTCAACCTAAGACCCATCCGATGTGAACCACTGCGTGGTCGGTGCTACCGCCGCGTATGGTAGCATTCGCAGGCAAAATCATAGGGTTGAAAGCCTAGGGGCAACAGAATATTTCGATGGACGAGCGACCAGTCGACCTTGCTGTATTGAAGACCTTTTCGCCGCTGGATGGCCTGAAGGCTGAAAACCTGCACGCGCTCGCCCGGAAAACCGTGGTTCGCGAACTGGACGCCGGTCGATTGCTGTTCAAGGAAGGCGACACCGATAAACGCACCTTCTATTTGGTGAGCGGTCAAGTCGAGCTGCGGGCCGACGATCGCGTCATGGGCGTGATCAAGTCCGGCACCGCGGAAGCGCGCGCGGCGCTTGCGCCAGGATTGCCGCGAAAGTTTACCGCCCGCGCCGCGATGGATATTGAATACATCATGATCGACAGCGATCTGTTGGACGTGCTGTTGACCTGGGATCAAACCGGTCAGTACGAAGTGGCCGAGCTGCGCGGCGACGGCTTGGACGTCACCGGCGATTGGATGACGACGCTGCTGCAAACCAAAGCATTTCATCGGATTCCGCCGGCGAACATTCAAGCCATCTTCATGCGCATGCAGCGCATCAACTACCGCGCCGGCGATGTCGTCATCAAACAAGGCACCGAAGGCGACTTCTTCTACGTGGTGGTCGCCGGCAAATGCATCGTGACGCGCGAGACGCCCCTGAACAAGGAAGGCATCAAGCTGGCGGAATTGGGCCCCGGCGACAGCTTCGGCGAGGAAGCATTGATTGCGGAGGCCAAGCGCAACGCCACAGTCACCATGTCCACTGACGGCACCTTGATGCGCCTTGGCAAAAATGACTTTCAGACACTGCTCAATGAGCCTCTGCTGCAGTGGGTCGACCAGCAAGAGGCGCGCGAAATCGTCGCGAGCGGCGGCAAGTGGCTGGATGTGCGCCTGCCCAGTGAGTTCCAAAATTTTCGCATCGACGATGCGGTGAATATCCCGCTGTATTTCATCCGCTTGAAGATCAATGCGCTGGACAAGAACACTCAGTACGTCGTGTGCTGCGATACCGGCCGGCGCAGTTCCGCGGCCGCCTATATCTTGAGCGAACGCGGGTTCGAAGCATACGTGTTGAAAGGCGGGCTCGCGGCAAGCGAAGCTGCGCGCTCGCGCAGTGGCTGAGCCGACGCCCGGTCCCGGCGCCGGGAAGGGACCGTCCGGCTACGTGCCGAAGCCGCGGTTTGAATACCGCGCGCCATCGTTCCTGTGGGAACACCGCTACCTCTTGATAATTTTTGCGCTCGCGCTGATCGTCGCGACGGCATTGCTGTTCCGCGCACCGCATCGGGAATACCGAGGTTTGACGATTCACGCGCCGCCCTCGTCCGATCCTATCTACGTGGAACCGATTCCGGAGCGTCCCGCTTCGAGCGCCCATTGACGCGCGGCAGCTCAAGGTTCCTCGAGCCTCACATGGTATGCGTGGGCTTGTCTCCGCCGAGAGCGCCGGCTAGATAGTTTTCGATTTTCTTCTGTGTGTTGCCGCGATCCTGATCGCTGAACTGAACGCCTATGCCGGCGGTTCTTTTGCCCTGCGCGCCCTTGGGAGTCATCCAGATCACGCGCCCCGCGACCGGCAATTTTTCTTCCTCGCCCATCAGATTCAACAGCATGAACACTTCATCGCCCAACCGATAGTTGCTGTTGGTGGGAATGAACAGGCCGCCATTCTTGACGAAGGGCATGTAGGCGAGATACAGCGCGCTCTTGTCCTTGATGGTAAGCGTCAGGAGACCCGGTTTATTACTTGGACTTCTCAATTCCTAGATTCCCAATGACTCTCACTTGCCCAACGCGACGCGACCGCCAACCAACAAGGCCTCGAGGGCCAATTGCTGATTCATACCGGTCGATGCGAGACGCCTGACGTCGCGCGCGGCGTCCAGCAGCTCAAATAGGGCTCTTATCTTGGGCTTAAGTAAAGCGGCAGGCAAGCGGACCGGTTCCGCACTTTGATGCGAAGTGGCGGTTCCCAGTGCCGCATGTACGCGCTGTGTGATCCAGTTCTCAAGCCAAGTGATACGCACGCCCGGATTGGATCTCACCCATCGATCGGCGAGCAGCGTGATATCCACCGAACCCTCCGATAGTTCCGCAATGCTCTGGCGCATGTCCGCATCGATGGCAGACAAGCCTTCCGCATCCAATTGCAGCGCCAACAGCGGTGCTCCGCCTGCCAGCGACAGCGCGGCACTCCATGGCACGGTCGCCGATGAATTCGCGCCAAGCCACTCGATAGCGGTCTCCGCCGACGGCGGCCGCAGCGTCAGCCGCAGGCAGCGGCTGGCAATGGTTGCCGGCAAGCGGTGGTTGGGGCGCGCAATCATGATGAGCATGGTGCGCGACGAGGGTTCCTCCAAGGTCTTCAGGAAAGCGTTGGCGCCGTTGGCATTCAACGCCTCCGCGCCCTCGATGACACCAACCTTGTAGCCGCCGCGATAGCTCTTGAGCGCCAAGGAATCGATCAGTTCGCGCACCTGATCAACCTTGATTTGCAGCGCATCCTCCTCGAGACGCACGATATGCACGTCGGGATGAGTATCGGAGCGCAGCAAACGGCACGAGGCGCAGGCATCGCAAGGCCGCTTGTCCTCCGACTCGCACAACGCCAACGCGGTAATCCAATTCGCCAGGCGCTCCGCGCCCAAGCCCGGCGCGCTCAACAGCAACAGCGAATGCGGCAAGCGGCCGGCATCGAATGCCGAGCGCATGCGCTGCTGCGGGTCTTTGAGCCAGGGCAGAGAATCAGCGCTCAAGATATCCATGCGCGCACCTTGAGCGTTTCGAGAATGCGCGCGCCGACTTCATTGATGAGCTGCGTCGCATCCACAAGCGCGATGCGATCCGGCTCGGCCGCCGCGCGCGCCAGGTACGCATTCCTGACTCGCTCGAAAAATTCATTCCGTTCGCGTTCAAAACGGTCCGCGGCGGATCCCGCATTGCGCGCGGCGGCGCGTGCCAAGGCGCCCGCAACGGGCGCGTCCAGTAAAATGGTCAGGTCCGGACGCCGTGTTCCTTGAACCATGCGCTCCAATTCGCGGATCGACGCCGTACTCAACTGCCGCCCGCCTCCCTGATACGCGTAGGTCGCGTCAGTGAATCGGTCGCATATCACCCACCGGCCTGCCTGAAGATTCGGTTCGATGTAATTTGCCAAATGCACGGCGCGCGCCGCAAACATCAACAACAGCTCCGCGGTCGGCGGCAAGGTCTCTTCGCGCGCCGTGAGAACGACCTGGCGGATGCTCTCGGCCAAAGGCGTACCGCCGGGTTCCCGCGTCACCACGTGTGCGACACCGCGCGCGTGCAACGCACTCGACAGCCGCGCCACCTGCGTGGTCTTGCCCACACCCTCGATTCCCTCGAACGTCACGAAGCGCCCCGGCGCGCTCATCGCGCGGACTCCTGCGCAGCCTTGCGCTGGTGGGCCACATAGGCTGCCACCGCTGCATTGTGCTGCTCCAGCGTCGCTGAGAATACGTGGCTGCCGTCGCCCTTGGTCGAGGCGACAAAGTAAATGGCGTCGGTCTTTTCCGGACGCGCAGTCGCGCGGATCACGGCCGCGCCCGGCAAGGCGATTGGCGTCGGCGGCAACCCCACGCGGGTATAGGTGTTGTAAGGGCCGTCGGTTTGCAAATCCACCGTGTGAATACTCCCATCATAGCGCTCACCCAGCCCGTAGATGACGGTGGGGTCGGCCTGCAGCCGCATGCCGATGCTCAGGCGATGTAGATACAAGCCGGCAATCTTCGGGAGTTCTTGCGGCAACCCGCTTTCCTTCTCGACAATGGAAGCCATGATCAAAAGCTCAGAGGCACTGTGCAGCGGCACGTCCTGGTCGCGATTCGCCCAGGCCGCGTCCAGCTCATGCACCAGCGCCGTGTGGGCTTGACGCAGCAATTCGATGTCGGTGGTGCCGCCGATGAAGCGATATGTCTCGGGCAAAAATTGTCCTTCGGCATCGGTGTTCGGGCTCCCCAGCTTCGCCATGACCTGCGCGGCTTGCGCGGTAATATTTGCCGGCTCCGGCAACGTTGTGGCGATGTCCGGATTGCGGCGCAACGCGTCGAGCAAATCCTGCACGCGCCAACCGTCCACAATGGTGAAGGAATGCAGCAGTACCTGCCCATTCACCATTTTCGTCAGCAGCTCGCGCGGTGTCGTGCCGGGCTGGATTTCGTATTCACCCGCCTTGACGGCCGGGGCCAAGCCTTTTAGGCGCGCATACCAAGTCCACGCTCTCGGGTTGCTGACCACACCCTGAGCGGCCAAGTCGCCGGCGACGCGCGCAAAACTTGCGCCCGCGGGCACCTTGAAGCGTAGCGGCGCCGTCAACCGCAATGGCGTGTCGAGACTGCGAAGACTTAAAGCCACCGTCGCGGCCGCGGCTGCGGCCAGCAGCAACACAACCAGCGAAACAATTATTCGGCTCAAAGCCGGCGGAAAATGAGCGAACCGTTGGTGCCACCGAAGCCAAATGAATTGGAGAGGGTGTAGTTGAGCGACATGGGACGCGCCGTGTTCGGCACGTAGTCAAGGTCGCAGCCCTCGCCCGGCTGGTGGAAATTGATGGTGGGCGGCGCGACCTGGTCGCACAACGCCAGCACCGAGAAAATCGCCTCGACCGCGCCGGCGGCGCCCAACAGGTGTCCGGTCATTGATTTCGTCGAGCTGACCGCGAGCTGATCCGCGGCGCTGCCAAACGCGCGCCGGATCGCCAGTGTTTCGGCGCGATCGCCGAGTTCCGTCGACGTGGCATGGGCGTTGACGTATTGCACCTGCGCAGGATTCAGCTGTGCATCGGTCAACGCGGCTGCCATGGCTTTGCGCGCGCCCTCGCCGTCTTCCGGCGGCGCGGTCACGTGGAAGGCATCGCCGCTCATCCCGAATCCGACCACCTCGGCGTAAATCCTCGCGCCACGCGCCTTCGCGTGTTCGTATTCCTCGAGCATCATCGCGCCGGCGCCGTCGCCCATGACGAAGCCGTCGCGATCCTTGTCCCAGGGACGGCTCGCCGCTTGCGGATCGTCATTGCGTTGCGAGAGTGCTTTCGCCTGGGCGAAGCCGCTCATGCCGGTAACGCATGTGGCCATTTCCGAACCGCCCGCCAGCATCGCATCCACCTCGCCCCACTGAATCAAACGCATCGCGAGCCCGATTGCGTGCGTCGAGGTCGTGCACGCCGTGGCGACCGCGAGATTGGGGCCGGTGATCTTGAAGATGATCGACAAATGTCCGCCGACCAAATTGATGATGCTGGCTGGGATAAAAAACGGCGATACTTTTTTCGGAGAGTGCGTCTCCATATACCGATCGTATGCCTCTTCGATGGACTCCAGGCCCCCCATGCCCGATCCCATCATGATCCCGACTCGCTGCGTATTGGCCTCGGTCACTTGCAGTCCGGAGTCGCGCATGGCCTGAATGCCCGCCACCACGCCGTATTGCATGAAGGCGTCCATGCGACGCGCGTCCTTCGGCGACATGTAGGGTTCCAAATCCAGCTTGCGGATTTCGCCGCCGAAGTGAGTGGGAAAATTGGTGGTGTCGAACCTTTCAATCGGTGCGATGCCGCTGCGCCCGGCCAGGATATTGGCCCAAGCAGTCGCAACGTCATTGCCGACCGGCGAGACGATTCCAAGACCCGTAATGACGACGCGCCTTTTGCTCACTGCCAACTCCTAGGAGAGCAAAGGGACGCTGTGCGGAATCGACAGGGCTTCAGGCCTTGCCCTTGTGCGAATTGATGTAGTCGATCGCCTGCTGCACCGTGGTGATCTTTTCGGCGTCCTCATCCGGAATTTCCGTCTCGAATTCTTCCTCGAGCGCCATTACCAATTCCACCGTGTCCAGTGAGTCGGCCCCCAAGTCGTCGACGAACGAGGCATCATTGGTCACTTCTTCTTCTTTCACACCCAACTGCTCGGCCACGATCTTTTTAACCTGCTGCTCAACAGTACTCATCGTTATGGTGTCCTCTCGGAATGGCTATTCATGCGGTTTTTCAACCCCCGCGACCAGTGGCATCGACCGGGCGCGTATTTTATGTGAACGCGGCGACGGCGGCTACCATGGCGGCATATTTGATACCGGGCACGCCTCGTCTGCCTTGACAAAACACTGCAACTGAGGGCCCAAAAGACGCTCATGGCATATACATGCCGCCATTCACGTGCAATGTCTCGCCCGTGATGTAGGCCCCGTCGGCCGAGCATAAAAACGCCACCGCGGCGGCAATATCCGCCGGCTGGCCCAGTCTTCCCAAGGGAATTTGGGCATTCAACGCCTCGTGCTGCGCCTGGTTGAGCGCGCGCGTCATGTCCGTGTCGATGAACCCCGGCGCGATGGCGTTGACGGTGATCCCGCGCGAACCGACCTCCCGGGCCAGCGATTTGGTGAACCCGAGGATACCCGCCTTGGCCGCCGCGTAGTTGGCCTGGCCGGGATTGCCGGTCAATCCGACCACCGAAGTAATACTGACGATGCGGCCTTTGCGGGCCTTCATCATCCCGCGCAGTACCGCCTTGGAGAGGCGAAAAACGGAAGCCAGATTCGTATCGATGACGGCATCCCAATCGTCCTGCTTCATTCGCAGCAGCAGGGTGTCGCGGGTAATGCCGGCATTGTTGCAAAGAATGCCGATCGCGCCCTCCTTGCTCTCGATGTCCGCGATCAGCGCATCGATCGACTCCTGGTTGGTTACGTTGAGCACGGCGCCGCGCCCGCCGCGCTTGCTCAAAGTTTCCGTGATGCGGGCGGCTCCCTCCGCGGTGGTCGCCGTACCGATCACCCGCGCGCCCTCCAACCCTAAGCGCTCCGCTATTGCCGCGCCTATGCCGCGCGAAGCACCGCTCACCAAGGCAATCTCTCCGTTCAACATAGGTTAAGCCACCGCGGCCAGCGCTTCGTCGAGGGCCTGCGGATCTTCGAGCGCCAGCATTTTAAGATCCCGGTTTTTGTCTATGCGCCGATTCAGTGCCGTCAACACCTTACCGGGCCCGCACTCGATGATTTGGGTCGCGCCCGCGGAAATCATGGTGCGCACGGTTGCCGCCCAATACACCGGTGTCGGCAATTGTTTTACCAAACCCGCGCGAATGTCATTCGCATTCGCGTGGATCTTGCAATCCACGCCGTACACCTTGATCTCGGAACGCTCAGACACCGGCGTGTCCTCCAGCCGAATCCGCAATTTTTCGGCCGCCGGTTGCATGAGTGAGCTGTGGGCGGGAACGCTCATCGGCAGCGCCATTGCGCGGCGCGCGCCTTTTGCCGTGGCGATCTCGATCGCTCGCGCCACGGCGGTTGCAAGGCCCGCGATCACCACCTGGCCCGGTGCATTGAAATTGACCGCTTCGACCACTTCACCCTGCGAGGCTTCCTGACATGCCGCTTCAACATCCGCATCCTCTAGTCCCAAAATCGCCGCGATGCCGCCCTGGCCGCTCGGCACCGCCGCCTGCATGAGCTCGCCCCGGTACCTCACCAAGTCCACCGCGCCTTTGAAATCCAGGTAATCCGCCGCCACCAGCGCACTCCACTCTCCGAGACTGTGGCCTGCCATCATCACAGGCTTGGCACCGCCGCGTTCGCGCCACAGCCGATAGGTGGCGATGCCCGCGGTCAGCATCGCAGGCTGGGTACATTCGGTGGAATTGAGCAACTCCGCCGGCCCTTCCTGACATCGCTGCCAGAGATCGTATCCGAGCACTTCGCTTGCCTCGGCAAAAGTAGCCGTAATGATCGGAGAGACCCGCGCCAAGGCGCTCATCATGCCGATGGACTGGGAGGCCTGGCCGGGAAATACAAAGGCGAGCGACATGTATTTTTCTATCCTTAAGCTGATCGCCGCCGAATTATAGCGGCCCGCCACGACAGTGCGGCGCCTACCGCAAATCCGCAGGCCGCCCCATACAAATGGGCGTCGACGACGACCAAGGGCGTCGGATGCCCGCCCCATTGCTCCCACGCCAATTTGACGCACAACCCCACCAACAGAATCCACCGATCCCAGGCACGCGTGGCGAGATGATTTGCCGTCCCGGCGGCCATGACCGTGTGCAGCACACCCGAGGCGCCCACATACCAGCTCACGTGGGGACTCAGCCACCAAAGTCCCGAGCTGATCGCCAGTGCGCCGCTCAAGACGATCGCACACCATTCCTCCGCGGCGTAATCCTGGGCGAATAGCGACCACATCAGCACCAAGCCCAACTCGTTGAGGATCAGGTGGTGCGCGTCGAGATGCACGATGTGGGCGGTAAGCAACCGCCACCAGCCTCCCGCCGCAATAGCGCTGCGATCATAGCGCAACAGTGCGCTGAGGCTGTCGCCAAGACCCAACACACCGCCCAGCAACACCAAAATAAGAAGCAACCAAATCCATCGGCCGCGATCCCACTGTAGTGCCGCAACGATTGGCGCGAAGCGGTTTGCGGCCTTACGGGGCATCGATGTTCTCTATTTTGCTATTATCAGAGGAATTTTCGAGGTCACTATGCGTCATCGGCAAAGCGGTTTTACCCTTATTGAGATCATGGTCGTCGTGGTCATTCTGGCAGTGCTCGGCGCACTCGTGGTGCCAAATATCTTGGGCAAGGTCGATACGGCACGCATCACGGCGGCAAAGACCGATATCCGCTCCATCGGCACCGCGTTGGATCTGTACCGGCTCGATAATTTTAAATACCCGACGACTGAGCAAGGCTTGCAGGCCCTGGTCAAACAGCCCGCCGATCCGACCATCACCAACTATCCGACTAACGGCTACTTGAAGCAGATCCCCAAGGATCCCTGGGGTAATCCCTATCTGTACACGAGCCCGGGTGCTGATGGACGCGAATACGACATCATTTCGTATGGGCGCGACGGTAAACCCGGCGGCGAAGGTCCGGACGCAGACATTGCCAGTTATTCGCTCGACCAGAAATAAGCCAAGCAGCCCGTCTGACTCTCCGGGGCGGTGGCCGGCCATGCGCAGCCGGGGCTTTACCCTCGTAGAAATCTTGGTCGTGTTGCTGATCATCACCGTGGTGATTTCGCTCACGGTGCTGACGGTGACCTCGACCGGGCGGGACGCGCAGCTCGACGAGGAAAGCCGCCGCATCGAGGGGTTGGTCGGACTGCTGCATGAGCGGGCGCTCTTGGAGGGCCGCGATTTCGGATTGCGGATCGAGCCGACAGCCTATGAGTTCGTCGTCTACGACACGCGCCGCGACCTGTGGTTGATGCTCGACCAGGAGCGCGAATTTCGGCATCGCGAATTACCCAAGGGCGTCAGCTTTCAGCTGCAGCTCGACTCGCAAACCGTGGTCATCAAACCCGTTGATCGGAACCTATCCAGCGGCCCACCGCCCAATCCGCAAATTGCAATTGCTGCGAGCGGCGACGGCACGCCTTTTCGCCTCATCCTGCAGCGCGATGGCACGCAAGCCAAGGCGGCGATCGATGGCGACGCGCTCGGCAAAGTCTCGCGCGAGGGTTCGAACAAAGTGGAGAAGCGGAGTTGAGGCACTCGACCCGAACGCGCGGCTTTACGCTGGTCGAGGTACTCGTCGCCCTCGTAGTCGTCGCAGTGGGGTTGACTGCGCTGATGGTGGCGGTGAACGGCACGGCGCGCACCAGCGGCTTTCTGCGCGACAAATCGCTGGCGCAGTGGATAGCGCTTAATCGCCTGTCGGAGGTGCGCCTCAACGTCACGAAATTTGGACAAAATACCGATACCGGTGAGCTTGATTTCGGCAGCCGCAAGTGGCACTACGATACGCGTTACTTCGACACCAGCATCGCCAGCATGAAGCGCGTGGTGGTGCGCGTGTATCTGGGCGATGCCAAAGCCAAGGGCAACCCGTTGGCGCAGGCCGTCGGCTTCCTGGGGACTTCGCTGGCGACGCCGGGTTCGACCGCCGTTGATTGGACCGCCGGTATCGTGACCGCTCCGGTTGCAGGTACGCCCAACCCTCAGACGAGCACCGGCGGCGCGGTGGTGCCCGGCGCTCCAGCGCCGCCCGGCACGACAATCACGCCCTCGCCCGCGCCAACGCCGCCTACCTCGACGAACCCATGAGCAAACGGTTGCTGAAATTGCGCCACCGCGAAGCGGGTTTCACCCTGGTCGAACTGTTGGTGGCGTTGCTGATTTTGGCGATCATGGCGGCGCTGGGATATTCGACCTACCGCGCTGCGCGCATTTCGGCGGAGCGCACTGAGGACTCTTTAAAGCGTTCCCGCGAAATTGAATTCGGCATGCGCATCATGGTTGCCGATTTTGCGCAAATGGTGCCGCGGCCAGTGCGGGACATCATGGGGCAAACCAGGCTTCCCGCGCTGCGCGGTACGCCGGGCGCGGGGACCGTGATCGCAACCTCGGCAAGCCTGGGTTCAAATTCCAGCGGCAGCTTAGGTTCGAACTCCGGCATGAGCTTCAACTCAGGCACCCCCCCGAGCCCCGGCATGAGCTTCAATTCCGGATCGAGCTTTGGTTCGACGACCGATCCCAACGCGGTCCCGATGGTCGACCTGACTCGCGCGGGCTGGTCGAACACCGCGGGCCAGCAACGCAGTACCTTGCAGCGTGTCTCCTATGCGCTGGTGGGCGATGTGCTCAAACGCAGTTACCAGATCAATTTGGATACGGTGCAGGGAAATAAACCCGTTGTGCAGGACCTCTTGACGGGCGTGAAGGGCGTGCAGCTTCGCTATCTGGACAGCAATCAAGCCTGGCAAAACCAATGGCCGGAAAGCACGACCATACAAAACGGCTCGACCGTGGACCTACAGTCGCGGCCGGTCGCAGTTGAAATCATCGTCCAATTCAAGGACTGGGGCGCGATACGCCGCCTGGTCGAGGTCTCAGGATGAAGTCCTTCGTGGGCGATCCTCAACGGCAGCGCGGTGTGGCGTTGATCATTGCTCTCATCCTGGTCGCTCTCGCGACCGTGTTGGCGACGAAGTTGAGTTTCGATGGCTTTCTGGAATTGCGGCGTACCACCGGCATGATGGCCGCGGAGCAGTCATTGCACTTTGGTCTGGGCGCCGAAGCGCTGGCCGCGGATGTGCTCATGCAGGATGCGCAGATGAGTCCTCAGTTCACCACCTTGGCAGGTCCTTGGGCGCAGGTGACGCAGCCGTTGCCAATCACACCGGATAACAATCCGGAGGGCGAGCCCATCGGAACGATGCAGGGTTCACTGGAAGATATGCAGGGGCGTTTCAACTTGAACAGCCTCGCCCGCCTGGGGTCGGATGGCGTCACGGAAGATCCCTTGCCGCTACAGCAATTCCAGCGTCTCTTAACCTCGGTCGGCGTCGAACCCAAGTGGGCGGGATTGGCGCGCGATTGGCTCGATCAAGACGACGTGCCGGGCAATCCAGACGGCGCGGAAGACGCGGTCTATACCTCGCAGACGCCGCCCTACCGCACCGGCAATTGGCCCATGATGTCGCCGAGCGAACTCATGAACCTGCCCGGCTTCGGCGCCGACCGCTACCGCAAGATCGCGCCCTATGTCACCGCGCTACCCAGCGCCAATACCAAGATCAATCTCTGCACGGCTCCGGCGCTCGTGCTCGAGAGCCTGGTGGAAGGCCTGAACGGCGAGTGGTCAAACAGCCCCGCGGTGCTGACGGCCGGCCGCAAGACAGGCTGCTTCCCCGACCTACAAACCTTCACGAATGTGGCCACGAGTTTTGCCGGACCGAAAGCGATGTCAACCATCGGCGGGCCCATCGGCACGCAAAGTCAATACTTTCAGCTCACTACGCGCGTGGCGCTTGGCACTACGGAGTTCACCTTGTACAGTCTTTTGTTCCGCGGCGGCACCAAGGTCACGCCGCTGCTGCGATCATTTGGGACGCCCTAAACACATGCCGCAAACATTGCTTCTACGCCTCCCGCCGCCGGGCCAAGAAGAGACCGAGTGGCTGACGTTGGATGAGGCCGGCGCGCCGACCCCCACCCGTCAGCGGGGGTCCTTGAGCCTTGCGGCGGCCGTGTGGCGCTCGGGAAAAGTCGTGGCGCTCGCGCCTGCGGCTCAGATTTTAATGGCCGAGCCTGAACTCCCTCCCGGCAGCGGAGCCAGGCTGGCGCGCGCCGTCCCATTTGCGCTCGAGGAACAGCTGACCGAGGACGTCGATCAGTTGAGCTTTGCGATTGGCCACCGCCGCGGCGGCGGCGGCACACCCGTGGCGGTGGTATCGCGCTCCGTGTTGCAGGGTTGGATCGCCGACTTGAGCGCGGCCGGACTCGATCCTTCTGCGATATATCCCGATATCTCGCTGATGCCGGAGAATCCCGCTCAAACCGTTCTGTGGCTGGAGAACGATCGCTTGGCGGTGCGCCGCCCGGGCGCCATTCCCTTTGCGGTGGAACTCTCGCCCGTCAAGGAGGCGCTCGTCGTCGCCGGTGTGATCGCCGACCCGTTCGAAGCGACCGAGGAACCCAAACCCAAGGAAAGCGCCATTCTCTACCTTACGCGGGAGGACTGGGCGCGCGTGAAGGAAGATTTTGAAGTCTTGCTGGAACAGTTCGCCTCGCTCAAGGTTCAACTGCTGGCCGACGGGCCGCTGCCATGGTTGGCGCGCGGGATGAACGCGCCTGACGCGGTGAATCTGCTGCAGGGTGAGTTTTCACGGACCACCGACTACAGCGAGCGTTGGCGCCGATGGCGGCTCGCGGCGGGGCTCGCAGCCGCACTGCTCGTGGTTCATGTCGCCGCGCAGGCGCTGCAAATTCGTCAAGCCAAGCATGAGTCAGCGGCGCTCGACACCGAGATCTCACAGGTTTTCTCATCGGCCATGCCGGGCGCCGCGCCAGCCGATCCGCGCCGTGAAATGCAGTCCCGACTCGAGCGAATTCGCAAGTCCGGCGGTGGACCGCAAACTTTTCTGCGCGCCCTGCAAACCTTGAGCGGCGCGCTGGCTGCGACGCCGAAGAGCGCCATCACGGCATTGAGCTACCGGGAGAACGCGCTCGACATGACCGTGAACGCGCCGAGTCTCGCCGCGCTTTCGGAACTGACGCAATTCGTGGGAAAAGAGGGGCTCGCCGCCGAAATTCAATCCTCGAATCCCGTGGCCACCGGCGTCGAAGCGCACCTTCACATTCGCGATCAGCGCGCGGGTGCTGCGCGATGAATAAACTAAAGGCATGGTACGGGAATCTGCAGCAGCGTGAGCAGCGCGTAGTGATGGTGGGCGCCGTCGCCTTGGGCCTCATCATCTTGATCGGCGGGATTCTCCTGCCGCTGCAATCAGCTGTGTCGCGGGCGGTTCAGGGCAACGAAACGCGGCGTGAAGCCTTGGCATGGATGCGCGTAAATGCGCCTGAAATCCGCGCACGCGGCGGCGATATTCCCCCCGATACCGGCGAGGTGCCGGTCGTGCTGGTCGATCGAGTCGGGCGTGAGGCGGGACTCGCCAGTTCGCTGCGGGGGACGCAGCCCAACACGACCGGGGGTGTGCGCGTGCAACTGGAAGCCGCGTCTTTCGACACCTTGGTCACCTGGCTCGATACCCTGGACCGGCGCTACGGTCTTGCCATCGAATCGATCACGGTGGATCGCACCCCCGCGCCGGGACTGGTCAATGCCAGCATCTCGTTCAGCCCACCGCGACACTAAACGCGCGCGGCCGGCACGACGCTGGCCGTTCATTCTCCTCGTTCTGATCGGACTGATCGTTCTGTCAGCCGCCGTGATCTTCGCGCTGCCCGCCTCCCTCGCCGCCCGCTTCATGCCCACCCAAGTGCATGCCGAGGATTTTTCCGGCAGCCTGCTGCACGGCGCCGCGGGAAAGGTCAGCATCAATGCGCGCGATGCCGGCGCGCTTGAATGGCAGGTGCATCCGCTCTCGTTATTGCGGCTCGCGATCGTTGCGGATATTCACTGGGTGAAAGTCGGCTTCCTCATCGACGGCACCGCGGAAATCGGCCCCGGCGGTTACACGGCGCACGACATCAAAGGCGGCGGCCCCATCGCAAACTTGCAGACCCTCGGATTCGCCGAGGGATGGAATGGCAGCGCTTCCCTGACATTCACTGCGATCAAAGGCACTTTCCGCAAGCTCGAAGCGGCAGTAGGAAAGATTGACGTGGCCAACATCTCCTCTGCGGGCATCGCGGCCGGATCGGATCTGGGCAGCTATGAGCTGCAACTCGGGCCGGAGAGTATTGCCCCCGACGGAAGCATCAGCACAACGCTCAAGGACACCGGCGGGCCGGTGGAGGCTCAGGCGCAAATTCAATTCTCCCCCGCTTCGCGCACCGGGACCTTGTCCGGCACGCTAAGGGAGCGCGCTGAAGCCTCCCCGGCCCTTCGCAGTCAACTGAGCAACTTGTCGCAACTTCGCCCGCGAGACGCTTCCGGACGATTTCCCGTGGAACTGGAATTCACGTTTTAGCCGCTCACGAACACATTGAGCTTGTTGCCGTCCAAGTCTCGAAAGTAGCCCGCATAGAAGTTCTCCGAGCGCTTGCCCGGCGCTCCCTCATCTTTTCCGCCCAGTTGCAAAGCCTTGCGATGCAGCGCCTTCACTTTCTCCTCGCTATCGACCACGAGCGCCACCATGACGCCGTTGCCGACCGAGGCCGCCTGCTTGTCGAAAGGCTTGGTAACGCCGAGCCCGGGTAGATCCGGCTTCACCGACCACGCCACAAAATCAGGGCTTTCCATCATGCGTTTGGCGCCGATTTCACCCAATAGCGCATCGTAAAAAGCGGCGGCGCGTTTCAGGTCGTTGGTGCCGAGAGTGACGTACCCAATCATGACTGACTCCTGTTGTTGGTTTTTGGAGGACTGTTTATATATCCAGTAGTGGCGTTAGTCAACAGTCTCTTCGGCGGTCCATTCGCGCCAGGCGCGCATCAGAGGAAAGTACAGTCCTAAACGAACGGGTTGCGGTCCTAAGCGCCGCGCCAGGCGCCCGTAACGCTCGAGCTGGCTGCGGTATCGCTCGACCTCGCGGTCCAGAAACAGCTCGAGACCGCCCCCTAAGTGCTGGCTGGTTTTGTAATCGATTACCCACCGCACGCCGGCATCATCGATGAAGCTGCGATCGAGCACCACGCGTGAGAACACCCCGTCGGCGTACCCCGACAGCGCGTGTTCGCGCAGGTCCTCGCTAAGCCCACGCTGCAGTATCCAGCGTCCGCGCGGATCACGATGCACGCCGAGCAGCGCCTCCACAACGCGCGCGGTCGCTTGATCCAAGCGATCCTCGGGCACGCCGTTGCGCTCGAGCCAGCGGCGAAAATGGCCCTCGCGTGCACGGATCGCCGGCTCACCGAAGCTCGCGAGGTCCATCTTATGGAGCTCGGCATGCACCAGGCTGCCCACTCGCCGCGCAGTTTCGCCGGCCCAGTCGAATATCGGCGTCTCGTCTCTCGCGGGAGAGCTGGCAATCGTTGCGCCCGCCAGCGGCGCAAAATGCATATCCTGCGACCACGTCAATGGCAGGCGCTTGAGCGGCCCGCCGCGAGGCGCGCCGTCCGTCGCGTCCTGTGGCGCAAGGGGCGCCGTCGGCAACTCGAATTCATCGGCGAGCACCGGCCAGAGCGCGCGCAACAAGCTTCCGGCACGCGGCCGGAAAACCCGGCGTGGTGCCGATTCGTCGAGTTCATCGGCATATTCATCGTCGATGACCGCGGTCAGACGCAATTGGCACTTTGCGCGGGTGCAGGCCACGTAGAGCAAACGTTGCGCTTCGAGCAACGCTGCGTCGCGCCGCTGACAGCGCAGAAACTCGAACAGCAGATCGGGCTCAGTCCCCACGGGGGGACGGGCCGCCATCACCATTCCGTCGCGTCCCGTGCGTGCGAACTGGTGCGACAGCAACAATTGGCCGCGATCGGGCGGCACCGCTCGATTGAGCGCCGGCAGCACGACCAGGTCGAACTCCAGACCTTTGGCCTTGTGAATGGTCATGATTTCAACGCCGCTCGCGCCGCCGTGATCGGCGAACAGATCCGCGAAGATTTCCGGCAGATCCGCGGCATCCGGCATGCCGCGCTCTTCTAGCGCGCGTATGCGCGCGAATGCGGCGCTCGCCAGCTGCAGCTCTTGCGCGCTCGTCATGCAGCTGGGGCCGCCCAAACCCAGCCAGGTTCTTTCGATCCAGCGCGCCACGCCTGTCTCATTGCGGACGTCGAACGCGGCCTTGAGCGTCAGCCGCAGGCGCGCACAGCGAGCGCGGCCATCCTCGCTCAGCGAGAGCAGCGACGCATCATCTCGAATCGCATCCCACAGCAGGGCATCCGTACGGGAAATCGTCAGCAGATCAGCCAGAGACAATCCTGCCCATGGCGCACGCAACACGGCGAGCCAGGCGATGCGGTCGCCCCAATGCAGTAAGGCGCGCGTGAGCATCAGAATGTCTCGAACCGCGGCGCGATCATGCAAGGGCTCGATATCGACTGCCCGAAAGGCAATATTCAAGGCGCGTAAACTGGCGGCAATCCCGCGTGCGTGAGTTCTGGCCCGCACCAGGACCGCGATACGCCAATCGGGATGTCGCTTGAGCTCCCCGGCAATCATGTCCGCGATGGCATTCGATTCGGCGTCGTGGCTAGCGAATCCCCGGCACTGCACGCCGCAGTCCGAAGCTTCCGCCATCGACACCGCGGCCTCGCTGGCGCGATAGGCGATGGCGCCGCGGTTGCGATCATCGATCTGCGGCATGAGGCGCGCGAAACAGCGATTGGTCCAGTCCACCAGCGGCGCCGCGGAACGAAAATTGCTGCGCAGACGCTGCACTTCGAAGCGCAGCTCGCCGATGCCCTCCTCGGCGAGTTCGAGGAACGCCCTGACCTCTGCCTGGCGAAATCCGTATATGGATTGCATCGGATCGCCGACGCAAAATACGCTGCGGCCATCGCCCTGTTGCCACCCGGCGGTCAACAGCCGCACCAGTTCCAACTGCGAGCTGGACGTGTCTTGAAATTCGTCGACGAGAATGTGCTGCAGGCGGTAGTCGAGACGCAGGCTCAAATCCGTCGGCGCATCCACACTGCCGAGCGCGCGCAACCCCGCAATCGATACGGCGGAAAAATCCACGGCACCCTGCTCGCGAAAGACTCCATCCAGTTCAGCCGCCGCCAACACCAGCACCTGCGCCACTTCGCGAACCCGATCCCACGCAGGGTCGCTGTAGTAAGGATCCGGCAGCGTGCGTAACTCAACCAAGATGTCCTGGATGCGCGAGTCCGCGGCGAAGCTCTCAATGAGACTCAGCATGGATGTTCTGTCGGTGTTGCCGGCCGGAAAGCCCTGCGCTTTGGTGACCGTTTTACGCAATCCGCGCCCGTCCGCTCTCAGCAGCAACGCCGCCATGCTGCGCCAACGCGCGGTATCCAAAGGCCTAGAACTCAAGGGGTTTGCCTCTTGGCGCCAGACTGCCATCGGCGTCGGATCCTCGAGGCGCTGCGCGGCGCTGCGCATGAGAGAAGACAGCACCGCAATATTTTCCTTTCCCAAGACTTCGTGCGCGCGCAGCAATACTCGGCTGACCAGCAGGCGCAAATCCTCGTCGAAATGCCGACGCACGCTGGCCAACTGCACCTCGTCAATCGCGCTCGCGGCCCGCAAGCGACCCGCGAGCAACGGCAGCCAACGGTCGCGGCTCGGCAGCATCTCGGCGATGAGCTTCACCAGCTTGCGCCAGCGCTGATCATCGAGCTCGAGCACACGATCGACTGCTAGCCCGAATTGATCGCCACCCTGGTGCGCCAATGCGCGGCGCGCCGCCTCCTGGTAGCTGGGCGCGGCGTCGGTCTGGATGCTTAAGCCCGCGCCGGCGCCGGCGGCAATCGGCAATTGATTGGCAAGCCAGGAATTGAATGCATCGATGGTTTCGATGCGCAATCGCGTAGGCTGCGATTGCAGGTCGCAATTCAGAGAGTCCATGCGCTGTTTCGCCGCCGCCGCCAGATTCCACGTGAGCTGATTCATCCCCGGCGGGCATTCGCCGGAGCCGGCGGCGCTCAAGGCACCGAGCACTCGTTGCCGCATTTCTTGAGCGGCGCGGCGCGTGAAGGTCAGCGCCAAAATGCGCTCCGGCGAGTCGACGGTTGAGAGCAGTCGCAGATACCGTTGCGCGAGCAGTGTCGTCTTGCCCGAGCCGGCCGGCGCTTGGACCAACACCGAGCCATCCGAGCTGATCGCGCGCTCGCGGGCGGCACCATCACCCGCGAGTCGCGTGGCCTCACTCATGGAACTCGTCCCCCTCTTCGAGCGCCGCCGGCACGCGGCATAGGCCCTGAAGCTTGCAGCTCTGGCATGCCTTGAGGGTCGGCGCTACCTCTGCGCGCCCCGCGGCGAACTCGCCTGCGATCCGCTCGATGCGCCGCGACCAAACCTGGATGAGCTCGGTGAAAGTTGCCATCCCTTCCAATTCGCTCGGGCGCGTTCTCGGGAAAATCTCGGGCCGCTCGGACTCCGCAACAAAGCCGCATTCCGCGGCGTTCACCTTCGCGTAAGCGACCCCGACCAACGCATCCGGAAACAGCAGCGCATAAACCGGCAACTGCGGATTGTCTGGCCGCTCGCCGCGCCAATCGACCGAGGCCGCGCCGGTCTTATAGTCAAGCAAGACTCGAGCCCCATCCATCAACCGATCGACCCGATCAATGCGGACTCTGAAATCGAGTCCGCCGAAGCGTGCGATTTGATCGCTGCCTTCGAGGGCTTCGACGACGAAGGGTGCGCGCATGCGTTCCAGCTGCAGCCATTTCGCCAATAGATTCTGCAGCCGGACGCGTTCACGCAGACGCCAGCGCCCACCTGGATCGCGGCGCCGGCACAGCAGCTCGATTGCCCGGGCGCTGGCCTCCTCGATCAGCCGTCGCTCGGCGTCGGGACGCACTGCCTGCAACACGCTCGAGTCGCGGAGCACCGTCCACACGTGCTGCAGGGCGTGGTGCACCAACTCGCCGCGTTCCCGTTCGTTGAATCCGGGTACCGGTTGCTCCAAAGGCTGGGCATCCAATCGGGTCTCCGCAAACCCTCTAAACGCGCAGCGCGATTGGGCTCTCAGGGTGGACACGCCTCGCGTGCGCTCATCGCCCGCATGCGGCGGGGCCGTCTCATCCCAGTGCGACGTAAGGCCTGGCGCCTCCTCCAACATCTTGTGCCAGTGGGGCTGGGGTATGGCGGTCAACGACAAATCGACGGGCGTGAGCCTCGGCAGCAAAGGACTCGGCGTACTTGAACTGCCCTCTCCGGGATCGGAGAGGCTGAATACGCACTGACTCGCGCGCTTCTGCCATCGGTTTTGTAGATCGATTGCCAGCGCCAGCTGCAACTCCGTGCTGGCGGGGATAACTCCGTACTGCCGCTGCAGCCCGACGGGCAGCAAGGCCACGGGAGCGACGGGCGGCGGCCATTGCTCGTCATTGCAACCGCTCACCCAGAGCCCATCGTAGTCGAGCCATGGGTCCAGGAGCTGACCGCTCACCCAGATCGCGGGTACGCCGGTTTGCACTTGGAACGCCGTTTCGCGTGCCGCTCGGGCGAGGATTCGCTGCGCTGAATCGCGCGAATGCGTTCCGAACACGGCATCGCCCAAGCCTAAGCTTGCGAGCAACTCCTGGAAGCGCTCCGCTACTTGATATTCGATGCTCGACCATCGCCCGCGAAACGCCCAGGGACCGCTCTTGAGCGCCTCCATCCATACGGCCACCCACTCGCTCAAGAGCCGCGCGCCGTGCAATTCCGCAAGGACCCGCTGGGCCGCGCGCAATCGCTGCACGGCAGGCGCCGGGGCTATTCGCTCGCTTCGCGCCACACGCTCGGCCAAATCCAGCCAGCCCGGAAGATCGGCATCGTTCGACGCGCGGCGACGCAGCGACACGTCCAGTCGTGCCGCGCTGCTGGCATCGGAGTCAGAATCCTGTAATTCGGGCGCGCGCAGCAGCGCGCTAAATTGTGCGAAAGGCACCTGCCCTAGACTTGCGGCCAGCAACGCCAACGCCGCACGCACCGGCGCGTAGTCGGCGAGCGGCGTGCCTCCCGCCACCGCATAGGGCGCCGCGTCTGCGGTGCCGCGCAGTGCATAGCGCTGCGGCGCCAGTGCCGCATCGAAGGCATCGACAACCTCTGCACGGCGCCGATTCAAATCCGGCACGCAGATCCAGGCGCGAAGTCCCTCCTCGGCCTTGACTCGCGCCCAATCCGCCATGGCGGCCAATTCCGCGGAGGGCGAAGGCGCCCTAATGATCGAGGACTCAGCGCGAACCTGCTGCTGCGGCGGCAGTGGGCGTCCGTGTTGCTCCAGCCAGCGGCGCGCCGCGGGCCGCCATTGCGGGCTCTCAATCCAGTCGAGATCACTCGGCGAATCCGGACCCGCCAGCAAACTATCCGCGCTGACGCAGCCTAGGTCGCGGCAGCGGCGCTCGAATGCGCGGTCCCACTCCAGAAACGCCGCCGCCTCCTCAGACTGCGCAGTATCGAGAGCCTCGATCGGAATGGCGTATTCAAACAGCGTGCGCCGAGCGCGTCGTGCCGCGCGCGCCGCACCCGCAGGATCAAGTATGTCTCTGCCGGTCTCCGCCGTGTCGATGACTGTGCGCCAGAGCTCGCGCTCCTCCACCTCCGTTAGCAGGCGCGGTTCGACGGCATCGCCGAACTGCCGCTGCAAATGCTGCTCGCGCAACCAGCTTGAATAGTCACGCACTCGAGGAGTCGGCCAGACCTCCTCGCCGGCATCGCGATGAACGCGCTCGATGGCATCGAACAATGCGGTGGCTAATTCCGTATTCGGCGCAAGAACGGTCCGGCCGGCCGCGACGGCCGCCAGCAAGGCGGGAGAGACGCGCGCCACACTCAGTGCTGCTGGACCTTAGGCTGGGAAGAGACGACGCTGAGCGCCGGCCTGTCGGCGGCCTGGGCGTCGAGCAGTTCATCGATACGCGAGAACACGGTCGCGAGCACGGCGGGTTCTGGCAGGTTGGTGATCCGGAACGCGTTGCGATAGGCGACGTTGAAACTTACGCCCGGCGCGACCAGCACGTGTTTCTTTTCCAGCAACTCGAGCGCAAAGCTTTGATCGTCGAAGTCCGGCAACGCCTCGGTACGAACTTCGACGAAGGCGTACAAGGCGCCCATCGGGCGCGCCAATTTCAGATACTTGCTGCGCGCCACCGCGTCGAGGATCGTCTGGCGCGATTCATACAATCGGCCGCCGGGGCGCGTCAGCTCTTTGATGCTCTGATAGCCGCCGAGCGCGGTTTGCACCGCCCACTGCCCCGGAACATTGCTGCAGAGTCGCAGCGACGAGAGTAGTTCCAAGCCGCTCAAGTACTCGCTCGCGCCCTCGATATCGCCGGAGAACGATGCCCACCCGACGCGATAGCCGCACGCACGATAGACCTTCGACAGACCGCTCATCGTGCAGCACAGCGTGCTGTGCACCAGGGTCGCCATCGGTACGAATTCGGCATCATCGTAAAGAATGTGGTCGTAAATTTCGTCGCATAGCACCACCAGGCGATGTTTCTCGGCCAGCTGGGCGATCGCCGTCAGAGTCTCGCGCGGATAGACGGCACCGGTGGGATTGTTTGGATTGACGACGACAATGGCTCTTGTGCGTTTGGTGATCAGCGACTCGATTTCCTCCGCATCGGGAATGAAGCGCTGCTCAGCGTGACAGGGATAGTGCACCGCGCGGCCGGCATTCAAATTGACGGCGGCAGTCCACAAAGGATAGTCGGGACTCGGCACCAAAACTTCATCCCCGGGATTGAGCAATGCGCGCAATGCCAGATCAATCAGTTCGCTGACGCCGTTGCCGATGAACACCTCTTCGGCGGTGACGCCGCGAACGCCGCGCTCCTGCTGCTGCATGACCACCGCTTCGCGGGCAGGAAATATGCCCTTCTGATGGACGTATCCCTCGCTGTTGCGCAAGTTTTCGATCATGGCCAAGCGCATGGTCTCGGGCGTGCGGAATCCGAAGGCATATGGATTGCCGATGTTCAACGAGACGATCTCGTAGCCCAAGCGCTCGAGCGCCAACGCGCGCCGCGCGAGCTTGCCGCGAATCTCGTAGCGAACATTGGCGAGCCCATCGCTCGGCCGCACAGGTTTTCGTTGCGTCATGTTGGAATGCTCAGACAGGCTCCTAGGATAGCGGATTAAGCGTCTCGTGCGAACGGTGACAGGCCACCATGTGCCCCGCGGCAATTTCCAAGAGCGGCGGATCGCTGGACTCGCACAGCGGCAACACGTAGGGACAGCGGTCGCGAAAAGCGCAGCCGTGGGCGATCGAACTCGCTGCGAGAGATCCTTCCGCGAGCGGCGCCGACTCAGGTAATTCGACAACCGGAGGGATCCGCGGCACGGCGGCCAACAACGCCCGGGTGTAGGGATGAACCGGCGCGGCGAACAGGGTTTCGCACGAGGCGACTTCGACCAACCGTCCCAAGTACATCACCAGTACGCGATGGCTCAAGTTCCTTACCACGGCGAGATTGTGGCTGATGAACAGCATCGCCATGCCCATATCCTGCTGCAAGTCCAGCAACAGATTGATGATCTGCCCCTGTATGGATACATCGAGAGAACTGACTGCCTCGTCGCAAACGAGCAATTTCGGACGCAGCACCGTAGCACGGGCGATGCCGATTCGTTGGCACTGGCCGCCGCTGAATTCATGCGGGTAGCGGCTCGCAATGGCAGCGCTCAAGCCGACGCGCTCCAATATTGCGGCGACTTTTCCCCGCCGTGCGGCCGGACTCAATTCGGGCTCGAAAATCAGCAGACGTTCGGCAATCGCATCCCCGACCGTCATGCGCGGATTCAAACTTGCGAGCGGCTCTTGAAACACGATTTGCAACTCTCGGCGCTGCGCCCGCATGACCTTCGGCGGACTCTTGAGCAAATCCAGTCCCGAAAACTCCACGCTGCCGCTCGCCGGTTGCAACAGCCGCAACAGGGCCCGCGCCAAAGTCGATTTTCCAGAGCCCGACTCGCCGACCAGGCCCACGGTCTCGCCGGAGAATACGTCGAAACTCACATCGCGCACGGCCGCGTGCCGGCCGAATTCGACGCGTAAATTTCGTACCTGGAGGAGCTGCGTATTCATGACAGCGGAAAGTGACAGGCTACGTAGGCGTTCGCCGCGTTCGTCGCGTTCGCCGCTCCCGCCGCGACCGCCAGCACCGGCGGTTCGACGCGGCAACGCTCGGCCGCGCGCGGGCAGCGCGGTGCGAACGGGCAGGCTTGGAGCACTTCGCCGGGCTGGGGCGGCTGTCCGGGAAGAGTCGGCATGCGCGCCAAGCGCGGCCCGGACAAGCTCGGCACGCATTTCAGCAATTCGGCGGTATATGGATGGCGCGGTCTGCGCAACAGTTCATCGGCCGCGGCATTCTCGACAATTCTACCGGCGTACATCACCAGGATTCGATCGGCGAGGCCGGCGATCACCCCCAGATCGTGACTGATGAGCACGAGCGCCATACCCGTTTCGCCGCGCGCGGCGCGCAGCAATTCCATGATCTGCGCCTGGAGGGTCACATCGAGCGCCGTGGTCGGCTCATCGGCTATCAACAAGTCAGGCTTGCACAACAAGCTCATCGCCAGCATGACCCGCTGCCGCATCCCGCCCGACAATTCATACGGATACTGCTTTAGCCGGCGCTTCGGATCCGGGATCCGCACGTGTTCGAGCATTCGCACGGCGGCACTGCGCGCCTCGCTCCACGAAACCCCCAAGTGACAAACCAGAACCTCGGCCAGCTGTGTTCCAATCCGCAAGTGCGGCGTCAACGAAGTCATCGGATCTTGGAAAATCATGGTGAGCTTTGAACCGCGCACCCGGTTGAGCGCCGCCGCTTTCGCGCCCAGTAATTCGTTTCCCGCGAATCGTATGCTGCCGCTGACCTTGGCGTGGCCGCGCAGCAGTCCCATCGCGGCCAGGAACAACTGGGTCTTTCCGGATCCGGATTCGCCGACGATGCCGACGCACTCCCCAGGCTCGATGCGCAGCGACGCGCCGGCCACCGCCTCGAGGGTCCCGGTTCGATGCGCAAAACGCACGGTTAGCTCATCAACGCTCAAAGTCGGAATCACTTCAGGCTTCCTTGACGTCGAGCGCGTCGCGCAGACCATCGCCAAAGATGTTCAAGCAAAGCAGCAAAACCGCCAAAAAGCTGCCGGGCACCAGCAGCATCCAGGGAGCCGCTTCCATTTCTCCCACGCCTTCGGCGATCAGCGTGCCCAAGCTCGCGCCAGGTTCTTGAATTCCCAAGCCTAGGAAACTCAAAAAGCTCTCGAACAAAATAATCTGCGGCACGGTCAGTGTGGCATACACGATAACCGGCCCGATGACGTTGGGAACCACGTGTTTTGCGATGATTCGGCCCGTGCCGGCGCCCCCGGCCACCGCCGCGGCTATATATTCTTGCTGGCGGATGCTCAAGGTCTGGCCGCGCACGATTCGCGCCATGGTCAGCCAACCGACGGCGCCAATCGAAACGAACAGCAAGTATTCGCTGCGGCCGAAAATGACCGTTAAAAATATGACGAAAAAGATCAACGGCAAACCGCTCAAGATTTCGATCACGCGCATCATCAAGTGATCCGTGCGCCCGCCGATGTATCCGGCGATGGCGCCGTAACTGACGCCGACCAGGATGCTGATCATGCTCGCCACCAATCCGATGGCGACGCTGACCCGCGCGCCGGCGAGCGTGCGGGCGTACAGATCCCGGCCCAGGCGGTCGGTGCCAAACCAATGTGCGCTTTGCAAGGTCGGCCCTGCAGCCACGTGCAGCCAATCGAGCGTCTGGGTATTGTTGGGATTGAGCCAGGGGCCTAGCAGCGCGATCAGCAACACGGCGGTGATGATGAGCAACGCCGACACCGCAGCGGGACGGGCTCGCAGGCGTCGAATCGCGTCGTCGCCCAACACGCTCACGCGCTACAGCCTCACGCGCGGATCGAGCCACGCATAAAGAAGATCGACAAGCAGTCCCATGAGAATGAGCAGCGCGGAGTAAATAATCACCATGCCGAGCACGAGGGTGTAATCGCGGTTGATCGCGCCCTGCACCAGATATCTTCCAATGCCCGGCAGGCCCGAGATGGACTCGACCACCAATGAACCTGTCAGGATGGACGCCACAGCGGGAACGAGGTAACCCGCCACGGGAGCAAGCGCGGGCTTAAATGCATGACGAAAAATCACGCTGTGCAGAGGCAATCCTTTCGCGAACGCGGTTCGAATGTAATGGCTGTGCAGTACCTCCAACATGCTGCCGCGGGTCAGGCGCGCGATATAGGCCAGAGGCGGCAACGCCAGTGCAATGACGGGCAGCGCGAGATGGCGCAGCGATCCGCTCTCCCAGCCGGCGACCGGCAACCAGTGAAGATAAACTCCGAATAGCAGCCCGAGAAACGGCAGAACTACAAATGAGGGAATCGCAATACCCATCACGGCGAGAGACATCGTGGCCGTGTCCGCCGCCGAGTTGTGACGAAGCGCGGCGAAGGTTCCTAAAGGAACCCCCAGCAGCAAAGCCAGCGCGATGGCCATGGTGCCAAGCTGCAAGGTGACGGGGAAGCCCTGGCCGATCAGTTCCGTGACCGTAAAGTCCTTATACTTGAACGAGGGCCCGAAATCTCCTTGCAGGAGCGCCTTGAGGTAGCGACCGTACTGTACCCATACCGGCCGATCCAAGCCGTAAGCACGCTCCAGATTCGCCTTGATTTCCGGCGCCAGCGCTTGCTCTTGATCGAAGGGGCCGCCGGGGGCGGCGCGCATCAAAAAAAACGTAATCGTGATGATAATGAACAGCGTGGGAATAGCGCCGGCAAGCCTCGTGAAGAAATAGCGCGTCATCTGCACTCAAGTCTACGGCGCGCGCGCCGCTGTCCGCAAGGTGGACAAGGGAAGTATGGCTCCTTAGACTAGCGCCTCCACCAATTCTCGAGGCTGCATGGATTCCACTCGCCCCATCCGCGCGCTGATGCGCGGCCTTGACGCACTGACTGTTCTCAACTTGCGCGACGGCGCGACGGTATCGGAAGTCGCTCATGAAATCCGCCTGCCGCGCACCACTGTGTATCGAATCCTGGAAACGCTGTGCAATTCCGGTTTCGTGTATCGAGACAGCACTGACGAGCGCTATCGGCTGACCATTCTCGTGCGCGGCTTGAGCGGAGGCTTTGATGATGAGGCGTGGGTCAACCAAATCGCGAAACCGATGATATACAGCCTGTGCGCGGAAATCGTCTGGCCGATCAGCATCGCAACCCTATCCGGCACGAAAATGATGCTGCGCGAGGCCACCGACCACAGCACGCCGTTGGCGATCGAGCGCTACTCGGCCGGCTTTCAATTGCCGCTTCTGAACACCGCGACCGGCCGCGCGTACCTGGCGCACTGCCCGACCGTACAGCGCGACGCGCTCATCGAAATACTGGCGCGTTCCAACAAGGAAGAGGACAGGCCGGCACGCGATCGCACCGAGTTGCTGCGCACGCTGGCGGAAGTCAAATCGCAGGGATTTGCGACGACGACGCGCACTCGCCGCCTCGTGGATGAATACACCATTAGCGTGCCTGTGCCTCTGAACGAGCGCATCTTGGCCGCTTTGACGGTGCGCTTCATTGCCTCCGCACTGCCCTTGAAGACGGGACTCGATCGCTTTTTACCGAAGTTGCGCCAGTGCGCGGCTAAAATCAGCAGCGTATTTTTAGAACAACAGGCCGAGGCCCGCGCACAGACGGTTCCTCGAGCAACCGTTTAAGGAGCATACGTGCAGAAGATCATGGTCTGTATCAAACGCGTCGTTGATTACAACGTGCGCATTCGCGTAAAGCCGGATGGCAGCGGCGTCGCGCTCGATGGCGTTAAGATGAGCATCAACCCGTTTGATGAAATCGCGCTCGAAGAGGCGCTGCGCATCAAAGAGCGCGGCGCGAACATCGAAGTCCTTGCGGTAAGCATCGGGGTTGCCGACACCCAGCAACAATTGCGCACGTCGCTGGCCATGGGCGCGGACCGCGCGATCCTGGTGCAAACCGACGCGGCAGTGGAACCCTTGACTGCCGCCAACGTCTTTCTTGCCCTGGCAAAAAGGGAAAATCCGGATTTGATCCTGCTTGGCAAACAGGCGATCGATGATGACGCCAACCAAACCGGCCAAATGCTGGCCGCGATTTGGGACCGCCCCCAGGCAACCTATGCCTCGAAGGTCGAGATCGCGCCGGGCAAGGCCACGGTCACCCGCGAGGTCGACGCAGGATTGGAGACCATCGAGGTCGACTTGCCGGCGGTGATCACGGTGGACCTGCGCCTCAACGAGCCGCGCTATGTAAAGCTGCCGGACATCATGAAAGCCAAGAAGAAACCGCTGGATGTCACCTCGCTCGACGCGCTCGGAGTCAGCGCGGGAATATTGCTCAAGAGCATAAAAACCGAGCCTCCGGCACAGCGTCAAAAAGGCGTCATGGTGAAGGATGTTCCCGAGCTCATCGATGCTCTTAAGAAGAAAGGTTTGATCTAATGCACAAGATACTCATCGTCGGCGAACACGACGGAAAAGCCTTGAATCCTGCCACCGCAAAATGCGTGACGTGCGCCAAGGGGATTGCGGAGGCGGAAATTAGCGTTGTCCTGTTGGGCGCCGATACCTCCGCCGTCGCGGCGCAGGCTGCGGCGTTAGCGGGCGTCAAATCGGTGTTGCGCGTGGACCGGCCCGAGAACCTGCACGCCCTGGCCGCGGTGTTCGCGCCGCAACTCGCGGCGCTGGCGGCCGACTACTCGCATGTGTTCGGCCCTTCGACCAGTTTCGGAAAGGATTTGATGCCGCGGCTCGCCGCGCTGCTCGTTGTTCCGCAAGTCAGCGACTTGATGGCGGTCGAGAGCGCTTATCGCTTTCGCCGCCCCATCTATGCCGGCAACGCGATTGTTACGGTCGAGGCCGACCCTGCGCGCAAGCTCATCGCCACGGTGCGGGTTGCGTCGTTTCAAGCTGCACCGTCCGGCGGCAGCGCCGCGGTCGAATCAAAGACTTTGAACGTGCCGTTGCCCTCGCACACTCGCTATGTCGGGGCCAAATCGGGCTCTACCGACCGGCCGGATCTGCAGACCGCCGCGCGAGTGGTATCGGGCGGCCGGGCGCTCGGCAGTGCGGAGAACTTCAAGCTGCTGTTCAGTTTGGCTGACAAACTCGGCGCTGCGGTGGGCGCATCCCGAGCGGCGGTTGACGCAGGCTATGCACCAAACGAAATGCAGGTCGGCCAGACCGGCAAGATCATTTCTCCGGAAATGTACATTGCGATCGGAATCTCAGGCGCAATTCAACATCTGACGGGAATCAAGGACGCGCGCACGATCGTGGCAATCAACAAAGATGGTGAGGCGCCCATATTTGAGGTCGCCGACATCGGATTGGTCGCGGATCTGTTTCAAGCCGTCCCTGAGCTTGCTGCGGCACTGTGAATTTGAGTGGCCCGCATGGCCTGGAGGGATAGGAACACTCAAGGCACTGGTGCTTTTGTGCCTTGAGTCTTCCTAGCCTCCCAGGCGAGCACTACACCAACCGGTCAAATTCACTGTGCGGAGGACTACAGTTGCTTCAAGACATAATCGGCGGCGGAGACTTTGAATTCGCCCGGCGCCTCGACATTGACGTGAGTCGCGACGCCATTTTTGACGATGACGGCGAAGCGCTGGCCGCGCGTTCCCATGCCAAACTTGCTGCCATCCATTTCCAGCCCTAAGGCTTTAACATAAGCGCCATTACCGTCGGCCAGCATCAATATCTTGTCGCCAACACCGCCATGCTTGGCCCAGGCATTCATGACGAACACATCGTTGACGGCGGTGCAGGCAATGGTGTCAACGCCCTTTGCCTTGATCTGATCAGCCAGATCCACGAAGCCGGGCAGGTGCTTGGCATCGCAAGTCGGCGTGAACGCGCCCGGCACGGAAAACAGCACCACGGTCTTTCCGCCGAATAGCTGCTCGGTCGTCATCTTCTGCGGGCCATCCTTGGTCATGCGGGTAAAGGCGCCCTCGGGCATTTTATCGCCGGCTTTGATCGTCATGATTGCTTCCCGTGATCCTTAAGAGCCAACCTTATCCGAGTACAGCTCGAACAACTTGAGCACTCGAGGGCTTTCGTTCGGAACCGTCTTCAATTGCGAAAACGCCTTCTTCGCCTCGGCGGTGTTTTTCAACGCCACTTGCGCGCGGCCGAGATATACATAGGCCTCGTCCAGCTGTTTGATTTGTCCCTTGCCAATAGCGCGGTTGATGGCCGTTGCCGCGTTCTGGTAATCGCCGGCGCCGAAATAAACCTCGCCGAGCTTCATATCGAGCTGCCCCGCCGGATTCTTCTGAGCCTCGGCATCGAGCGCCGGCAATCCCTTCTTGTCGGAATCA
>Ga0302325_10004364_pt1 | contig 32738 bp, 34 predicted proteins | sample Palsa_T0_2_FD_201948 | JGI IMG/M metagenome (GOLD analysis project Ga0302325, IMG submission 201948) | Peat permafrost microbial communities from Stordalen Mire near Abisko, Sweden - Palsa_T0_2 | ecosystem: Environmental > Terrestrial > Soil > Palsa > Peat permafrost | place: Sweden: Abisko... | reverse complement strand
GCCGGCCTTCATCGCCTCGTCGATCTCGGCGACCGAGCCGACGCCCTCTTCGTGGGCGCGCATCGCGTCGAGCATGTAGGGGACGAGCAGGCGGTTGACGATGAAGCCGGCCCTGTCCCTGGTGGGGATCGCGAGCTTGTCCTGCGAGCGGGCGAACTGCAGCGCCGTGTCGAACGCGGCGTCGGAGGTGGTGACGCAGCGAACGACCTCGACGAGCTTCATTACCTGGGCGGGGTTGAAGTAGTGCAGGCCGACGAACCGCTCGGCTCGGGCGGTGACCGCCGCCTGGTCGATGACGGCGAGCGAGGAGGTGTTGGTCGCGAATATCGCATCCGGCTTGACGAACTCGTCGACCTCGCGCCACATCTCGAGCTTCAACGGCAGGCTCTCGGTGATCGCCTCGATCACGAGATCGCAGTCGACGAGCTCGCGGTAGTGGACGGTGCCGTGGATGCGCTCGCGTACGGCGTCGGCGTCCTGTTGCGAGGAGCGGCCTTTCTCGACGGCGCGCGCGAGCTGCTTCTCGATCTTGCCGATCCCCTTGCCGAGCGTCGCCTCGTCGACCTCGCGCAGCACGACCTGATAGCCCGCCTGTGCGGTCACCTGTGCAATGCCGTGCCCCATCAGCCCGGCTCCCAGCACTCCGACCTTCTCGATCCGCTGCGCCATCAGACCTCCGCTCCCGATCTCTGTACGAGCAAGGGAGCCTATAGCGCGTACCCTGCAGTGTGTGAGCGACGAGGACAGCTTCGACCTCGCGGCAGCGGGACTGCGTGTCGATGGCACCGACCTGGCGATGTCGGTGGAGGTGCTGGCGTCCAAGCTCGAGCAGGCGCTGCCGGGCGTGGCGCGCGTGGTACGCCGCGGCGGCGGACTGCTGGGCCGCGGCGAGAAGCGCGTGCGCGAGGTGCGCGTGCAGCTGGGCACGAGCTGCTACCAGCTGGCGGTGGACGGGCCGCGCGTGGAGGGCTTTCGCGAACGGCAGGTTGGGGGCATCGCGATCAAGCGTGAGCCCCTGGACCCGGACGCGTGGATCGCCGCTCTGACCGCGGAGCTGCGCGAGCAGGCCGAGCGCAGCGCCCAGGCGCGAACCGCGCTCGAGAAGCTGCTGCGCTGAGATGAGCGACGCCGAGCAGCAGGAACGGGAGCAGGCGCAGTCGCTCGAGCGCGTGGAAGCGGGCGGCATCCCACTGTCGGCCGAGCGCCGCCTGCGCGAGCTGGGACAGGCGCGGCGCGAGGACGGCGCGGTCGCAGGGACGTTCACCTCCGACCTGTCGGTGAACGGGTTCGCCCTGTGCCACAAGCTGGGGCTGACGCCGCTGTCGCAGGTGATGGGCAGCTCGATCTACCAGATGGGCTACCAGGGAGCGTGGGGCTCGATGGGCATGGGCGGCGCGATCCTGGTCGAGCTGGACACGCTGTCGCAGGCGCTAAACGAGGTCCGTGGGCGGGCGCTGGTGCGGCTCGGCGAGGAGGCGCACCACGTCGGCGCGGACGCCGTCGTGGGCGTGCAGACGCGCGCGGGCGAGAGCCAGCTGGAAACGGGCTCGCTCGCACTCGAGCACCTCGTGTTCGGCACCGCGGTGCGCCGCGAGGGCGCCCGCGCCAAGCACCCGATCCTGACCGAGTTGTCGGTGGCGGAGTACGCGATGCTCCTGCAGGGCGGTTTCCAGCCGCTGGGGATCGTGGCGTGGAGCTCGGTGTTCTTCACCAGCTACGTGTTCGGCGGGATGGTCGGCGGCGGGATCCTCGGCGGCGGCGGTGGCCCGATGGGTGGCGGCCCGCTTGGCGGCGGGTCGATGACATCGGGCTTCCAGAACTTCGAGCTGCGCGAGTTCACCCAGGCCGTCTACAGCGCGCGCGAGACGGTCATGCAGCGGATCGCCGGCCAGGCCTCCTCGCTCGGCGCGGCCGGCGTGATCGGCGTGAAGATCGGCCACAGCGTGCGACCGCACACGCTGGGAGGCGGCGTCGGCATGCGCGAGCTGAGAGGGCTGATGGTGACGTTCTCGGCCGTCGGCACCGCGATCGAGCAGCACGGGAACGCCACCGTCCCCGCCCCCAAACCGGTAATCGACCTGTCCACCTGAGAAGGAGCACGAACGAAATGAACGAGCGCGAGACCGCATACGACCCGTCATCGCTTGAGGGCGTGCCCGAGGCGGGTCGCGCCCGCCTGCAGCAGAACCGCCAGGGCCTGTTCACCTCCGACCTTTCGGTCAACGAGTTCCTGCTGGTCAAGGAGGCGGGCTTCGAGCCGCTGGGCCTGGTGGTGGGCAGCTCGATCTATCACATCGGCATCCAGATGGCCGGCTGGAAGAAAAGCCAGGAGCTGACTGTGCTCTCGGAGGCGATGTACGGGGCGCGCCAGCTGGCGATGACGCGCATGGAGGAGGAGGCCGACCAGCTGGGCGCGGACGGCGTGGTGGGCGTGCGCCTGGACATCGGCCGCTACGAGTGGGGCCAGGACATGGCGGAGTTCATCGCGATCGGCACGGCGGTCAAGCACCGCGACGGCGTGCTGCACCGAGCGCCCAACGGCCGCCCGTTCACGAGCGATCTGTCAGGCCAGGACTTCTGGACGCTGCTGCGCACCGGCCACCGCCCGGTGGGGATGGTGATGGGCAGTTGCGTCTACCACGTCGCCCATCGCGGCATGTTCCAGTCGATAGCGCAGACGGGCCGCAACGTCGAGCTGTCGAACTTCACGCAGGCGCTGTACGACGCGCGCGAGCTTGCGATGGAGCGCATGCAGTCAGAGGCGCAGGAGATCAAAGCCGAGGGCATCGTCGGCGTGTCGCTGGAGGAGAAGAGCCACGGCTGGGGCAGCCACACAATCGAGTTCTTCGCCGTCGGCACCGCGATCGTCCCGCGCGAGGGCCACGACGAGGCGATCCAGGCGCCGACGACGGTGCTGGATCTGAGCTAAGCGGGCAGCAGCTCCAGCGCATCCACGTGCCTCGGCCTCATGACCGAGAAGTGGCGGTGGTCGAGCGTAGCGAGCTTTGTCTCGCGTAGCCGCTCTACGACGGCGAGCACGGCGGCGTCGACGAATCCGACGCGCAGGTCGGCGTAGGTGTCGAGCAGCTTCCCCACTCTCTGGTAGTCGGAGTCCGTCAGATCTTCGACCCGGTAGTTGCCGTGACGTATCTCGTCGATCATCGTGGTCACGGCGCGCCGGTCCAGCTCACGAGCGGCAAAGTAGTCGAACTCCACCAACACCGGTGCAGGCACTACGCGCACGCCACGAACCTCAGCCAACAGTTGCGCACAAGGTACGTGGTCGGGGTCGTTGCGATCGAACGTAGCCAGCAACGGCCCTGTGTCGATGATCAGCGAAATGGCTCGGGCTCGAACTCGTCTTCGCTCGCACGACGCGACAGATCGCCACGTCCGGAGGCGAAGGCACCGATGCAGTTGAGCGGGGGCGCAAGCGGCTCCTCCTCGTCCTCCACCGCCAGCTCGTGCTCCATCGCTTCGCGCACGACCTGCGCCACAGACACACCGCGCTCGCGCGCACGGCGCTGTGCCCGCTCGACCAGCTCGGGCTCAGCCTGGATCATCAGCCTCTGCATCATCGGTGCAATCATGCTAGCAGTCGCGTCCTTCTCTACGCTCTTGTGAGCAAACGCCCTGTACGAGGCTCATCCGACCGGAAGACGCCCGACGGGACGCTCACCAGACAGGAGGGCCGCATCATGAGCATCGTCTTCAGCGAGGACCGCGGGCCGGTCAGGCACGTTGTCCTCAACCGCCCCGAGAAGCGCAACGCGATGAGCCAGGAGCTGCTGCGCGCGCTCGCCCAGGAGCTGCGCGCGGCCGCGGCGGACCCATCGGTGCACTGCGTCGTGCTGCGCGGCGAAGGACCGGTGTTCTCCGCCGGCGTCGACCTCAACGAGCTGGCCGCGTCGGCCGGCACTCCCGGCAACCTGCGCCCGTTTCGCCAGGTCTTCGTCGACTGCCCCAACCTCTGCGAAGAGATGGCCAAGCCGGTCGTCTGCCAGATCCACCGTACGTGCGTCGGCGGCGCGCTCGAGGTGGCGCTCGGCTGCGACCTGCGAATCGCATCCAGCGACGCCCAGCTGGGACTGCCGGAGGTGAGGTTCGGGATCATCCCCGACGTCGGCGGCTCCACGCGCCTGCCCGCGGTGGTGGGTCTCGGCCGAGCGAAGGAGCTGATCATGACCGCCAGGACGATCGACGCCGCGGAGGCCGAGCGCATCGGCCTGGTCAATCGCGTGGTCGCGCCCGAGCAGCTCGAGCATGCCACCCAGGAGCTGGTCGACGAACTGCTCGCGAACTCGCACGTGGCGGTCGGCCGCGCCAAGCGCGTGCTCGACGCCTCCGCCCGGCCAGCGCTGGCGGCGACGCTGGAGATGGAGGTCGCCACCCAGGAGTATCTCGTGGCGGCGATGCGCGAGAACGCTCGAGCGCAGGAGAGCGCCGAGGCGGCGCCGGAGCCCGAGACGGTCGCGGTCAGCTAGCGCGGCTGCCAGTCGACCGGCCCCGCCACCAGCGTGTGGCTGCCCAGCGGGCGGCCGAGGATCTCCTGCACCCGCCGGGCGCACGCGAGCAGCGCGTCGAGGTCGATGTCCGTCTCGATGCCCATCTCGTGCAGCATCGACACGAGATCCTCGGTCGCGATGTTGCCGGTGGCGCCGGCCGGCACCGGGCAGCCGCCGAGCTCGCCGAAGCTCGACTCGAAGCTCTCGACGCCGGCCTCCAGCGCCGCGAGCACGTTCGCGAGCCCCTGGCCGCGCGTATTGTGGAAGTGCGCCGTAAGTTGAACCCCCTCCCCCAGCTGCTCGCCGGCTGCGAGGAAGAACTCGCGCACCTGGCGCGGGTTGGCCATGCCGGTGGTGTCGCCGAAGCCGATCTCCTGGGCGCCCGCGTCGCGCAGGCGCGCGGCGATCTCCAACACCCGCTCGCGCGGCACGTGCCCCTCGTAGGGGCAGCCAAAGGACGTCGAGATCACGCCCTCGCAGCGCAAGCCGGCCGCGCGCGCCCGGCCGAGCACCGTTTCGAGCCCCGCCAGCGACTCGGCGATCGAGCGGTTGACGTTCTTGCGGTTGTGGGTCTCGGACGCGGACATGAACACGTTGATCTCATCGAACGCCGGGCGCCCCGCGGTCCGTCCGGCGCTCTCGCGCAGCTCCAGCGCCGCGTCCAGGCCGCGCTCGTTGGGGATCAGCACCGACACGCTCACCTCGCCCGGCACGTCAACGGCGGCCAGCACCTCGGCCGCGTCCGCCAGCTGCGGGATCACGTCGGCGCGCACGAAGCTCGTCGCCTCCAGGCGCCGCAGGCCGGTGCGCGCGAGCGCGTCGATCAGCTCGATCTTGCGCTCGGTGGGGATCACCTCGGGCTCGTTCTGGAAGCCGTCGCGCGGTCCGACCTCCCTGATGCTCACCGACTGCGGCAGCTCGCCCACGGCGCTATGCCTCGCTCGGGCCTCATCGCGGTCGAAGCCTATACTCGGCCGCCGTGCCACCGTCCAGCCCCGCGTCGTCATCGAAGGTGGACCCAGTCGCGGTCATCGGCGCCTCCGGCGCACTCGGCTTCGGTCTCGCACTGCGGCTCGCCCAGGCGGGCGTACCGATCGAGATCGGCTCGCGCGAGGCCGAGCGCGCCGAGCAGACCGCGCAGCGCGCCCGCGAGATCGTCCCGACGGGCGCCTTCTCGGCGCACGAGAACGCCGGCGCGGCGCGCGCGGCCGACACGGTGATCCTAAGCGTGCCCTTCCGCAACCAGTCTGAGACGCTCGCCAACCTCAAGGAGGCACTCACCCCTGGCCAGCTCTTGATCGACGCGACCGTGCCGCTGGCCGCCGCCGTCGCCGGCAAGGCCACGCGCATGCTCGGCGTGTGGCAGGGATCGGCCGCCCAGCAGGCACAGGAGATGGTCCCCGAGGGCGTGCGCGTGGTCTCCGCGCTGCACACCGTCAGCGCCGCCACGCTCGCCAAGCTCGAGCAGCCGCTCGACCAGGACGTGCTCGTGTGCGGCGACTCGCGCGATGACAAGCGCGCAGCGGCCGCGCTGATCGAGCGCATCGACGGCCTGCGCTGCGTCGACTGCGGACGGCTGGAGATGGCGCGCACGACCGAGGCGATGACCGCGCTTCTGATCGCCGTCAACGCCCGTTACAAGGCTCACGCGGGAATCCGCCTGACGGGCCTGCCGGACGGCCTGTGGGCGTAGACGCAGCCGACATCGTGATCCTCACCGGCGGCACCGGCGGCGCGAAGCTCGCGCGGGGGATCGCCGACGTGGCGGGCGCCGAGCGTCTAGCCGCGATCGTCAACACCGGCGATGACATCGAGATCTACGGCGCGCACGTCTCGCCCGACCCGGACCTCGTGTCCTTCTGGCTGGCCGACGCGATCGACGCGCGCGGCTGGGGCCTTCGCGATGACACCTTCGCGGTCATGGACGCCCTGCGCGAGCTCGGCGTCGAGGTGTGGTTCAACCTCGGCGACCGCGACCTGGCGTGGTGCTTGGAGCGAGCGCGCATGCTCGCCGAGGGCCGCTCTGCGACGGCGGCGCTCACACGCCTGAACGAGGCGATCGGCGTGCGCTCGCAGGTGCTGCCGATGAGCGAGGACCCGGTGCGCACGTGGGTGCGCACCGGGTCCTCCGGCTGGTGCAGCTTTCAGGAGTTCATGATCCGAGAGCGCGCCTGCGGCATGATCGAGGGCCTGGAGTACCGCGGCGCCGAGCAGGCGCGGGCGAGCGAGCACGCGCTCGCGGCGATCGCGGCGGCGCGCACGATCGTGATCGGCCCGTCCAATCCGCTCGCCTCGATCGGCCCGATCCTCGCCGTGCCCGCCATCCGCGAGGCGCTGCTGGCGTCCCGCGCGCCGATCGTCGCCGTCAGCCCGATCGTCGGCGGCGAGGTGTTGAAGGGACCGACGGCCGCGTTCATGGCGTTCGGCGCGCTCGACTGCACGGCCGACGGCATCGCCGACTTCTACGGCGAGCTGCTCGACGGGATCGTCGCCGACGAAGACGTCGGGCGCCTGACCACGCTGTGCGCCGACACGCGCATGGACGACGCCGCCTCTCGCGCGCGCCTGGCTGAGCAGACGCTGTCGTTCGCGCAGGCGCTCGCCGAGTAGGGCTCAGCCAAACGCGCCCGGCTCGCGCTCGCGCCAGTCCTGCAGCGCGCCCAGCGCCCCGTCGACGACCCGCCCGAGGAACGTGCCGCGGTCGTTGACGTGAGGCAGCGGGTCGTCGGGCACGTCCACGCCCAGGAACGCGCACAGCGGCTCCCAGCCGTCGGTCACCTCCCACACGAGCAGACGCTCGGCCGGCACCGTGCGCTTGACCTGCTCGTGGTGGGCGAGCATCTGCTCGATCAGCTGCGCCGGCTCGTGCCCGTCCTTGAACGTGCCCTGCGGACCGAAGAACATGCGCTCGACGAGGGCCAGGTAGCGCTTCCAGCGCGGGTCGACCTGCGCGCGGGCGCGTGAAACCAGCGGCATGACCGACTCGCCGTAGCACATCTCCACGATCGTCTCACGAAAGCTGCGCTCCCACGACTCGGGGTCGCGCACGCTCAACAGCACCTTGGCGTCCGGATACACGTCCATCAGCTCGCGATAGAAGTAGCCCCCGGGCCAGTCGGCGCTCGAGCGGTGGCCGCCGAAGATCTCCTCCCACGGCCCGTCTCCGTCGAGCGCCCGGTTCCACAGCTCGACCGTGTCGAGATCCGCAAGGACGTTGACCCAGTGGTAGCACGGCCCCACGCCGATCTGCTCGAACGCCACCTTCTGCGTGAGCGTGCCGGTACGCGGCAGCCCAGCGCCAATCAGTACGATGCCCTTCGATCCTGTCGTCTCGTTCATCTACAATAATCCCCTAGGTAGACCGGCCTCAGCGGAGCAGATCGCGCTCTGATGACGCGAAGAACTCGATAAGAACGGCGTTGGTGCACCGGGCCTCGCCCGCTCGTGTGCATATCGTCAAACCCCCCAGCTGGATGGTTGTTCGGGTTTCCCGCCCAGCCTCGCCACCGCCAAACAAGGAGTCGCAACTGTGCTCAACGGCCCGTACCGCAGCGAAGGATCCTATCGCGGCGGCGGACTGGCGGTTCTACCCGGCCCGATCAAGGCGACTCCACGGCCCGGGCGCATCAGCGGCACACGCATCGCCGGTCTCGCGGTCTCGCACTCCGACGAGGCGCTCTCGCAGGCGCAGGTGCTCGAGCGCCTGGGCTTGACAGGAGACGAGTTCGCCGAGGGCATCTTCGCGCGCTGCGGCGTCCAGACCCGTCACCTGAGCCTCGACGGCGACTTCCTGGCGCGCACGCTGCGGGGTCGCTCCAACCAGGTCGAACAGGAGCTGCTCGACCACTCGATCAGAGCCGTCGAGGCGCTCGCGCTGGACCCGCGCAGGATCGGGACTGTGATCAGCGCCAGCCTGTACTCGCTCGGCGTCCCCACGCTCGCCCACCGTCTGGTCGAGCACTTCGAGATGGACCCCACGACCGACAAGTACCACGTCGCCGGGGTCGGCTGTGCCAGCGGCGTGCCGCTGATGCGCCTCGCCGGACAGGCGATGCACGAGCATCCCGACAAGCACGCGCTGGTGGTGGCAGCCGAGAGCATGAGCAGCCTGTTCACGCGAGCCACGCCGAAGGATCCGAGGGCCAAGACCGTCGGCGCGGCGATCTTCGGCGACGGCTGCGCCGCCGCCGTGCTCTCCAGGGACCCCCGCGCGGAGGGCCCGGTGATCCTCGCCTCGCAGGTTCACCAGATCGGCGCTTCGTTGGGCGCCGTCAGCCTGGACAACTCCGGCGCGGACAGCTACCTGCACCTCGCGCGCGAGCTCCCCGACCTCGCCGGCGCAGGCCTGCCGGAGGTCGTCGGGCGCTTCCTGCACACCCACGCGCTCGAGCACGCCGACATCGAGCACTGGATCGTCCACCCCGGCGGCAGGCGCATCATCGAGAACGTGCAGAACGCGCTCGAGCTCACCCGCGAGGACCTCGCCACCAGCTGGGACGCGCTGGCCGATCACGGCAACATCGGCACGCCCTCGATCCTGTACGTGCTCAAGGACACGATCGAGCGCTGCGAGCCGCAGCCGGGCGAACGTGGCCTGATGGTCACGATCGGCCCGGGCGTGACCATCGGCCTGATGCTTCTCGGCTGGTAGAGCGCGGCCGTCGCCCACCGGCAGGGCGCGGCTGACGCCCCCGGCCGCTTCGGACGCGCGCGCCACTATCGTCTGCAAGCACATGCGCACCGCAGCGATCCTCCCGGTCAAGCGCTTCGCCAGGGCCAAGCAGCGCCTGGGCGAGAGCGTCGCCGACGAGCTGCGCGCTGCGCTCGCGCGCGCGATGGTCGCCGACGTGCTGCTCGCGCTCGCGCAGACCGACGCGATCGAGCGCACGATCATCGTCACCGGCGAGCACTCCGTCGCGGCCACCGCGGGTGAGCTCGGCGCGATCGTCGTCGAGGACGACGCCGACAGCGGCCAGTCGGCCGCGGCCACGCTCGGGGTGCGCCGAGCGCTCGCCGACGGTCTCGAGCGCGTGCTTTGCGTCCCCGGCGACTGTCCCGCGCTAGACCCCGCCGAGCTCGAGCTGCTGCTGAGCGGCGACTACGGCGAGCGCGCGGTCGTGATCGTCCCCGACCGCCACGGCACCGGCACCAACGGGCTGCTGCTGAGCCCGCCCGACGCGATCGCGCCGAGCTTCGGGCCGGACAGCTGCGAGCGCCACCGCGCGCTCGCGCGCGCGGCCGGACTGACAGCGCACGTGCAGCGCCCCACGTCGCTGCTGCTGGACATCGACACCGGCGCCGATCTGGCCGTCCTGCGCGAGCGCCTCGCAGAGATCAGCGCCCGTGCGCAGCGCACGCGCGCCGTGCTCGGCCAGCCCGCACCCCACGACATCCTCTCCATCACCACCACCGCCTGAACCGCAGGCGTCGTGGCGAGCCTATCCGCACGCGGTCTCAGCGGCCTCCCCGAGGTGCGCCCGGGAGACGACCTCGCAGCGCTGATCCTGCATGCGCTGGGCGAGCAGACGCTGCGAGATGGCCAGATCGTCGCGATCGCGCACAAGGTCGTGTCGAAGTCCGAGGGCGCGCTCGTCGCGCTCGCCGACGTACACGCGAGCGAGCGCGCCCACGAGCTCGCCGCGCAGGACGGCGGGGACGCCAAGGACCCGCGCGCGATCCAGGTCGTGCTCGACCAGTCGGTCGAGATCCTGCGCGCCGAGCGCGGCGTGCTGATCTGCCGCACGCACCACGGTCTGGTGTGCGCCAACGCCGGCGTCGACGCCTCCAACGCCGGGCCGGGCGGGATCGAGACCGCAGCCGCAGAGACGCTCGTCGTGCTGCCGCGCGACCCCGACGCATCCGCGCGGCGAGTTCGCGCGCGCCTGCGCGAGCTGACCCGCGCGCGAAGCGGCCACGGGGCCGCCCCCGCGGTGCTGATCAGCGACAGCTTCGGACGCGCCTGGCGCCACGGCCAGCTGGACGTGGCGATCGGGCTCGCCGGCATGCAGCCGCTCGACGACTGGCGAGGGCGCACCGACGCGCACGGCCGCGAGCTGCGCGCGACCTGGCTGGCGGTCGCCGACGCCGCCGCCGCCGCCGCCGAGCTCGCGCGCGCGAAGGACTCGCAGGAGCCGGTCGTGATCGTCGACGGTCTGGAGCGCTACGTCACCGACGAGGACGGTCCCGGCGCGGCCGAGCTGCTGCGGGCGCTCGACGAGGACATGTTCCGCTGAGCCGAGCCGCCGTCGCCGTTCGCCGGCTGTGCCGACCCCGGCGAGTCGGACTCCGCCAGCATGCTCGACCAGAAGCGGATGAACTCGCGCTCGTGGCCGATCCCGCACTCCAGCGCCAGGCGCTGGCCGCGCGGCGCACCCTCCAGGCTCGCGTGTATGCGTTCGTACACCTCCAGCTGGCGGGTGTGAGCGTCGATCTGGCTGGTCGCCAGCGCGGCGGGGTCGCCTCCGAAGAACAGCTTCAGGGTGCTCGCGTCACGCAGTTCGTAGAGCTCCGAGGTCGGCCGGTTGCTCCACTGCGCGAGCAGCTCGCGCCCGCGGGCGGTCAGGCGATATGTCCGCCGCCGACGCCCGGTCTGCTCCTGGCTCTCGTCGAGCAGCCCCGCCAGCGCCAGGCGCGCACACTCCGTATACAGCTGCGTGTGAGGGACCGACCAGAAGTTGTTGGTCGTCAGCTGCGCCACCCGCTTGAGGTCATACGGCGTTGCGCACCCGGCCTGCTCGATCAGGCCGAGAACGATGTAGGAGGTCTCCGTCAGGCGCGGCTTGCGCTCGTCCGACATCAGACTTGACATGGCCGCCAGATTAGCCTACGGTATGTATCGTCCGAATCGAACCATTCAGGAGGTACTATCATGGCGGTCGCTACAGCCACCTCGATCGAGCCCGCACTCGGCTTCCGCACGCTGGAGCAGGAGGTGACGGTCGACGAGCTCGTGCTCACCGGCCAGCTGCCGAGCTGGCTGCACGGCTCGCTGCTGCGCACGGGACCGGCGAAGTTCGAGGTCGGCGGCCAGCAGATGCGCCACTGGTTCGACGGCCTGGCAATGCTGCACCGCTTCACCATCGAAGACGGCCGCGTCGCATACGGCAACCGCTTCCTCGAAAGCCGCTCCTACCGTGCCGCGCGCGAGCGCGGGCGCATCGTCTACGGGGAGTTCGCCACCGACCCCTGCCGCTCTCTGTTCAAGCGCGTGCAGACGCTGTTCGCGCCCACGCGCGTGCTGCCCGACAACGCCAACATCAACGTCGCGAGGCTGGGCGAGCGCTTCGTCGCGATGACCGAGACGCCCATGCCCGTGCAGTTCGACCCGCACACGCTGAAGGCCGCCGGGGTGCGCCCGTTCCAGGCTCCCGGCCAGCTGACGACCGCGCACCCCCACCTCGATCGCTCGAGCGGCGGCATGCTCAACTACGCCGCCAAGCTCGGCGCCCGCAGCAGCTACCGCTTCTTCGCGCTCGACCCTGCGCGCGCCGGTGCGCCGGCTGCGTCGCCGCGCGTGATCGCCGCGCTGCCGGTGAAGGAGCCCGCGTACATGCACTCCTTCGGGCTGACCGAGCGCTGGCTGGTGCTCGTGGAGTTTCCGCTCGTCGTCAACCCGCTCGCGCTCGCCCTGTCCGGACGTCCGTACATCGAGAACTACCGCTGGAAGCCCGAGCTGGGGACGCGCTTCACGCTCGTCGACCGCACCACCGGCAAGGCCACCGGCGGCTTTCGCAGCGACCCGTGCTTCGCCTTCCACCATGTCAACGCCTACGAGGACGGCGAGGAGGTCGTGGTCGACCTGTGCGCCTACGCCGACGCGCAGGTGATCGAGGACCTCTACCTCGAGCGTCTGCGCGCCGGCAGCCCGATCCCGCCGGCAGCGCTGACGCGCTTTCGTCTGCGCCCGGCCGATCGATCGGTCAGCCGCCAGAGCCTGGCCGACGGCGACATCGAGCTGCCGCGCATCAACTACGCCCGCTGCAACGAGCGCCCCTACCGCTACGTGTGGGGTGTCGGCGGCGGGCCCGGCGGATGGCTCGAGCGCGTCGTCAAGATCGACACCCACGACCACACCACGCTGACCTGGTCCGAGGAGGGGTGTTACCCCGGCGAGCCGGTGTTCGTCGCCCACCCCGAGGCGCAGGAGGAGGACGACGGGGTGCTGCTGTCGGTCGTCCTGGACGCGCGCGCCGGCACCTCGTTCCTGCTCGTGCTCGACGCCGGCGACCTCGGCGAGCTCGCTCGCGCAGCCGTCCCCCACCACATCCCGTTTGGCTTTCACGGGCAGTTCGCGCGGGGGTAGGTCGAGCCGGCACGGAGTTGCGAACGGGCTAGCCGGCTGCGACGTTGGTCGCACCCCTGGTTCGCGGTGATGATGGTGGCGATCTTCGTGTTCTGGTATCGCAGCGAGGGTACGCTCTCGATCCACAGCATCACCACCCCTCGTCGCGAGGGCTTCTATTGGGCGACGGTGATGGCGACGTTCGCGCTCGGCACCGCAGCCGGCGACTTGACGGCGACGCCGCTGAAACTCGGCTTCTTTACATCGGCGCTGCTGTTCATCTCGGTCATCGCGATCCCGGCGATCGGCTGGTGGCGCTTTAGCCTGAACCCGATCGTCGCGTTCTGGTTCGCATACATAGTCACTCGGCCGATCGGCGCGTCCTTCGCTGACTGGTTCAGCAAGCCGCCGTCGATCACCGGTCTCGGCCTCGGCGACGGCACGGTCAGCGGCTTGGCGCTGATCGTGTTCGTTGCGCTCGTCACCTACGTCGCGGTGACGAAGGTTGACGTGCAGGGCGAGCGACGCCCGGCGCAGCAGAATGCATGGAGATGAAGGACTCTCAGGACGAGCTTCCAGTGACGTGGCTGGCCCAGCCGGCTCAACGTCTGGCCAGCGCGAGCGCCGGTCATCCCCAGGCGATCGATCTCCTGATCTGCCTGACAGTCGCGGTTGCGAGCATCGGGGGCTTGAGCACTCAGCAACGTCTGAACAGGATGGCCGCCTGATCGCGGCCGCGCTTGCCGCCGCGATAGTCGAGACGGGGGCGATCATCGCGGCGGTGCGCTGGTCGCCGTCTGAGCCATTGAAGATATGGGTCGGACTCACCGGACTGGCGACGGCGGCGGGCGTGCTCGGCGTCTCTGTTCGCCAACGCAGGGCACTGCTGGCCTCACTGCAGGAGAAGGCAGCACGACTGGAAGTCGAGCGCGACCAGGAGGGTCGCCTCGGAGCCGCCGCCGAGCGAACCCGCATCGCACGCGAGATGCACGACATCGTCGCCCACAACCTCAGCGTGATGATCGCGTAGATGCGCAGGCTGCTCGGCGCTGCGCGACGAGTCTTCCGCCCAGCCGCTCGAACCGCAGCCGAGCCTCGGCCGGCTGGACGAGCTGCTGGCACGCGTGCACGCCGCCGGCATCCCCGTGACGATGGATCTAGACGGCGACCCGCGCGCGCTCGCCGACGGTGTTCAGCTGACGGTCTTCAGGGTGGCTCAGGAGGCCTTGACCAACACGCTCAAGCACGCCAACCGACCGACCCGCGCACATCTCGCGCTGAGCTGCCGGCCCGGGCAGGTGGAGCTCGAGGTGACCGACACGGGCACACCTCGAGCAGCGGCGGCGTCCGGCGGGCGTGGGCTGCACGGCATGCGAGAGCGCGCCGCGAGCTACGGAGGCAAGCTCGAAGCCGGCCCCAACCCCCGTGGCGGCTGGCGCGTTCACCTGCAGCTGAACCCTGACGCCCAGAGTGCTTCGCGATGACGACCAGCGTGCTGCTCGCCGACGATCAGGAGCTGATGCGGATGGCGTTTCGCATGGTGATGGACACCCAGCCAGACATCGAGATAGTCGGTGAGGCTGCGAACGGCCGCGAGGCGGTCGAGGCCACGCAGAGGCTGGCGCCGGACGTGGTGTTGATGGACGTGCGCATGCCCGAGATGGACGGCGTGCAAGCCACCCGCGAGATCGTCGAATCCGAGAGCGCGTCGCGGATCGTCATCCTCACCACCTTCGACCTCGACGAGTACGTATATGCGGCACTGCGGGCCGGGGCGAGTGGCTTCCTCCTCAAGGACACCCCTCCGGCCGACCTGCTGTCGGGCATACGCGCCGTCGCAAGCGGCGACGCCGTGGTTGCGCCGCGCGTGACCCGCAGGCTGCTGTCCACCAACGCCCACCGTCTGCCCGTGGCCGGGCGCCCAGATCAGGGGCAGCGCGATCGCCTGGAGCTGCTGACCGAACGCGAGCACGAGGTCCTCCTCGAGGTCGCGCGCAGCCTCTCCAACGCCGAGGTCGGTGTCGATGGCGCTGCGCATGGTGCTCGTGCTGCTCTCGATCGGCGCCGGCTACATGGTCTTCAGGACCGGCGATCTCGGCGCGAAAGCGGTGTGGCAGGGGCGGCTCCAGACCGCCCAGCGTCAGCCGCCGGGCGGCTTCTCGAGCACGATGCCGTAGAGCCGTCCGACCCGCAGTCGCACGACGACGCGGCGTTCGTCGATCATCTTCGCGAAGAACGCCGCCTCGTCCGCGATCTTCCCGTAGAAGCTGGAATGGACTTCGAGCAGCTCGCGGCAGGTCTCGTCGCCTGCCGTCTGCGCCGGCGGCGTGACCTGCGCATCGCACTCGCCGACTGCGTATGACCAGAAGTGAGGTCCCGGGACGTGCAGCGCCGCGCGGGGGTTGCGTACCAGGATCCGCCCTTTCACACGGTCGGCGGTGGTCGACACGCGCGCGGTGCGCTCCGCGGGATTCCACGCGTACAGGACGTTCGTCAGGTGCGGGTAGCCCGCGCGCGTGACCGCCGCGAGGATCCCCTCGTTGTTGCTTGCGATCAGGTCCAGCAGCTGCTGTTCGTCGGGCATCGAGACGTCACCTCGTTCGGTCGGGGGCCGTGGCCCCCAGCGTAGGCAAACCGGCCTCAGCCCGCCTCGCGCAGCAGATCCGCGAGTGTCCGGTCGCTGAGCACCGACGCCGGCTGTTCGGCGACGACGTCCGAGCCTGGGCGCGCCTGATCGTCGCGGCGCTTGAGCAGCAGCCAATGCGCCTTCTCGCCGGGCCGCGTGCGCTGCAGGGCGAAGCCTCCGTGAAGCTTCTCGCCGTGCAGGACGAAGACGGCGTGTCCGCGATCGAGCGCCTGCGGCCACGGCACCCTGCCGCCCTGCTCGTAGCTGCCGCGGTCCCACACGACCACGCCGCCGTGCTCGGTCGTGCCCTCGAAGCTGTTGTGCTCGATCGCGTGGTCCTCGACCTGGACGGCAAGGCGCTTGACCGCCGGGTCCAGCGACGGCCCCTTGGGCACGGCCCAAGAGCGCATCGCCCCCGCGACCTCCAGGCGCAGGTCGAAGTGGCGCGTGCTGGCCGCGTGCTGCTGCACGACGAACGCGCCGGCGCGCACGCCGCGGACCGCGAACTGCTCGTGCCCCTCCACGCGGACGTCGCTGAGCGCCACCTCGCCGACGGCGGCGCCCCGCGGACCCTCGTGCAGGAACGCGAGCAGCGCGTCGATGGCGGCGGGCTCACCCTCCGCATGCACGCCCACGCTCCCGTCCGGCTCGTTGCGCACCCACCCCATCAGGCCGAGCTCGCCCGCGCGGCGTCGCGTGGCGTCGCGAAAGCCAACGCCCTGGACGGCTCCGGTCACGACGGCTCGGATCGCGCGGGTGTCGGGCACACGATTGGTCGATTGCGAGGCGTCCGGATTCACGCGGCCTCACGATGACACAGGCGAACTCTGGCGCAGCGACTAGTGTGGGGAGTGTGGACGACGATGCGATCCGTGCTCTGGTGACGCGCTTGGCGCGTCCGCACTCCTCCGGAGGCGATGTGATCGAGCGTGCGATGATCCTCGCCGAGGGTGCCGAGTCGGCGGCGGTGGTGGCGTGGATAACGGCCCACGCGGGAATCGCCGAGGCGAGAGTTGCCGCTCCCACGCGCGGCCTGCACGGTCCGCGCGCCACCGACGGCGGCGGCGCACAGCCCCGGCCACCGCTTCGCTACGTGCTGCCGCCCGGCGTGCTCGCCTGACGCCCGCCGCGCGTTCGTGCGCTACACCGCGAGCGCCGGCGCGCCCGCGGCGGCTGCGGATGCCAGCGGGAACTCGCGCCTGATCGCGTACAGCGTCGTGCGCTCGGCGGCGGGGCGCCCGGCCTGGTGGGCGGCGGCGACGAGCTGCTCGGGCTCCAGGCGGGTGCCGTGGTAGCTGCCGGCCAGGCGGCTGATCGACTCCTCCATGAGCGTGCCACCGAGGTCGTTGACGCCCCAGCGCAGCGACTCGGTGGCGGCGTCGAGGCCCATCTTCACCCAGCTGGCCTGCACGCTGGTGACGGTGCGCCCGAGCGCGAGGCGAAAGACGGCGGTGTGCTTGAGGTTCTCCTCGCGCGAGATCTCCTCGACGCCGTGGGTGCGGCCGAGCAGCGTCTGGAAGGGGATGAACGAGAGCGGCACGAACTCGGTGATGCCGCCGGTACGTTCCTGCAACTCGCGCACCACGCGCATGTGCTCGGCGAGCTCCCACGGCTCCTCGATGTGGCCGAACATGACGGTGGCGGTCGAGCGCAGCCCGGCGGCGTGCGAGGCCTCGATGATCTGCACCCAGCGAGCGACCGGCAGCTTGTTGGGCGAGATGCGTTCGCGCACGCCGTCGTGGAGCACCTCGGCGGCGGTGCCGGGCGTCGAGCCGAGGCCCGCGTCGCGCAGGCGCGCGAACACCTGCGCCGGCGCCAGGCCGGAGATGTCGCACATGTGCGCGATCTCCATCGGGCTGTAGGCGTGCAGGTGCAGCTCCGCGCCCGCGTCGGCGGCGGTGGCCTTGGCCAGGCGTAGCCAGCCGAGGTAGTCCTCGAGCGCCCAGTCGGGGTGGATGCCCGACTGGATGCACAGCTCGGTGGCGCCGAACTCGAGCGCGTCGTGGATACGGACGACGAACTCCCGCTCGTCGTGTTCGTATGCGTCGGGCGAGCGCTTGCCCTGGCCGAAGCCGCAGAACGCGCAGCCGACGGTACACACGTTGGAGATGTTGATGTTGCGGTTGACGACGAACGTCACCACGTCCCCGGCCAGCTCCGCGCGCAGCTCGTCGGCGGCCTGGCGCATGTCCTCGATCGCCTGCGGCCGCGTCTCCGCGAACATCGCCGTCAGCTCCTGCGCGCTCAGCGCCTCGCCGTCGCGTGCGCGCTCGATCGCGCCGGCGACCAGATCGGGGCGGATCGGCGGGGCGCCGCTGGCGGCGGGGTCGGTGCGGCCGGACCCGCGTCGCGGAATGAAGCTCCAGTACTTGACCTTGATCGTGTCCATCACGCCCTGCGCGACCCACTCCGGGTCGATGTAGCGCGCGTACACGCACAGCCGCTCGGTCAGCGCCACGCCCTCCTTCTGCAGCTGCTTGCGCACCTGGTGGGGCGAGGGAAACGGGTGCTCGGGCGAGATGTGGTCGCCGTTGGCGCTCAGCCCGCCGAGGTCGGTGGCGCCGGCGGCCACCAGCTCACCCCACCAGTCGGCGAGGTTCGGGGGGATCTGGATGCCGACGTCTGGCATCAGCCGCCTGGCCTCGGAGATCAGGCGCTTCATGTCCTCGATGCTCACCGCACACGCCCACTCGGGCAACGGCAGCTCGGGGCGACCGTCGGCGACGCCCGTGCGCCAGTACTCGCGCGCGGCGGCGTCCGCGATCTCCGCGGGCTCCTGGCCGTAGTAGCGCTGGTGGGGCACGAAGTTCTGCAGGATCACCTCCTGGATGTGGCCGTGCTCGGCGTGGACCGCGGCGAGCGCTTCCAGGGATTCGATCCGCTCCTGCTCGCTCTCCCCTATCCCCACGAGGATGCCGCTGGTGAACGGGATCTTCAGCTCGCCGGCTGCGCGGATCGTCTGAAGGCGCCGCGCCGGATGCTTGGTCGGCGAGCCCGCGTGCACGGTGTCCATCAGCCGCTCGGAGATCGACTCGAGCATCAGCCCCTGCGAGGCGGTGACTTCGCGCAGCCGGGCGAGGTCCTCGCGCGGGAGCACGCCGAGGTTGGTGTGCGGCAACAGGCCCCGCTCGAGCGCGCGTTCGCAGGTCCACACGACGTAGGCGGTGAAGTCCTGGTGGCCGTACTCGCGCAGGCGCGCGGCCACCTGCGGGTTGACCTCGGGGCGCTCGCCGGTCAGCACCAGCAGCTCCTTGACCTGGCGTCTGGTCGCGCCGTCGAGGATCTCGAGGACATCCTCGGGCGCGTACAGATGCGCCTGGTGGGTGGCGAACGCGCAGTACTTGCAGTAGCAGCGGCAGGTCCGCGACAGCGACAGCGTCAGGTTGCGCGAGAAGGTGACGCGACGGCGCATGGCCATGAGTCTAGGACGCCCCGAGCGGGCGCCGACGCCGAGCCCGCCTACGCTCGTCCGGCGCGAGCCTTCAGCAGCGCGCGCCCGATCGTGAACGGATGGCTGATAAGCGTGCTCACACGACCGGCGAGCGAGCTGGGGTCGTGCGCGACGCCGAGCTGACGTAGGATGCTCGCCTGATCGAAGTACACGCGCTCGCAGACGATGCGCTCGCCGTCGAAGATGAAGAAGGAGGTCATGCGACAGCGGAAGGCGCGGCCGGTGGCTGGCAGCGTGCGCAGCGGGCCGAGATGCGTGCCGAGCAGGTCGAACTCGACGATCACCGCGTCCTCGGCGTGGTGCAGCGCGATCAGCTCGTTGCGCTGATCCGGGAACGCGGTGCGGCTCTCGGCAAAGTAGCGGAGAACCTCCTCTTCGCCGTCGTACACGTCGCCGGTGGCGATCAGCTCGTAGCGAGGGTGCTCGAACGTGGCCAGGGTCGCATCGAAGTCGTGCCGGTTCTCGGACTCCATGTGCTCGCGCACGAGCGCCTCGCGGCGCTCGTGCAGGCCCTCCCCCACCCCGCTCATGCGACCGGCTCCGCGATCTGCTCGGTGAGCAGGCGCCCGACGAGGTTGCGCGAGAGCGTGACGCGGCGAGGCACGGGCGTCAGTCTATGACGCCGTCCCGGCACATCTTGGCTACCCTCGTTGCTCGTCGCGGCGGGACGAGCGAAAGCACCTCTGACCAAAGGAAAGGAACAGGAGCGACATGAGCGAGAGTGTCAGCGAGAGCGAGAACCCGGCGATCCCGAGCCCCGTTCCCGCGGCTCACCGTCCGCGGACGAACCACGACTGGTGGCCGGACCAGCTGGACCTGAGCGTTCTGCACCGGCACTCGCCCCTCTCCGACCCGATGGGGACCGACTTCGACTACGCCCAGCAGTTCGCGACCCTCGACGTCGAGGAGCTGCGGCGCGACCTGGTCGAGCTGATGACCGACTCGCAGGACTGGTGGCCGGCCGACTACGGCCACTACGGCCCGCTGTTCATCCGCATGAGCTGGCATGCCGCCGGCACCTACCGCATCGCCGACGGACGCGGAGGCGGCGGCCAGGGCGCGCAGCGCTTCGCACCGCTCAACAGCTGGCCGGACAACGCGAGCCTCGACAAGGCGCGGCGGCTGCTGTGGCCAATCAAGCAGAAGTACGGCAGCAAGATCTCTTGGGCCGACCTACTCGTCTTCACGGGCAACGTGGCGATGGAGTCGATGGGCTTCACGACGTTCGGCTTCGGTTTCGGGCGCGAGGACATCTGGGAGCCCGAGGAGATCTTCTGGGGCGCCGAGGACACGTGGCTCGGAGACGAGCGCTACAGCGGCGAGCGGGAGCTGGCCAAGCCCCTCGGCGCCGTGCAGATGGGCCTCATCTACGTGAACCCGGAGGGTCCGAACGGCAACCCCGACCCCATCGCGGCCGCCCGGGACATCCGCGATACGTTCGCGCGCATGGCGATGAACGACGAGGAGACGGTCGCGCTGATCGTCGGCGGCCACACGTTCGGCAAGACGCACGGCGCCGTCGACCCAGGCACCGTCGGCCCGGAGCCGGAGGGCGCACCCCTCGAGGAGCAGGGGTTCGGCTGGAGGGGCAGCCTGCAGCGCAACGGGAACGGCGTGCGAATGCTCACCGGCGGGCCGGAGGGCGCTTGGACGAAGGAGCCGACGAAGTGGGACAACGGCTTCCTCGAGAACCTGTTCGCCTACGAGTGGGAGCTGACGAAGAGCCCGGCGGGGGCGAAACAGTGGACGGCGAAGGACCCCGAGGCGCAGGTCACGGTGCCCGACGCGCACGACCCGTCGCGGCGGCACGCGCCGATGATGCTGACGACAGACCTGGCGCTGAAGTTCGATCCCGTCTACGAGCCGATCGCGAAACGCTTCTACGAGCATCCGGACGAGCTCGCGGACGCGTTCGCGAAGGCTTGGTACAAGCTGCTGCACCGCGACATGGGGCCCGTGTCCCGCTATCTCGGCCCGCGGGTGCCAGAGCCGCAGCCGTGGCAGGATCCCGTCCCCGCGGTCGACCACGAGCTGGTCGGTGCAGACGACGTCGGCGCGCTCAAGGACGCGATCCTCGCGTCGGGGCTGTCGGTCTCGCGCCTGGTTGCCACCGCGTGGGCGGCGGCGGCCTCGTTCCGCGGCACCGACAAGCGCGGCGGGGCGAACGGGGCGCGCGTCCGTCTCGCGCCGCAGAAGGATTGGGAGGTCAACGAACCGGCCGAGCTCGCGAGCGCGCTGCAGACGCTCGAGCGGATCCAGCAGGACTTCAACGGCTCGCAGTCCGGCGCGAAGAAGGTCTCGCTGGCCGACGTGATCGTGCTCGGCGGGTGCGCCGCCGTCGAGCAGGCGGCCAGGAACGCCGGCCACGACGTCAGCGTCCCGTTCGCGCCGGGGCGCACTGACGCCTCACAGGAGCAGACCGACGTGGACTCCTTCGCCGTACTCGAGCCGACCGTGGACGCCTTCCGCAACTATGTCCGGCCAGGAGAGCCGCTCCCGCTGGAGCATGGGCTGATCGAGCGCGCCTTCATGCTGAGGCTGACCGCGCCGGAGATGACGGTGCTGATCGGCGGCATGCGTGCCCTGGGCGCGAACTTCGGGCAGTCCCGGCATGGCGTCTTCACCGACCGGCCGCAGACACTGACGAACGACTTCTTCGCGAACCTGCTCGACATGGGCACCGAGTGGAAGGCGTCGGACTCGGCCGAGAACGTCTACGCAGGGCGCGACCGCCGGACCGGCGAGCTGCGGTGGACCGCCACCGCCGCGGACCTCGTGTTCGGCTCGAACTCGCAGCTGCGAGCCCTCGCCGAGGTGTACGCAAGCCACGACGCGGGCGAGAAGCTCGTGCGTGACTTCGTCGCCGCCTGGGAGAAGGTCATGAACCTCGACCGGTTCGACCTGCCCTGAGCCGGGCGCGCATGCCGCCGCTCGTCTACCTCGCCCGCCACGGCCAGACCGCCTACAACCACGAGGGTCGCTTCCAGGGCCAGCAGGAAATCCCGCTCGACGACACCGGACGCGCCCAGGCGCTGGAGCTGGCCGAGCGCGCGGCGGGCTACGGCTTCCGCGCGCTGTGGTGCAGCCCGCTGCTGCGCGCGCGCGAAACGGCCGCCGCGATCACCGCGCGGATCGGCCTTCAGCCGGTGCTGGACACGCGGCTGATGGAGACCGACGCGGGCGACTGGACGAACCTCAGCTTCGCGGAGGTGCGCGCGCGCGAACCGAAGCGCTTCGACGCGTTCGCGGCGGCCGACGCGGCGTTCGCGTTTCCCGGGGGCGAGTCGTTCGCCGAGCAGGAGGTACGCGTGGGCGCGGCCCTGCTGGACGTGGAAGCGGGTGAGCTGCCGGCGCTGGTGGTGTGCCATGGGATGGTGATCAGAGCAGCGCTCGCCGTGCGCGCGGGGGCGCTGCTGGAGCAGATCGGACGCGTGCCCAACGCGGCCTTGGTGCCGCTCGATCCGGACGCCGCCGAGCAGGTGGATCTCGGCGGCGGCGAGGCGACGATCGCCAGCTAGGGCCGCACGGCGCGTGGAAGCGCGCCCCGCTCAGCCGAGGATCACGCAGCCGGTGCTGGCGTGGGCGATGAGGGTTTCGTCGGACTCCACGAACAGCCGACCCTCGGCGGTCGCGGTGCGCCGGCCTCTGTGGACGACCCGGCCCTCCGCGAGCACGCGCCCGGTCGCCTCGCCCATCGCGCGGATGTAGCGCACGTGAAGATCGGTGGTCGTGTAGGCGACGCCGGCTTCGAGCGTCGTGTGCACGGCGCAACCCATGCACGAATCGAGGATCGTGGCGGCGATGCCCCCGTGGACCGAGCCGATCGGGTTGTACATCCACTCGGCGGGCTCCATCGCGAACACCGCGCGACCGTCCTGCACCTCGATGACCGAGAAGTCAAGCAGCCGCGCAATCGGCGGCGGTGGCAGCGTGCCGTCGATGATCGCCTGCATGCACTGCAGGCCCGGCAGCTCCCGGGCGGCGGCGGCGGCCGCCGCCGGGTCCTCCCAGCTGAAGCTGCGCGTCCGCAGTCGCTCGACCGTGCTCATGCCGCGCCTTCGGCGATCAGCGGCGTCTCCGCGGCCTGAGGCTCCGCGACGAGCGGCAGTTCCGCGGCGGCAGGCGCCTGCGCAGAGACCGGCGTCCCTGCCACGGCCGGTGCCGCGGCGAGGGCGCTGCGCACCGGCGGCCCGAGCGCGGCGAGCGCGAGACCGGCCGCCAGGCCGCCCGCGACGCTGATCAGCCAGGCCGAGTGGAAGTCGGCGGCACTGGTGGCCGTCGTTCCGAGCACGGCCACGAGCAGCGCGACGCCGAGCGCGGCGCCGATCTGACGGCCCATGGTCAGCACCGCCGCGCCCGTTGCGAAGCGCTCGGGCGCGAGCGAGGACGCGCCGGCGCCGGTCAGCGTGGGGATCACCAGGCCGACGCCCGCTCCGCTGATCGCGATCCCCGGCAGGTAGTCGGACACGTAGGCGGCCCTGTCGCCGGTCTGCGTGATGTACCACAGCTGCCCGGCGACGAACAGCAGCACGCCGATCACCCCGGGGATGCGGTAGCCGATGCGCGCGCCCAGGCGCGCCGAGGGCACGCTGAAAACGGTCGCCATCGCGGGGCCGGGGAACAGCATCAGGCCGGCGCTCAGGACGCTCTCGTGCCAGACGCCCGTCAGGAACAGCACGCCCGCGAGCAGCATCGCTCCGAAGCCGGCGAAAAACAGGACCGAGGCGCCCACCGCGAGGCCGAAGCTGCGCACGCGCAGCATCGAGGGCTCGACGATCGGCGAGTCGTGGCGCGCCGAGCGCCACCAGATCGCCGGCAGCCCGACGACGGTGACGGCGATCAGGCCGAGGATCGCCGGCGAGCCCCACCCCCATTCCTGGCCCTTGACGATCGCCACCACCAGCGATCCGATCGCGACGATCAGGGCGCCGGCGCCGAGCACGTCCGGGCGTCCCGAGCCGACTTCGCGCCGCTCGACGAGCGTGCGCAGGCCGAGGCCGAGACCGGCGAGCCCGATCGGCACGTTGACCAGGAACACCCAGCGCCAGTCGGCCTGCACGAGCAGCCCGCCGAGCGGGGGGCCGGCGGCGGCTGCGATGCCGCCGGTGGCGGCCCATACGCCGATCGCGACGTGACGCTCGTGCGGCCCGAACTCGGGCAGCATCAGCCCGAGCGAGGTGGGCAGCATCAGCGCGCCGCCCGCGGCCTGCACGATCCGCGCCGCGACCAGGAAGCCGACCGAGGGCGCGAGCGCGCAGGCGGTGCTCGCCGCGACGAAGATCCCCAGGCCGAGCAGGAACGCGCGCTTGCGCCCGAACGCGTCCGCCCAGCGACCCGCCGGCACGAGCAGCGCGGCGAACACGATCGCGTAGCCGCTGAGGATCCACGACAGCGAGCCGAGCGAGGCCCCGCCGAAGTGCTTGGAGATCGCCGGGAAGGCGATATTGACGATGAACAGGTCGAGGCTCGACATGAACACCCCGACGCACACGATGAGGGAGACGCGCCATTTCCGTTGCATGATGAAACGCACCATAGCACAAGAGTTGCATGATGCAACTCGATGGTATATAATCGATGAAGAAATGTTGGGGAGCTCCTACGAGAACCAGGTGTGCAGCATCGCCGGCGCGCTGGATGTGGTCGGCGAGCGCTGGTCGCTTTTGATCGTGCGTGACGTGTTCCTGGGCCTGCGTCGCTTCGACGAGATCCAGGCGGACCTCGGCATCGCGCGCAACGTGCTGCAGAAGCGCCTGACGAAGCTCCTCGACGCGGGCGTGCTGGAGAAGCGCCTCTACGCCGAGCGCCCCCCGCGCTACGAGTACCGGCTGACCGACAAGGGCCTTGACCTGTGGCCGACGATGGTCGCGCTGCTGCAGTGGGGCAACCGCCACACCGCGCCCGCAGCGGGCCCGCCGGTGCTGCTGGAACACCGTGGCTGTGGCGGCGCGGTCGACGAGCACCGCATCTGCGAGACCTGCGGAGCGAGGCTGTCCGTCACCGACGTGCGGGCGATCCTCGGCCCGGGCGCGCGCGAGGATCACCCGCTGCACAGGCGTCGCGCACGGGTTGCGGCCGCGGCCGCCTGAGTGGGCCTATTCGAGCAGGCGCGCGACCAGCTCGGCGCCTTCGCGTGCCATGCGCGAGCGCGGTACGACGAGATCGAAACCAGCCTCCTCGGCGCGTTCGCGCACGGCGGCGTCGACGTGCGAGTAGTAGGCGAGCGTTCGCATCGAATCGAGCTTGCCCTCGGCCGCGAGCGATTCGAGGATCGCCGCGCCGTCGAGCTCGACGTCGGTGAGATCGACGACGAGCGCCGCGGCGGCCGGTGCGGCGGCGTCTTCGAGCCGCTGCTCGAGCCGTGGCCGATCGGCGATCAGCTCGACCTCGTGACCGCACGCAACCAGCGTCGCCTGCACTCGTGAGCCGAACAGCAGGTCGCGGCTGAGCGCCAGCACCCGCGCCATCGGCTACTGCGCACGCAGGCGGCGGAACTCCTCGCGCGCAGACTGCGGGCGCCCCCACATCTGCGTGACCTCGACGCGCCCGCTGCGGATCTCGCGCACGGCCAGCTCGCCGTCGATGCTTGCTTCGTCGAGCAGGCGCAGCGTGCCGTGCACGGTCGGCGCGGCGGCGGCGTGGCCGAAGTGGTGAGCGATCAGCAGGCGCCAGTGCCAGTCGTGGTGGGAGTAGGCGCGCGCGTTGCACGTCGTCAGGTACAGCGCCGCTTCCACGTAGCGCGACTCGTCGGCGAGCCGCAGGTCGAGCTCGAGATCGGTCCAGTCCTCGGGCAGCGAGTCGACGATCTGCTGGAAGTCCTCGGCGAAGGCCATCTGCAGGGAAGCCTACCGCGGCTATTCTCGAAGCAATGGCGAGCACGCAGACCGACACGCTCGAGCACGAGTACGCGGCACTGGTCGAGGGCTGCGGCGTGCTCGATCGCTCCGAGCGGGGAAAGCTCGCCCTGACCGGCGCCGGCGCGGTCGAGTTCCTGAACGGCCAGGTGACCAACGAGCTGACGACGCTGCGCCCAGGCGAGGGCCGTTATGCGGCGTTCCTGACCCCCAAGGGCAAGATGCTCGGCGACCTGCGCATCCTCGCGGTGGGCGGCGACGCGGCGGCGCCCGTGTCCGAGCTGCTGCTCGACACCGAGCGCGTGGCCCTGCAGGCGCTGTTCGACATGATCCGCCGCTACAAGATCGGCTACGAGGTGGATCTGCACAAGCGCACGCTCGAGCGCGGGCTGCTGTCGCTGATCGGCCCGAGCGCGGCGAGCATCGCCGGCGCCGAGCTGCTGGCGGATGTCGAGCACGCGCACGCCGGCGTGGAGATCGACGGCATCGCGGCGGTCGCCATGCGCACGGACCTCGGCATTGACCTGCTGTACGACGCCGCGGATACGGGGCCGCTGAGCGCGACGCTACGTGCCCGCGGCGCGGTGGCGGTCCGCGAGCACGTCGCCGAGTGCGTGCGCGTCGAGCACGGCCGCCCGCGCTACGGGATCGACCTAGACGACACGGTGATCCCGCAGGAGGCTGGCCTGAACGAGCGCGCGGTCAGCTTCACCAAGGGCTGCTACGTCGGCCAGGAGACGGTCGCGCGGCTGTACTACAAGGGCAAGCCCAACCGCCACCTGCGCGGCCTGCGCCTGTCCGAGCCCGCCACCTCGGGCGAGCAGCTGCTGCTCGGCGAGCGGCCGGTGGGCAGCGTCGGCAGCGCGGTCGTCTCCCCCAGGCTCGGCCCACTCGCGCTCGCGCTCGTGCGCCGGGAGGCCGAGCCGGGCAGCGGGGTGAGCGTCGGCGAGCACGGCGCGAGCGCGGTTGTGCTCGAGCTGCCGTTCGCGGCGAGCTGAGCGCGCTTCCTCCGCGAACTACGAGCCTCAGCGACGACGACGCTCGGGCGAGTTCGGATATGCTGGCCTCGGCCACCATGTCGATGTCAAGCCGTCGCGAGCGCCTTCATGTCGGGATCTCAGCTTGACCTCTTCGGCGGACCGGAGGTCGAACGGACGCGGCGGCGTGACCCGTCGCGGCGTGCTCTCGGGCGCGCTGGCGCTCGGGGTGGGAGCCGGTCTCGATCACACCCTCGCGCGGACCTCGACGGCGGCGAGCGTGGGCACCTCGGCGGCGTCCGTCGACGGTCCGGTTCAGTTCTATGGGCCACATCAGGCGGGGATCGCTACGCCCGCCCAGGACTATCTGAGCTTCGCTGCGTTCGACATGACCGGCGACACCATCCAGGACCTGCGGGGGCTCCTGGAAGCGTGGACCGCGGCCGCCGCGTCGGTGACCGCCGGCAGGCCGTATCGCAGCGGCACCGAAGAACCGAGTCAGCCGCCGTCGGACACAGGCGAGGCGGTCGGCCTATCGCCTGCTCAGCTGACGATCACCGTCGGCTTCGGCCCGAGCCTGTTCGGCTGGGAAGGCGGCGATCGCTTTGGCCTGGCGGCCCGCAGGCCGGCCGAGCTGAAGCCACTGCCGGCGTTCCAAGGCGACAGCCTCGACCCGGCCGTCTCCGGCGGCGATCTCTGCGTGCAGGCGTGCGCGAGCGACCCCCAGGTCGCCTTCCACGCAGTCCACCTCTTCGAGCGGGTCGCCAGCAGCGCGGCGACGCTGCGCTGGTCACAGCTCGGGTTCGGACGCACCTCCAGCACCAGCCGCACGCAGGTCACGCCGCGCAACCTGATGGGCTTCAAGGACGGCACGGAAAACATCCGCGCGGAGGACACCCAGGCGATGAACGACTACGTATGGGTCCAGCCGACAGACGGTCCATCGTGGCTGGCTGGCGGCAGCTATCTGATCGCCAGGCGCATCAGGATCCTGTTTGACGTGTGGGACAACACTAGCCTTGAAGGCCAGCAGCGCACGATCGGCCGCGCCAAGCTGTCCGGCGCGCCGCTCGGCGCCAGCAGCGAGTACGACCCGGTGAACCTCAACGCCACGACCTCCGATGGCGAACTTCAGATCCCGGCTGACGCGCACATCCGACTCGCGAGCCCCGAAAGCAACGATGGCCAACGGATCCTCAGACGCGGCTACTCCTACAGCGACGGCACTGAACCTGCAACCGGCGAAATCGACGCCGGCCTGTTCTTCATCGCCTACCAGCGCAGCCCGGCACGCCAGTTCATCCCGCTGCAACGCCGGCTCGCCGCCTCCGACGCGCTCAACCACCACACCCTGCACACATCGAGCTCCATCTTCGCCTGCCCACCCGGGACGCGCGCGGGGGAATTCATCGGCGAGACGCTGCTCAGCTGACGACACCCACCGACTCTCACAACAGGTGGACCCATGAACGGGGTCCGGTCACGACTTATAAGACCGAATCAACAAGCAGCGCTTCTTTGACGTGTCTCGGACAGCACTTGGGCGCCTGCCGCCTCATCACGCTCCAAACGCTGGTCCGAAACGACACCCAAAGTGGTCATAGGCGAACGGGATCCGGTCGACGCCGGCTACCTACCACGAGGATAGCGACTACGCGCCAGCGCATATATCGAGCCGCCGGCTGCTATCAGACCAAGCGTACCAAGCAAAACCGGCTGCCGCACGGCGCCCATGACCGAGAGCACAAATAGTGCAATACCACCCACGGCACAAGCGCCAACAAAGCTGTAAGCTTTGATCAGCTGAAAGGACGTTACTCCTCTCACTTCTCTACGTTCGTTCCTCCAGCGACGTAGAACGGAGATTAGAGTCATCGAGCCTACTCCGGCCAGGAAGATCCCACCGGTCACATGCCCGAGGGCGAGGTCAATCGCGCCAAAGGCCGTCGAAATAACTGATCCAATTAGTATCAGCCCTCGTAGCCGCGGTGTCATTGGGATTTTACCACGAGTGTCATCGATCATTCTGAGTCGCTATCGGTCCACGTATGAACAACTATTTTTTACGGAAATCCGTTGGTTTCTGTGACATAGTTTATTGCACCGCCCGCCGCACAGCCGACGGCCGCCCCCACCTCCGGTTGACCGATGAACGTAAACTCATAGGCCCCATAAGTACCGCCCGCAAGACAGCCCTTAACAACGGGGACAACGGTTTTGACGGTATCTTCGAGAACTTCCCACGGACTTTTGCGTCCTTCTTCCTTTTCTTTTTCTTTCCGTATTTCTTCTTCGACTTTTTCAAGCTTTTCGTATTTGCGGCATGTCGCGACAGTGCCGAGAGACCCTCCCCCGCCCTTCATTGGGCCGCACCCGCCAGGCGATGGTCCGAAGCCCCCGCCGGGTGCTTCAGATCCATTATTACCACTGCTGCCTCCCACCCCTGCACTACCCGCGCCGCCGCTGGCGCCGCTGCTGCCGCCTGCTGGGGCGCCCGACACCGATCCGTCGGTGGGTGTGGGAGCACGTAGGTTGGTTCCGTAGGGGTCGATTGCGTTGGTTGGGGAATTGTCGACGTATCGGTAGAGGTTGGGGCCGTTGGCTTCTTCGCCGAGGGGGTCTTGGCTGATGAACCGAGCTGCTGCCGGACTGTAGTAGCGTGCGCGGTCGTTGTAGAGGCCGTCACCGTCGTTTTCGCCGCCGGTGTATTGGAACGGGTTTTCGCTGGCGGTGCCTTCTTTGCTCGTGGCGCCGAAGGGGTCGTAGGTGTAGCTGGTTTCGACTTTGCCGGCGCTCGTGCCGATACCGATGGTGCTGCCGAGGGCTTCGGCGAGCAGGCTTTCGGTCGCCGTACTGGTGGTGCGCGCGAAGACCTGGTTGGGTGCGAGGCCGCTGAGCACGTTGGTGGTGGAGGTTCCTTGTGTTTCTTGGGCGACGTTCGGCCCGTCGGGGAGGAGTTTCGTGGTTGTCCCGCTGAGAGTCTTGCTGACGCGGCGTCCGAACGGGTCGTATGTGAAGGAGGCTTTGGTCGCCCCGGTGATTTCCGCGAGCTGGCCCCTGGCGTTCCATTTGTATTCGGAGGAGCCGTCCGAGGTGAGGTTGCCTTCGGCGTCATAGCCGAGTTTTTTGCTGTTGCGTTCGGTCTGCTCGTTATCGGCGTTGTAGGCTGCTGAGCTGATCGCTTCGGGGAGGCCCGTACGCGCGTAGCTGCCCCACATCGCTTCGCGCAGGCCGTCGAGGGTGTAGGAGTAGTCCAGTTCGCCGAGTTTTGTCGCTCCCTTGGTGTAGGCGATCGAGGTGAGCTCGTTCGCTTCGTCGTAGCCGTAGCTCTCTTCGATCCCATCGGGAAGAGTGGTCTTCGTCGGGAGGTTCGCTTCGTTGTAGGCGAGCGAGACCACCTGGCTGCCGCGCTTGAGTTCGGTCAGCCGTCCGGCTTCGTCGTAGCTGTATTTGACGGCTTCCGCTCCCGGGGCGGTCATGCTCGTGCGCTGATTGGCTTCGTTGTATTCGTATTTGATCGTGCCATTGGGGGTCGCCAGCGACTTCAGCCGGTTGAATTCGTCGTATTCCGGCGTGTAGGTGCCCGTGGCGCTATCGACGATCTTCGTGAGACGGTTCCCGAGGTCGTATTCGTATTTGATCGTGCTTTCCGCGGATTCCCCGGAGACCCCGAACCGCGCTTCCGTGAGCCGGTCGAGCGCATCGTAGCTGAACTTCGAGACCTTCCCATCACGATCCGTCAATTCGGTGAGCTGGCCTTCAGGGTCATAGACGCCTTTGGTCGTGTGTTCGAGCGGATCCGTTTCGCTTTCCAAAAGATCCATCGGACTGTAGGTCGACGAGCTGCGATGTTTGTTGGGGTCCGTGCTCGCCACCAAGTCGCCGTCCCCGTCGTATTCGTAGCTCGTCGTCGCGCCAAGCGGGTCGGTGACCTTCGTCACCTGGCCATCCTGGTTGTATTCGTAAAGCGTTCGCTGGCCTTCCGGTGCGATTATCGAGCCTGTCCGGCCGAGCTCGTCGACGAAGCGCTTGGTCGTGCGCCCGAGTGGGTCGGTGACAGCGGTGAGGTCTCCGAATTCGTAGCTCAGTTTCGTCGTCTTGCCGAGCGCGCTCTTGATCGCGGTCGGCTGTCCTTCGACGTTGTATTCGTAGCTGGTCGTGTGTTTGAGCGGGTCGGTTTCGCTCAGCAGTTCTCCGTGTTCACCATAGTGGTAGGTGGTTTTGTGTTTGAGCGCGTTGGTATAGCTCGCGAGCTCGTTGGTCCCCGGTTCGTATGTGTATTCCAGCGTACGCGCGGAGGACGTGCCTGCCAGCAGCGTCATCTGGGTGATGTTGCCGGCGCTGTCGTATTTATAGGTGGTCTTGCGCCCCAGCGGATCGGTGACGCTGAGCGGAAGCCCGCTTCCGGCTTCAGGTTCGTAGCTGGTGGTCTCTTGAAGGCTTGTGCCGAGCGCGTTGACGTCTTTGGTGGGATAGCCTTCGCTGTTGAACGTGACCTTGCGTTTGACTTCGCGTGGATCGGTCACGGTGGTCGATTCGACTTCGCCAGAGCCGTTTTCGGTGTAGGCGAAGCTGTAGGTGCCGCCGTTGCCAAGCTTCTGTTTCGCGACCCGTTCGTGGGTTTCATATTCGGTTTCGATATAGACTTTTCCCCGACCGTCCTTAACGGATGTCATCTCTCCTGCGCTGCTGTATTCGTAGGAGGTCGTACGACCCGCAGCATCGGTTGCTGTTTCGAGCAGGCCCGCTTTGTTGTAAGCGTATTTCAGCGTCTGACCGCCGTTGTCCTTGATTTCGGTGACGTCGCTAGAGCTGTTGTAGGTGAATCGTACCCATCGGCCGTGCGGAGAGGTGATCTGTGTTATGTTTCCATGCTGTCCGTCTTCGCGGGTGATCGTCAGCTGGTTGCCATAGCGGTCACGGATTGCCTGCAGCGGTGCGACCTCACCGAACACGTAGGTGATCCCGTCGGTGAGGGTCAGGTCCCAGCCAGGCTCGGAGCGATCCCACTTGATCTTTGAGTCGTAATACGGCCCGGATGTGCTCGTGGAGGCCAGTTCGGCTTCTTCATAGCCTTCCCCGGGCGAGGTGCGCAGGTACCGCACGGCGCCGCCGTTCGGCAGCACCAGATCGACTTCTTTGTACTCGTTGTTAGACCACAGGCGTATGTCGTACAGGCTCGTCGTGCCCACGCCGAAGCTGTAGGAGTTGGAGTCGCCCTGACGGTAGGTCCGTTCGATCTTGATCGGGATCACATCGGGCAGCACCAGGTCGGTCTTGTGGTAGACGAACAGGCCGGTACGAAAGTCCACCGGATCACCGCCCCATCCATTACCCCCTGACTTCGGGCCGCGGCCGGGCAGGCCGGGACTGTTCTGCCACATCGCGCCCGTGAGTTCCCAGATGCGCGTGCCCGGGTCGGGCATCACCTGCTTGCCATTTGGCGTGACCGTGCCTTTCCCGTAGACGTACCAGCCACGACTGGCGGGATCGTAGTTCCAGAAATCGACCCGCTCACCGGGGGCGAGGTGATCTGAGTTGGGGTAGACGATCTGTGCGCCCCTGCTCAGCCATGCACCACCGGGCTGCACGGTGAAGTACAGCGGCACGGAGACCCACGGCGGCAGCGGGAACGGCGGGCGGTCCACCGGAAGCGCCGTAACGTTCAGGCTGTGGACCGTGTGTCCTTCCCGGTCGGTGATCACGCTCCCGGCGGGGATCCGTACTTCCAGGCCGGGGATCTGTGGCGTAGTCAGCCTGACTTCGTGTGTGGAGGGCGAGTCGATGTGCGTGTCCCCCGCCGGGTCGAGCGGTGTCAGCCAGATCGTGTACGGGAGCATCGTCGTCTTGTGGGCCGCGATCTGCACGCCGATCTCGTAGGTACCGTAGCGCTGGCCGGCGGGCAGCTTTTCGCCTTCGACGACCAGCACACGATGGCCCGACGGCACCGCTCCGCTCAACAGAAAGCGTCCCGCTTCGTCGGTCTGCGCAGCCAGGTAGGTCCCCTCGATCGCCACACGCACTCCGGCGATCGGCAATCCGTC